>Ga0255220_1000465_pt1 | contig 16437 bp, 16 predicted proteins | sample Miss_Colum_RepB__FD_188423 | JGI IMG/M metagenome (GOLD analysis project Ga0255220, IMG submission 188423) | Freshwater microbial communities from Mississippi River, Louisiana, United States - Miss_Colum_RepB_8d | ecosystem: Environmental > Aquatic > Freshwater > River | place: USA: Louisiana...
TACGATTTTCTCAGCAGAACGCCCGCCAAAGTAAGCGGTCATCACGATCATGCCCCACTGCGCGAGAAGTTCGACAAACGTCTGATTGACATTCATTTCCCAGACTGACATTAAAGAGAATGCAGTGTATGCAGTGAGCAAGTACACAAGCACCATCGGTCGTACGTTTTTCGCAAGCCAAGAGTCACTTCCCATGTCAGCCTGCCAGCGTTTCGTCACTTCCTGCTGCTCAACTTTATCCGCCTCCGCAATGAGTTGCATAGTTTGAAAGTCGAGCTTCTGCTCTTCCAATGCAAGCTTGCGGAGTTCCAACTCATTTTCCAGCTCTTGCTGCTTAATCGCAGTAAGCTGCTCCGGAGTTAGTTTGGGATCTTTCTCCAGATCAATGTCGATGCCTGTAGTTTCTTTCAGCCACTCCACTCCCCGAGCAAGCACAGCGTTTGCCGTGAGGCCCAAACCTTGAGAAACAAGTGCTGCGATTGCTACGGGGATTGGCATGATTTACTCCTTACAGGATGATGTCAAATGCAGTCAGAACTTCCGAAACTGCTCGGCTAGTGCCAAGCACGCGCCCGGCAGGCGTGTAGTGGGCTCCGTCGCCAGGAGCGCCTGCAGGCAACGCCCAAGTAGCAACTTGTGGAGTAATCCATGCAGAGTTCGGAGTGCGAATGAATTCTCCGTTCCCGCGTTGGATGCTGCCATCCATCGGAGAAATGAGAACACTCAGCGGATCGTTGATTTCAAGGAACGCCTGGCGAATCGCAGCGTTAACTTCATCATGCAACGCTGCGTTCGTCGGGTTGCGGTAGTGATCGTTGATGAAGATGATAGGGCCGTACTTGCAAATCTCGGCACGCTGCTTTGCGTGCACTCGCTTCATTGCTGCTGCTTCCGCGACACTTCCAATTCCTCCTGCTTGCGCTGCGTTGTAGCCGTGGCTGTTGATGATTGCATCCAAATTGTAGGGCGCAAAGTCGTTTGCAGCCAAAAGTTGCTCAAGGCTGTGACGTCCCGTGGGTGCGCGCGTTCCATACGAGCTGCCGCCAACACTGCCAGACATCACATGCTGGAAGCCGAGCGCAGTGCCCAGTGCCACTGCGTAATCATGGTGTGCAGACGCAAGTCCAGGAGATTCCGTGAAGCCGAAGGAGTCAGTGAAGATGCCGCAAGCTGTGCCAGGATCTTGAGGAGCAGAAATCGTGCAGTCACCATCCACTGCGACGTACCGGAGCAACAAAGTACCGCTGGTACGAATTTCCAGTGTGCGCAGTTTGCGACCACCAGGAATGGAGATGGACAAAAAGCGACTTGTGCCCTGTGCACCGCCAGGAATGATGGGTGCTTCTGTCAAACGTTCACCGTCAATCAAGAGCATCAAACGGTCTTGGAGTTGGTTGGCCGCAGTCGACATGTAACCAATGTGAATCACATCAGCTTCAGTTTGCGTAATGTGAGTGGCGTACAGCCCGTACTTTCCGGCGAAGCCTGCACCGAAGCCGTTGTTTGCAGTTGTTCCGTCGTCAAACGCAAAGAACATGGAGCGCGTCGAAAGCTGATCTCCAGAAACTGCCAGCGCAGGAAAGCGCGCAGATCGGGCATCAAACTTATCCGCATTGAGTGTAAAGTTTGCAACAGTCGTAAGCGAGCTGTTTCCTGCGTTGTCCGTGACAGTAATCACCGGGGAGCCGGCAACACGCGGTTGCGTAACTTCCCCAAGAACCCACCACGACAGCTGGTTGTCTGTAATGCCTGCGGGATCAGCACCCACAGTCAGTACCGGCTCAGTCGTTGCGTGAGAGAGTCCGGAACCTGCGCTAACGACTACCATCAGTGCACCGCTGGAATGACGAAGCACGTCCGAATGCTTGTATGTCGTGTTCGCAGCCCAGAGTGGCGCTTGCGCATGAGCAGGCGCAGAAAGTCGCATGCGATTCAACTGAAGCCGACGTGCGAGCCGCTTGGTATAACTTTCCGTAGAAGGCTGACCATTGGCTTTACCGCGACGAGCCATAGCATCGCTTGCCAGCTGAGCGATGCGAGCAACTTCAATTGCCTGCGCAGCCGAGAAAGCAGAAACTCCGGCGCGAATGTCTTCAAAATTGATAGTCATGATGAATCCTCAAAGTGAAATTTGAACCATCACAGCATTAGACGTAAGGCCGATTGCAACCTTCTGCTGTGTCCATCCGGCTGCCGAAGGCATAACACTTGACAGCTGTCCACTTGTTCCAAGCCAATACACTGTACCGGGGGACACTCCGGAAATCCCGGCCAGTAATCCAGAAAAAAGCATAACACGACAGCGGCGTCCAGCGGCAGTTGACACAGGCTCTAAGCAAAACCCATGAGCAACTCGATTGATGCCGCTTTGTGCGTTTGCATGCCAAATGCGAGATTCTCCTGCTGTCGTATCCAAATGAATCAGGCGTGCAGGCTCGATTTGCTCTGCTGCCACAAAATTCATTCTGCGCCCAAGGTTTCCATTGAACTCAATGAATGGCCCTGTACTTTGCAATTCATCTGAGTCGATCGAAGTCAAGCCGACTGCATCACTAGTAGCCTTTGCTAGTCCATTGAGCGCCTGATAAACCGGATTAAATTTTCGAAAATCCGCTTCATCTTGAAAGGGTGCCTGCTCTGGGAGCCCCGTGCCTAGGCCGTAGCGCTTTGTCATCGTGTGCCCTCCATGGAGAACTCGATTTCCAGCGTACTCACGTTGAACTTGCCTCGCAAAGTCAGTGCAACAGAGTGCGCAGTAATGTACCCGCCATACTTCAAGCTGTCTCCCACCTCAGAAATTTTTTGCCAGAAATCAGGAGCCGGGGAAGGCTCCCAATTACGGCCGTCTGTGCTGGTGTGAAGAATGATTTGCGAGTCAGGAGAATCCATGACACCGTCAGCGGTTGCAGTGTGCATTGTCACGTTGCGGGAACGTGAAACCTTGATCGGCGCAACGCGCAGAACTGCTTCCGTAGTATTGTCGGACGGATCGCCTTGGGACACGTAAACTTGCTGAATTTCTCCGCTGGGCAACATGAGTCCAATTTTTTGGCGATACTCAGAAATTGCCACGTTCGGAGTAGTCACTAGCGAGGCAACAGTAACAGTCGCATAGCGCTCCGCAATCGTATAGCCCAGCAGGTCAGAAACTCGCAGAGGACGTGCGCTTTCAACATCACTGAGTTGGAGTGCATCAGCGTGAAATTTCCGAATCTTGCCCCAGCGCTTCAAGAGCAGGTCATACACATAGGCAATTTCAAACTGGCTTACAAAGTTGACCCCACAGCTGATGACTACGTAGCGTGCACCAATCAGCGTGCATCGCGTCACAATGTTGGACGACACCCGAAGCTGCTGAATTTCGTTCAAATCGTAACGATACAGTTCGAAAATTTTGCCAGAAAGGTAGTCGTCAAAAGCTGGATCAATTGACTTTGCACCGTTCAGCGTGATTTCCTGCAAACCAGAAGACGTAGTTGCGTAAACAGTCCCACGCACGTGGTCTTGGCTAACACTGCGAACGTTTCGAAGCCCACCTGCACCAGAAATCCCACGGAAGTTCCACGGGACTGCAAAGTTGCTAGAACTGTAAAACGCAGCAACCGCGTTGTGTTCGCTGAAAATGACGAAGCCACCAGGAACTGCTCGTAGTGCAGTAATTTCTCCGTTCAAGTCTTCTGGGATTCGAGTTCCAGATCCGGTAACGCTACCGTTTTTATATTCTTCAAAGTTGAACTGACTATTAGCGAGCAGTGCATAGGCGACTTTGTTTTTCGACGCAACAATCAAATATCCCTGCGCGCTACAAATTGCAACAATATCTTCAGCGTTAAACGGAAGATTCTTAACGATTTGGTAGGGGGCCAAGTCCGCCTGGACAACATCACCAATTGCGTCACCACAGTCAAACTGTTTGATAGCTTGCAAAGTGCAGTTGACGCTAAGTGTATTGTTGATCGCGAGCCCATAGTAGTACACACCACTGCCAGGAATGCAAAAGAATTGCACGCCGTTAGGCTTTGCCCAGCTAATTGCTTGGCCTTCCTTCAACGTAAAAGTAGTTGAAGTCGTCGTGTTGTCGATGTTGCGATACGAAACTTCTGTCCAGACATCGCTGACTGCGATTGGCATCCGGTCGTAAAGCTTGACAGTTTTATCTCCTACCGTCCCCACTTCACCGTCGATTGCCATGAGCTGGTAGCCGATTTCGCTGTCACGTGCAAGTCCGCGCCCGTAAGTAACGCCGGCAGCGTCCCGGTGCGAAAGCGGATCAGAAAAATAAAATTCTGTGGCATCCACAAAATTCAAAGTGCTGGGCACGCCTGCAGGAGCAGCAAAAACTGGATTCGAGTTTACGCTTTGCCAGCCTTCCGTAACTGGCATAACATTTTCGTAAAAGTTAACACTAACGGCATTGTAATCCAGCCCGCTGGTGTCTCCGTAAAAAGACCGCGGAACTTTCCCTGCGTTGTCTGCCTCAGGCGCAAGGACTGGCCTCGGAAGCTGAGTAGACACAAAAGGAGCCACTGCAGTTTGCAGTGTAATTCGCGCAGTGCGAGTTGCCATTTTATTTCCCCAAGGAAGTGATCCACGTTTTCCAGACATCCGGAATCGCGGCGACTTTGAGTACGAAAACAAGAAGAACTGCAGCCAAAAGTTTTTTAGCCGCTTTCCCGCTCTGCTTGTCAAACCAGGTACTGATTGCGCCCAATACTGCGTCGCGAGCTTCTTCCGACTTGAGCGCTTCAACAATGCCAGCGCGCACAGCTTCTTTAAGCTCGTCTCGTTCTTGTTCAGACAATGCCATACGTTCCTCCTTACGACGAGTAAGTATGACAAAACCCGGAGGACTGTTACATTCAGTCATCTCCGGGCTCGATTCAGACAAGGATTGAGTGAGCTTGCACGAACAGTTCATCGACTTCTTCCGGTGTCCATTGCAGCGCCAACGCAACGGACATCAGTAAAAGGCTTTTTCGTTCCCAGCTGGTTGCGTTGTCATACGCAAGCCTCACTGTGGGATCTGCAGTTCCGATCCATGTCTCCAACGGTGTGAGCTTTCCGCTGGCGCTGAGTGCGAGTTTTGCCTGCAAAGGTGAAACTTCACAGGGAACTGCACCCGCAGGAAGCTGAGGCCCTTCAAAATTGACCCCATTAATAGTGTATTTCATTTCAAACTCCCAAACGAATCGGCTGAAGAAAAACGGGGGCGTAGAGGCCAGCACTCGTAGAGTGCATTGCAGTCATCAGACTGAAATTGTTCTGCCCACTTCCGAGAAGTCGTCCTTTTTCTGTGAGCGCAAAAGCTCGGTGACCTGCGCCATTTGACGCATGCCCCTGTCCATGGATGTCGACAATCTTGTCACCAGGAGCAACAGCTCCTAACGGGCATCGCTTAAAACGAGCGATAACCGCAAGTGTATTCCAGCCGGCAACATTAAAGATGTTCATCCCAGACGCCCAAACGTTTCCGTCATCATCCAAAACGACCAGCGCCTGACTCCCGACCCCTCCCGCAAAAGTTTTTGCGCTAACAACTTTTTTCACCTTACCTTGGAACGGTGCGTCTCCTGCAGCGGTGATCGTATCCGCTTCATCCATCCAGCCTACAGGCTTCGTGGGTACCAAAAGGTTTGTCGTATTTCCCTGTCCAAGTGCACTTTGGGTATTGTGTCCCCACAGGTACAACTCTTTGGCAGAGTTGACTGCCCAACAATGCCCCAGATCCCCGCCACCGATGCCAACATCAACAATGTTAGCAAGTCCAGAAACAACAGTAGGGACTGACTTGTTAACTGTAGTATTGTCTCCGAGTTGACCGCCGTTGTTATACCCGGCAGACCGAACCGTACCATCCTTGAGCAGGAATAAAGTCATGCCATACCGCGTGTTGGTGTTATTCACCGACATGCGAGATACAACTTTGCTGACCAAAATGCCAGGAATCACCGCAGGAGTATGGTTTGTTGCAGGGCCGCCAAGGCCAAGCATGCCCTGATAATCATTCCCCCACGCATAGCAAGTTCCATCAGCTTTCCACGCAAAACGGCACTGCAAGACATCGTGCGCAGCAGAAATCCCAACTGCATCTGTCACGCCAATACACTCGGTAGGAGTAAGAATGTTGCGAGGAGCGGTCAATCCATCGCCCGCGACGCCGCCGTCTGCGTATCCGGTAAAGTAAACTTTCCCGTTCGTGCAAAGAAACAGCGCGTTGCTGTACTGATCATCCGCACGATTAGCGCTCGGCTGCACGTCTACAACACTGAAGCCTCCAGCAAAGAAGAAGTTGATTCGAGTAAACATCTGACGCACGGCTGTATCTCCGTGCCCGCCGGCTCCTCGTGTGTTTGCTCCTGCGTGATAAACCCAGCCATTAGAGAGCCAGACATAGCTGTCGGCACTTCCAATCCGGAAGCCTGCAATAGTAACCCCATCAGGAATTTTGGGAGCAAACTGTGCAAAGCACGGACGACTATCTGTATCTGCCCCGTTGCCTGTTCCCAAGTGCCATGCGCTGGTTCGGCCCCAACCGACGAGTCGGCCGTCTTCCAGCTTGACAATCATACTGGAGTAGTTATTGTCGTAAAAGCTGGTTTCAGGAAGCTGGGAAATTCGCAAATCAGTACCGCGATAGAGTTCCGTAGATGCCAATGCTTCCGTACGAACTTGCTGCAGCGGAGGAACTTCCAAATTCAGCGTGACGTTTCCAGGAACGCGAAGATTTCCTGTCATCGGCTCCGATCCGTCGCGCGCGAGCTTGGCTGCAATTGCAAGACTCATATCTTCTGGGGTGCCGGAAGCAGGTGCAGTTGCCAGCAAATCCCCCGTAACCGGGTCAAAACTAGCAAGCTTTCCCTTGCGCACCGCAGCGGCAGGAAGTGCTTGCAACAACTCAGCGCCCGGAGCGCGAACAACTTGGGACTCCAGCGTGTTTGTTCGCCGCTTCAATTCGCGAATTTCTTCACAAAGATCGCTCACGTAAACGCTGATGTCAGGCTGCAGCGGATTTTTCGGATCGACGGCCATGGTAACTCCTTTAGTTCACTTCGCCGAGCAAGTGAGACTCGACGAGCAGTTCTTTGAACGGAATGATAGTTTCTCGCTGAATTTGCTGTGCCTGTTCCAGCGCGCCACTGCGAGCAAAGACGATTCCGGACGCCCAGGCCGCAATTTCATCTCTGTACAAGTCAGCAATCCAGGAGGCGTACGTATCTGTACCGACGTTTGGATTGTTGTACCCCAAAAACTCCAGCTTTCCCGTCTGCGTGCGCGGGTAGATGCGCATTCCGCCTGCAAGCGTGTAAATGCTGTAGCGCAGCTTTCCTTCGCTGTCGTACTCGTCTCCGAACGTGCGATACTCTAGCTTTTCAACTGGAAGATTGTTGTCAACGTTAACGCAATACACAGTCTTCATTGCGCGGAAAAGCGGAAAATCCCCAACAAAGTTGGGGACATCCACAAATGGCAAGTTTCCGTTCGGCGTGTAAGTCACATAACCGCGGAACCCGTCTTTCCAGAAAAAGTCTGTGTGATGCGCCCGCACTGTGGCCGTGCGGATTGCCATGTCAATGTGCGCGGCAAGATCAGGACGTCCTGTGCGGAGTCCAACGAGAGTACGAAGTTCTGCAAAAGTTGTCATGATCTTGCCTCACCTTGCTGCTTAAGCTGCAGGCTTAATTGCCGTTTCGATCTTCCCGCCTTCCTTCAGCACGGAATCCACAGGCTTTTCTGCGGCCGGCGCAGGAATTGCTTCAGGAGCCAGTTCAGAAATGCCAACCCCGCGCTTCGACAGACGACGCAGCACCTGAATGACGCGAGGATGATTGTGCGTGAACTGCGGGCCCGCAAAGCGAATGATGAAGCCGTTTTCGCAAGCAACTTCCGAGTACGGGATGGTGTTGATGAAAGTCACGCAGTCAGGGGCTTCGCCAGGACGCATGGAAACGATGATGCCATCGACGTGATCGTCAAGGCTGAGTTCGGGAGTTTGAGACATGAGCTTCTCCAAAAAAAAAGAAAGAAAGACAGGGGACCGAAGTCCCCGTCGCTTAGCCTGCCAGGCCGACGTTGTTGATGTTCTTCAGCAGCCCGAACGCACCCGGGTTCTGAATTTCCATCGAAGCTTCCGTGGTCAGCACGCCGCCTTGTGCGTCAATGCTGGAATCCACCACTGCGCCGCGCTCGTTGTACAGATCTTCAGCAGTGCGGCGCAGGTACGCCATGCCGAGAGCTGCCAAGTCAACAACCACAGCCAGTTTCGCCAGCGGGGACGATGCGCCGTAAGCGTTGAACAGCGGATGCTCGATGATTTCGAACTGACCTCGAGCAGTGCGCAGCTTGGAAACTTCCAGGCCCCACTCAGTGAGCTTGGTGTTGGCACCATCTTGCTCAATGTTGTAGTTGGAGTTCTTGCGAGCGATGTCGGTGAAGCCGCGCTTTGCCAGGCCGCCGCAGAAGATGGTGCGAACATTGCCACCTTGCGGGCCGCTGGAAACTTGCAGCGTCTTGTCGAGTGCAGCTTCAAGATCAGTCCAGGTGGTACCGCCGCCAGCACCAGCACCCAGAGTCGTCACGTTACCAGGAGCATTGTTGACAATGGTGTTGATGATGCCGTCCATCGTGTGGAAAGGCTGGTTGTTCTTGGTGGTCAAAGACTTCTGACCGAAGAACAGCGTCTTTTCAATTGCCAGGGCGTGGAAAGCTGCGCAGTCACGCTTCGATTCTGCAACCGGAGAGTCGCCAGCCAGCAGCGTAGAAGCTGCCAGCGTCTTGGAAACCGACCACGAGTTGCGGAAAATTTGCGTGTAGTTCTGCGCACGGCGAGCAACCAGCGACACAGAAGTGGGACGAATCGAAGCTTCTTCGAAAGCGTTGCCCATTTGCACCAGGGTGATTGCACGGGTCGTGTTGCCAGTTGCAGCAGGAATGCCAGATGCGCCAGCCGACGGAGCAGGAAAGCCCATCAAGTTGGGGTAAATCTGTTCACCTGCCAAGTTCACAGCCAAACCGGAGTTGCGGTCAGTCATGAACGTGTTGCTGTGGCCGCGACGAACCTGAATGGTGCCAGAACCAGCATCGTTCAAGTTGACAGCCAGAACTTGCATCATTTCGTAGGTTTGGTCGTCCATGACCAAGTCACCGACAACGATGTTGTTGCCGTTGGTGTCAGAGCCGTAGAGACCGCCACCGTCTGCAACCACGTTGAACGTGACATCGTTGCCTGCCACGGTTGCCAGCGTACCGGAATTGATCTTGGCTTGCGGAAAAGCCATGATTTTGGTCCAGTAGCCGTGCTCGAAAGCACCGATGTTTTTGTCAGGCAAGATGGAAGTCATGCCGAACAAAGGTGCGCCGCCCATGGGCATCATGCGCGCGATCGCAGCCGCAAAGCTGATTTTCATCAGCGAGCGGGGAATCGACTGAGTCGTGAGAAGTTGCGTTGCCATTTGAAATCACTCCAAAAAGGGTTCAGAAAAAGTTGCCGTTCTGTCCTTGGGATTGATCGCCGAATTGCGGCATGGCACCTTGCTGGCCATTGGGAACATCAACACCAAGTTCAGCTGCCCAATCATGCTCGGGCGTGGAGTTTTGGTTCTGGTTTTGGGATTGTTGCGAAGAGTTGATTGAGTTCCCCAGCTGCTTGAACCATTGCATCGCAGTTTCCTTGACTTTCTGAGGAGGCATGTCAGGATTGGTACGAGCAACTTGCTGCTTGAGCATTTCAAAAATGGGAGCGTTGGCGGGGTGCGCAATCAGCTCATCATCAGGAGTTTGCCTGCGAACTTCGTAATCGCGGAAGCGGTCATCAAGTGAATTGCCAAAACGATCCAAGCCCGTCTTCACTCCGCGATCCACAAAGCCGTGCGCAGTTTGAGTTGCCATCATGAACGCTTGGCGGCCAACATGATTCAGCAACTCAGGCAGTGCAGACATGTCGCCCGCCATCACTTTTTGCATGGCTTCTTGATTGGAACCTTGCATGAAATCCACGCGCTGCAGCGCTTGACTCATTTTGTTGGAATCCCACGGAACTGTGTAGCCTTCGTAGGCAGGCGCCGCAGGTGCTGCAGGAGCGCCAGGAATTTGTTGCTGGCCTTGCTGTTGCTGGCCTTGCGGAGCAGGAGGTGCGCCCCAAATTTGAGGTGCAAGCGCGTCCAGCGGGTTCTGGGACTGCTGCTGCGTGCCGGGCATTCCAGCATTAGTGGCAACGCCTGGAGCTCCAGTTTGAGTTTGAAACTGCGAGTTTGCAGGGCCTTGAGTTGCTTGCTGTGAAGCGGATCGCGGTCCTTGCTGTTGCTGCGGAGGAGGCGTGTTGGGACGATTCATGCCATTGAGCCAAGAAGACATTTTGGTTCCTATCAATAGTGGGAAGCTTCAGGAGGGTTGGAGTTCTGCAGTTGCCGCTCCTGATGCACGGCCTCCGCAGCTTGGATGCACTCTTGTACAAGCTCATCCAAGACTTGAATCATTGCACGATTGCGTTCGATGTTGACCAACTCCTTCATCTGTGGCAATTCTCCGTTGCCTGCAGTAGTGAAGTTGGTAACAAAAATGTTTGCGTATTCTGCGCGCTTGTTTTGCAGATAAGCCAGTAACAGAGGACTCCCGAGCGCAGTAAGCTCTTCCTGCTCGGTGAGCTGCCACATCTGGAACGGGCCATCGATTTTCGGTGTCATTGCTGTTGCTCCTGTGCAGGTTGCGCAGCTGCACGCGCGGCTGCCAAATTGGCTGCGTTTTCGCTGCCATCTGTCGGCTTCGAATTCTGTGCAGCAGAAATCTGCTTGAACCTGTCAAGCGCGCCCTGCTGGCCTGCAGCGTCAAGGCGGAAATCGTTAACCCACTTCGCACCTTTGAGTTTGCACCAGTAAAGAAACATACCGAGCACATCGTATTCAGTAGTCAGTGTCGGCAGTGCTTGCGCAGTTTGCATAAACACTTGCATCACTTCCGGATTCATCAACTTGTCGGAAGGCAGCACGCCGTCTGTGAGGTCAAAATCCAAAATTGCTTTGCGCAGTTCCGTAGGATCAACTTCCACAGCGGTGTTCTTGTCTCGATTGTAGATCGTCTCGACAGCCTGATTTTGCAGCGTATTGGCCTTGATGATTTCCTTGGCCGGCACCATAAATTGGTGCTCAATCACGACAGCTTCCAGCTGGTTGCGTGCGTTGCTGTTGTCGACTGTTGTCTGGAATTCGTTGGAAGTCTTGTTGCCTTTTTGGAACTGGCCACGAGAAACCTTGTTTTGCCCTGCCGACTCATCAGCCATTTGCGAAATGAGCTGCGACGCTTGAATTCCCAGGGTAGGCGCACCATCCTCGTACGGAATTTTAAAGATCGCTTTTCCGGGCTCAAAGTTCAGCATTGCGGCGTTCCGAATGGGAATTCGAGAAACGCTGGACACCGGATCAATGTCCTTCTTGTCGATGTAGTGCGAATTGTAGACCAGACGATCAAACACACGACGCCGTGCAGACTCAATGGTCAAACCCCACATGGAACTTGCCATGTTTTGGTACGGCATCGAATTGTCAAGCTTCGACGGAGTTTGGTATCCAAGTCCATCGTCTTGCGGAGTCATGATCAGCGCCGGCAAGTAATCATGCGCGTTCACGAGCATCTCTGCGTAGAACACGACTGACCAGTTCGCAATTTTCAGCTTGTAAATCGTAGGAATGTTGCCCTGTCCGCCGAAGTCGCTAGGACACGCGCGGCAATACAAAGTAGTAATCAGGTACTTGTCCTTGTAGTTGATATCTCCGCGCTTCTCGTTCATCCCCATCCATGCGCCCCAATCCTGCACGGCAGTACGGGCAGCGGCATCCATCGTGAAGTAATGGTTAATGGATGGAATGTAATAATCCTTCGCGGCTTGCGAGCCCGTACCGGAACCAAAACTTTGCATTCCGGATTCGTACGCTTCCTTCAGCTGCGCAGTGTTCTGAATGTTCAGGCCAGCAACAAGGCGCTTAAACGCAGTACGGGTAAGCAGCTCATTGTAACCAAAAAACTCGCCGTCAGTGTGCATGTCACCAGGAGCGACCATCGGATCGAAAAAGCAGTTATAGGGATCAACTGCTCGGATTTCATTTCCTTGGTAGCTGCCGTGTTCAATCTTCGTCTTGCCGCGCTGGGCTGCCTGGGTAATGTCGCCCTCAGCAATGGTGCGCACCGGCACAGACTTCCAATCCACGATTGCAGGGCCAAAGTTGTATTTGTCTGCGTTGCGGAACACTCGAATCAGGTTTCGCGACCACGCAAACTTTTCTGCCTGCTTCATCAGCGTGGTCTCAAACTTCATCGCTGCGTCCATGTACTGGGGAGGCGCGACTACTCCAAAAACCCCAGGATTGGAGAGAAAAACTCCAGCTTTGTACGCGACGCTCGATTCGATCTGAGGCATGATGATGGGAACAACAATGTCTTCCATCATTGACGGCTTGCCAGCGAGCGTGTTGCGAACTGCATCCAGCTGCTTGGCTGTCATATTCAACTGGCGAATGTACGCACGATCACGGATTTCCATGAGTCCGCGAAAATTAGGAAGTGCAGAACCGAACCGCTCTGCTGCATTCTTTGCGTATTCCAGCGCCAATTTTCGCTGTGCGATAGTCAGCGTCAAGTTGAAATTGACTGCAGGTTTGATTTTTGCCATGATTGCCTCAGAATGGGAGTTCCAGCTCGTCGCTATGAGCAGCCGACACGCCAGCGGATTGGGAAAGAACAATATCATGCCCAATAATGGAAGAGTACGTCGTAACCATCTCTTCTACATATCCGATCGGGTCAATGATGTCGTCCTTGTTGTTTCGCTTCAAAGGATTCCAGCTTTTGTACTGATCTTTGACAAGGCTCACGACGTTAGTATGCAGGAGGATTTCACCCTTGCAAAGCTTGGTCACCCCCTTCTTGATCCGTGTGTTCTTGGCCACGTTACGGGGAGAAAGAGGAACAAAGTGAAACCCCATAATACCGTGAGTCTCACAGTAATCGTTGAACCAGAACAATAGAGACTTCTGATACGCAACAGCTTCCACCCCGATAGCTCGGGTGTTTGTGGCCATTGCAAGCTTCAAAGTTTCGATGATTGTCTCTTTGGGGGTGAAAGTTCCAAACTTGATTGTGCGCAAGATTGGCAACGTGTCTTTGACTTCGTAATATTCAATTGTGCAATCGTCACTGGTTTTGTCAGCGCCTGAGGGGTCAATAAGAATGAAACTGCCGTCTGCCTGCAGCTCATCCCAAAATGCTGGCGCAACCTTAATTTGCTCCAAATCAATGCCAGACGCCAACGGGAGCTCTGTCGAATTCAAAACCTCACTAATGAAGATATCTTCTTCTCCGAGCTCACGGAGCATGTCCCACTCATCCAGCAAAGTTTCGATGGGCTTCAGCTCTTCCCACAGCGAGGTGCCGTCTTCCAAAATTCCGCCGACAATAAACGATTCCCAGCCACGAGATTCTTTCAGCTTCTGCAGAATTGAATTCTGCGGATACATGTTGCCAATGAAGATGAATGTGCAGTTTTTATCCGATTTAGCCATCATCAAGGTGCCGAGCATCCACTGCATCAGTGCTTTTGACAGTTCCGGATTCTTGGCATCTTCTTTCTTTTGGATGTCGTCCATAATCATCACGTCAGGACGTTGGTTGTTCCGGTTCACGCCGCGAACTGAAGTGCCTGCGCCAATGCCTTGGATGATGATTGTACGCCCCCGGAAATAAAACACCTTTTTGTGCTTCTGATTCTCTTCTACGTTAGCTTCCCAGCTGCCAAAGAGGCGCACAATATTCTCGTGACCCAGCATTGTCATTACGTCACTAACGACGTTGATTGCCAAGTCCTCCGCAGCGCACACGATCAGGATGAATTTCTTGTCACTGAACAAGATGTACCACACGCACAGCAGCTTCATCCAGGTTGTTTTAGCAAATCCACGCGGCAATCCAAGCGCGAAGTGCTCAAACCGCTTTGTGAACTGTGTCAACTTGGAAAACAACAGGATGTACCACGCAGGGAATGCAAAAGCAAAAACCTCAGGCATGCAGAGCATCCCAAGGAAGTTAAAATCTTGCTGTGCAAGTTTGCGTGAATCTTCTGCGGAGAAGTGCTGCTGTGAGAGTGACATTAGATGAGATCCGAAATCGACATATCAGATGCACGCGTGCGACGCCGCGGAGAATTTTCCAGCTGTTGCAGCACGACTTCTGCGCGAGAATCCTGCGGCAGCGGAACTGCGTTCTCAACTGGCTTGCGAAGCTCCCGTCCCAGAACTTTCTGTGCCAAAGCTTCCAGTGACGCGGGAGATGCACTTAACATGGTGCGGCCTTCCACTTCCACGATTTCAGATTTTGCGTTGGCAACATAATTGACAACTGCGATCTGCGGCAAGATCAGCGGCACAACCGTAGCCTGCGGTGCACGAGTTGCAGGTGCAGTGTCACGTCGACGCTTCATTGCGTTCAACCGCGTCGCGGCATTAAGTGCATCACGCAAATTAGTTGCCATGTTCAGTTTGCGCGCCACGATGTCAAGCGCAGTCGCTTCCGTTTTATCCAGCTTTTCGTCAAAGCGTTCATTTTCTTCTGTTTGTGCAACTGCAAACTGCTCCACCAATGCAGCGTATTCTGGCGTGCTCAGAATTTGACTGACGTACGACTCCTCCACGCCGACAGTGCGTGCGATTTCAACTTGCTTGAATCCACGACCTGCACACTTAATGATTGATTGAATCGTGTGATTGATCGTAGGAGGCATTGCTGCCTGAGAAGTTTCCGTGACTGCGGTGGTGCTCATGACTCGTGCTCCTGTGCGCTGGGCCTTTGCCGCCCTCTTATTTCCAATTCTGCTGCACTTCCGCCCGCTTACTAAACTGGTAATCTCCGCACTCTTGCTAGTTTCTATATACCTCGTTTTGAAAAGTTTAGAAAAATTGGAGGAAGGGTATATAGGATATTAGCCGCGCTAGACCAAAAAAGGCCCACCCCCCTCCTGAATGCTGGCGTGAATACGAATCATTCTCACTTCGATTCCGGGTAGGTGGATTGTTAAGTTTTGTAAAGCTGAGTCGTGTGGGAGTTTGTTGTTGACAGCTGCGAGATTTCGGATATAATCAAGACTTGACAGCAACGAACGAAACGGAGATTCGATCATGACGGGTAATTCCTTCCTCTCTCTGGCATACGCGAATAAATCCGAAGCAACTTGCCGTGACTGGTGTGAAGCGTTTTTCGATCACTTCGGAACTTGGGAACTCAAGTATGGCAATGCACTTGCAATGCTAGAGGCTAATCTTGCATGCTGGACTGCCGAGTGATTTCAGCCGGTCGGATTGCGTGCAGTCCTTCCGGGTGCAATCCGCACCGTTAACTATCTAAAGGAAATTTATCATGTCTGAAGTTATCTCCACCTCTGCCCCTGTTTCCGTGGTCACGAACATTGATGGCATTGTGCAGGATGTCCCGATGGATTACGCAGGTTTGGATTCGTTCCCGGTTTACCGCTCGCAGGAATCCGCAGCTGCGGCACTTCCGAAAGATGGGCAACATCTGGTCATCAAGGCGAAGAAGAATTCCAGCCGCGGCAGCGATGCTGACGACGGATGGGCCGTGTGGTGTGTCATTCCTGGCTTCGGTGCTGATATCGGTGCACTCGGTGCGTGGTCGGAAGTTGTGAATTCCGTGCTGTTGCAACAGGCGAGTGACAGTCTCAAGGCATGGCGATTGAATAACCCGATTGCTTCGCATGTTCCGCGTTCGCTGTTCACGGTGCAGCAACTGCGTGAAGATTATCTCGCCGGTGGCGCAGGTTTGTCGATGGATAAGGAGACTCTGGAGAAGTTGTATTGCGCCAGTGCCACGCATCAAGCGTTCATCACCAGCGACAAATTTAAGTTCAATCAACAATACCGCACACTGGTGGATGTGTTCAAGGGGAAAATCGTCTCTCTCGCCGGCCGTTCGCACGGTTCGCTGTCGGATTCGGATCTGGATGCGATGGTCGCCAAGTTGGCAGATGATGATTTGTCCACGCAATTCGGTGTGTACGTGGTGAATCGCATCCAACAAATCAAGAAGAAGCGAGAAGAAGAGGGCACGGAATTGGATTTGTCCGCGCTGTAATTCCGATTCACTCTCGCAGATTCAGGCCCCGATTCGTCGGGGTCTTTTTCATTTCGGAGTCAAAAATAGATAGCGGATTCACACGCGGTAATGTGACAGTGTGACATTGTGACACGCCCCGGATGTCTGTCCCTCGGTGTGGGTTTGTCATCTATTCTTGGTTTCTATTCTTGTCCCGGTTTATGATGGTTTGTTTATGGGGGTTTTTCATTTTTTATTTTTGAATGGGGGTTTATAAGACCTCATAAGAGAATATCCAAGCCAACAATAAACACTGCGCAAAAAGAAAACAACAATACAAACACACTCACG
>Ga0255220_1000469_pt1 | contig 16420 bp, 15 predicted proteins | sample Miss_Colum_RepB__FD_188423 | JGI IMG/M metagenome (GOLD analysis project Ga0255220, IMG submission 188423) | Freshwater microbial communities from Mississippi River, Louisiana, United States - Miss_Colum_RepB_8d | ecosystem: Environmental > Aquatic > Freshwater > River | place: USA: Louisiana...
AGCCAGCGCGCGAGCTACGGTCAGCGCTATTTCTCGGTGGACTTCACGCCGACCGACCATGCGGCAATCGCCAAGGCTTATGGCATCGCGAGCTGGCGGGTTGAAGACCCGCGCGAACTGGACTCGGCGCTGCAACAGGCGTTGCGGCACGAAGGACCGGCGCTAGTCGATATCGTTGCGCAGCCGCTTGAGCTTGCGGCTGCGCCGGTCAGTCAGTGGATGGGCTAATGCCCATCGGCGCTGCAGTTCAGAGCGTGCAGCTCATGTCCTGACCACAGCACATCGGTGATTTGATCTTGCCATGGCCGTTCGGGCATTTCGAGACCTGCACCGAGTTGCCGTCCGGCTTGGTGATGCTGTCGTTGACGAGCGGGGCGTCGCACTGACCGCAAGTGGCCTTGACGCTCATGCCGCACTTAGCGCACTTGTAGGTATAGGCAGCCATGGGATTCTCCGTGGTTGTGATCACAAGGGTTCGCCCCGCCGTTCCCGAGTTGCTGGCAATCGGCGAAAGACCGCTCTGCGTCTGGCAGAATCGGGCTTGGTCGGGCAATCAGATGCAATGTTCGTCCGTAACGCCTGCTTAGTCTACTGCGAAGGAGCTCCCCGATGAAGGCTGCCGTTCTGGAACGTACTGGCGCACCGCTGGTGATCGATGACATCGACCTCGCCGCGCCGGGGCCCCACGAGGTGGTGGTCAGGACCGCGGCGGTCGGTGTCTGCCACAGCGATCTGCACTTCATCGACGGCATCTACCCGCATCCGATCCCGGGCGTGCCCGGACATGAGGTTGCCGGCGTCGTCGAGACAGTCGGCTCGCAAGTGTCTGCGTTCAAACCCGGCGACCATGTTATTGGCTGTCTGTCGGTGTTCTGCGGACATTGTCCGCATTGCATTACCGGCCGGCTGGTGCTGTGCGCAACGCCCGATGTGAAGATTCCGCCGGGCAAGTCCAAGCGCCTGTCGCGCCGGGGCGAGCACGTCAGTCAGATGCTGCAGTTGTCCGGGTTTGCCGAGCAGTTGCTGGTGCATGAGCATGCCCTGGTCAAGATCCGACCGGACATGCCGCTGGACCGCGCCGCGCTGATCGGGTGCGCGGTGATGACCGGCTTTGGCGCGGTCGTCAATTCGGCGCAGGTGCGAGCCGGAGAGACGGTGGCAGTGATCGGCTGCGGCGGTATCGGACTGTCGGCGATCAATGCGGCCTATGTCGCCGGTGCCGCTCGCATCATCGCGATCGACCGTATTCCGGAAAAGCTCGAATTTGCCCGTCGCATGGGAGCGACTGATCTCATCGACGCCAGTCAGGAAGATCCGGTCAAACAGTTGCGCGAACTGGTTGGCGACGGGGTCGATCACGCCTTCGAAGCGATCGGACTGAAGCAGACCGCAGAGCAGGCCTGGTCGATGCTCGCGCCAGGCGGCACGGCCACGATCATCGGCATGATTCCTCCCGGCGTGAAGGTGGAACTGCATGGCCCGGATTTCCTGCGCGAAAAGAAGATCCAGGGATCGCTGATGGGCTCGAACCGTTTTCGCGTCGACATGCCGCGCATCATCGACCTGTACCTGCAGGGGCGGATCAAGCTCGATGAAATGATCTCCCAGCGCTTGCCGCTGGCGCGCATCAACGAGGCACTTGATGCATTGCGCGACGGCCATATCGCGCGCACCGTGATCACCTTCGACGGGGTTGCCTGAACCGGCGATCTACCAGAGCACGCAAAGCCAGACAATGGCAGTGTTCAGCAGTGTGAGAAACACGGCGGCGCTGCCGATGTCCTTGGCGCGCTTGGCCAGCGGATGATGCTCCAGCGAGATGCGGTCGACGGTTGCTTCGATCGCCGAATTGAGCAGCTCCACGATCAGCACCAGCAGCACGCTGGCGATCATCAGCGCGCGGCTCAAGCCGTCCGGGCCGAGGGTCAGCGCAAGCGGAATCAGCACCGCGGCGAGCAGTGCCTCCTGTCGAAACGCGTCCTCATGGCGAAACGCCGCCCGCAGTCCTGCCAGCGAGTAGGACAGTGCGTTTCGAAGCCGCGTCAGTCCGGTTTTTCCCTTGAATGGGCTTTCCATATGCGCTCGCGATGCCTGCAGGCCGACAATGCCACCTGCCGGCTCGCCTTTTCGCGTCAGTTCGGTTTCGCGGTGACCAGCAGTGTGCGAATTTCGCGCAGCTTGGCTTTCAGGATGCCGGCGTTGTCCTTGCCGACGCGCATCATGATCTTGCGGCCAGCGGACATCGACTCCAGCACCGGGTCCGCATACCTGTACATCACCTTGGGTTGCACCAGCGCGATCGGTTCCTCGGGCTCAGGCGCCGACAGCATGTCGTCGATTGTCTCGACCAGCCGGTCATTGAATTGCTTGTTCGGGAAACCGAGCGAGCGATATTCCTCCTGCAGCAGCGGATAAAAGCGCAGGTACACCGACACCAGCTTCTTCGCATCAAGGCCCTGCACGAAGCGCACGAATGCGCTGTAGCGCGCCGCGTTCGCGATCGCGATACTTGGCGCGCTTTCGCCTCCAGAGACCTGAAACTGGCCGGGCATTCCCTTGATCATCCGAATCTGCATCGACAAAGTTTCGCGCGGCAGGTTGTCGACCGTTGCGACGAAGCGACGAACCAGGCCATCCGGGAACAGGACGTCGGCGATCTCGGCTGCGGTGGCCAGCGTTTGGGCCGCCGACTGCGCCGCCGGATCGCTTTGCTCGCGAGGCGGCAGCGGCTCGGCGCTAGGCATCGGCTCGACCGCGATCGACCCGACCGGATGCTTGATCGCAGGCTCTGCGGGGGGCGCGACCGCGCCGCCCTGAGCTGGGAGGCTTGCGACCACCGCCGGCTCCTGCGGTGGCGGCTCGTTCGTTGACTGCAACCAGAAGGACAGTCCGACCAGGACGGCCGCGGCCAGCCCGAGCAGGATGCTCCAGTTCGGCGAGCGCGATTCGGGAGGCTTGGTTCGGTTCATCGCGCAAGCCTAACATCGGGCAGGTCGGCCCGGAAGCACCCGCCGCCAACGCGCGGTTCGGGTCTACATGATCTGGTTGACGGTGCCACCGTCTGCACGCATCGCGGCGCCCGTGGTCGCGCTGGCCAGCTCGCTGCTCAGGTAGACCGCCAGATGCGCAACCTCGTCGGCGGATGTGAATCGGCGCAGCAGCGAGCTTGGACGCATCAGTTTGAAGAACTCCCGCTCGAGTTCTTCGAGACTCTTGCCGGCCGCCTTGGCGCGTTCTGCGCGCAGTCGATCGGTATTTTCGGTGCGCGTCGGTCCGGGCAGCAGTGCATTGACGGTGACGCCGGTTCCGGCCAACTCGATCGCAAAGCCTCGGGTGATGCTCAGTTGCGCGGTTTTGCTCATGCCGTAGTGGATCATCTCGCGCGGGATGTTCAGCGCCGACTCGCTGGACACGAAGAGCACCCGCCCCCAGCCACGCCTTGCCATCGCAGGTGCATAGTGGCGCGTGAAGCGCACCCCGCCAAGGACGTTGACCTCGAACATCTTGAGCCACTCGTCATCAGAGATCTCGAAGGCCGCCTTGCGCTCGTAGATGCCCAGATTGTTGATCAGGATATCAACACGCTCGACATGCTCGAAGACCTGCTGGGCACCCTGAGCGCTTGCGCAGTCCGCGGCGACGCCGTCGGCCTGGCAGCCGGGCACGAGTTCACGTAACCGGGCCTTTGCCTGGTCGACGGATTGCTGGGTGCGTCCGGTGATCGTGACTCGGGCTCCTTCGACGGCCAGCCGGTGTGCAATCGCAAAGCCGATGCCGGCAGTCGATCCCGTGATCAGCGCGTGGCGGCCGCGAATTCCGAGGTCCATGGGGTTCTCCTCAATTGGGTTTGTCAGGCTCGGACGCAGTGTGCGGCGCCGATGACCTGGCATCGACAGACACGAGCGCGTCCGGGTAAAGGCGTCGCAGCAGTTCAGTTGCCGCGAAGTTCAGGCTCTTGTGCACGCGAATTGTCAGCGTATCGGCGTCTGCCCGGTGGCGAAGCGCCCAGATGGCGTTCCATTGCGCATGCTGTTCGGCGATCAGCGTGTCCACGATGTTGACCCAGTGCGCCGGATGCTCCGATTCGGACCATTCGCCGCGGCCGCGTCCATAGTGCGAGACCGCGAGATAGCCAAGCAGGGCCGAGGCGACCAGGCGCTCGAGCAGCTCATCGCTCCAGGCGATACTCGTTGCGTCCCTTCCGCGCACGAGGTTGTAGCCGCGGGCAATGCCGGCTGCTCCCAGGGCGCCCAGCACACCGCCTGCGAGCAGCCCGGCGCCAAAGCTCAGCCCGCCGGCGGCCAGATCGGCTTTCAGGCCGGCCAGCGCTCCGGAGACCAGCCCGCCGAGCACCGCCGCCTTGCCTTCGCTCAGATGCTCGCTGACCGCAAAATGCTCGGCGAGTCTGGAAACGATTTCACTCCCGGCATGGCCTGAAAGTCCGTGCAAGGCAATCAGGCGGTCAGTGCTTGAACGGATGTCCGCATCCAGCCGATCGGCCAGCCGGCTCATTGCGAGCTTGCGCGCTTGCTCTCCCTCCTCGCGCAGACCAAGCAAGGTGGAGAACTCGCGCAGACGCCCGGTCCACCCGCCATCGGCGACCTGCTCGGTGTCCGTGGCGGCGCGTGCCACGCGCTGTGCGAGCAGTGCGATGGAGTCATCGAAGCTTGTCTGTCGTTGTCGCAGCCACTGGGCTCGCAATCGTTCGAATGCGGCCCGCTTGTCGTCTACGGGCAGGACCGCGGCGATCTGTCCGAGCAGCACGCCTTCCTGCACCCAGCAGCGGGCGAATGCATCCAGCGCGAGTACCGCGCGCACACAGCGCACACCAGCGAGCCGCTCGCGCCAGCGGTCAATCTCTGCGCGCTCCTCGGCGAGCGGGCGCGGGCGTCCGAGCTGGTTCAGCAGCACGATCACCGGTTTCCCGATCCATTCGAGCACGCGCATCTCGGGCTGCAGGTAGCTGGCGTCATCCGGATCTTCTGCGGCGTTGACCAGATACAGAACAACATCGGAGCGCTCGCGCACATGGCGGACCGCCTGCTGGCTGGCATAAAGCGCACGATCCCGGTAGCGATCCCAGACCTGGGTCAGGAACCAGCCGATCGGATTGTCTGAAAGCTGTAACCGGCGGGCGATTCTGTGACTGTCGCCAAAGCCTGGGGTATCCCACAGACCGAGTTCATCGCCCTGGGGTGTGCTCACCAGCAGATAGCGATCGGACTGCATCGTGACGTGAGCTTCGTCGCGCACTTCGCCGATATCGCGTCCGAGCAGACTGCGCGCGAGCGTCGTCTTGCCCGCGTTGGTGTGCGAGACCAGGCTCAGTTCGATCGTTCGGCTCATCGGCCGCTCGCGATGTTCATACGACGCAGCGCATGCTGCAACGCGTCGGTCAGCGGATCGCGCACCTCGTCGCGCTCGAGACCGGCCAGGTCGGTAAACACCGGTATCCGGTCGCTCGCGGCGAGCATGCGGCGCCAGGCCTCGCGCCGCTCATCGATTCGTCTCGTGCCGCTCTTGCCGGTGCCTTCGAAGCGTGCACGGAATGCAGACTCATCGATCAGCACGACGATCGGAATCGAAGTCGGCACATGGCTTGACAGCGAGTCGATGAGGACACCGTGGGTCTCGGCCTCTGGAGTCGCGGCAAGAGGCATCAGCAAAATCAGCAAATCCGGCAGCGGATCGTCCTCGACGACGAACGCGTCCAGTTCATCGAGTGCGACCGGCGGCGCAACTTCCAGCAAGGTACGCGGACCGAGCGCGGCGCTGAGCAACCCTGCCAGTGCATCGCGGGTTCCAGGTGCCGGACGAGCGCCGCATGGCAAGACGACCACGAGAGCCGAACGGCCGGACCGGGTACGGTCCAGTCCGGCGAAGTAGCCATCGTCGGCGGGCAGCGGGAAGCGCCTGGCAAGTCTGGCAGCACGCCAGCCGTGCCAGAGTGCAAGCATCGCGCGCGGCGCCATCACGACGAGCACGAGCGTGACCGCATACAGATGGATCCAGCTCGCCGCGGGTGCGCCGGGATTTTCCGGCATGCGCAGCGTCTGCAAGCTTGCGACATCGGGCAGCGACATGCCGGTGAGCGCCGCGGCCGGACCGAGCACGACTTTCACCAGTGCATGAACAATCTCGGCGTCCAGGAAGGTGCTCTCCCAGCCAGCCCGATAGTCAAGCACCAGGCCGCGCAGATACATGCCGGCCATCAGGCCGGCGGCGAACAGCGCCGCAGCCGTATGTAGCAGGCTCGCCACCCGGGCACCCGTCAGTGGCAGGCTGGCAGTTAGCCAGGCCGATGCGAATGCGGGCAGCGGCGCGGGCATCCGGGCCGTTCGCCGGCCCGTCCACAAGCCGTTGGCGACCCAGGCAAATCGAGCCGGGATCGACCATCGGCGCGGTCCGCCTGGCTGCCAGGGAACCGTGATGTAGCGGGCAAACAGCAGCAGATAGACCGACAGATTCCAGGCCAGCAGTCCAAGCGCCGGTGCGGCCAGCAGCGAGATTCGCTGCGAGGCGCCGATCATGTCGGACATCAGGCCGGCTACGAACGCCAGCGTGAGCAGTGCGCGACCTGCCCAGGGGTGCCAGCGCAGGATCTGACAGGCCCGCGCCGCCTTGGAGTCACGCTGCGTGATCCGTTCGGCCGCGAGCATTGATCGACGCGCCAGGAATGCATCGGGATCCGCTTGTGTGCCTTCGAGCGCCAGTGCGGTCCGGCTGGCCCATTCCTGGTCGGCCGCGGACCAGATCTCGTCGCGGATGCCGGGCGCCGTTTCATAGGCGCGCACCAGCAAGGCATCACGGGCTGCGGTTTCGTTCATCGCGCTCTGGGCTCATCCTTCGGCGAGGGCCCGGCTCGCGGGTCCCCGACTGCACAGACTATACGATGAGCGCGGTCGGCCCGGGCCGACCGACAGGCTGGTGGGCTCAGCGCTCCCAGGGGGCGGCAGATTCGACGTGGATCTGGTAGCGCTCGATCGCCTGGGCGGGGATCGAGGCGTCGATGCCTGCGCAACGGGCGAGCGCATGCAGCGCTGCCAGCGCGACATGATGCCGGTCGACTTCGAAGAACTCGCGCAATGCTTGCCGGCTGTCACTACGGCCGAATCCGTCGGTGCCCAGGACCGTGAATGGCGCGCTCAGGTAACTGGCGATCGTCTGCGGCCAGGCGCGAACCCAGTCGCTGGCGGCAATCACCGGCGCGTTGCCAGCAAGGCAGCGCTGCAGGTGACTGGACTGGGCTGGTGCGCTCGGGTCGAGACGGGCCTGGCGCTCCAGCGCATTCGCCTCCCTGGTCAGTTCGCTGTAGCTGGTGACGCTCCAGACTTCGCTGGCAAGGTTCCAGTCGTCGGCAAGCAGACGGGCGGCGGCGATCACCTCGCCGAGAATCGCGCCGGAGCCGAGCAGACGCACTGGCTGCGGTGCATCTTGCGGGCCGAACCTGGCGAGGCGGTACATGCCGCGAATGACGTCGTCGCGCACACCTTCCGGCAACGCCTGCTGCGCGTAGTTTTCGTTGGTCAGCGTCAGATAGTAAAAAACGTCCTGATCCTGTTCGAGCATCGCCCGCATGCCGTGCTCCAGGATCACCGCAAGCTCGCCGGCGAACGCCGGGTCGTAGGCACGGCAGTTCGGCACCATGGCCGCATTGATCAGGCTTGATCCGTCCTGGTGCTGCAGGCCTTCACCGCCGAGTGTAGTGCGACCGGCAGTCGCACCGATCAGGAAGCCGCGGGCGCGCTGGTCGGCTCCTGCCCAGATCAGGTCGCCGACGCGCTGGAAGCCGAACATCGAGTAGTAGATGTAAAACGGCAGCATCGGCAGACCATGCACCGAGTAGCTGGTCGCGGCCGCCACCCAGGAGCTGACCGCACCAGCCTCGCTGATGCCCTCTTCGAGGATCTGGCCGTCTTTGGCTTCGCGATAGCTAAGCACCGAGCCGATGTCCTCTGGCTCATATTGCTGACCGACGCTCGAGTAGATGCCGACTTGCTTGAACAGGTTCGCCATCCCGAAGGTGCGGGCCTCGTCCGCGACGATCGGCACCACGCGCGGGCCGAGTGCCGGGTCCTTGAGCAGCGAGGTGAGCATGCGCACGAAGGCCATGGTCGTGCTGATCTCGCGCCCGTCGGCCTGCATCGCGAACTCTGCCCATTTGCCGATCGGCGGCACGGCAAGCACCGGAGCCTTCGATGATCGGGCCGGCAGATAGCCGCCGAGTTCTGCCCGACGCTGATGCAGGTAGCGGACCTCGGCGCTGTCCGGATCCGGACGATAGAACGCGAGTGTTTCGGTCTGCTCGTCGGACAAGGGCAGCTGAAAGCGGTTGCGAAACGCGATCAGCGCATCGCGGTCAAGTTTCTTTTGCTGGTGCGTGGTCATCTTGCCCTGACCAGCTTCGCCCATCCCGTAGCCCTTCTTGGTCTGTGCAAGGATCACCGTTGGCTTGCCGCGCTGGCGGATTGCCGCGTGATACGCGGCATGAATCTTGACCATGTCGTGACCGCCGCGCTTGAGGCGGTCGATCTGCTCGTCGGTCAGCCCCTGCGCGAGCCGGGCGAGCTCCGGATCCTGGCCGAAGAAGTGTTCGCGGTTGTAGCGGCCATCCTTCGCGGCGAAGGTCTGGAACTGACCGTCGACGGTGTTGGCGAACGCACGCACCAGTGCTCCGGACTCATCGCGGGCGAACAGGCCGTCCCAGTCTGAGCCCCAGACCAGCTTGATGACGTTCCAGCCAGCTCCGCTGAACAGCGTCTCCAACTCGTCGATGATGCGACCGTTGCCGCGCACCGGGCCGTCGAGCCGCTGCAGATTGCAGTTGACCACCCAGATCAAGTTGTCCAGGCCTTCGCGCGCCGCCAGCGTCAGGGCCGACATGCTTTCAGGCTCGTCCATTTCGCCGTCGCCGAACACACCCCAGACCGTGCGCCCGGTGGTGTCGAGCAGGCTGCGATGCTGCAGGTAGCGCATGAAGCGGGCCTGGTAGATCGAACTGATCGGACCGATACCCATCGAGCCGGTTGGGAATTGCCAGAAATCCTGCATCAGCCAAGGGTGCGGGTAGCTGGACAGGCCGCGCGCACCGGCCCGGCCGGCGACCAGCTCCTGGCGATAATGCTCGAGGTCCTGCTCCTGAAGCCGGCCTTCGAGATAGGCCCGCGCATAGACGCCCGGCGCCGAGTGCGGCTGAAAGAACACCAGGTCCCCGCCTTGCTGCGCATTGCGGGCCTGGAAGAAATGATTAAAGCCAACTTCGAACAGGTCGGCTGCGCTCGCGTAGCTGGCAATGTGACCGCCGAGTTCGCCATGGGCGCGGTTTGCGCGCACCACCATGGCCAGCGCGTTCCAGCGCATGATCGATGCGAGACGCTCCTCGATGGCCAGGTCGCCGGGAAACGGCGGCTGCGCGTCAACATGGATCGAGTTCACATACGGTGTGCCGCGCGTCGGGTGCCAGCCGACTGTCGGTTCGCGCCCGATTTCGGCGAGGCGATCCAGGATGAAGCGAACCCGCTCCGGTCCGGCGCTGTCCAGCAAAGAGCGCAGGGAGTCTGTCCAGTCGGCGGTTTCGGCCGGATCGCTGTCGCCGGCAGAAGTGTCGCCCCACAGCAATGGGTTCAACGAGTGATCGCTCATCGGTATCTCCTGATGGCGACACTATATGCGTTTGTATCCAGAATTTGACGCTGAAGATGCCCTGAAAATCCGTTAAAACATATATAATATGCTGATATAAATGTGATTCTAAAAATTTAATGCCATGGAAATTGGGTTCTATGAGTCTTGATGCCACCGATCTGCGGATCCTGCGCGAATTGCAGGCCGACGCCAGCCTCTCGAATGTCGAATTGTCACGACGGGTTCACCTGTCGCCGTCGCCTTGTCTGGCGCGGGTCAAGGCCCTGCAGGCCAGTGGTCTGATCCGTCAGTACGTGGCGCTGCTCGACGCGAAACAACTCGGACTGGCCCTGAACGTGTTCATCTCGATCAGCCTGAAGCAGCAAAGCCGCGAAGCGCTCGAGGCCTTCGAGGCCAGTGTGTGCGCCCATGACGAAGTCATGGAGTGTTATTTGATGACCGGTGACGCCGACTATCTGCTGCGCATCGCGGTGCCTGATATCGCGGCGCTTGAGCGCTTCATCCTTGAAAACCTGACACCCATCCCGCAGGTGGAGAAGATCCGCTCGAGCTTTGCGCTCAAGCAGGTACGCTACAAGACAGCTTTGCCATTGCAGGGCGGCATTCAGTTACGACAGGAGTCCAAGTGAAATTTTCGCGTCGCCATTGTTTGCAAGTGCTCGCTGCGCTGGGCGTGGTCCCCGCGGTGCAGGCGCAATATGCGCTGCCGCGGATCGAGATCTGGAAGAGCCCGACTTGCGGATGCTGCAAGGACTGGATCAGTCATTTGCAGGCCAACGGATTTTCGGTGCAAACCCACGACGTTCCGAGCACCGCCCCGGTGCGGGCCCGCTTGCGCATGCCCGAGCAATACGGTTCCTGTCATACGGCGAGCGCCGGCGGTTATGTGTTCGAAGGCCATGTCCCGGCGCGGGAGATCAAGCGACTGTTGAACGAAAAGCCCGTGGCGCTTGGGCTCGCTGTGCCGGGCATGCCGGTTGGCTCTCCGGGCATGGATGGTCCGGAGTACCGCGGGCGGCGTGATCCGTACGACGTGCTGCTGATCACTGCCGACGGGAGTGCACGCAGCTACCAGGCGTATCGCTGAGCAAACTTTCAGCGTCCGGCTGGCCGGCGCGGCCAGCCGCGGTTTGGAGCCGAGCGGTCAGCGCAGAGTGTAGCGCTGATCGTCATGCATCCGGATCCGGCCGCTGCCAAGCAGTTCAGCAAGATGCTGCTCGATGCAGCGTCGCTCAGCACAATCGATCCACAGTTCGGCCGCCTGTGGTGGATACATCACCCGGCTGGCGACCAGTTCCTCCAGGGTTCGAGGTACGTCGGCGAGCAACTCGAGCAGTCGCGCCTCGCGTGCATCGATGCGGGCCGCGAAGTTACGCAATGCCGCCAGGAAGGTTTCGCGGTCTGTGACCACACCCTTGTGGTGCGAAGTAATCCAGATGCTGGCCGGCAATTGCGCGACGAGGTCGATGCTGCGACGAAAATCCGCGAGGCTGGAGGTGGCGTCTCCGTAATAAGGGCCAAAGCTCGACAGATCAATATCGCCGATAAAGGCAATCCCGTGCTGTTCGACGAACAGCACCGAGTGCCCGGCGGTGTGGCCAGGCATGTGGATCGCGCGCACCGTGACACCCCCGAGATCCCAGACCTGCTCATCCGAATAGCTGATTGCGTCCGGCCGCGGGACGTATTGAAAATCGGATTCAATCTTCTTTTTCAGATCTGCGAGCACCGCGGACGGATATCCATAATGCCTGGCAAGACCATCCCAACTGCGCACCGCTTCGACGTCGGCAGCATGCGCATACACGGTCGCCGACGGCACCCGGTGCAATCCCGCAGCATGATCCTCGTGCATATGGCCGAGGATCACCAGGTCGGCCGCGTCGACGTCGCTGCCGACATGGTTAGCGACCTGCGGCGTGTCGAAGATCGCGTGCGTGTCGCTGCCGCGCACGACAACCTGATTGCCATCAGGGTATTTGCCGGATTTTTCGCCGAAATACACGGTGACCGGGCCGAATTCGGCGCGTTCCAGGGGTTTCATCGGCTGACCTGTTCGCGATGCAGTGGCATGATCAAGGACGGGGGGACTGGCTTACCCGTCTGCTGGCATGAATGCGCTTGATGCTACTGCATCTGAAACATTTGCTTGCGTCAGGGCGATCCAGACCGGTATCGAACGCATACACTGGTGGCCTGCCAGTAACAATCAAATCTCAATAGGAGAGTCACGGTGCTGAATTACGAGGTGGTCGAACACGGCAAGCCGCTACAGGCAAGAATCCGCGAAACCCCGCAGCCGCAGGCGGGCGAGGTGCTGGTACGGATTACGCGCTCAGGCGTCTGCCACTCCGATCTGCATATCTGGGAGGGGTATTTCGACCTGGGTGGCGGAAAGCGTTTCTACGTCAAGGACCGCGGCTGCGTGCCTCCGTTCACGACTGGGCATGAGCCCTTTGGCGTGGTCGAAAAGGTGGGCGCGGGCGTCACCGGCGTGAAGGTCGGCGACAAGCGACTGGTCTATCCGTGGATCGGTTGCGGCAAGTGCGCGGTCTGCGAGGCGGGTGACGACAACTTCTGTTTGAGCGGCCGTTTCCTGGGTGTGATGGCCCATGGTGCGTACTCCACCCATGTGCTGGTGCCCGATGCGAAATATCTGATCGACACCACCGGAATCGACGACGGATGGGCCGCAACGCTCGCCTGTTCGGGGCTCACGGTCTACAGCGCCGCCACCAAGCTGCCCAAGCTCGCGCCGCGCGACTGGGTGGTGGTGCTGGGCTGCGGTGGCCTCGGGATGGCGGCCATCTCGGTTCTGCGTGCACTGGGAATCACGAACATCATTGCGGGTGACATCGACGAGGGCAAGCTGGCGCGTGCCCGCGAGCAAGGCGCCGCGCAAACCGTGGACACGCGCGATGCGGGTGCGCTTGACCGGATCAAGGCGATCAGCGCCGGAGCGATTGCCGGCGTCATCGACCTGGTCGGTATGCCGGCCACGGCCAACCTGGGGATCGCCTCGCTGGCCAAGGGCGGGCACTACATCATGTGCGGACTGTTCGGTGGCGAGATCACGCTTCCGCTGCCACCGCTGGCGCAGCGCTGCATTGCAGTGCGCGGCTCCTACGTCGGAAACCTGGCCGAGCTCAAGGCGGTCGTCGAACTCGCACGCGCCGGAAAGCTCAAACCGTCACCCGTGGAGATACGTCCTGCCGGGGACGTGAATCATGTCCTGCAGGCACTGCTTGCGGGCAAGGTGCTGGGCCGGGTCGTGCTGGATTTCGAAAGCTCGGACCCTGACCGGATCTCCTGAGGCGACTCAGGCGCGCCGATGAACGCCATGCCCGTCAGCGACCCGACATCCGTCGAGCAGCTTCGGCGGGCGAATGCCTCGCTCGCCGAGGAAAATCGGCTGCTGCGCGAGCAGCTCGGGCGGGCTCGCGATCGGCGTTCAAGCGTCGAACGCGAGCTCGAACAGGAACGAGACTTCGTCTCGGCGATCCTTCAGAGCACCAATGCACTGATCGTCGTTACCGATACGGATGGGCGTATCGTCCGCTTCAATCGCGCGGCAGAGCGAGCGTCCGGGCTGGATGCGCAGCAGGTGCTCGGCAAGAGTGTGACGCAGATCGGGCTGATCCCGGACCAGGAACTGTCCGGGGTGAGTGGCGCGTTGAACGCGGTGCTCGCAGGTGGGCAGCTTCATCCGCATGAAAACCGATGGCGGCATCGCGACGGCAGTGAACGCACCGTCGAATGGATCAATGTTCCCTTGCTCGATGAGCAGGGGCATCCAGCCTTCGTGCTCGGCAGCGGCATTGATGTCACGCACCGGATCGACGCACAGATCCGGGAGCGCGACCAGCTTGCCGAGATCGCCCAGTTGCATCGTGCGCACACAGCGGGCGAGCTGGCCGCTGTGCTGGCTCACGAAATCAATCAGCCTCTGGCCGCAATCACTTCGTACTCATCAGCCGGCATCCTCGGGTCGGCCAACGGTGAGAATGTCGTCGCCCGCAATCTGCAGCTGTTCGAGAAGATCGCCGATGCCGCGGTACGGGCCGGACGTGTGGTGCGCGACCTGCGTGCCTTTGTGTCTCGTGCGCCGATCGAGGTCGGTCCGATTGAGTTCAGTGGGCCACTGAATGTCTGCGTCGAGTTGCTCGAGGCGTACGCACGCAGGTTTGGCGTGCAGATCGAGGTCGATCGCTCCTACCTGCCGCGTATCGTCGCCGATCCGATTCAGGTGCAGCACATTCTGGTCAATCTAGTACGCAACGGGATCGAGGCCATCATCGGGGCCGGTCATCAGCAGGGTGTGGTGCGGATCAGCGTCGATCGCCATGACGACATGGCCAGGATCACGATCCGGGACACCGGGCCCGGGATCGGCGAGGAAGATCTCGCCCAGCTCTACCAGCCGTTCTTTAGCAGCAAGCTCGAGGGGCTCGGGATGGGCTTTCGGATCAGTCGTACCCTGGCTGCCGCGAACGGCGGGCGGATCATCGCAGAATTGCACGCTCCCGGCGCGATCTTCCGGGTCCTGCTTCCGTTGGAAACATGAACAAGATCGTCTATATCGTCGACGATGATCCGATGGTGCGCGACAGCCTCGGGGTTCTGCTGCGCGGTGCAGGATATCTGGTGCATGAATTTTGCGACGGCATGAGTTTTCTGGCGTCCAGCCTTGAACAAACCAGTGCCTGCGTGCTTCTCGATATTTCGATGCCCGGTCTGACCGGACTGCAAGTGCAGGAGGAGCTGCGCCGCCGCCAGAGCGACCTTCCGGTCCTGTTTCTGACTGCGCATGGCGATGTTCCGACTGCGGTGCAGGCGGTCAAGGCAGGTGCTGCCGATTTCCTGCAAAAACCCACCGATGGCGTGCAACTGCTCGCCAAGGTCGCCGAGTCCATGCAGCGCAGCCATGAACAGGAAATCGTCCATGCGCAGATGGCTTTGGTGCGTGCGCACTATGACAGCCTGACACCGCGGGAACGCGACGTGATGGAACTGGTCGTCGGTGGCTTGCAGAATAAGGAGATCGCACGGCGGCTGTTGATCAGTCACCGCACGGTCGAAATCCATCGCGGCCGGGTGATGGCCAAAATGAACGCAGGCTCGATCGCAGAGCTCGTTGGCATGGCCGGGATGTGCGGCCTGCATGCGCCGTCCCCCGACAATCTCGCGAAACCCGTCGAACAATCCTGAATCTCGCGGATCAGCCTGCTGGCTGACGATCATCAAGCCGCGATTGCGCAAGATCAATGCCGAGCCTGCGGCACTGCGTGATACTGAAACTGTAGTCACAGTCGGGTCCGGCGGGATGCTCCGTCGGGGCATTGCGCGAGGCCCGTTCCAGCAACCCACTGAAAGGGGCCGATCTTGCCAACCCCACTTGAACTCAGGTTCGTTGACGTCGATCCATCATTCGCGGTGGAAGCGCGCATTCAGGAGCGCCTGCGTCGTCTGGAGGGACGTTGCGACGCGCTCAACAGTTGCCACGTCTATGTGACGGCGCCTCACAAGCATCAGAAAAAGGGCGGGAAGTTCGAAATCAGAGTCGAATTGCGTGTGCCTGGCTCCGAACTGGTCAGTTCCGCGCCATCGTCGGACTCGGCTGACCATGACGATGTTTATGTCCCGATCCGTGATGCATTCGACGCAATTGAGCGGCAGTTGGACAAATGGATGGAACGACTACGCGGCGAGGTCAAGGCGCACTGAAGCTCAGTGATCCAACCTGGCCCGGGAGGATGAAAAATGACCAAATTCTGGATTCTCAGCGGTAACAGTTCACGCGCGATGCTGTTTCGCGCCGATGGCGTGACCAAACCACTGGTCGAGATCGGCCAATGGGACAACCCGGATGCGAGGGCGCATCAGATCGATCTGGCCGATGACAAGCCCGGCCGTGTCTACGACAGCCATGGCAAGGGGCGACATGCAGTCGAGATGGACATGGATCCGAAGACGCGCGAACAACTGCGTTTCGCCAGTCAGTTGGTCGACGAACTGGAAAAAGGGCGCCTCGAGCATGCGTTCGACAAGCTCGTTGTGGTCGCGGCACCGGGATTTCTGGGGCAGCTTCGCGCGCAGTTTCATGATCCGCTGCGCGACACGGTTGCGCTTGAAATCGACAAGGACTACACCGCGCTCGACGCGGCGAGCTTGCGCGAGCGCATTGCGCAACGCCTGTAGCCAGGTCGCTGCGCAATGTCGGCACGGTCTGTGGCTCAGATCTTGCCGATCACGAAGCCGGCATCGACGGTGACCAGTTCACCGGTCGTTTTGCCGGCTCCCGCTGCAAGCCAGTAGATCGTCTCAGCCACTTCAGCCGGCTGCACGACGGTGCTGAGCGTGGCGTGTGCAGCGTAGTGATCGCGCTGCGCGTTGAACCGGGCCTCGCCAAGGCCTTGCCGCAGCCAGGATGAGTCGATCATGCCGGGCGCCACCGCGTTAACCCGGATTTGCGGGCCAAGCGTGCGTGCCAGCGATAAAGTCAGCGTATTGAGCGCACCCTTGGAGGCGGCATAGGCGATGCTCGAGCCGCGGCCCAGCTTGGATGCGATCGACGACACGTTGACGACACCCGCGCCCGGGTTGCGCCGCATGAGCGGAGCGAATGCGCGCGTCATCTGGAATGGACCCACCACGTTGACCCCGTAGATCTTCAGGAAATCCTCGCCCTGGATGCCGTCCAGATCCCGTGCGTCGACGAAGCGGGTCGTGCCGGCATTGTTGACCAGCGCATCGCATCGGCCCCAGCGATCCTCGA
>Ga0255220_1000474_pt1 | contig 16331 bp, 15 predicted proteins | sample Miss_Colum_RepB__FD_188423 | JGI IMG/M metagenome (GOLD analysis project Ga0255220, IMG submission 188423) | Freshwater microbial communities from Mississippi River, Louisiana, United States - Miss_Colum_RepB_8d | ecosystem: Environmental > Aquatic > Freshwater > River | place: USA: Louisiana...
GCTGAAGCGTGGTAACTCCAGTTTCCCAGACCTGTCCGGGTGAACAACCTATTGAAACATCACACCTAGATCGTATGCAGACACTGCTGCGCGAACGTTTGCGCCGATTGGTAAGCAACCCTTCAGCGGCTTACGACGCCCTGTGGAGACGTCTTGAATACCTTGGAATGCGTGTCAATGGCAACGGTCACAGTTCTGCTGCACAACATCGGCTTACCAAAGCCGACCTGACAGACCTACTGAACCAAGCTGGGGCAATGCTGATTCCATCAATAGACTTGATGGAAGTTCGTGCTTCATTCCAAAGAACCTCTGCCATTGGTCGTATATGGCGCAGAGACATTGGCGATGAGCGAATTTTGAGTCCTTTGGTTAACGAAATCCTCGCAGCGATTGCAGCCAAACATCGCTCTATCTTGCTGACCGGCTTGCCAGGCTCGGGCAAAACCTGCGTGATGCTTGCTCTGCAAGATGAGTTGGAACGGAATGCCCAAACTCACTCTGACTTGCTGCCGCTGTTCATTCAATCCCGCGAGTTCGCTGACTTTGCCACTGCACAAGACCGCCAGGCCCAAGGACTATCCGAGCAATGGGTGGAAAAAGTGGCACGCATGGCAGAGGACGCCCAGGTGGTGGTGGTCATTGACTCCTTGGATGTTCTGTCCATTGCCCGAGAACATAACGTGTTGACGTATTTCTTGGCTCAAATTGATCGGCTTCTGTTGATCCCCAATGTAACTGTCATCACGGCTTGCCGTGACTTTGACCGCCATTACGACCGGCGTATTGCTCAAAGAACCTGGGACAAAGAGTTCACATGCCAGCCATTGAACTGGGATGCCGACATTATCCCGCTGCTTGTCAAGCTTGGCATTGACGCATCTGTCATGGATGCGGCTACACGCGAGTTGATCCGCAATCCGCGTGAATTGGCTTTGTATGTGGAACTGGCGCAGCAAGGTGGCAGCTTCAACGTGGTGACCAGCCAAGCATTGGCACAGCGCTATCTCGCCACAGTCGTTCAAGCCAATTGCGCACTGGGAGATGCCGCGATGCAAGCTATCGAGGCCATGGCTTTAGAAATGCTCAGGTTGCGCAGCTTGGCAGTGCCCAAGCTCCGATTTTCTGCATCCCAAGATACCCTGAGGACACTGCTCAGTCATCACGTACTGATTGAAATGCAGGACGGACAATTGACGTTTGGACACCAAACCCTGTTGGATGTGCTGGTGATCAGCGGAGCAGTGCGGCAAGGCGTGAGCTTGAGTGAATTCATTCAAAAGCTGTCGCCTGTGCCTTTTGTGCGACCAAGCATTCGCAGCTTTATCGCGCAACTGGCCACGGGGGATCGGCGCGAATTCCGAAAGCAATTGCGCACCGTTTTGACGAGCATGCAAGCCTTCCACATTCGCCGCCTAGTGGCGGAATCCTTTGCTGAGCAAATTCCTCAAGACGAGGACTGGCCGCTGCTACGCGACCTGAGAGCTACGCATCGTGATGTGTTCCAGGTGATCTACACACAGGCAATCCGGGTGGAGTGGCATTATTTCTGGTTCAATCACCTGGTTCCAGTATTAAAAGATGCGCGGGATGTGGACGGTTTGACGATGCATGTGCACCGGGTGTCGCAGTGGAAAAATGACGATGCTGAGGGTGTCATCGCGTTCTGGGTCGATGTGCTGGCGATGTATGGTGTGGACAATGCCCAGTTATATCAGTTCATAGAATTCGCAGTCACAGATTTTCATGAGAAACATTCGACGTTACTTGTACCCTTGTTGAGAATTTTGATCAAACAACCACGCCAGAAACACAGCTTTCTTGGGCATGCAATTGAACGCTGCATGAAAAGCGGCAATTTGGATGATGCAACGTTGTGGCACTACATCGCAGGCGAAGTCAGCGCCGAGGATGTATTTGGATGTCGAATTGGCAATAAGCTGCATTGCCTTACATATGAATTTGGTCATAGTCAAGAAAAGTTTCTTGCGGATCAAATGAAAAAATCCAATGCTCTACTGGACTTGGTCCTCACGACTATTGAGCAATGGAGCCAAATCATTCAATCGCGTTATGGGGATATGCCCGCAAGCTATTGGAGTGGGTTCCTGCGAAAAACGTCGTACAACGATAAACATAGCATAGTCGAACATCGGTATTTGGATGGGGAACGAATCCTGCTTGATTCGGTTGAATACGCCGTCGTGCATCATGCCAAAATCCAGTCAGATTGGTGGAAAAGCAACCGTGAGCGTTTGTGCTTCAGCTCCGAAGGGGCGTTGCGCTACTTTGCTATTCTCGCGTGTACGGTAGCGCCAGCACAAAATCTCGATGTGATTGGTCGCCTATTGTGTGAGAAGCCCTTGTTGGAATCTGATTTGAGCTATGAGCTGGGCACTCTGATGAAGGGCACATTTGCGCAACTTGATAGTGCGACGCAAGAAGCGATCCAGGGAATCATTTTGTGCCTGCATCAGCAATACGCTGCAAACCCGAACAGCCGGACATGGACATTGAAGCAGCAAGCGAATTTGATTCTTACCATCCCAAGCCACTTACGCTTGTATGCCACAGAGCAGGTGTTGAATGAATGTGAAGTGTCGTTCTGGCCTCTGGAGCGTCAACCTGATATTGAGATGCGAATTGGCATGGTTGGAGCACCGTTTTCGTGGGATGTATTTCTTGCGGCAAGCGATCAAGCAGTGCTGCGACTAATCGCCCACTACAACGGGTATGACCGGCACTCAACTGATGATTTCCTCGTGGGCGGCGAAGAAGAGGTTGGCAGACAATTGCTTGAGGCTGCATCACGTCAACCCACACGTTTCTTGCATCTCTTAAGTGAGCATTGGTCGCAAGTATCCTACCGATGTCGCAATGCCATCATGGAAGGTATAGCCGTCTATCTGGATCGTCGTTATGGCGGCTTGCAGACCCATGGCAATTGGTGTCCCATCGAGGAGCCAGATGGTGCTTCACTTGCACGGCATATTCTGGATGAATTGGAGAGACATCCTGCCCATTGGTACCACAATCGCGCTGCATCAAGCGCATTGAAAGCCTGTTCAAACGTGGTTCAAACCACACAGGATGCCGAACGAATGGTGTTTCAAGCAATCGGATTTTTAACACTTCGGGAAACGAGTCCCATCTCAGGCGACTCAGTCGATTTGTTCACTAATGGCATAAATATGGCACGAGGTCATGTTATAGAAGCCTTGTTGATTGTGGCCACGCAGTTGGATCAAAAGAGTATGACTTGGCCCGAATTGCTGGTGCCAACATTGCGCCAATTTGCCGCTGACGAGCACCCAGCCATTCGCGCCCTGGTCCTGAGGCGTCTACCGAATTTGCAGAGTCGCCAAGTTGATTTAGGCTGGGAACTGTTCGACCTTGCCATGCAAGGAAGTACTACCGGACTTTGGGCTATGGCCGAGCCTTGTCTGTATTACGCATACCACCAGAAATTTGACATCGTCGCCCCGTGGCTGACACGTCTCTACCGTGATGGTCAAGATAAGGACTTGGAAACTTGGGGCCGTATTTCAGCCTTGGCTGCTTTGTCGAAAAAGATTGACTTCGCCAGCTTCCTATCTGCGCTGACAGAGCGAAATGCCACCGAGACTTGGCGTGGTGCAGCGAGTGTCTGGACGCACCCCGGCAATATGCAGCAACACCGCGATCAATGTCTGACTGGCCTTCAAGCAGGTTTAAGCACAGCAAACCCCAATGCTGCTGCTGTAGCGCGTAAGTGCAGAAGCCTTTTTAGAGAAAAAACACCGCTTCTGTCTGTGCCAATTAAACTGATCCATCTTTGCTTTGACTTGCTTGAATCCGCGACTGAGCCCACGGAAAGAGACGTTTATGGATTTGATGCTTGGTTAAATGCTATGTCAATTCGTGATCCGATGTTAGCGCTGGAGTCCTTAGAGATTTATCTGAATTATGTGCAACGGGTAAATCTCAATCTTTACGATCATGACAACAATCTGACACAGCTTTTGACACGCCTCTTTGCACAGGCCGAAGAACAAGAGGAGTCAGACCATGGTGCCATGTTGCAGCGAGTGGTCGCGGTGCAAGATACGCTGCTGGCTTTGGGCGTGAATGGTGTGAATGACTGGCTTAAGGTAGCAGAGCGACCATGCTAACGAACAAAAATTGGCGAAATTCCTATCGCACGATAAGCTGTCAATGAGTAGCAACCGCTGATCGCCATCAGGGCTATTCCAATTTGCAAGGCGTGATGTCCGACACCGGACATGGGGAATCCCCGTTCGCGTGCCCAAAATGAGCGTTTTCACGTTGGAATCATTTTCTCCAGGATGTCTGCTTTGGGTCGATTGCTGTCCGTCAGGCGCCGCCTGTAGGAGGCTCACTGCCAGCCTATTCAAGTCATCCCTAATCCAATGCTGTTCTTCGCTCGCCATTGAGATTGATGGCGCCACAAAAAGTCACACCGCCCTTGCGTTCAGAGCCTTCTGAAAAGGGTTCAACACTCAACGCGGTTCGGCAGCGCATCGACCCCCCCCCCGTGCAAACCCTCATCTCTCCCCTTGCCCAATCATTTAACATATTAAATAAATGCCCCGCCCATCCGCCAAACCCTTCCCCATCACGCATCGCAATTTGCCTCGGCTGCTGCTGCAGGCACGCGAGGCGGTGATGGGGCATGCGCGGCCAAGTTTGCGGGCGCATGGTTTGTCGGACCAGCAGTGGCGCGTTTTGCGGGTGCTGGGCGAGCATGCGCACGAGCCGCAGGGCATCGAGACCGGGCGGGTCGCGCAAGAGGCGTTCTTGCTGGGCCCCAGCCTGACCGGTGTGCTGGCGCGCATGGAGGTGGCTGGCTTGATCGAGCGTCAGCGCTGTCCGCAGGACGGGCGGCGCACGGTGGTGCGCGCCAGTGCGCTTGGCCTGCAAAAGGTGCGCGAGCTGTCGGTGGGCTTTGAGGCCCATTACCAGCACATGGCCGCGCAGCTGGGCCCCAAGCGCCTGGCCACGCTGTACGCCTTGCTCGACGAGTTGATTGCGCTGGAGGCCCCGCACGGGCTGACGGCTTCCGAGGAGAGCGAATCATGAACCAGGCCCTGGGCCATTGGCAGCCAGCCGGCACCGTCTACGGTGGCCTGCTGACCTTTTCGCGCGAATGGGACCTGTGGGCCCCGCGCATGCAGGACAAGCCCTATCTGGCGCCGCCGCGCGCGCCGGTGCTCTACATCAAGAGCGCCAACACCTTCAGTCCGGCCGGTCAGTCGCTGCGGCTGGAAGATGGCCTGACCGAGGTGGCCCTGTGCGCCACGCTCGGGCTGGTGATGGGCGAGGAGGGGCAGGTGCAGGCGCTGGCCCTGCTGGCCGACTGGATGGTGCCGCACGCCAGCTATTTCCGGCCCGCGGTGCGCTGGCGCTGCCGCGACGGTTTTCTGGGTCTGCCCGCGCAGGCCACCCCGGTGGCGCATCTGGGCGACTGGTCGGCGCTGAGCTGGCAGGTCTGGCGCAACGACGAGCTGGTGCAGACCAGTTCGTTGGCGCAGCTGCGCGAGCCGGTGTCCAAGCGCCTGGCCGATCTGCAGGCCTTCATGCCGCTGCAGCCCGGCGAGGTGTTGATGGTGGGCAGCGACTGCCTGCCCGATGGCACGCGGCCCTTGTTCGGGCCGGGCGATCGGGTGCGCATCAGCGCGCCAGGCCTGGTCTCGGTTGAGCAAGGCATTGAACCGGCCAAGGAGGGCATGGCATGAAGCACGCACGTGTGGCCTATGAAGGCGCCATCCACGACGCGGTGGCCCACCCCGATGGCCTGCGCCTGACGCATGGGCCGCACGCGGGCCGCTGTGTGTCAGAGGACGCGGTGGTCTGGCTGCCGCCCCTGCGGCCGCTGGCGCGCCCGCGCACCATCCTGGCCCTGGGCCTGAACTATGCCGAGCGCGCCAGCACGCTCGAGTTCAAGGCGCCCGAGGAGCCGCTGGCCTTCATGAAGGGTGAGTCGTCCTTGATCGGCCACCGCGCCCACACGGTGCGCCCCCCGGCCGTGAAGAACATGCACTATGAATGCGAGCTGGCGGTCATCATCGGTCAGCCCGCGCGGCGTGTACCGCGTGCGCGCGCGCTGTCGGTGGTCGACGGCTACACGGTGGCCAACGACTACGCCATCCGCGACGACCTGGAGAACTGGTACCGGCCCAATCTGAAGGTCAAGAACCGGCCGGGGGCCACACCGATCGGGCCTTGGCGCGTGGACGCGGCCGATGTGCCCGATCCGTCGGCGCTGCGCCTGCACACCACGGTGAACGGTCAGCGCACGCAAAGCGGCAGCACCGCCGACATGATCTTTGATGTGCCATCGCTGATCGAGTACTTCAGCCATTTCATGACCTTGTTGCCGGGCGATGTGATCCTGACCGGCACCCCCGACGGCGTGATCAACTGCGTGGCCGGTGACGTGATCGTCACCACCATCGAGGGGATCGGCGCCCTGCAAAACACCCTGGTGGCGCCGCCGGCGCCAACGCCCTCCACAAGCCCCACGCCATGATGCCCATTGCCCACCTGATCGACGGCCGCCGTGTCGAGAGCGACACGCGCTTTGAGACCCTCAACCCTGCCACGCAAGAGGTGCTGGCCGAGGTCTGCGCCGGCGGTGCGGCCGAGGTGCACGCGGCCGTGGCCGCCGCCAAGGCCGCCGCGCCCGGCTGGGCCGGCAAGCCCGCCACCGAGCGCGCGCGCATCATGCGCCGCCTGGGCGATCTGATCACGCGCCACGTGCCCGATCTGGCCGAGACCGAAACGCGCGACACCGGGCAGGTGATCGCGCAGACCGGCAAGCAGCTGGTGCCGCGCGCGGCCGACAACTTCCACTACTTTGCCGAGATGTGCACGCGGGTGGACGGCCACACCTATCCCACGCCCACGCACCTGAACTACACGCTGTTCCATCCAGTGGGGGTGTGCGCCCTGATCAGCCCCTGGAACGTGCCCTTCATGACGGCCACCTGGAAGGTGGCGCCTTGCCTGGCCTTTGGCAACACGGCGGTGCTCAAGATGAGCGAGCTCTCGCCGCTGACCGCCGCGCGCCTGGGCGAGCTGGCCCTGGAGGCGGGGGTGCCCGCCGGGGTGCTCAACATCGTGCACGGCTTTGGCCAGGCGGCGGGCGAGCCGCTGGTGGCGCACCCGGATGTGCGCGCCATCAGCTTCACCGGCTCGACGGCCACCGGCAACCGCATCGTGCAGGCCGCCGGCCTGAAAAAATTCAGCATGGAGCTGGGTGGCAAGTCGCCCTTTGTGATCTTCGAGGACGCGCAGCTGGACCGCGCGCTGGACGCAGCGGTGTTCATGATCTTCTCCAACAACGGCGAGCGCTGCACCGCGGGCAGCCGCATCCTGGTGCAGCAGTCGATCTACGCCGACTTTGTGCAGAAGTTTGCCGAGCGCGCGCGCCGCATCACCGTGGGCGACCCGCTGGATGAGCAGACCCTGGTGGGCCCCATGATCAGCCGCAACCACCTGGCCAAGGTGCGCCACTACATCGAGCTGGGCCCCAAGGAGGGCGCCACGCTGGTGTGCGGCGGCATCGATCGGCCCGCGTATGCGGCCGAGCTGCCGGCGCATGTGCAAGCGGGCAACTTTGTCTGGCCCACGGTGTTTGCCGATGTGGACAACCGCATGAAGATCGCGCAGGATGAGATCTTTGGTCCGGTGGCGTGCCTGATTCCGTTTCGCGACGAGGCGCATGCGATCGAGCTGGCCAACGACACGGCCTATGGCCTCTCGAGCTATGTCTGGACCGAGAACATCGGCCGTGCGCACCGCGTGGCGGCGTCGATCGAGGCGGGCATGTGCTTTGTCAACAGCCAGAACGTGCGCGATTTGCGCCAACCCTTTGGCGGCACCAAGGCCAGTGGCACCGGCCGCGAAGGCGGGACCTGGAGCCACGAGGTGTTTCTGGAGCCCAAAAACGTGGCCGTGTCGATGGGCGATCACCACATTCCACACTGGGGGGTCTGACCATGGGTCAACTTGCACTGGCCGCCAAGATCACGCACGTGCCCAGCATGTACCTGAGCGAGCTGCCCGGGCCGCGCCAGGGCTCGCGCCAGGACGCGATTGACGGGCACCACGAGATCAGCCGGCGCTGCCGTGCGCTGGGTGTGGACACGCTGGTGGTGTTTGACACGCACTGGCTGGTCAACGCCAATTACCACATCAACTGTGCGCCGCATTTCAAGGGCGACTACACCAGCAACGAGCTGCCGCACTTCATCAACTTCATGTCCTTCGAGTCGCCCGGCAATCCCGAGCTGGGGCATCTGCTGGCCGAGGTGGCCAATGCGCATGGGGTCGAGACGCTGGCGCACGAGCGCACCGCGCTCAACCCAGAGTACGGCACGCTGGTGCCGCTGCGCTACATGAACGCCGACCAGCACTTCAAGGTGGTGTCGGTGTCGGCGCTGTGCATGGCGCATTACCTGAGCGACAGCGCGCGCCTGGGCTGGGCCTTTCGGCGCGCGGTCGAGGACCGTTATCCCGGCAAGGTGGCCTTTCTGGCCAGCGGCTCGCTGTCGCACCGCTTTGCGCAAAACGGTCTGGCGCCCGAGTACGCCTTCAAGGTCTGGAGCCCGTTTCTGGAGCAGCTTGACAAGCAGGTGCTGCAGATGTGGGCGCGGCGCGAGTGGTCGGCCTTTTGCGAGATGCTGCCCGAGTACGCCAGCAAGGGCCATGGCGAGGGCTTTATGCACGACACCGCCATGCTGCTGGGCGCGCTCGGCTGGGGCGCCTACGACGGCGGGGTCGAGATCCTGACGCCCTACTTTGGCGCCAGCGGCACCGGCCAGCTCAATGCCCTCTTTGAGGTCACGCCGCAGGACGGTCATGCGGTGCCGGCGCCGGTGGCCAGCCGCGCCGAAGGCTACACCGCCATTTCCACCCGACTCTGAACATGCCGCATCTGGTCATTCTCTATACCGCCCAGCTCGATCAGGAGGCCGACCTGTCGGCGCTGTGCCGGCAATTGGCCGACGCCATGCTGGCGGTGCGCGACGACGACGACCGCCCGGTGTTTCCGACGGGTGGCGTGCGTGTGCTGGCGTACCCGGCGGCCCACCATGCGGTGGCCGATGGTGGCGCGGCGGCGCGCGCGCGCGGCCTGCGCGAGGACTACGGCTTTGTCTACCTGAACCTGCGCATGGGGCACGGCCGCTCGGCGGCGGTGCACGCGCGGGTGGGCGAGCGGCTCAAGGCCGTCACGCACGCGTTTTTTGCGCCGCTGATGGCGCGTCTGCCGCTGGGTGTGACGCTGCAAATCGACGAGGGCCGCGAGGTGTTTGACGACAAGCACAGCAGCCTGCATCCCCTGTTTCGAAAGGATTGACCCATGTTGGACGAGACTCTGGTGGCCGCGCTGGCGAGCGAGCTGGACGAGGCGGAGCGCACGCGCGTGCCCTTGCGCCATTTCTCCAGCCGCTTTCCGGCCATGACCATCGAAGACGGCTACCGCATCAACCGCGCCTGGATGCGCCTCAAGCGCGCGCAGGGCCGGCAGGTGATTGGCCACAAGATTGGCCTGACCAGCCGCGCCATGCAGCAGGCCAGCCAGATCAACGAACCCGATTACGGGACCTTGCTGGACGACATGCGCTACGACGCCTTGCCGGGTCAGGTGCTCGAGATTCCGCACGCGCGCTTTGTGGCGCCGCGCGTGGAGGTGGAGCTGGCCTTTGTGTTGCGTGCGCCGCTGCAGGGCCCGGACGTGGACGTGGCGCAGGTGCTGGCGGCCACCGCCTATGTGACGCCGGCCATCGAGATCATCGATGCGCGCATCGAGCAGTTTGACCGCGACAGCCGCGCCATGCGCAAGGTGCAGGACACCATCAGCGACAACGCCGCCAACGCCGCCATCGTGGTGGGGGGGCGACAGGCCGATCCCCTGCACACCGATCTGCCCTGGTGCGGCGCCATCTTGCGCTGCAACGGTGTGGTCGAGGAGACCGGGCTGGCCGCGGGCGTGCAAGGCCATCCGGCCATTGGTGTGGCCTGGCTGGCCAACAAGCTGGCGCCCTGGGGCGAGCACCTGGCCGCGGGCGAGCTGGTGCTGGCTGGCTCGTTCACCAAACCCGTGCCCGCGAAGGTGGGCGATCTGTTCGAGGCGGACTATGGTCCGCTGGGTGTTTTTTCTTTCCGTTTTGTCTGAGGTCACCGGTCATGCCCATGCCCATCAATCCCTTCAAGCAGGCGCTGCGCGAGCGTCGTCCCCAAATCGGTTTGTGGATGGGCCTGGCCCATGCCTACACCGCCGAGATCTGCGCCCTGGCCGGCTTTGACTGGCTGGTCATCGACGGCGAGCACGCGCCCAATGATTTGCGCACCATCTTGTCGCAGCTGCAAACCCTGGCGGCGTACCCGGCCTCGCAAGCGGTCACGCGCATCCCGGTGGGCGAGACCGCGCTGATCAAGCAGGTGCTCGACCTGGGCGCGCAGACCCTGCTCGTGCCCATGGTGGACACGCCCGAGCAGGCCGCGGAGCTGGTGCGCGCCTGCCGCTATCCGCAGGCCGATGGCGGCGGCGGGGTGCGCGGCATGGCGGGGGCGCGGGCCTCGCGCTGGGGCGTGTACGAGGACTATGCGCGCCGGGCCAACGAGGAGGTCTGCCTGCTGGTGCAGGTCGAGTCGCGCCTGGGCTTGCAGAACCTGGACGCCATCGCCGCCACGCCGGGCGTTGATGGCGTCTTCATCGGGCCGGCGGATCTGTCGGCCTCGATGGGCCACATTGGTCAGCCGGGCCACCCCGAGGTCAAGGCCGCCATCGACGAGGCCATCGCCCGCATTCTGCGCGCCGGCAAGGCCCCGGGCATCCTGACCCTGGACCCGGCCATGGCACGCCACTACCTGGCGCTGGGCGCCCTGTTTGTGGCCGTGGGCCTGGACACGCAGATCCTGCTGCGCCACACCAGCGCCCTGGCCGCTTCGTTCCGCCCAGGCGCTGCCGCCTGAGCGGCCCCCAGGCCCCTCGCACCGAAGGTGATGCCCATGCTGCCCAAGCCCATTCCCGTTGTGCCCTCCTGCCAGACCCGTGTCCACCCCGACGAGTGGGCCGCGCGCCTGCAACTGGCCGCCTGCTACCGCGTCTTTGCCATGCTCGGCTGGACCGAGATGATCTACAACCACATCACCGTGCGACTGCCCGAGAGCGTGTGCGGCCACGACAAGCAGTACCTGATCAATCCCTTTGGGCTGCACTACTCAGAGGTCACGGCCAGCAACCTGGTGAAGATCGACCTGGCCGGGCGCAAGCTCGATGATTCGCCCCACCCGGTGAACCCCGCAGGCTTTGTCTTGCACAGCACCTTGCACGGCGGCATCGAGGACGCGCACTGCGTCATGCACACCCACACCACCGCCGGGGTGGCGGTGGCGAGCTTGGCCAGCGGCCTGTCGCAAAGCAATTTCTATTCGGCCCAGCTGCACGGCATGGTGGCCTACCACGACTTCGAGGGCATCACCGTGCACATGGACGAGGGGCCCCGGGTGCTGCAGAGCATTGGCCGCAAGCAGGCGGTGATCCTGCGCAACCACGGCCTGCTCTCGTGGGGGCTGAACCTGCCACAGGCCTTTGCGGTGCTGTGGACCTTGCAGCGCGCCTGCGAGATCCAGCTGGCCACCCAGAGCATGGGCGCGCCCTTGCCCGTGCCCGAGGCGGTGGCGGCGCGCTGCACCCAAGACGCGCTGCAGTTCCATCCCCAGCATGGCGCGGGCTCGGATGTCTTTGAGGCGCTGGTGCGTCAAGTCGATCTCCTGGATCCGAATTGGCGCCATTAAGTATTTAAAAAATGGCTTGAAAGAGTGGTTTGTGTTAAATTGGCGCCAGATTGACCCCTGTTTGGAGCCGACCATGACCCATTTGAGCATCAAGGATGTGCCGCCCGAGATGGCCGAGCAGCTGCGCCTGCGGGCGGCGCGCCACCACCGCTCGCTGCAGGGCGAGCTCATGAGCATCCTGGAGCAGGCCCTCAAGGAAGCGCCAACACCGCCGTCGCAGGACTGGCTGACGCAGCAAGCGGGCCTGGTGCACTTGCTCGGCCTGGGCGCACAGGGCCCGGTGCTGCGCCACGGCTGGAAAACGCAGGCCCAGATCCATGCCGAGGCGTGCGTGCGCCACCCCGAGCCGCTGGTGACGCAGGCCAGCAGCATTGCGCTGATCCGCGAAGACCGGGACCAGCGATGAGCCCCCAGCTGCGGGTGGCGGAGCCCCCGCAACCCTATGGCCTGCCTGCGCTGGTGGTCGACGCCAGTGTGCTGGCCGGCATGGTGTTTCGCGAGGCCTGGTACGAGCAGGCGCGCCATCAGATCGAGGACCGGCACCTGCATGCGCCCCACCTGATCCTGCACGAGATCAGCAGCGTGGCCCTGAAGAAATGGCGCCGCCAGGAGCCACACGCGCTCGATGGACTGGCGCTGGCGTTGCAGCAGCGCATGGACCTGCACACGGTCGATCCGATGCCCGCTTTTGCGCTGGCGCAGCAATACCAGCTGAGCGCCTATGATGCGGCCTATCTGCACCTGGCCACGCAGCTGCACTGCCCACTGGCCACGTTTGACGATGCGCTGGACCGCGCGGCGCGCCTGCACTGGGTGCAGCTGGGCGGTCAGCCCCCCTAGAACAGAAAGATTTGCATGCGCGACATGACCACTTTTTCCCGCATCACCCTGGTGGGCGCCGGCGCCATTGGCGGCTGGCTGGGGGTTCGGCTGGTGCAGACCGGCGTTCAGCTCTCGGTGCTGGCGCGCGGCCAGACCCTCTCGGCGCTGCAACAGCACGGCCTGCAGCTGCACCAGGGCGGCACGCTGCACCAGGCGCCGGTGCGCGCCGTGGCCGACGCGCAGCAGCTGGGGGTGCAGGACCTGGTGATCGTGGCCGTCAAGGGCCCGGCCATGGCCGAGGTGGCCGCCCAGGTGGCCCCGCTGCTGGGGCCGCAGACGGTGGTGCTCACCGCCATGAACGGCGTGCCCTGGTGGTTTTTGCAAGGCTTTGGCGGGCCGGTGGCCGACCGCGCGCTGGACTCGGTCGACCCCGGTGGGGCGATCGCGCGCGCGCTGCCCGCGGCGCACATCCTGGGCGCGGTGGTGCATGCCAGTTGCTCGGTGGACGCGCCGGGCGTGATCCGTCATCACTTTGGCCAGGGCCTGATCATCGGCGAGCCCTCGGGCCAGGCCACGCCGCGGGCGCAAGCCCTGGTGGCCTTGCTGCAGGCCGCGGGCTTTGAGGCCAGCTTGTCGGCGCAAATCCAGCGCGACATCTGGTACAAGCTGTGGGGCAACATGACCGTCAACCCGGTGAGCGCGCTCACCGGGGCCACCACCGACCGCATTCTGGACGACCCGCTGGTGCGCGGCTTCATCTCGCAGGTGATGCTTGAGGCCCGCGCGATTGGCGAGCGCATCGGCATCCCGATTGCGCAGCAGCCAGAGGACCGGCACGCGGTCACGCGCAAGCTGGGGGCGTTCAGAACCTCGATGTTGCAAGACGTGCAGGCGGGCAAGGCGGTGGAGCTCGATGCGCTGGTCAGTGCCGTGCGCGAGCTGGGTCAGCTGTGCGGGGTGGACACCCCCATGACCGACGCGCTGCTGGGCCTGTCGCGCCTGCAGGCGCGCACCCTGGGTCTGTATCCGCAGGCGGCGGCATGAGCGCTTCGGCGCCTGCCAAGCCCGGCCTGGCCGGGCTGCTGACCCTCTTGCTGGTGGCCTTCATGATGGGGGCCAACCATGTGGCCGCGCGGGTGGCCTTCAACCATGGGGTGGACGTGGTGACCGCGGTGTGCGTGCGCAGTGGGGTCACGGCCCTGGTGCTGTGGGTGATCCTGCGGCAAGCGCAGGTGCGGCTGGCGGCCTCGCCACGCCAGCGTCGCTTTCTGATCCTGATGGGCGTGCTGATTGCGCTGCAAAGCTACTGCCTGTACTCGTCGGTCTCGCGCCTGCCGGTGGCGCTGGCCCTGCTGGTGTTCAACACCTACCCCATCAGCACCGCCATCTGCGCGCGCCTTTTGTACGGGCACCGCACCGAGCGCACGGTGCTGCTGGCCATGCCGGTGATGCTGATCGGCCTGGCGCTGGCGCTCGATGTGTCCGGCGCCACCAGCGGGCTGGGGGTGGCGGGCCAGTGGCAGCAGATGGGCGCTGGGGTGCTGTATGCCTTGGGGGCCTCGTTCAGTTTTGGCCTGGTGCTGGTGTGGACGCAGCACGAGGCCGCGGCGCTGGACGGCCGCTTCCGCAGCTTCACCACCATGGCGCAGGTGGGGGTGATCACCGCGCTGGCGGCGCTGCTGGGCGATGGTTTTCATTTGCCGCAGGCGGCGGCGGGTTGGTGGGGCCTGGGCCTCTTGACCTTTTTGTACGGCACCGCCTTCACCATTTTGTTTGTGGTGCTGCCGCGCATGGGCGTGGTGGGCAGCTCGCCCATCATGAACGTCGAGCCGGTGTTTGCGCTGATCCTGGCCTGGGCCTTGCTGGGCCAGGCGATTGCACCGCTGCAACTGGTGGGCGCAGCGCTGGTGGTGGGCACCGTCACGGTGCTGGGCCTGCGGCGGCGCTAGCCGCCAGGGCTCAGAGCAGGCGCGGCGTCAGCGCCTGCCCCATGGCCTCGCCCATGCGCACGGGGCGTCCGGGCGTCCAGTCCGGGGCAAAGCGCATCGCATCGCGCGGCAGCAGCAGCACCACCGTCGAGCCCAGCAGAAAGCGGCCCATCTCGGCCCCCCGGTCGAGCTGCACGCGCTGGTGCTCGTAGGTCCAGCGGCGGATCTGGCCGGGGCGCGGTGGATTGACCACCCCGTGCCAGACGGTGGCCATGCTGCCCACGATGGTGGCGCCCACCAGCACCATGGCCATGGGGCCAAACTCGGTGTCGAAGTGGCACACCACCCGTTCGTTGCGCGCAAACAGGCCGGGCACACCCCGCGCGGTGGTCGGGTTGACCGAGAACAGGGCGCCCGGTACATGCACCATCGAGCGCAGCCGGCCCGCGCAGGGCATGTGGATGCGGTGGTAGTCGCGCGGGCTCAGGTAGATGGTGGCGAACATGCCCCCATCAAACGCGGCGGCCTGCTCGGCATCGCCGCCCAGCAAGGCGGTGCTGCTGTAGCCGTGGCCCTTGGCCTGCACGATGTGCTGGCCGTCGATGGGACCACACTGGCTGATCGCGCCGTCCACCGGGCACAACAAATCGGCCTCGGCCAGGGGGCGAGCACCGGGGCGCAGGGCGCGGGTGAAAAAATCGTTGAAGCTGGCGTAGGCCGCGGGCGAGGGGTCGGCGGCCTCGGCCATCTGCACCTGGTAGCGGGCCACAAAGCGCTCGATGGCCCAGGTGGTGAGGGCCCCGCCTTGCGCACGGGCCAGGCGGCCCGCCAGCGCGGTGAGCGCCTGTTTGGGCAGCAGGTATTGCGGCCACACGGCCATGCGTTCGGCAACTGAGGGGGCGTGATCGGTCATGCCGGCATTGTAGGCACCCCCGGGGCGTGCCCTGGGGGGCAATCGGGCGGACGGGATCCATCAAATTTGCTAGCCAACTTTTGGAATATCGCTAGGGGGGCGATCCCCCTAGATTCAGGGTTTTCTCTCCTCTTTTGAGAAGGACAGTGCCCCTCAGGGACCCCCTGGTGGGTGCACGGCCTTCTGGATGCATTTCATGTCCCGCTCCTCGCCGCTCAAGCCCACCGCCGCTGTTCCAGCCCTGCCTGCCGATCTGCCCCCTGCCCCTCCCCATGCCCCTGTCACACCGGTGGTCCCCGCGGTGGTGACACAGGCCGTGCGCGTGCGGGGCCGCAAGCGGCCCTTGCCGCAAGACCCGGCAGATCCGGCGGATCCGGCGGATGCCGCATCGGCCCAGACCGCCGAACCCGCGCGCGAGCGCGCGGCGGACACGCCCACCGCCCCAGCCCTTCAGAACGCGCGGCAAGACGACCTGGCCCCATTGCCGGCCGATGACCGGCGAGTGCTGCGCGACACCGACCCGGACACGGCGCCGCTGGCTTGGGGCGCGTCGCTGGCCGAGCGCGACGGCGAGATGCTGCTGGCGCAGGCCCAGACGCCGCAAACGCCGCCGTCGCCACGGTCGATGCCCCCATCCGCTCCAGCGACGGCCACCCCCGGGGGCGACGCTGGCGCGCCTGCACAGGGCGGGGCGGTGAGCGCCGGCACCGAGGTGATCGCCGCCACGCCGGTCCAGGCCTTTGCCGCCGGCGGCATGGGCACCGCCGCAGCGGGCGTGGGCAGCCTGGCCTTGCTGGGGGCCTTGGGCGGCGGCGGGGGCGGGGGCGGCGGCAGCGCCGCCCTGATGATCACCAGCCCATCCA
>Ga0255220_1000477_pt1 | contig 16321 bp, 16 predicted proteins | sample Miss_Colum_RepB__FD_188423 | JGI IMG/M metagenome (GOLD analysis project Ga0255220, IMG submission 188423) | Freshwater microbial communities from Mississippi River, Louisiana, United States - Miss_Colum_RepB_8d | ecosystem: Environmental > Aquatic > Freshwater > River | place: USA: Louisiana...
AGACCCAGGCCCAGGCGCTTGAGGCCGAGGAGGCGCGCGTCGTCGCCGCGATCGAGGACCTCGCGCGCCGCATCGCGCAGGTCGCCGAGGACCAGCAGCGCGAGGCCGCGCGTCGCCAGGACGCGCTGTCCGCCATCGAGTCGCTCTCCGCGGAGCGCGCGACGATCGAGGAGGCCGAGGCCGCCGCCGAGGCGCTCCTGGCCGAGGCGCGCGCCGCGCTCGACCGCCAGCGCGAGGCGGTTGGCCAGCGCGAGGAGGCCGTGAGCGCGGCCACCGGCGCGGTCGCCGCCGCCGAGGCCGAGCGCAACGCGCTGCAGCGCCAGCACGCCGACGCCGAGCGACGCCTGGCCGAGATCGCCCAGCGCGCCGAGGCGGCGGAGCGGGACCGCTCGGGCCTTGCCGCCGCCGCGATCCCCGCCGAACGTCGCGCCGAGGCCGAGCGCATCGTCGCCGAGGCCGGGCAGGCGGTCGAGGAGGCGCAGCGCCGCGTCGACGCCGCGGAGGCGGCGCGGCGCGCCGCGCAGGAGGAGGAGCGCGGCGCGCGCGCCGCCCTCGGCAACGTCGAGGCGGAGATCGCGCGGCTCGACGGCGAGATCGCCGGGCTGCAGCGCCTGCTCGCGGACAACGGCACCGGCGACCTCTTCGCGCCCGTGATCGACCAGGTGCGCGTCGACGCCGGCTACGAGGCCGCGCTCGGCGCCGCGCTGGGCGACGACCTCGCCGCGCCGCTCGACAGCACGGCGCCCGCGCATTGGCGCGGCGACGCCACGCAGGGTGCGTCCGACCCGGCGCTGCCGCCGGGCGTGGAGCCCCTCGGAGCGCATGTCCAGGCGCCACCCGCGCTGGCGCGCCGCCTCGCGCAGGTCGGCATCGTCGACGACGAGGCCGGCGCCGCCCTCGCCCCCGGCCTGGCGGCCGGCCAGCGACTGGTCACGCGGAGCGGCGCGCTCTGGCGCTGGGACGGCTTCACCGTCCGCGCCGGCGCGCCTTCCGCCGCGGCGCTGCGCCTCGCGCAGCGCAATCGCCTCGCCGAATTGCTGCCGCAGCGCGCCGCGACGGGCGCCCAGCTGGAGGGCGCGCGCACGCGCATGCAGGCCGCCCGCCAGGAGGAAGCCGCCGCCGCGGAGTCCGAGCGCGGCGCGCGCCAGGGCGCGCGCGAGGCGCAGGGCCGCGTCGAGCAGGCCCGGCAGGCCGCCGCGCGACTCGCGCGGGAGAGCGCCGAGCAGGCCGCGCGCCTGGCCGCGCTCGCCGAGCGGATCGAGCGCCTCGGCCTCGAGCGCGCGGGCGAGGAGGAGCGCCGGGCCGGCGTGCAGGAGCGCCTCGCCGCGCTGCCCGACATCGATGCCGCGCGCCGCCAGCTCGAGCTCGACCGCGCCGAGCTGAAGGCCGGGCGCGAGCACCTCATGGCGCTCCAGGGCGAGGAGCGGCGGCTGGTCGGCGAGGCCGAGCAGCGCCGCCGCCGGCTCGCCGGGATCGCCGCGGACGTGGCTGGCTGGCGCAACCGCGCGGCCGCGGCCGAGCAGCAGGCGGAGGTCCTCGCCGGGCGCCATGCGGCGCAGGTCGAGGAGCATGCCCGCCTCGCCGCCCAGCCCGCGGAGATCGCGTCGCGCCGGGGCGAGCTGCTCGAGCTCGTCTCCGCCGCCGAGGCCGAGCGCCGCGGCCATGCCGACGCCCTCGCCGTCGCCGAGACGCAGGCCCGCGAGGCCGAGCGCGCGCTCAAGGCCGAGGAGGCCACGCTGATGGGCGAGCGCGAGGACCGCGTGCGCGCCGAATCGGCGGCGGAGCAGGCCGCCCGGCAGATCGCCGAGGTGGCGCAGCGCATCCGCGAGCGTCTCGACTGCGAGCCCGACCAGGCCCTCGCGGCGGGCGGCGTCGATCCCGCCGACGACCTGCCCTCGATCGAGCAGGTCGAGTCGCGGCTCGAGCGGCTGACGCGCGAGCGCGACAACATGGGCCCCGTGAACCTGCGCGCGGAGCAGGAGGCGCAGGAGCTCGACCAGCAGCTGCAGGCGATGATGGGCGAGCGCGGCGACCTGCTCGCGGCGATCGGCAAGCTGCGCCAGGGCATCGGCAGCCTGAACCGGGAGGGCCGGGAGCGGCTGCTCGCCGCCTTCGAGCAGGTGAACCGGCATTTCTCGGAGCTCTTCGTCGCGCTGTTCGGCGGCGGCAAGGCGCACCTGCAGCTGGCCGCCCCGCCCGCCGAGGAGGGCGAGCAGGCCAGCGACGACCCGCTCGATGCCGGCCTCGAGGTCATGGCCTCGCCGCCGGGCAAGAAGCTGCAGACCCTGTCGCTCCTGTCGGGCGGCGAGCAGGCGCTGACCGCCCTGGCGCTGCTCTTCGCGGTGTTCCTGACGACGCCGGCGCCGATCTGCGTGCTGGACGAGGTCGACGCGCCGCTGGACGACGCCAATGTCGACAGGTTCTGCAAGCTGCTGGAGACGATCTCCGGGCGCACCGAGACGCGCTTCGTGGTCGTCACCCACCACCGCATGACCATGGCGCGCATGGACAGGCTCTACGGCGTGACGATGGCCGAGCGGGGCATCAGCCAGCTCGTCTCCGTCGACCTCGCCCAGGCCGAGCGCATGCGCGCGACGGCCTGAGCGCGCGAAGCGGCCGAAACCCCGAAAACATCGGTGTTTCAGCCTTTTGAAAGCTGGTCATCCGCCTTGACAGGGTGGTACCCCGTCCGTATTTTCCGCGCCGCGAAAACGGCCGGACACATTTCCTCCGGGCCATGGCAGAGACTGATCCCGCAAAGCCTTCCGACGGTCCCGCGAGGGACGACTTCCAGGCCCGCCTCGCGGCGGCGCGGGAACGGAGGGACGGCGGGCGCGACACGGCAAGCGCTGCCGCGGCGCGCAACACCGGTCAGCTCGGCCTCGGCTTCAGGGTCGCCGTCGATCTCCTCGCGGGGGTCGCCGTCGGCACGGGAATGGGACTGGCGCTCGACCGGTGGCTCGGCACCAGCCCCTGGTTCCTGCTCGTGTTCCTCGCCCTGGGCTTCGCGGCCGGGATGATGAACATGCTCCGCACGGTGCGCGCCGCGGACGCGGCGCGCCGCCGGATCGACGGGGAACGCGGGAAGCGGGATTGAAACCGCCCTCGCCCTTCACGGGCGGGAGATGAACTGAAACCCGGCGGGCCTCAGGCGGCGCGCCGGCCCGAAGCGAAAGAGACGACCGTGGCCAGTCCGCTCGAGCAGTTCACCATCAAGCCCCTCGTCCCGCTCTCCCTCGGGAAGCTGGACGTCTCGTTCACGAATTCGGCGCTCATGATGGCCATCGCGGTGGCGGTGATCGCCTGCCTCCTGGTCTTCTCGGTGCGCAGCCGCGACCTCGTCCCCGGCCGCCTGCAGTCGGTGGCGGAACTCGGCTACGAGTTCATCGCCGGCATGGTGCGCGAGAACGTCGGCGACGAGGGCCGCAAGTACTTCCCCTTCGTCTTCTCCGTCTTCAGCTTCGTGCTGGTCGGCAACCTGCTCGGCATGCTGCCGGGCGCGTTCACCTTCACGAGCCACATCGCGGTCACCTTCGCGATGGCGCTGACGATCTTCATCGGCATCACCTTCATCGGCATCGCGCGCCACGGCACGCATTTCTTCAGCCTGTTCTTCCCGCACGGCGCGCCGATCGCGGCCGCGCCGATCCTGATCCCGATCGAGGTCATCTCCTACCTCTCGCGCCCGGTCAGCCTCTCGGTCCGCCTCTTCGCGAACATGACGGTCGGGCACATCATCCTGAAGATCTTCGCCGGCTTCGTGATCACGCTGGGCAGCGTGAAGTTCTTCATCCTGCCGGGCGTGCTGCCCTTCGGGATGCTGATCGGCCTGACCGCGCTCGAGTTCTTCGTCGCGTTCCTGCAGGCCTACATCTTCACCATCCTGTCCTGCATCTACCTGAACGACGCGATCCACCTGCACTGACGGATCGCGGCGGTCGAACTCCAACAAGCTCCAACCAGAAAGGACTTCTCCAATGGACGCTTCTGCAGCCAAGCTCATCGGCATGGGCCTCGCCGCCATCGGCATGATCGGCGCCGGCATCGGCGTGGGTTCCGTGTGGGCCAGCCTGATCCAGGCCGTCGGCCGCAACCCGGCCGCCAAGGACAGCGTGCAGACCTTCGCCTATATCGGCTTCGCGGTGACCGAGTTCATCGCGCTGCTCGCCTTCGTCGTCGCCATCCTCGTCTACGTCTCCTGACGAACGGGCCGGCGCCCGGCGCCGGTGAATGATGATGACCATCCGCGCACTCCTCCTCGCCGCTGCGGCGCTCGTCCTCCTGCCCGTCGATCCGGGCATGGCGGCCGACGCGCAGAAGGCGGGCATGCCGCAATTCGACCTCTCGCGCTTTCCCAGCCAGATCTTCTGGCTCGGCGTGACCTTCCTCGTCCTCTACTGGGTGATGAGCAAGATCGCGCTGCCGCGGATCGGCGAGGTGCTCGAGGCGCGGGCCAACCGCATCGGGGGCGATCTCGACCGCGCCTCGGCCCTCAAGGCCGAGGCCGACCAGATCAAGGCCGCCTACGAGAAGGCCCTGGGCGAGTCGCGCGCGAAGGCGCAGGAAGTCGGTCGCTCGACCGAGGCCTCGCTGGCCCGCGAGGCCGCCGACAGGCAGGCACGGCTCGGCAACGAGCTGGCCGGCCGGATCCGCGACGCCGAGGGCCGCATCGCCGCCGCGAAGGCGTCGGCGATGGGCAACCTGGCCGGCGTCGCCGCCGAGGTCGCGACCCTCGCGGTGCAGAGGGTCGCCGGGATCGGCATCTCCCCGGCCGAGGCGGACCAGGCGGCGCGCGCCGCCCTCGCCCGCCGCTGACCCCCGGGGCACGTCCAAGGAAACACCATGGCAGATCCGTCCTCCGGCTCCTTCCTCGCCCAGCCCGAATTCTGGGTCGCGGCGTCCTTCGTCGCGTTCTTCGTGGTGGTCTGGAAGCCGCTGCGCTCCGCCCTCGTCGGCGGCCTCGACGCGCGCGCGGAGCGGATCCGCAAGGAACTCGACGAGGCCCAGCGGCTGCGCGAGGAAGCGCAGACGCTGCTCGCCGACTTCCAGCGCAAGCAGCGCGACGCGATCCAGGAGGCCGAGACCATCGTCGCGCGCGCGCGTGGCGAGGCCGAGCGCCTGCAGCGCGACGCGCAGGCCCGGCTGGAGGCCGAACTCAAGCGCCGCGAGGCGCAGGCGATGCAGCGCATCGCCCAGGCCGAGCAGTCGGCTGCCGCCGAGGTCCGCACGGCCGCGGTCGACATCGCCCTCGCGGCCACGCGCCAGATCCTCGCCCAGAAGCTGGACGAGACGGCGCAGGGCCGGCTGATCGACGAGGCGATCCGCGAGCTGCCGGGCAAGCTCAACTGATGCCGCCGCCCCGCGCGGGCGGCACGCAGGACAGGGACGGCGGGCGCCAGGCGGCGCCCGCCGTCTTCGCTTGTGGCGCCGATTCGCGGGTGCCGCGGCACGGTTGACGACGACCCCGTGGCTGCATGACGGTCGCGCGGAACCCTGGGAGGGACGCGCGATGGCTGGAAACCACGACCCCGAGACCATGCCGTGGTGGAGCTGGGCGGCACCCGTCGCCGCCGCCGCGCTGCTGGCCGCGAAGTTCTCCGGCCTCGTGCCGGCATCCAGCGCGATCGTCCTGCTCCTCGCCACGATCCTCCTGGGCGGCGCGGTCTTCGCGGCCGTCCACCATGCCGAGGTGATCGCGCTGCGCGTGGGCGAGCCCTTCGGCTCGATCGTGCTTGCCGCGGCGGTCACGGTGATCGAGGTCGCGCTGATCGTCTCGATCATGCTCTCGGCGCCCGACGGCGCGCCGGCCACCGCGCGCGACACGGTCTTCGCGGCGATCATGATCGTGCTCAACGGCATCGTCGGGCTCTGCCTGCTCGCCGGCGGCATTCGCCACCACGAGCAGGGCTTCCGCGCTCCCGGGGCGACCGGCGCGCTCGGCGTGCTCGGCACCCTGGCGACCCTCGTTCTCATCCTGCCGAACCACACCACGACGACGCCCGGGCCGGTCTACGCGCCGTCCCAGCTGGTCTTCGTCGCCGTCGTCTCGCTGGCGCTCTACGGCCTCTTCCTCTTCGTCCAGGCCGTGCGACACCGCAGCTACTTCATGGACGAGGACAGCGACGACGCCCCTCACGCCCCGCCCTCCGACCGCTCGGTCGCGCGCAGCGCGGGCCTGCTCCTGCTCGCGCTTGGCGGCGTCATCCTGCTGGCGAAGACCCTGTCCCCGGCGGTCGACCGCGCGATCGAAGCCGCGGGCCTTCCCGACGCCTGCGTCGGCATCGTGATCGCCGGCGTCGTGCTGCTGCCCGAGGGGCTCGCCGCCTACCGCGCGGCGCAGGCCAACCGCCTGCAGACGAGCCTCAACCTGGCGCTGGGCTCGTCGCTGGCGACGATCGGCCTCACGATCCCCGCCGTCACGATCGTCTCGCTCGCGATCGGCGTGCCGCTGTCGCTAGGCCTGCAGGCCGGCCACGTCGTGCTGTTGGTGCTGTCGCTCTTCGCGAGCACGCTGACGCTCGCCGCGGGGCGGAGCACCGTCCTGCAGGGCGGCGTCCACCTCGTGATCTTCGCGGCCTTCCTCGTGATGTCCGCCGTGCCCTGACCGGCGCGGCTACTCCGCCGCGCGCGGCACCGGGGCCGCGGCCGGCTTCCACCGAAGGACGGGCGCGCGCGCCGCGCGCGTCTCGTCGAGGCGACGACGCGGCGTGAGCCTTGGCGCGGCGCGGAAATGCTCCGCCTCCCCCGCCTTCGCGCGCGCCGCGAGCGAGCGCATCGTGTCGACGAAGAGGTCGAGCGATTCCTTCGTCTCCGATTCCGTCGGCTCGATGAGCATCGCGCCATGGACGACCAGCGGGAAGTACATGGTCATCGGGTGGTAGCCCTCGTCGATCATCGCCTTGGCGAAGTCGAGCGTGGTCACGCCCGTGTCCTTGAGGAAGCGGTCGTCGAAGAGGCACTCGTGCATGCACGGCCCCTCGAAGGCCGGCGTCATGACGTCCTGCAGGCGCGCCATGACGTAGTTGGCGTTGAGCACCGCGTCGTTCGAGGCCTGGCGGATGCCGTCGGCGCCGTGGCTCAGCATGTAGGTGAGCGCGCGCACGAACATGCCCATCTGGCCATGGAAGCCCTTGAGCCTGCCGAGCGAGGACGGCGCGCCGGCCTGGTGCTCGACGAGGCGGAAGCCGTCGGCGTCGCGCACGACATAGGGGACCGGCACGTGGGGCGCGAGGCGCGCGGAGAACACCACCGGCCCCGAGCCCGGGCCGCCGCCGCCATGCGGCGTCGAGAAGGTCTTGTGCAGGTTGATGTGCATCGCGTCGACGCCGAGGTCGGCGGGGCGCACGCGACCGGCGATCGCGTTGAAGTTCGCGCCGTCGCAGTAGAAGTACCCGCCGGCCTCGCGCACGAGGCGGGCGATCTCGACGATGTCGGATTCGAAGAGCCCGCAGGTGTTCGGGTTGGTGAGCATGATCGCCGCGACGTCGGGGCCGAGCTTCGCCTTCAGCGCGGCGACGTCGACGCGGCCGCGCGCGTCGGCCGGGATCGCGTCGACCTCGAAGCCGATCGCGGCGGCCGTCGCCGGGTTGGTGCCGTGCGCGGATTCGGGCACGAGCACGCGGCGGCGCGACGCGGCCTCGCCGCGCGCCTCGATCGCCGCGCGGATCGCGACCATGCCGCAGAACTCGCCATGCGCGCCGGCGCCGGGCGAGAGCGCGACCGCCGGCATGCCGGTGAGCGTCGTGAGCCAGTGCGAGAGCTGGTCCATCAGAGCCAGCGCGCCCTGCACCGTCGAGATCGGCTGCAGCGGATGGAGGTCCGCGAAGCCGGCCATGCGCGCCGCCTTCTCGTTGAGGCGCGGGTTGTGCTTCATCGTGCAGGAGCCCAGCGGATAGAGCCCCGCGTCGATCGCGAAGTTCTTCTGGCTGAGGCGCGTGTAGTGCCGGATCACCTGCGGCTCCGAGAGCCCGGGCAGGCCGACGGGTCCCTTGCGCTCGAGGCCGCCAAGGCGGCGCGCCACCTTCGGCGGCTCGGGCAGGTCGACGCCGCAGCGGCCCTCGACGCCCTGCTCGAAGATGAGCTTCTCGTCCATGACGAGGCCGCGATGGCCGGAATGGGTGGCGACCGGCGGCAGCTCCGCCGCGGCGCCGTCGCGCGAGACGCGTCCCTGGGACTTGTCCATCACAGCATCTCCTCGAGCTTGCTGGCGAAGAGGTCCATCTCCGCCTCGGTGTTGGTCTCCGTCGCCGCGACGACGAGCAGGTCGGCGAGCTCGGGCCGCTCGGGCCAGAGCCTGCCGCCGGGCACGCCGGCGAGGATGCCCTGCGCCGCCAGCTCGTCCACCACGCCCGCCGCCGGCACCGGCAGCTTCAGCGTGAACTCGTTGAAGAACGCCTCGGTCACGAGCCGCGCGCCGCGCACGCCGTCGAGCTTCCCGGCGAGCGTGACCGCGTTGGCATGGTTGAGCTCGGCCAGGCGGCGGTAGCCATCCTCGCCGAGCAGCGAGAGGTGGATGGTGAAGGCGAGCGCGCAGAGGCCCGAATTCGTGCAGATGTTCGAGGTCGCCTTCTCGCGCCGGATGTGCTGCTCGCGCGTCGACAGCGTGAGCACCCAGCCGCGGCGGCCATCGGCGTCGACGGTCTCCCCCGTCAGGCGGCCGGGCATCTGGCGGACGTATTTCTCGCGCGTGGCGAAGAGCCCGACATGCGGGCCGCCGAAGTTCAGCGCGTTGCCGATCGACTGGCCCTCGGCCGCGACGATGTCGGCGCCCATCGCGCCCGGCGGCGAAAGCAGGCCCAGCGACACGATCTCGGTGACGACGACGACGAGCAGCGCGCCCTTCGCCTGGCAGGCGCGGGCGAGCGGCGAGAGGTCCACGACCTGCCCGAAGGCGCTGGGGTTCTGGACGACGACGCAGGACGTCTCGCCGTCGACCAGCGAGGCAAGGTCCTCGCCGCCCGCGGGCAGCGGCGGCGCGCACACGGCGCGGAAGTCGCCGAAGCGCGCATGCGTCTCCACGACCGCGCGATAGTGCGGATGCAGCCCGCCGGAGAGCACGGCCTTGCCGCGCTTCGTCACGCGGTTGGCCATCATCACCGCCTCCACGGTCGCGGTGGCGCCGTCGTACATCGAGGCGTTCGCGACATCCATCCCGGTGACCATCGCCACCTGGGTCTGGAACTCGAAGAGATACTGCAGCGTCCCCTGGCTCACCTCCGGCTGGTAGGGCGTGTAGGAGGTGAGGAACTCGCCGCGCTGGACGAGGTGGTCGACGCAGGACGGCACGTGGTGGCGATAGGCGCCCGCGCCGATGAAGCTCGCCATGGTGCCGGCGGGGCGGCTCCTGGCGGCCAGCGCGGCCATGTGGCGCTCGACCTCGAGCTCGCCCTTCGTCGTGGGCAGGCCCGCGATCGGCCCGTCGAGCCGCGCGGAGGCGGGCACGTCGCGGAACAGCGCGTCGACGGAGGGCGCGCCAATCGCCGCGAGCATCTCGCGGCGCGCGGCGTCGGTATGGGGCAGGTAGCGCATCGCCGCGTGTCTCCTCAGGAAAGCGTCGCGAGATAGGCCTTGTACGCGGCCTCGTCCATCAACTCGCCCAGCTCCGCCGGGTTCGAGAGCCGGATCCTCATGAACCACCCATCGCCCATCGGCGACTGGTTCACCTGCGCCGGGTTGTCGGGCAGGCCGGCGTTCGACTCGACCACCTCGCCCGAGACCGGCGCGTAGACCTCGCTCGCGGCCTTGACGGACTCGACGACCGCGGCCTCGCCGCCGCGCGCGACCTTCTTCCCCGCCGCCGGAAGCTCGACGAAGACGACGTCGCCGAGCTGGCTCTGCGCGTAGTCGGTGATGCCGCAGGTGCCCACGTCGCCCTCGACGCGGACCCACTCGTGTTCCTTGGTGTAGCGAAGCTCGGACATCGTTCCTCTCCCTCTCTCGTTCCCCGAAGATCAGCCGCGGAAATAGCGATGCGGCGCGAATGGCATGGTGGCGATGGTCGCCGGGCGCGGCACGCCGCGCACGACGAGCTGCACCTTCGTGCCCGGGGCGGCATGCGCCGCCTCGACATAGCCCATGGCGACCGGCCCGCCGACGCTGGGGCCGAAGCCGCCGGACGTCACCTCGCCGATGCGCCGCCCGGCCATGTCGGTGACCTCGGTATGCTCGCGCGCGGGCGCCTTGCCATCGGGCAGGATGCCGACGCGGCGGCGCGACGGCCCGCTGGCCAGCTCGGCCTGGATGCGCGCGGCGCCGGGGAACCCGCCGCCCTCGCGGCGCCGCTTCTGGATCGACCAGGCGAGGTCGGCCTCGATGGGCGAGGTGGTCGTGTCGATGTCGTGGCCGTAGAGGCAGAGCCCGGCCTCGAGGCGGAGCGAGTCGCGCGCGCCAAGGCCAACGGGCTTCACCTCGGGCTCGGCGAGCAGGAGCCGCGCGAGGCGCTCGGCGTCGGCGGCGCCGACGGAGATCTCGAACCCGTCCTCGCCGGTATAGCCCGAGCGCGTGAGCCAGCACTCGATGCCGCCGAGCCGCGCGGTGCCGAAGCTCATGAACTTCATCGCCGCCGTCTCCGGCGCCATCCGCGCGACGACCGCGGCGGCCTTCGGTCCCTGCAGCGCGAGGAGCGCGCGATCGGCGAGTTCGACGACCGCGATGCCGCCGAGCCGCGCACGCATGTGGGCGAGGTCCTGCGCCTTGCAGGCCGCGTTCACGACGAGGAAGAGATGGTCGCCGCGATTGGTGACCATGAGGTCGTCGAGGATGCCGCCATCCTCGGACGTGAACTGCGTGTAGCGCGTCCTGCCGGTGGCGAGGTTGACGATGTCCGCGGGGACCAGCGTCTCGAGCGCGGCCGCCGCGCCCGCGCCCTCGAGCCGGACCTGGCCCATGTGCGAGACGTCGAAGAGCCCGGCCGCGGCGCGCGCATGGTTGTGCTCGGCCAGGATCCCGGCGGGGTACTGCACCGGCATGTCGTAGCCGGCGAATGGCACCATCTTCGCGCCAAGCTCGCGGTGCAGCGCGTTCAGCGGGGTGACGTGGAGCCCGTCCTGCGGGGCGTCGGCCATGGGCGGTCCTCCGGACATCGCACGGAACGGCCTCCCGCGCATCGCGGGCGGAGCGGTTCCGCGCCCCCTCTGTCCTTGGACCTGAAAGATTCGCGGCGTCGCCTGGGCGGCGTGCACCACTTACATCTTCGGTGAGGGCGCCCCGTCGCCGGAGCGTCCTGCTTTCCAGAGTCTCCGCGACCCACGGTCCTTTTGCCTGAGAGTTTCCGGGGCGGTTGCTCCTTCGGCGCCGTCCCCGCTTCTCGCCGGAACCCTGTGCGGGCCCGGCGCGACTCGGTGACGGTCTCTCCCGCGGCGCGGCGTCATCGGCAATCTAGCCGCGCCCCGGCCCGAGTCAACGACGCGCTCGCGCGAGCGCTCAGCGTCGTGCCGCGCCGCCGCTGCGGTTCCAGCGCAGCTGCTCCTCGTCGAGCAGCAGGCCGACCCAGATCTGGTAGCTCGGCGCCTTGTCGGGCGACTCGACCTGTATGCGCGGCTCGATGTCCTCCACCGTGCCGACGCGGACCCGGTTCTCCGGCCAGGCGAAGGCGACGTTGAAGGTCTGCCGGTTCATGACGTTGCCCTGCGGGTCGACGACCGCGACGAAGTAGCCGACGTCCTGCCGGCCCGACCTGTTCGCGGGCCCGCGCTCGGCGGCGATCGCGATCTGCAGGTCGACGGTCACGAGGCGCCGGTCGCGCTTGCAGTCGACGACGACGTCGGCGATGCGCACATGCGCCGAGATGTCCGTGAGGTCGCGGCCCGCGCCCTCGCGGAAGATCGTCGCCTCGCCTGCATCGGCGAGGATGAGGCCTTGCGGGCAGACCGTGGCCGGGTTGACGGGGTCCCCGGTGCAGCCCGCCAGCAGGAGCGCCGCGGCGGCGGCCGGGAGGAGGACGCGCGGGCTCACAGCTTCGTGTGGGCGCCGTCGCAGAGCGGCTTGTTCGCGGTCGCCTTGCAGCCGCAGAACCACACGGTCTTGCTCTCCGTGGCCTCGAAGACCAGGGGAGAGAGCCCGGTGCCGGCATGCGAGCCGTCGCAGAAGGGCTGCTTCTTCGAGAGGCCGCAGGAGCACCAGTAGTATTTCCTGCCTGCCTCGACGGCGACTCCGTAGGGGGCCTTCTGGGCGGCGACGGGCTGGGTCATCTGGGCGATCTCCGGGAATTCGTCGGGGCGTCGGACAGGCTTTGCCTCGCGGCGCGGAGGCGCGGTAGCTTCCCGTCCGCCCGGGCGCGCAAGACACTAGAGAAGGCGCCGCGATTCCTCAAGCGGGCCGGCCCCGTTGCAGCAGAGATGACCGCCGCTCCTCGCCCCGAACTGACGATCCTCCTCGCCGCGCCGCGTGGCTTCTGCGCCGGCGTCGAGCGCGCGATCCTGATCGTCGAGCGCGCGCTCGAGAAATGGGGCGCTCCCGTCTACGTGCGCCACGAGATCGTCCACAACCGCTTCGTCGTCCGGTCGCTGGAGGCCAAGGGCGCGATCTTCGTCGACGAGCTCGACGCCGTGCCCGACGACCGGCCGGTCGTCTTCTCCGCCCACGGCGTCCCGAAATCGGTTCCCGCCGAGGCACGCCGGCGCGCGCTCGTCCATGTCGACGCGACATGCCCGCTGGTCAGCAAGGTCCACCACGAGGCGGAGCGCCACTTCGCCGCGGGACGCCATGTCGTGCTCGTCGGCCATGCGGGGCACCCCGAGGTGGTCGGCACGACCGGCCAGCTGCCCGTGGGCGCCACGTCGCTCGTGGAGACCGTGGCGGACGTCGCGCGCCTGTCGCCCCCCGACCCCGGGCGCCTCGCCTACGTCACGCAGACGACGCTGTCCGTGGACGACACGGCCGCCGTCGCCGCGGCGCTGCGCGCGCGCTTCCCGGGGATCATCGGCCCGCGCAAGGACGACATCTGCTACGCCACGACCAACCGCCAGCTCGCGGTCAAGGAGATCGCCGGGCGCGTCGACGCGCTTGTCGTCGTCGGCGCCCCGAACTCCTCGAACTCGCGCCGGCTGGTCGAGGTCGCCCAGGCCGCCGGCTGCGCGCGCGCGGTCCTCGTGCAGCGCGCCGCCGACATCGACTGGGACGACCTCGCCGGGATCCGCAGCCTCGGCCTGACCGCCGGCGCCTCGGCGCCCGAGGTCCTCGTGCAGGAGGTGATCGAGGCGGCCGGCCAGCGCTTCTCGACGCGCGTCGAGGAGGTCGCGACGGCCGTCGAGGACGTGCACTTCAACCTTCCGCGGGCGCTCGCGGGCTGAGGCGGCGATGGCGGTCTACACGGAAGTCGACGACGCCGAGCTGCGCGCCTTCGTGGCGGCCTACGACATCGGCGACGTCGTGTCCGCCAAGGGCATCGCCGAGGGCGTCGAGAACTCGAACTACCTGCTGCAGACGACCAGGGGCCCCTGGATCCTGACGCTCTACGAGAAGCGCGTCGCGCCGGCCGACCTGCCCTTCTTCATGGGGCTGATGGAGCATTGCGCGGCGCGCGGCATCGACTGCCCGCTGCCCATCCGCGGCCGCGATGGCGGGGTCATCCGCAGCCTCGCCGGGCGCCCCGCGGTGATCGTCTCCTTCCTCAACGGCATGTCGCCCCGGCGCGTCGAGCCGCGGCATTGCGGGCCGCTGGGCGAGGCGCTCGCGGGCCTCCACCTCGCCGTCGCCGACTTCCCGATGCATCGCGCCAACGCGCTCTCGGTCGAGGGCTGGGCGAAGCTGGTCGCGCAGTCGCGGCCGCGCGCCGACGAGGTCCTGCCGGGCCTCGGCGACGAGATCGCGCGCGAGCTCGACGAGATCGCGCCGCGCTGGCCGCGCGACCTGCCCGCGGGCGTGATCCACGCCGACCTGTTCCCGAACAACGTCTTCTTCCTCGACGACCGGCTCAGCGGGCTGATCGACTTCTACTTCGCCTGCAACGACTCCCTCGCCTACGACGTCGCGATCTGCCTCAACGCCTGGTGCTTCGAGCCCGACCTCAGCTTCAACGCCACCAAGGCGCGGCGCCTCGCCGACGGCTACATGCGCAGGCGCCCGCTCGACGGGCGCGAGGTCGAGGCCCTGCCCCTGCTCGCGCGCGGCGCCGCGTTCCGCTTCCTGCTCACCCGCCTCTATGACTGGCTCCACACGCCGCGCGGCGCGCTGGTCAAGGTGCTCGACCCGCTCGAGTACCTGCGCAAGCTGCGCTTCCACCGCTCGGTGCGCTCGGCGGCGGATTACGGCCTGTGAGGCCCGCGCCTCGACTTCGCCACGCGCCCGCCCCGCCGCCGCCGCCCGCGTCGCGCGACGATGCGCGCACCATCCACCCTCGGAGAACGCCCATGCGCATGGCCTGCGCCTTCCTCCTCGCCACCGGCATCGTCCTCGGTGCCTCCGCGGCCCGGGCACAGGCCGTCGCAACGCCCGCGCGCACCGCGCAGGACCAGGGCCTGACCGTGGTCACGCTCGCGGAATCCGCGCAGCGCGACCTGCGCCGCGACCGGCTTCGCATCCAGCTGCGCGTCGAGCAGGCCGGCCGGGATGCCGCGCGGGTCCAGGCCGACGTCAACCGGATGATGGCCGCGGCGCTCGAGCGCGCGAGGGCCGCGGCGTCGGGCGGCGGCTTCCGCGTCGAGACAGGCGGCTACGCGATCTACCAGGAGCGCGTGGGCGAGACGCGGGAGATGCGCTGGCGCGCGCGCCAGGACCTCGTCCTCGTCGGCGGCGACGCGGCCGCGATGCTGCCGCTCGCAGGCCAGCTGCAGCAGGACGGGCTCCTCGCCAGCGGCATGGGGTGGGAGCTTGGAGAGGACGCGCGCCGCGCCGCCGAGCAGGCGCTGCTGGGCGAGGCGCTCGCGCGGCTGCGTGCGCGCGCCGAGGCCGCGGCGCAGGCCCTGGGCGCGGAGTTCCTGCGCTTCGCGACCGTCGCGATCGACCCGCAGCCGGGCACTCCCATGCCGATGCCGAGGATGATGGCGGCGCCGATGGCGATGGCGGCCCCCGCGCCGGAGATGGCCTCGGAGGCCGGGGTCGAGACGGTGCGCGTGGGCGTGCAGGGCGAGGCGCTGGCGAGGCCGAGGCCGTGACCGCGCAGCCTCCCGCCACCGACCTGCCTTCCATCGTCGAGCTCTTCGTGGATGGCGCCTGCTCGGGCAATCCGGGCCCGGGCGGATGGGGCGCGATCCTGCGCTGGCGCGACCACGAGCGCGAGCTCTCGGGGAGCGCGCCGGGGACGACCAACAACCGCATGGAGCTCACCGCCGCGATCGAGGGGCTGAACGCCCTTCGCCGCCCGGCCGTCGTCCACGTGACGACCGATTCGACCTATGTGCGCGACGGCATCACGAAATGGCTGCCGCAATGGAAGAAGCGCGGCTGGAAGACGGCCGAGAAAAAGCCGGTCAAGAACGAGGACCTGTGGCGCGCGCTCGACGAGGCCTCCTCGCGCCACGAGGTGAGCTGGCACTGGGTCCGCGGGCATGCGGGCCACGCCGAGAACGAGCGCGCCGACGCCCTCGCCCGCGCCGCGATCATGGCGCTGCGCCGCGGATGAGCGACGACGCGGTCTTCGCGCCCGGCTTCGTCGAGCGCCCGTGGTGGTGGGAGGCGGCGCCGCCCGCGCCCTCGCCAGCGCGGCTGCCCGAACGCGCCGACGTGCTGGTCGTGGGCGGCGGCATCGCCGGCCTGTCCACCGCGATCGAGCTCGGACGCGCGGGCACGAAGGCGCTGGTCATCGACCGCGAGGCGATCGGCTGGGGCGCGTCCTCGCGCAATGGCGGCGCGCTTTCCGGCGCCGGCGCGCTCGGCCGCGCGAAGACCAACCTGCACGAGGCCGTGGAGGCGCGGCTGCTCGCCGAGATGGTCGACGAGGCGGAGGCGAGCTTCGAGGAGTTCGAGGCGCTGCTCCAGCGCGAGGGCATCGACTGCGCCTATCGCCGCTGCGGGCGCTTCGTCGGCGCCCACGCGCCGAAGGCGCTCGACGCGCTGCGCCGGCGCGCCGACATGCTCAACGCCAGTGGGCGCGACACCGCCGAGGTCCTCGACCGCGCGCGCGTCGGCGAGGAACTCGCGACCGACCGCTACCATGGCGGCCTCGTCATCACGCGCGCCGGCGGGCTGCACCCCGCGCGCTACGTCCAGGGCCTCGCCGAGGCCGCGCGCCGCCATGGCGCGACGCTGGCGAGCGGCGTGTCCTTCGAGGGCTGGAGCCGCGAGGGCGGCGTCTTCCGCGCGCGCACCAGCGCGGGCGAGGTCGAGGCGCGCGCGCTGATGATCGCGACCAACGGCTACACCGGGGCCGCCACGCCCTGGCATC
>Ga0255220_1000482_pt1 | contig 16191 bp, 13 predicted proteins | sample Miss_Colum_RepB__FD_188423 | JGI IMG/M metagenome (GOLD analysis project Ga0255220, IMG submission 188423) | Freshwater microbial communities from Mississippi River, Louisiana, United States - Miss_Colum_RepB_8d | ecosystem: Environmental > Aquatic > Freshwater > River | place: USA: Louisiana...
GGGCTTCACGCAGTACTACGGCAACCTGCTCCTGATCCGCGCGGGCTTCACCCCGGTGTCCCAGGGGGGCATCGGCTTCGGCGGCACGATCAACGCGGTCGTCAACGGCTCCGGCCGGCTGGTGCGTTCGGCGGTCGAAATGAGCCAGCACGCGGCCTACACCGACGCAGCCGCGTCAATCGACAAGACCGACTTTGGCCGGTCCTTTATTTCCTACTACACCCATGGCGCGGCGGTAGCGCTCGCGCTCGATCTCTCGCTGCGCGAAATGTCCGACGGACAGATCACGCTGGACGACTACATGCGTCTGCTCTGGGTGACCTATGGGAAGCCGGCAAGTGCCATGTCGGGATTTGTGGCCCGTCCCTACACCCTGCGCGACCTGCGTACGCAGTTGGCGGTGTTGACTAAAAACAAGGCCTTTGCCGACGAGTTCTTCGACAGGTACGTCGAAGGCCGCGAGGTCGTCAACTACGAGCGTTTGATGTTGCAGGCCGGATTTGTGGTGCGTCCGCGCGCGCCCGAAGCGGGATGGATTGGCAACGTGCAGGTCACACCGACCGAAGGCGGCGGGCTCACCATCAATCCGACGCAGGGCAACACCATTAATCCGATCGCATTCGGGACACCGGCGTACGACGCCGGCCTCGAATACGGCGACGTCATCGTCACGATCGATGGACAGCCGGCCACGGTCGACGCCTTCGGCGCCATGAGCCGCAAGAAGCCCGGTGAAACCACCTCGCTGACGCTGCGGCGTCGCGGGGGACAGACCGTGACAACCACGATCACGTTGAAACCAAATCCGGCGCTCGTCGTGATTGACGTGGAAGCTGCCGGCGCCGCGCTGACGGACATGCAGAAGGCATTCCGCGAAGCGTGGCTGGGCTCAAAGGTCAAGTAGGAGACAGGTGATGACGCGTGCACTGCTGACGACACTGGTTGCGACAACGATGATGGCCGCTGCGGCGGCCACCGCACCCGATGCGCGGCCTGGTGTGGATTGGCCGGGGTTCCGCGGCATTAATGGCGCCGGCATCGGCACAGGCAGCACTCCGACGACCTGGAACGTGCCCAAGGGCGAAGGCGTCGCGTGGTCAACACACCTGGATGGCCTTGGACACTCGAGCCCCGTCATCTGGGGTAACCAGCTGTGCGTCACCACCGCAAAAAGCGACAAGGGGGACGCCAGCATGAAGCTGGGCCTGTACGGCGACATCCGGTCGGTGGACGACGCCACCGAGCACACGTGGCGTCTGGTCTGTCTCGACAAACGTGACGGCAAGCTGATGTTTGACCGCGTCATCCACAAGGGCGTGCCGATCATCAAACGTCACACCAAGGCCACACACGCGAACTCGACGCTGGCCACCGACGGCACCAGCCTGGTCGCCATGCTCGGCTCCGAGGGCCTTTTCGCGTTTGACATGCGCGGCGATCTGAAGTGGAAGAAGGAATTCGGCGTGCTTGATTCCGGCTACTTCATGGCGCCGCAGGCCCAGTGGGGATTCGCAGCCTCGCCGGTCATCCACGGGGGCAAGGTCATCCTGCAGGCCGATGTGCAGAAGGATTCGTTCGTCGCGGCCTTCGACCTGGCAACAGGCAAAGAAATCTGGCGAACCCCTCGGCAGGATGTGCCCACCTGGAGCACGCCGGCGATTCACCGGATGGGTGGCCGCACACAGGTCATCGTCAACGGCTGGCGCCATATGGGCGCGTACGATTTCGAGACCGGCGCGGAGATCTGGAAGCTCAACAGCGCGGGCGGCGACATTCCGGTACCGGTGCCCGTGATTGGAGACGGCTTGATCTACCTCACCTCGGCGCACGGCCCGGGCGCGCCGGTATTTGCTGTCAAGGATACGGCGAAGGGCGACATCTCCCTGGCGGCGGGAGTCACGTCCAGCGAGCACGTGTCGTGGAGCCATCTGCGCGAAGGCGCCTACATGATCTCGCCGGTGCTGTACGACGGCCTGCTCTACGTGTCGAAGAACAACGGGGTGTTCAGCGTGTTCGACGCTGAGTCCGGCGAGAAGGTCTACCAGCAGCGGTTGGGCACCGGCACCACAGGCTTCACGTCGTCACTCGTTGCCGCGGACGGCAAGATCTACTTCAGCAGCGAAGACGGTGACGTGTTTGTTGTGAAGGCCGGCCGCACGTACGAACTGCTGGCCACCAACCCGCTGGGCGCCTACTCCATGGCGACGCCGGCCATCTCCGAAGGGCGGATCTACTTCCGCACAGGAACGGGGATCGTCGCGATTAGAAAGTAAATCCGCCGCCGAAGTTCACGCGCGTCTTTCCGCCACGTGCGTGAGCCACTGAGAAGCTCAGCTTGAAGCCGGTCGCGGTGAACCAGAGACTGCCGCCGATACCGGTGTGCCGGGCCTGATCGTTGAACTTCATGCCGTGGTCGTAGGCGACGCCGGTGTCGGCAAACGCGCTGATCCCCAGTTTGCCCACACTCATCGGTGACGTCAGCGGCACCAGCAATTCTGCAGATCCGGTGACGACGATGTCGCCGTGGAAACGCCCGGCCTCAAACCCGCGCAGGTTCGACCAGCCGCCGAGGAGCGGCTGAAGGTATCGCGGCAGGGCGCCGTCAGCCCCTTCGCGGGTGACCCGGACCGCGAGAACTGATTCGCGAATCACACCCAGATAACCGCGCCCATCAAGGCGAGTTCTATGGATGCGGTGCCCTTCCTTGAACGCCAGCAGGTCGTAAGCCGCCGACAACCAGACGGCGTTGCGCGGATACCCGGGATCGAGACGCGTATCAAACGCCACGTCGGCCCCGAACGTCCCGAAGCCATGCGTGACGGCGTCGAACTCGACCGAGTCCCACGCGGCCGTGGCACCCACTCGCAGCGAGCCCTCGGTGCGTTCTGCGCGCACCCACGCCTTTTTGCGATCATCGTTGATGCTGAATGCGGGATTCCTTTTCCGCTGCACGGCGCCTCCGGCCTCAACTCGCGAGACAGGGCCGCCGTCAAAGTTCTTCTCGAGAATCACCGCGGCGCGTTTGGTGCCGCCCCACGACAGGGGGGCCGACAACCGACTGCGCGCTCCGAGGACATCCGCCAACGACGTCGTAAGACCGTAGGTCAGGCCGTAACCGTCTTCCCCATTGAGGATCGGCAGATACATCAGGTTGTCGGTCCACCCACGTCGCACCACCCGCGCGACTTCTTCGCCGCCGGGCATCCGCTCAAACTCCACACGCGCAGCGCCGTCGTTGATGATGATGACAAGGGTGATCTGGGTCGGATCGGCGATCGACGCAAATCGCTTGAGCACCTCGACGCCCTCGAACCTCCCGCTGTCCTTCAAGCGCTTCTCGACATCGCGTAGTGTCGACGCCGTAAACGGCGACCCGGTCGTCACGTCCGCCACCTTGAGGACGTCTTCAGTCGGGGTCACGTGGTTGCCGTGCACCCGGATCTCGGCGATGACCTCGCCCTGCGCCTGAGACGCAGACGCGGGGGCCGACGCCAGGGCGATCAGTAGAACCAGTGCCGCAACCATCTACTTGATCCTCGCGGTGGCGGTGGCCAGCTTGTAGTTGTCGTACGTAATGCGATACCGCGCGTCGAATTCCCCGATCGCGAGCATCATCGAAAAGTACATCTCGATGTTCTTCGGCAGCCAGACATCGGGAAACGGCTGGTGCATCATCATCGAGGCCTTCGCGTCGGTGAGCCTGACCAGCCACGCGCCTGGCAGGAAGTCGAGGTTGACGTTGTTGAAGTCATATTTCACGATCTGATGCGTCGCCGGCTCGATCCACAACGTCACGATCGACACCTTGTTCAGCATCTTCTCGAGTTCGGCTTCGTAGTTGTCCTCCTTGCGTTTGATGTCCATGTCGCGCCGGTGCTGGCGTGAGTTCTGTTCCTGGGAAAACAACATGGCCGGGTAGTGCTCGACCTTCAGTAACTCCCGGCCGTCGATGGTCTCTCGCCCAACAAGCGCGTACTTGCCTTCCTCAAACTTGAACTTCAGGAAATACGCGGAGGAGATGAACTGCGGTTCGCGGGTCTGGCGAATCAGACCCTGGGTGTCGGCGGGCTCACCGGGTTCGACGGCAGCGGCCCGCTCCGGTGGCGCTTCGCCCGGTTTTTCCGCTGCGCGCAGACGCGCGTCACGACGTTTTTCAGACTGCAGAAAGCGGTCCTCGTAGCGACGCCGATCCTCCTCGCTCAAGGTGACGCCGTTGAACCTGACAGGGCTCCGCACAAAAAAGCCGTCGCGCAGATACCATGTGTAGTCACGACGCTCGCCCCAGATCGGCAACTTGCCGGGGCCTCGGAGCTCCATCTGTTCGCGCTCATCCAACACGTATTGCTGAAACTTCTTCCAGTTGTCGTCACGCCGCGCGATGACTTTCTGCATGAACGCGTCCAGGTCACCCTGCGCCTCGCCGCTCACGGCCATCACCGACCCCGCCGTCAGCGCCAGCAACACCGCCACCGTTCCGCACTTGATCCTTGTCATGACGTCCTCACCACCCCCGGCATCGTCAGGCCAACCCTATCAGACGGTCAACGGGGGTGTTCGGTTGCGGCATAATCGAACCATCAGATGCATTTGCCCCTCCTGACCAATATCGCGATCGCCCTCGGTCTCGCGCTGGCGGCCGGGTTGCTCGCGCGGCGGATGGGCATTCCGACCATCGTCGGTTACATGCTGGCGGGGCTCGCCATCAGTCCGAAGTCCCCGTTCTGGGTGGGCGACATCGAAGCCATCCATCAGTTCGCCGAATTCGGCGTCGTGTTGCTGATGTTCGGTGTTGGGCTGCACTTTTCGTTCAAGGACCTGTGGCGTGTCCGTCATGCTGCGATTCCGGGGTCACTGATTCACATGGCACTCAGTGGAGGTGCCGGGTATCTGCTCGCACGCGCCTGGGGATGGTCGCAGGGACCCGCCGTCGTGCTCGGCGTCACGCTCTCAGTCGCCAGTACCGTCGTGTTGTTGAAGAACCTGATGGACCGGGCTGAGCTCGATACGCCGGCGGGCCAGGCGGCTGTCGGATGGCTCGTCGTCGAAGACATTGCGACCATCGTGATTCTTGTGCTCCTGCCCGTTCTGGCCACCGGCGGCGGCGATGCGGGGTGGACCAATGCGGGATGGGCCCTGTTGAAGGCGGCGCTGTTTGCCGTCGCGATGCTGGTCGTTGGCAATCGCCTCGTGCCGATGATCCTCATCCGGGTGGCACACACACGGTCGCGGGAACTGTTTGTGCTGGCCGCGATCACCATGGCCCTTGGCACCGCACTCGCGTCAGCGGAGTTCTTCGGCGTGTCGATTGCCCTTGGCGCCTTTGTCGCCGGTGTCGTCGTCAGCGAATCGCCGCTCAGTCACCAGGTGGCCGCAGAGTTGCTTCCATTCCGGGAGGCGTTCGCTGTCCTGTTTTTTGTGTCCGTCGGCATGCTTGTCGATCCGTTCGAGATGGTCCGGTACTGGCCGCAGATTTTCGCCCTCTCGTTGCTCGTCATCGTCGGCAAGTATGTATTCGGCGCGCTTGTGAGCTTCGCTTTTCCCTATCCCGCGAGAACCGGACTTGTCGTGGCGGCGGGTCTGAGTCAGATCGGCGAGTTCTCGTTTGTCGTCGGCCAGAGCGGCATGGCGCTGGGGCTGCTGAACTCGACGCAGTACTCCCTGATTCTGGCGACGGCCCTCGTGTCGATTTCCGTCAACCCGTTGATGTTCGGCACCATCGCGCCGATGGAGCGGTGGCTTCGTGGTTTTCCGCAACTCTGGCGGCGGGTCAATCAGGACGGCATCGTGGCGCCACCCGTGCCTCCAGGCCTGCGCGACCATGTCGTTATTGTGGGCTGCGGCCGGGTGGGGCGGCATGTGGCGGAAGTGCTCGGGCAGATGGGCACACCGCGTCTCGTGGTGGAATCGGATCCGGAACGTCTGGAGAAGCTCCGGGACCTCGGCGTGCCGGTGCTGTATGGGGATGCGGCAGACTCGGAGATCCTGCAGCATGCCCATTTGAAACACGCGCGAGTCGTTGTCATCACCGTGCCCGACGACACCGTGACGCAGATGGTGGTGGAGGCCGTCCATCGCTACGCGCCTGACGTGCATATTGTGGCGCGGGCGTCGTCGTGGGCGGCGGGAAATGTGCTGCGGTCACGCGGCGTCCACGACATCGTGAGGCCGGAGCTTGAGGGCGGCGTCGAGATGGTCAGGCAGACCCTGATGGAGCTTGCGGTGCCGCACGACGAAATCCAGCGGTTCGCCGAGCAGGTCCGCGGGTCGGACACCTCACAGTAACAACGCTTCAATCCGGTGCGCGTGCACGATGTTGTCGCACGGGGACCAGAGAAACACCGTGAACTTCCCGTCCTGCGACGCGACCAGCGCGAGTGTGTCCGGCTGATCCTGTACAAACTGTGCGGCTGACAACAGCGGTGAGGCCGGCGGTCGCATCAACGGCGCGTCGTAACTCATCCTCGCGCCAGCTCGCGCCTCGACTGGGAGCGCCGTCGGGAACCACCAGCAGCGCGCCGCCGCGTTTGTGCGCACGCATTGATGCGGCCAGATGCACGAGCAGGTTCACGGACTCTTCCACCCCCGGCGGGGTGACGTGTCCGAGCAGCGACTTCAACATGCCAGGACAATCCGGCGTGGTCGACGTGCGTTCGTCGACGATTTTGACTCACGTCGCGCGGCGTGCAGGTCCCGTTTACGGTCGTCAACTCGACCCCGATGCAGACCGTGACCATCACACTCAAGACGGTCGAACACAACGTCGCGATCGACGACACGATGTTCAGCGTGAAGTAGCGCGGGGCGCTAGGCCCGACCGGCGAACTCCAGCGTCTCGGTGTGCACTTTCACCTTTTCGCCTTCTTTGATGAAGAGGGGGACGCGCAGTTCCATGCCGGTTTCGAGCACGGCGAGTTTGGTGACGCTGCCGCTGCTGGTGTCGCCACGGACGGCCCCCTCGCAGGAGGCCACGGCCAGTTCCACGTGCGCCGGGAACTGGATGGCAATCGGGTTGCCGTTGTACTTCTGGACCTGCACTTCGAGGTTGTCCACGAGCAGGAAACGCTCATCGCCGAGCATGTCTCCCGTCAGTGTGAGCGTCTCGAAATTCGCCTGATCCATGAAGTGGTAGCCGTCCGCGTCCGCATAGAGAAACGTCGCGGGGACTTTCACCAGATCGGGCTCCGGAAATTTCTCGCCGGCCTTGAACGTGCGGTCGAACACCGCGCGCGTCAGCAGGTTGCGCATCTTCACGCGCACGAGCGTCTGGCCGCCTCTGGCCGTGGGCTTGGATACTTCGACTTCCAGACAGTTATAGGGCGCGTTTTCGTACTCGAAGTACATCTTGCGCTTGATCTCAATCGCTTCAATCAGGGCAGCCATGGCCGTTATTCTACCTGCGCATGTCCTCGCGCCCGAAAGTCGTCGTCATTGGAGCCGGAGCATTTGGGGGCTGGACCGCCCTCGCGCTGCAACGCCAGGGTGCCGACGTCACCCTGCTCGACGGTTGGGGGCCGGGCCATGGCCGGTCGTCATCAGGTGGAGAGACCCGGATCATCCGGGCGTCGTACGGCCCACGCCGCCTTTATACCCGCATGGCGGCCCGGGCCCTCTACCTGTGGCGGCAGCACGACACCGACTGGGGGCATGGGTGCCTGCAGACGACCGGCGCCCTGTGGATGAGCGGCGCCGACGATCGATTCGGCCAGGAATCTGCGGCCGCACTGCGGGATGAAGGTTTGCCGGTCGAGGTGGTGTCGGTCGGGGACGCCGCTGACCGGTGGCCGCAGGTCAGTTTCACCGGGATTACCTCGGTCCTGTTCGAGCCGGAAGCCGGGGTGCTCTCCGCCCGGCGCGCCTGTGCCGCCGTGGTGGATCGTTTTGTCGCGGACGGCGGCACCTACCGGATGGCACCGGTCGCCGCCCCACGCCAACTCGAGGTGGTGACATTCGATGACGGCACCACCCTCGAGGCCGACGCCATAGTCTACGCCTGTGGTCCATGGCTTGGTGCCTTGTTTCCCGATGTGATCGGGCCACGCATCACGGCGACACGCCAGGTCGTCCATTACTTCGGCACGCCCCCAGGCGACACGTCGTTTGCCTCCCCGCATCTGCCCGTGTGGCTGGAGGTGGGGGACGTTGTCATGTACGGATTCCCGGCGGATGCACAGCGGGGATTCAAGATCGCCGACGACACGTCAGGCCGGCCGTTTGATCCCTCAAACGATCCACGCGTGATTACGTCGGATGACATCGACCCGGTGCGCGCGTATCTGGCGGCGCGATTCCCAGGGCTTTCGAATGCACCATGGATCTCCGGCGAAGTCTGCCAATACGAGGCTTCGCCTGACGCCGACTTCATCATCGACACCCATCCCGAATCATCAAAGGTCTGGATCGTCGGCGGCGGGTCCGGCCACGGCTTCAAGATGGGTCCGGCGATCGGCGAACTGATGGCGGACGCCGTGCTCGGAGACTCGGCCCCTGATCCCGCGTTCAGCCTGCACCGGTTCGCAGGGGGCCACGCGGCGACGGCAAAATGGAGCCCGGGGGCTTCGTCGTCGTAGGGCCCGCTGCACTGTAGCGGGCCGCGTTGGCGCGCTCGAGTGCAGCGCGCCCTACATGTTCCGCAGGGACACGACAAAGTCGACCGTCGCGCAGCGGCGCGATGGCACCCAGCGGGCGACGGCAGCGACTGCAAGCATGAGCACGGGCACGCCGACAAAGGCACTGACCTCGGACGCCATCGCCGGGTCACGCGGGGTCGATGACACGATACGGCACCTCCTGATAGGGCGGAAGATCGGCCAGGCGGATGATCTCGTCCAGCCCGGCCCGGTCGTGGAATTCCTTGCCGTCGCGGTCGATCACCACTGTCTGCGGATACTCCGGCGCCAGGCGCCTGAACTCGGCGTCGATCAGTCGAAACCGGGCCACCATCTGCTCCGCTTCTTCGTGAGGCCGGCTGCGGAGGCGGATGTGTTTTTCGATGGTGTCGGTGCTGGAGGTCAGGACGATTGTACGGTCCGGATTCCAGCCGTCACCGATGCGCAGGACGTCATGCAGCGCGTCGTGATACCGCTCGGGATACTCGGCGATGTGTGCTTCGAGCGTCAGTCTGGCGCCCTCGAAGAAGATCACCCTGTCCCCGTGGTCATGCGCCGCCGCGTCCCGATAATTCGCGTCGTACAGTTCGGCAAAGTACCTGGTCACACCGACCGGGTTGCGACCCGCCTCGATATCAGCCAGCACCCGTGGGTCCCACACGCCCTTTTCGCCTTCGCCGTAGGACCCGTGGTGATACAGGTCGGCCAACTGACGCACGAGGGTGCTCTTGCCAACGCCCGGTCCACCGACTATTGCGACTCGCATGAAGGGCTCATCGTACATCGCGATGCGGCCGGATGTCCGGCAGCCACAACGCAATCAGTCCAAGCACGGGCAGGAACGCACACCATCGGAACACGGTGACAATCCCCACGTGGTCGGCCGCCCAGCCGAGCACCGCCGCACCCGTGCCGGCGACGCCAAACGCAAAGCCAAAGAACAGCCCTGACACAAGTCCCACACGGGTGGGCACCAACTCCTGCGCGTACACCAGAATGGCCGAGAACGCCGAAGAGAGAACCACACCGATGACGATGCTCAATACCGTCGTCCATCCGAGCGACAGATACGGCAGGGCGATCGCGAACGGGACGATGCCGACGATCGAGCCAAGAATCACGGGTCTGCGGCCAAAGCGGTCGCCCACCGGTCCGCCGATGAACGTGCCGGCCGCGACGGCCCCCAGAAATGCAAAAAGATGAAACTGCGCCTGTTGCGTGGAGACGCCGAATCGTTCGATCAGGAAAAACATGAAATAGCTCACGAAGCTCGAGATGTACACGTACTTCGAAAACACGAGCCCCAGCAGAATGACCAGCAGCATGCGCACGCGGGCGCGTGGAAGCGTACCGTGTGTCGATACGGGGCGAGCGGCGCGTTGCCTGGCAATGCCGACCGTCCAGTACCAATGGCCGATGCGCCACAAGACGAAGATTCCGACGAGCGCGACGATGGTGAACCAGCCGACGGCCCCCTGGCCTCTGGGCAACACAACAAACGCCGCCATCAACGGACCAAACGACGTGCCGAGATTGCCGCCCGTCTGGAACAACGACTGGGCAAATCCGTGACGGCCGCCAGAGGCCAGCCGCGCAATGCGCGACGACTCCGGGTGGAAGATCGACGACCCGACCCCCACGAGCGCGGCCGCAAGGAGCAAACCCGCGTATCCGCTGGCAGTGGCGAGAAGCACCAGACCAATGAGCGTGAAACCCATCCCGATGGGCAGTGAATAGGGATGGGGGCGTTTATCGGTGTAGTACCCCACAAACGGCTGGAGCAGCGACGACGTGACCTGGTTGGCCAGGGCGATCATGCCGATCTGCCAGAAGTCGAGCGTGAACGATGTCTTCAACATCGGGTACAGCGCCGGCAGCAGCGACTGCAGCAGGTCGTTGATCAAATGACAGGCGGTGAGTGCCCACAACACTGGCACCGCAGTGCCCGGTGCGCTACGAGGGTCCAAGATTCCCGGCCAGTTTCACGACGATGTCGAATTCGGCCTTGGTGACGGGTTGCACTGAGAGACGGCTGCCCTTTTGAAGGACTTTCATCTGCTCGAGGCCCTTGATGGACTTCAGTGTGTCGAGGGGGATGGTGCCGTGGAAGTTTTTTTCAAAGGCGATGTCGACCATAAACCACAGGGGCTTGTCCGGCGAGCTGCCCGGGTCGAAATACTTGTGCCCTTTCTTCCACGAGAACTGGTCGGGATACCCGGCGCGTGAAATCCGGGCCAGGCCGGTGACGCCCGACGGATCGGCATTCGAGGCGTAGAACAACACGCCGTCGCCCACCTGCATCTCGTCGCGCATGAAGTTGCGGGCCTGATAGTTCCGTACGCCTTCCCAGCTGGTTTCGCCGTCCCGCTCGAGGTCATCGATCGTGTAGGCGGCCGGTTCACACTTCATCAGCCAAAAGCGCTTCGCCATAGGCCGAACAGGATACCAGTCTGGCGTACGCTTGGACCATGGCTCTCGAGACCACGCGCGTCGGCACCGACCACGCCACCGCGTCCCTCATCATGCTCCACGGAATCTATGGGCGCGGTCGCAACTGGCAGACGATTGCGAAAGCGGTGGTGGCCGCACGACCCGGCTACGCCTGCTGGCTGGTCGACCTCCCGCGCCACGGCGACTCCGGTGCCGGCGCGCATGGCGACAGCGTGCGTGGATTCGCGGCGGACATCGACGACTGGCTGCGGAACGCCGGCATCACGCCGACCGTGCTGCTCGGCCACTCGTTCGGGGGCAAAGTCGCGCTTGCCATGGCGGAACACCGGCGGGCACAACCGCTGCAGATCTGGGTCATCGACTCGACCCCGGAGGCCAAGCCTGCCGGTGGCAGTGCGTGGCAGATGTTGACGTTGATTCGATCGCTGCCACCGTCGTTCCCATCCCGGGAAGAGGCGGCTGAGGCGATCGTGGCTGGTGGCTACAGCCGCGGCGTCGCGGTGTGGATGTCGACAAACCTGGTGCGCGACGACACACAGTTCGTCTGGCGGCTCGATTTTGACGCCATGGACCGGTTGCTCCATGACTTCTTTACGGCCGATCTCTGGCCCATCGTCACCAACCGTGCACCGGCCCACGACCTGCATTTCCTGCGGGCGTCCACGTCGAGCGCGATGTCAGACGCGGCGGCCACCCGGGTGGAGTCGATGGCCGGCGACCACCTCCACCTGCACCTGCGCGACGGCACGCACTGGATTCACTCGGAGTCTCCCCAGGTGGTCATCGACCTGTTGCTGGCGCATCTTCCCTGAACAGATCTACTCGACGTTAATCCTCGTGCCATGACTGTGCGGCTGCGGGCCAGTCTGCGCCGCGATGTGTTCGTCGAGCATCGTGCGCAGGCCCTTCAGCACTTCCAGATGGGCGGCTCGAAAGTGCTGGGTCACTGCGGCCGACGGCGCAAACTGCCGTACAACCTCCGTCAGCATCGGTCCGACACCCATACACCCACACGTACATTGCGACTTCGTTCCAGGTTCACTCATACACGCTCTCCCAACTCCACCACCAGGGTCGGCCCCTCAAAGGTCGCACGGACCGGCTGCAGACCGGCAATACTGCGCGGCAGGCCGACATGCCGACGCAATACCCCAACCTCGATCACGAGTTCGTCGCCCTTCTTGAACAACCCCACCTCGCCCTTGACGGCAAACGGCATGGCGACACGGACTTGATGCACGTTGTTCCGTCGCTCAAAGGCATACGGACGCTCCGTCCGGGATACCGCCGCCGGGTTCGGGTCCACCGCGTCCAGCACATCCGCAAACCGCTCCAGCCGCTCCATGCCCACAACCTCGTCCCGGAACATCGGCACCTGTCGCACCGGCACGGGCGAGAAGTACCCATCCATTTCCCCAAGCACCTGCTGCTGAGACTCGCGCAGGCCCCCGAGGAATGAGTCCGTCGCATCCGACGGCAGCAGACGATTCACGATCACGGTGTCCACCGTGAGACCGTGCAGCAGGAAGTACGCGAAGGCGCGCTGTGTCTCGCGCAGTACCATCCGCTCGGCATTGGTCACCAGTCGAACGCTGGTCGTCTGTGGGTCTTGCAGCACCGTATCGATCCCGTCGAGCTTCGTGAACAGGTCCTTGAGGTTGGCAAAATAGGAGTCTGCGGGCAACTCAACAGGCGATATGCGATTGACGAACGGACGCACCGCATTCAGCACCTTCCGCTCGGTGGGAAACACGTGCTTCATGTACCAGTCGAGCGTCGTGGGCAACGATACAAAGCGCAGCGACTCCGCCGTTGGCGCGCAGTCGAGAATAATTACGTCGTAGGTGCCTTGCTGGCGATACTGATTGACGTACATCAGCGCGCTCAGTTCCTCCATGCCGGGAAGGATGGCCATCTCTTCGGCCTCAACATCTCCCAACCCCGAGGTACGCAGCACCATCGTCAGATACCCGGCGATCTCGCGCCAGTGCCGCTTCAGCTCGATCTGAATGTTGACTTCCTGCACCCACAGGTTCTCGCGCACGAGGCAGGGATCGGCGGTCGCGGCGTCAAAGAGCCCCTGTTTGAGCGCGAATGAATCTGCCAGACTGTGCGCGGGATCGACACTCATCACCAAGGTGCGTACGCCGGACCTCGCCAGCTGCACGCCCGTCGCCGCCGCCACACTCGTCTTGCCGACGCCACCCTTGCCGCTATACAGGAGAATTCTCATTGTCTCCCGCATCATGGCACGGGGCGTCGATTCACCTCATTGCGCCCGCCCGACGGCAGACCGGCACGACAAAACACACACGCATTTTCATGCAGGAGAAAAGTCGTGCCGTTCTCCGCATTTCTACCGCCCGCCGCGCATGGCGGCCGGCGGTTCCACCTTCCACCACCACTGCGGGTCGAGCGGCTTCTGTCGCGGCCATGTCTCGGTCAACGTCGCTCCGTCATACAACCGGCCGTTCTTCATCACGTGGGCAATCTGGGCCGTGTTCTTGAGGTCGTCAAGGGGATTGGCGTCGAGCACGATCAGGTCGGCCAATTTGCCGACCTCAAGCGACCCAAGATCCTTGCCGAGACCGATGGCATCTGCGCTGTCGATCGTGGCTGACCGCAACGCCATCATCGGGGTCATCCCGCCGGCCGCCATCATCCACAGCTCCCAGTGTGTCCCCAGGCCCTGCACTTCTCCGTGTGAACCCAGACCAACCTTGCCGCCCGCCTCAACCCACTTCTTCAACTGTTCCGCATGCAGCGGATACACGTGCTGATCCGTGCGCTGGAAGGTCGTGCGCTTCCACTTGTCGAGCTCGTCGTGCGGCGTGAAGAAACGAAGCTTCGCTTCCTGATCCACATCCGTGCGCGTCAGGTAGTACTGCAATCCTGACGGACCGCCATAACTGACGATAAGCGTCGGGGTGTAGGTCAGGCCGCTCCGGGCTCCAAGCGTCACGACGTCCTTGAAGAACGGGCTGATCGGCAGAGAGTGCTCCAGGCCGGCGTAACCGTCCTGCATCAACGTCAGGTTCATCGTGAAGTTTGAGCCGCCTTCGGTTGTGGGCGTCAGGCCGAGTTCCTTCGCCGCCATGATCACCCACTGGCGCACCTTGCGATCGCCGGCCAGGTATTGCTTGATCGTCTTGGTGTTGTAGTGGTCCGAGTACCTGCGCAGCACGTCGCGCGCATCCTCAAGACTGCGAATGTTGTCGGCGCCGAAAATGCCGGGGCCGGTCGAGTACAGACGCGGGCCGATCAACTGCCCGGTCTCCATCAAGTCCTGATACGTCAGTGCGTCCTCCGACGACGTCTGCGGATCGCGCTGCGTCGTCACGCCGTACGCCAGTTGCGCCAGAAACTGCGACACCTGGGAGCGGTGCACGCCCCACGCGACCCAGGTGTGCGCGTGGATGTCCACAAGGCCAGGCATGATTGTCTTCCCTCGAAGGTCGCGCACCGTCGCACCGGCCGGAATGGTCACTCTTCCTGACGGCCCGATTGCCGTGATGCGGTTATTGGTAATCACCACGTCGCCGCGTGGAATCACCTCATCACCTTTCATCGTGATGAGTCGCGCGTTCCGCAATGCAATCACGCCTGTGGGCTTGTCCTTGTCGACCACGATCTCCACATCCACACGGTGCGGCTCGTACTCGTACGTAGGAGGCTTCGGTGTGGATGGAGTGGGTTGGGCAGGCTGGGTGGGTTGGGTGGGTTGTGCCGGTGGCGTCGCGGCGGTACGTTCGGCTTCGGCGTCAGCGGTGGCTCGGTTGGCGGCGTCCACCTCAGACGCCAGTGCCAGGTCGTGCAGGAAGAAGCTGCGCCCCATCGAATAAAACGCGGCGCGGCTGTCGTCGGTCCATCCGACAAAATCGCCGCCGATCTTCGTGAGGCGCCACGTCGGCACTGAGGACGGCGTACCGGCAGACACCGTCGGCACCGTGCCGCCAATCGGGGGCACCGTCACCATGTAGACATTGCGGTTGGCTCGCACCAGCGCGCGTTTGCCATCCGGGGACAACACCACTTCGTCCGGGGTACCACCGCCCCCACCCGGCGCCGATGGCGCAGTAACTTTCACGACAGGCTTGAAGTCCGTGCCGTCGAACCGCACGGACAACAGGCCCTCGGCGCCGCCCCACACGTAGATGCGGTCCGGATCGGGTCCGATGTGCGGCGCGTTCCGCCCCTGTTGCGTGGCGCCGCTGGCCACCCATGCGATTTGCGTGGGTGCACCACCGGCCGCCGGCAACCAGACGTATTCAAGCTCGGCAGATCCCCCATGATTCCCGAAGTCCTCGAGCGTGCGCAGCCGATGCATCTTCGATCCACGCACGGCAATAAGCCGTGTGCCGTCGCGTGAGTAGGTGACCTTGTCGAAGAACGCGGAGACCGGCGTCAGGCGCTGCGGCTGCCCCGTGCCATCCGCGCGCAGTCGGTAAATATCACCGCCGGTGTCGTCATTCCAGGTGACGTACGCGATGTACTGGCCATCGGGCGACCACACAGGGGCATGTTCCACATCCGCGCCCGTCGTCATGCGTCGCGCATTCCGAATCATCGGATACACGGGCTGCACCGGCTCGGAAACCGCTGCGGCGGCGGCACCGGCGGCCGGTGTCGCCGGCTTCTCCTTGCGAGTGCCGCGTCCCTGCGGCAGGTCGGCGATATACAGGCGATCCAGCGCCGTGAACACGACGCGCTGCCCGTCGGGAGACGGCCGGGCGCCGCGGATCTGCGACACCGTGAGCTTCTGGTCGTCGATGGGATAGTCGAACTTCACCAGCGGCCCAAGCTGTTGCTCCACCCTGGCGGTGAACGGAATCTCCGTGGCTTCACCAGACGGCACGGCCACGCGCCAGATCTTGCCGCCGTAACTTGTGATGACCGCCGACGAGTCAGGCGTGAACGCAGAAGCCGGATACGCGTCGCGATCGCGAGCCCCGCCGCCTTCGCTGTCGTCGCGCTGCACGTCCATCTTCAACCAGCGATCCTCGCCCGTCGCCAGGTCCAGCAACTTGAGCGCCTGCCTGGCGTCAAACCGCGTCGAGTACATCAGCCAGCGGCCATCCGGGCTGGCGGTCGGCCGGAAGGCACCCTCATGCTCGTGTGTGCGCGTATGAAGTCG
>Ga0255220_1000484_pt1 | contig 16170 bp, 10 predicted proteins | sample Miss_Colum_RepB__FD_188423 | JGI IMG/M metagenome (GOLD analysis project Ga0255220, IMG submission 188423) | Freshwater microbial communities from Mississippi River, Louisiana, United States - Miss_Colum_RepB_8d | ecosystem: Environmental > Aquatic > Freshwater > River | place: USA: Louisiana...
GCCCGGCAGGCGGAGCGGCTCTTGGCCGCCTCGCGGCAGCTGGGCCATAGCAGCGAGGACCGGAGCTTTCGTTTTTTTCTGGTCAAAGATCCCACCATCAATGCATTTGCGATGCCCGGGGGTTATGTCGGCATCCATACCGGACTGATTACTGCATCGGATCGTGAGGCTGAAGTCATGTCGGTGGTGGCCCACGAGATCGGCCATGTGACGCAGCGGCATATCGCCCGTATGTTTGGCCAGCAGCGGCAGGGCTCAGCGGTGATGATTGCGGCGGCGGTCTTGGCAGCACTGGCTGCCCGCTCCAGTCCGGATGCCGCGATGGGCATGCTGTCGCTCGGGCAGACCGTTGCCCTGCGAGAGCAGCTCGCGTTCTCCCGTGACGCGGAGCGCGAAGCGGATCGTGTGGGATTGCAGATTCTTGCCGAGTCAGGATTTGATCCCGGTGCAATGTCCTCGATGTTCGAGCGACTCGGCCAGGCAGGCCGGCTTTATGACAACAACGCGCCGGCCTATTTGCGTACGCATCCGCTGACGTCAGACCGAATCGCTGATATTCAATCTCGGCTGCAAAATGAGCCGAGTCTTGGCCGAACGGCCGATGGCGAGAACAGCCTGGAGTTTGATTGGCTCAGGGCAAAGCTGGCAGCGCTCGCCGATGTTCGTGTGGACGGCCTGCGTGCCGCCCGTAGTCGTCTGCTGTTGCAGTTAAAAGACCCAAAGCACCCCTCTGCCCAGCTTCAGTCAGCCACGTATTTTGGGCTGGCTTGGGTGAGCCTGCAGCAGCGGGACTTTGCTGCTGCGTTGGATTACCGTGCGAGGGCCCAGGCGGCAGTCCGCGGCCAGCAGGCAGGGCCATCGGCGCAGCCTTTATTGGATCATCTGCACCTACAGATTCTCTCGTTATCTTCGGAGACCGCCGAGCAAAAAAAGGAGTTGGATCAGATGGCCAGCGAGATGGCAGCACGCTATCCGCACTCGCGTTCGGTGGTGCGTGCCGTCATTCATGCGCGACTAACGGCAGGATTGAATGTCGAAGACAGTGCCGTGCTCGCCCGGCTCGCCGCCCAGCAGTGGCCGAACGATCCGCAGGTCTGGGGCCTTCTGGCCAGAGTTGAGAGCGCCCGAGGAAAAAAAACAGCGCAGCATGCTGCGCTGGCCGAGCAATATGCACTGGCGGGAGCAACTGCCTCTGCGATCGAGCAACTGACACTGGCCCGGGGTGCGTCTGATGCTGATTTCGTCACGCTCTCCAGGATTGACTCGCGCCTAACGACATTGCGAGCGGCATTGCGTCGTGAGCAAATGGAGCGTCAGCAGGCGGGGGGCAAAAACTAAATACGCGTCAGCACCTGCGATGGACTGATGTCGCGTAGGCAGGCGGTTGTCCCAAGGGGGCAGCGGCGTTTGAAGCAGGGGCCACAGGGCAGGCCAAGATGCAGAATCTCCGCACGATCTGAGTTTGGCGGCGTGTGAGTGGGGTCGGTGGAGCCAAAAAGTGCGATGACTGGCGTGCCCAAGGCGGCGGCGGCATGCATCAATCCCGAGTCATTGCTGATGACACGATCTGCGATTGCAATCCATCCAAAAGCATCAAGGAGTGTCGTTTGTCCAGCAAGGCTAGAGATTCGCTTGCCGTCACCAGCGCCTGAAGCAGTCGGCCCAATGCCTGCGGTGGCTGCGGATTGCATCATCATGAGTGTCTGCTGACGAATGGCGTCACATAGCGCCTGCTCTTTTGGGCTGCCCAGCACGATGACTCGGTGCTCCGGGCCTCGCGATAACCAATGGGCCGCTGTCTGAGCGAAATATTCCGCTGGCCACTGCTTTGCGGGGCCGTATTCCGCACCCGGGCAGAGGGCCAGCAGCGGGCCGGAGGCGACAGGCAGCGCAAGGTTGGCCGGCAGTGCAAGTCGCGGCCGATCTTTGCCAAGTGGATCAATCTCAATGAGCCCCCGTGGATGATCGGCGAGCTGAAGATAGTGGGCAATCATCGTGGCCCGCTGTGCGTGACCCGAATGCGATGAACTCTGAGTCGGCAGGGTGGGCTGCCTTCGACGATCGTTGATCAGTCCGTAGCGGGCCTCACCGATCATGCCGCGACGAAGGGGAATGCCGGCAAACCACGGAATTAGGGCTGATTTCAGCGAATTCGGCAGCACCACCGCCATTTCATATTGGCCGCGTAGATCTCGCGCAATGCGTCGTCTCAACCGCCACTGCAATTGGCCGCGGGCAAAGGCCACTTCATGCACCGTTTGGACGCTGGGGCTGCATCGATAGACCGCAGCAACCGAGGGCAGCGCTAAAACATCCAGCGTTCGGCCTGCGCGTTGTAAATCGGCAAGCAATGGAAGAGAGAGAATTGCGTCTCCCACCCATTGCGAAGCGATGATGAGCGTGCGGCGGGATTCAGTGGCCGTGGAGGACCGTGCCGGGCTCAAGCTGATATTCGGTGCCGCAGTAGGGGCATCGTGCCTTGCCATCGTGGCGGACATCAAGAAAGACCCGCGGATGGTGATTCCAGAGCGGCATTTTCGGATTGGGGCAAAACGCAGGCAGATCGTCGGCCCTCAGCTGCACGATGGCTGAGGCGGCGGGAGAATTCGGGGCGGCGGCCATTGCGGAGTTCAGACGGAATGAACCCAGTGGGCATAGCGGGCCGATTTGCCCGCCACCGCATCAAAAAAGACTTCCTGCAGACGCTGTGTGATTGGCCCGCGGCTGCCATTGCCGATTTCACGATCGTCAAGCTCTCGAATGGGCGTAATCTCAGCAGCAGTTCCGGTGAAAAATGCTTCATCTGCGCAGTACATTTCATCGCGGGTGATTCGTTTTTCGATCACCTCGATGCCGAGATCACGGGCAATGGTCATCACCGCATCCCGCGTAATGCCATCTAAGCAAGAAGCAAGATCGGGCGTGTAGAGTCGGCCCTGCTTCACGATAAAGACATTTTCGCCCGAGCCTTCGGAGACATAGCCTTCGGTGTCGAGCAGCAGGGCCTCATCGTAGCCATGGGCCCCGACTTCCTGGTTGGCCAGAATCGAGTTGATGTAATAGCCACTGGCCTTGGCGCGCACCAGCGAGACGTTGACGTGATGGCGTGAAAAGGAGGAAGTTTTCACGCGAATCCCTTTGGTGATGCCTTCTTCTCCGAGATAAGCACCCCAGGGCCAGGCCGAGACCGAGACATGGATCTTGTTATCGCGGGCAGCGATGCCCAGCTTCTCGGATCCGACCCAGATGATCGGACGGATGTAACAGGACTCGAGGCTATTGCGTTTCACAATGTCTTTCTGTACCTGCTCCAGGGTGGCAGCATCAAACGGCACCTTCATTTGAAAAATTTTTGCCGAATTCATGAGCCGCTGGGTGTGTTCCCGGAGGCGAAAAATTCCTGAGCCTGAGCCGGTCTTGTAGGCGCGAACCCCCTCGAAGACCGCCATGCCGTAATGCAGGGAGTGCGTGAGCACGTGGATCTTGGCATCGCGCCAGGGCACAAACTGCCCGTCCATCCAGATCCAGCCATCACGGTCGGCCATCGACATGTCTTGCCCCTCGGTAGGTTTCTCGTCTGATCATTCTAGCGGAGCCGCCCCTCTACAATCCACGCCATGCAAGATCCCGGTTCGCGCTCACGATGGCTTTCCGACCCCTCAGCCGCGATGGGTGTTCGCGACATGGTGCCTGCCATGGTGGCGATGGTGGCCTGGGGCATTGTGACCGGCGTGGCGATGGTCCAATCAGGCCTCTCGACTGGCCAGGCCCTGGGCATGACGTTGATGGTCTATGCCGGCAGTGCGCAGCTCACCAGCCTGCCGCTATTTGCGGCTGCCGCGCCGCTGCCCATTATTTGGGCAAGTGCCTTGATTGTGAATCTGCGATTCGTCCTATACGGCGTGGCAGTGAAACCATTTTTTCAAGGCTTCTCTTGGCCGCGTCGGCTCCTCTTCGGTTTTGGCAACGTTGATGTGTTGTCGGCCGAGTTTTTGCGACGGTTTGATCCCGCACGCCTCAAGACCGCCAGCCTCGTCAGTGAGAGTTCCCCGGGTTTTTTACAGAGCGCGATTCGATATTTCAAGTCCGCCGCGTTAACGATCTGGGCAGTCTGGACTGCGAGTTCAGTTGTGGGGATTCTTCTGGCCCAATGGATCCCGGCTTCTTGGGGTTTGGATTTTATCGGGACCCTTGCGTTGATTGCTCTGTTGATGCCTATGATGAGCGGACGCGCCGAAATTTTGTGTGTTGTTGTTGCAGGAATCGTCGCTGTTCTTAGCGCATGGATGCCTCTAAAGCTTGGGATTCTGGTGGCGATGATTGCCGGCGTCATCGCCGCAATGTTGATTCCCGAGGCTCAGAAGGAATCGCATCATGAGTGATGCCATGATTTGGCTTGGGCTGATTGGCATGATGATCATGACCCTGCTGACACGCTCGGGCATTGTGGTCTGGCCTGGCCCGATTCATCTTCCAGCGCGTCTTCAGCGGGCCTTGCGTTTCGCGCCAATGGCTGCGATTGCCGCGGTGATTTTGCCCAGCCTGATCTGGTCGCCCCAGGGTGATGCGATTGGCATCCTGGATCCGCGGCCGATATCGGCATTTGCCTGCCTGCTGGGCTGGTGGATCTCGCGACAGATGTCGGTCTGCCTGACGGCAGGCATTGTGGTCTATGCGCTGGGCATGTTGGCCCTCTAAGACCACCGTGCGCGCAGTTTTAGGCTGCGCCCGAAGCGGACTGGTGCAGCTCTTGTAATGAACGAATCGTGGCGGGTGCCTCGCGAAACACGGCATCCCACAGCGCGATGACGGCCGCCTGCTGGCTTTGGAATTCATGTGCACCAACGCGAGCCGAGGCCGCACCCGAGAGCCGCTCTGCATGCTGTCGCTTGCGATAACTGCGGTAGGCATTTCCCACCTGGCCCGCCAGCTCCGCATCAATTAAGCCCAACTCACCGGCGATCCGCAGCAGCGCAATGTTCCCGAGGTTGCCGGTCAGGGTCGGGTGGGCATGGCTGTGCCGCAGCACCAGAGTCTGCACAATGAATTCGATATCGACCATGCCGCCGCGGTCGTGCTTGATATCAAATTGTGTTGATGGGTTGGGATGGCCATCATGCATTTTCTGACGCATGGCCAGCACCTCTTCCAAGAGGCCCTCGGTTGGCCGCGCCAATCGCAGCAGTCGCTCCCGCTCGGCCTCGAAACGCTGGCCGATATCGCAATCGCCTGCGCAAAAGCGCGCCCGCGTCAGGGCCTGGTGCTCCCAGACCCAGGCATGCCGATGCTGATAATCCAAAAATCCCTCTAGGGAGGTCACCAGAAGGCCCGCATTGCCGTTCGGCCGCAGCCGAAGATCAATATCAAAGAGTGTGCCGGCCGCAGTCGCAGTCGAGAGCCAGACATTGATACGCTGCGCATAGCGGGCATAGATTTCACTGGCCGATTCATGCGGATCATCGTAGAGAAAAATGAGATCGAGATCCGAGGCATAACCGAGCTCTTTGCCCCCCAGTCGGCCATAAGCGATCACCGCAAATTGTGGCTTCTCACGGTGCCGGCGCGTCAGCGTTGGCCAGACCGTTTCAAGTGTGACCTGCAAAACACTGTCGGCCATGGCCGAGAGATGGTCGGAGAGGGTCTCAACACTCCAGCGTCCGTCAAGATCTTGCACCAATAATCGAAACAGGGCGGCATGATGGGTCTCGCGCAAGGCATCCATCTGCTGCTCGATATCCGGTACGCCGTTGTGAACGGCCTCTGCAACGCGGGTCCGGAGCTCATCAACAAAGGCCTGCTGATTCGGCGGATCTTCAGCCGCACGCACATCCAGGAGCTCATCCAGCACGATGGGATGCTGACGAAGATAGTCTGCCGCCCAGGCGGAGGCGCTGACCAGGTGGGCAACGCGCAGGAATGCATTCGGATATTCATCAAAGAGTGCGAGATACGAGGCCCGCCGTCCGATGGACTCCAGCAGCTGATGCAGCCGCGTCAATGTCTGCTCTGGGTTTGTCGTCTGCGACGCGAACCGCTGGGCCTGGGCCTTTAACCGCTCAAGCCGATTTTCTGCTGCGGGCCTGCCCGGCTCAGCTGCAGTCGGCCCCGCCGATTCGGCCGCAAAGAGCCGCTCAAAGGATTGCTGAACTTGGCGCTGAGTCTGCTCGATTGCCTGGAGAAATGCCTCGGCAGAGTCGTACGACATCGACCCCGCCAGATGGGCAATGGTTGCCAGCTTTCCGGGCATGACATGGGTCTGCGCATCATCGAGATATTGCAGCCGATGCTCAAGCCGCCGCCAGAATTCATAGGCGGTGAGCAGCATTTTGACTTCTTGTGATTCCAGCCGGCGAGAGCGCTCAAGATAACCATAGATCTCGCGGGTGCCACGGGCACGCAGGGGCTCTTCTTTGCCGCCGCGAATCAGCTGAAACAGCTGGGCAATGAATTCGATTTCACGAATGCCACCCGGCCCAAGCTTGACATCGACTGGCGCGTGTTCACCGGCCATGTGGGATTCACGATTGGACTGCCGTCGTTGTGCCTCTTCGCGGATCTGTCCATGCAATTCTCGTAAGGCTGCCATGACATTGAAGTCCAAGTAGCGGCGGAAAACAAAGGGCCGGACGATGTCGTGAAGGCTCAACAGTGAGCGCTGAAACGCCGTGCCATCTTGCACGACTGGCTGGTTCACGACCCGGGCCTTGATCCAGGCGTAGCGTTCCCATTCTCGTCCCTGCACGACGAAATATTGCTCCAGCATGCCCAGGCTGACTGCAAGCGGGCCCGAGTCGCCATTGGGCCGCAGCCTTAGATCGACACGAAATACGATCCCATCGGCGGTGATCTCGCCGAGAAGGGCTGCAATGCGCCTGCCGACTTTGATAAAAAAAGAAGCGCTATCAATGGCGCGACTGTTGGCTGGGGCAGCATCGGTCTCGCCGTCATCGGGGTAGATGTAGATCAGATCCACGTCGGAAGAGGCATTGAGTTCGCGGCCCCCGAGCTTGCCCATGCCGATGATCATCATGTCTTGGGGCTGGCCCTGGCTATCACGGGGCGTGCCATGCTGGACAATCGCCGCTGCCATTGCACTTGCATAGGCGGCATTGATTGCCATGTCGGCCAATGCGGTAATGGATTCCAGGCTCTCGTTTAAATCGGCCGTCCCGGCGAGATCTCGGGCCATGATGGCCAGCAGTGCGCTGTTGCGAAACTGCCGAAGGGCAACCGTCACCGTCTCGGCGGAGGGCACGCGCAGCACATCGGCCCAGAGTTGATTGAAATGCTCATGAAGCACAGCCGGCGTGATTGCCGCCCGCGCATCCAGCAGCTGTCCCCGTGCCATTACGCCGGGCAGTGCTCGGCGGGCAAAGGCCGAGTGATGCCAGGCGGTGGCGTAGCCAGCAGCCTCGGCGGGGCAAGGATCAATTGATGGGGGCATCGTCATGCTGAAATTGTCCGACAGGCGCATGGAATGGGGTGAGAAGGCTTGGGTCCTGTGCAAGAATCCCATCCATGCTAGCGCAAGCGCCTGGCCGCATTCGACATCTCGCATGGCTATTGATTCAAGCATCGGCCGTTGCCGCAGCTGCTATGACGGCTCTGGCTGCTGCTGCCTTGCTGGCGTTGCATTTCTGGATCTGGCCATCGATGTCCGATCGGCAGGCAGTATGGCTTTCGGAATTCCAGTCGCAGATGTCGCAGCGTGGGCTCTCAGTAAGCGTGCAGGCGCTTGATGCCGATTGGGAGACTTGGTTTAGACCACGGATTCGCATCGCCCAGTTGGAAGTGGCCCGCCCCAATGGCGATCGTGTGCTGGCGATCAGAGAGATTCAGGCGGTGTTGGGGCTGCGGTCAATCGCTTCACTGCTGCATTGGGCGCCTGTATTCTCTGAAATCAGGCTTCAGGATCCGCAGCTTTATGCAGAGCGTGATGCGAAAGGTGAAGTCATCGTTGCCGGCATTGCGCTGGCGGGCAATCAATCTGATCCCGAACTGCTGAACTGGCTGTTGCGCCAAGGCCGGCTGCGGCTGGATGGTGGCGAAATCATTTGGCGCGACGTGATTCGCAGCCGTTCTGTCCGGCTTCGAGAGCTCACGTTTGCCATGAATAACCTCGGCGTGAGTCACGCCTGGGCGTTGAAGGCAACGCCGCCATCCATACTCGGTGAGGGCTTTGTGCTGCAGGGCGATTTTCGTCATGCCTTAGGGGGCAGCCCCGCTAATCTTCAGGAGTGGGTCGGTGAAGCGTATGTTCAGTTCGATCGTGTGAATTTATCGGAGCTCACACAGTTTGTGCATCTGCCTCAAGCGGCGCCGTTGCGCGTGAATTCTGGCCAGGGTGCGTTGCGGGCGTGGATCAAGCTGGATTCAGGGACCCTGGAAGATCTCACGGTAGATCTGGACCTGACAGATGCATCGCTGCAGTGGGGCACGCCAAAGCGGCCCATGCTGCTGAAGCGGCTGACGGGCCGGGCGCAGACGCGGCTTGCCGATCGTGAGCAGAAGGTGAGCCTGACCAATGTGCATCTTGAATCCAGTCAACTCAAAGCGCCAGCCCACATTCCGTCTGCCGAATTGAATGTGAGGCAGAAATCGGGGGCTGGAAATCTGTCTGCTCAGGTTGCAGCGAAAGCGATTGATTTGTCAGCAGCGATGTGGTTTTTGGAGCATATTCCTCTGCCCTCAGATTGGCGATCCACGTTGTCGGGACTGCAGCCCGCGGGAAGCCTGATCGATTTTCGGCTGGCTTGGGATGAGGAGGGCGATGTTGCAAAGCGTTTTGCAATTGAGTCGGGCTTTGAAAATTTATCGCTCGCATCGCTCGGACGACGGCCTGGCTTTTCGCAGGCATCAGGCAGCATCAAGGCCAATGAGCAGTCGGGCGAGCTGACGCTGGCAAGCCGCTCGGGGGGCCTGAGTTTTCCGGGAATTTTTGAATCGGCCGGATTTCGTTTTGATCGCCTTGATGCGCAGATTGGCTGGTCAGCAAAGCACCTTCTGGGCGCTGCCCATGACCAGCAGCCAACAGCAGAATTTACGATTCGACGGCTTGCAGTCGCGAATTCAGATTTGGCGATCGAGGCTTCGGGGGCCTATCGCTGGCGCAGCGGCAGTCTTGGTGAGGCGGATCTCGCTGGAAAAATAACGCGGGCCGAGTTCAACAAGATTGTGGACTATGTCCCCAAGGTGGTCGGCAGCGAGACACGTTCTTGGTTAAAGCAGTATCTCATCAGCGCAAAAAATACAAGCGCCAGCTTTGAGTTGCGTGGGCCGCTGGAACGTTTTCCGTTTCGCGATCCGTCTGAGGGAAAGTTTGTCGTGGTTGCACAGACCGAGGCCGCTGTGATTCGCCCAATGGCAGGCTGGCCGCTCATCAACAATATTCGGGCTCAGGTGATCTTTGATCGGCATCAATTCCGTACAGTAGCGAAGGGTGCACGCATGGGGCCGCTTGGCCTGTCGGGCATCACTGCACGCATCGATGACCTAGAGTCCAACGAACCCCTGCTGATGGTGGACGGGGTAATTTCGGGTGACTTCCAGTCGCTGATCGATATCGCAAACCAGTCTCCGGTCCGTCAGATGTTAGGGGAGCTGACCGCAGACATGCGTGCAAAAGGCCAGGCCAGTCTTGAATTGGGTCTGAGATTAGATCTCTCAGTAGTCGATCGCAGTCAGATTAATGGAAAGCTGTCGACCGCAAAAAGCGGCTTTCGCTATGCGCAGGGCCTGCCGGAGATTTCGATTGCTGCCGCCGATGTTGGATTTAACCAGTCCGGCATCACTGCTTTTCATCTGCAGGGCCAGGCGCTTGGCGGACCGCTGCGGGTGAGTTCAAGGCCTGCTGAGCGCAGCCCATCCGGGTCGGCTGCTCCCCTGACCATTTCAGTGGATGGTCAGGCCGTGGGTCCGGCATTGGAGCGCTGGACAGAGGAAGCCATTGGCCTGCCGATCAAAAACACACTCACCGGTAGCGCTCGTTATAGCGCGGCTGTGGAGCTACACGAGGCGAGCATTCGCACTGTGATTCGTAGTTCTTTAGAGGGCTTGGGCAGTACGCTTCCCGGCTCATTTCGCAAACGCCCCCAAGACGATTGGGGCCTTCGCGTTGATCTGTTGCATCAGCAGCCGCGCCCCGGAGCGTCGGCGGCATCGGCGCAGACCTGGACTATCAGCAGCAACCAACAGCAGCTTAATGCACGCGTTCAACGCAGCCTTACAGCGCGAAAAGAGACCCTCATCGACATTGATTCGCGTCAGCTGGCGGGCCAGTTTCGCTGGATGCCGTCGGTATCGGCGGTGAAATCTGCCAAGGCGGCGCGCTCGCAGCCCCTGATGCAGGCTCGACTTTCCCGGCTTTGGCTGGATGCCCCTGGCCGGGAGGATTCGATGCCTCAGGAGGATGCGTCCGACGGTGTCGCTCAAGAGTGGCCGACCGTTGATTTAGTGGTGGATGATTTTCGTGTGGGTGAGCGGGCGTGGGGCCGGCTTGAGGTTCAGGCCTCGCCGGTAGCGGCCACACGAAGCTGGGAGATTTCGCGGTTCTCTGTTGCAAACTCCGATGCAGAACTCTCCGGCCAGGGCCAGTGGGCAACGCTGACTCAGGGCCGGCAGCGTCGATCCAGGACCTCTTTGAATCTTGAGCTGCGGGTCAATAACGGCGGCGCGCTGCTGGCGCGATCGGGCTATCCGAAAGTGATCCGCGATACCAAGGGCAAGATCGAGGGCCGGCTGCACTGGCCTGGCTCACCCCTTGATTTTTCAGGCGCTGCCCTCAATGGCAATCTCAGCTTGAATCTTGAGCAGGGCCAGTTCTTGAAAGCCGATCCGGGCCTTGCGCGCCTGGTCAGCGTGGTGAATCTGCAGTCTCTGCCGAGGCGGATCAAACTGGACTTTCGGGATATTTTCTCGGAAGGCTTTACCTATGAGCGCATCCGAGGCGACCTGCAGTTTCTCAATGGCCAGGCCAGCACCCAAAATCTTCGCATCATTGGTGTTCAGGCCTCGGTCATGCTGGAGGGCACCGCCGATATTCGTCGGGAGACGCAGGACCTGCGGGTCCTGGTGCTGCCTGAATTCAATGCAGGCTTGGCCTCACTCGGCTATGCCGCCCTGGTGAACCCTGCGGTTGGCCTGGGTGCTTTTGTGGCGCAGTACATTCTGAGAAATCCTGTGCGTGAGCTGCTGTCTTACGAATACCGTGTCACGGGCAGCTGGGAAGACCCCGTGGTGGAGTCGGCCCGTCGTGAGCTGCGTTCGAATACGCCTGAGATCAAGGCAAAATAAGCCAGCGGCCCAGGGTGGGTCCGCATCAACAACGGACTGCTGACATGGTGAAAGTGGCTGCGATACAAATGGTGAGCACCCCACGCGTGCAAGAGAATCTCGAGCGCATGCGTCATTGGGTTGCCCAGGCAGCGTCCCGTGGTGCGCAGTTAGTGCTTTTGCCGGAGTATTTCTGTGTCATGGGCGCTGAAACCGATAAGGTCAGGCTGCGTGAGCCCCATGGGGCCGGCCCTGCCTCGCCGATTCAGCAGGCCCTTGCGCAGACGGCTGCCGATCATCGGGTTTGGCTGCTGGGCGGCACGGTGCCCCTGGTGGCAGGCACGCCCAATCGGGTCCGTAATTCGGTGCTGGTCTTTGGGCCCGATGGTAAAGAGCGATCGCGTTACGACAAGATTCACTTGTTTGCCTTTCAAAAAGGCAGTGAGTCGTATGACGAGTCCGTCACCATTGAGCCAGGAAGTGAGCCGGTGGCCTGCCAGACGATTGCCGGCCGCACTGCGTTATCGGTCTGCTACGACCTACGCTTTCCCGAGCTGTATCGGGCACTGGGTGTTTTGGATTTGATTGTCGTGCCGGCGGCATTTACTTACACCACAGGCCGGGCCCACTGGGAGCTGCTGCTGCGGACCCGGGCAGTCGAGAACCAGTGTTACCTACTGGCCAGTGCGCAGGGCGGGCAGCATGAGAATGGCCGCCGAACATGGGGCCATAGCATGCTGATTGATCCCTGGGGAGAAATCCTGGACTGCCTGCCCGAAGGCGAGGGCCTGGTGATGGGGGATTTGGATGCAGGCCGCCTGGCCGAGATTCGCCTAAACTTGCCTGCCCTTGAGCATCGCGTGATGGTCCATCGTGCGGTAAATGAAAACCTATCGACCTAAAGAAGACGCTATGAAGCCTGCAGAACTCGCGATTGCCTCACTGGCCACAGCCCGTGAACTCCTGCTTGAGCCCTATGGCCTCAACGAGCATCACCTGCACCGTGCCTTATCGGAGATTTTTGCCCACCGCGTTGATTTTGCAGATCTGTATTTTCAATACACACGGTCTGAGGCCTGGAGCCTGGATGAAGGCATCGTCAAAAGCGGCAGCTTCTCCATCGATCAGGGCGTTGGTGTGCGGGCTGTCAGTGGCGAGAAGACTGCCTTTGCATATTCCGATGTCCTCAGCCCCGAGGCGCTGCATGAGGCCGCTATCACGACACGCGCGATTGCGCGCTCGGGCCGTTCCGCAAAAACGAAGCTGGCATCCTCGACAGCGTTGGCCATACCGCCGAAGTGTCTTTATGGCGATGCGGATCCGATCGCTGCACTGACTGCCCAGCAGAAGGTGGACCTGCTCGGCCGCGTGGAATCTCTGGCCCGCCGTCGCGACCCGCGTGTTATTCAGGTAATGGCATCGCTTGCTGGTGAATACGATGTGGTGATGGTCTTGCGCAGCGATGGATTGATGGCCGCTGATGTTCGACCGTTGGTGCGACTCTCCGTCACGGTCATTGTCGAGCACAATGGCCGGCGCGAACAGGGCAGCAGTGGCGGTGGCGGCCGTCGTGATCTCAGCATGTTCACCGATGCATTAATTGAGCGCTATGTTGAGGATGCAGTCCGTCAGGCTATCGTGAATCTCGATGCGCGGCCCGCTCCGGCAGGCACAATGCCCGTTGTGCTGGGGCCGGGATGGCCAGGCGTGTTGTTGCACGAGGCCGTGGGACACGGACTTGAAGGCGACTTTAATCGACGTGGCTCATCGGCCTTTGCGGGCCGAATCGGCCAGCAGGTTGCGGCCAAGGGGGTTACCGTGGTCGATGACGGCACTCTGAAAGATCGGCGTGGTTCCTTGAATGTCGATGATGAAGGCCACGCAACACAATGCAATGTCCTGATCGAAGACGGCACCTTGCGCGGCTATATTCAGGATTCATTAAATGCCCGACTGATGAAGGTGGCGCCAACCGGAAATGGGCGGCGCGAATCTTATGCTCACCTGCCCATGCCACGCATGACCAACACCTATATGCTGGCTGGCAAAGAAGATCCCAAGAGCATTGTGGCCTCCCTAGATCGGGGCCTGTATGCGGTGAATTTCGGCGGCGGACAGGTCGATATCACCAGCGGCAAGTTCGTTTTCTCGGCCTCCGAGGCCTACTGGGTTGAGGGCGGAAAAATTCAGTATCCCGTCAAAGGCGCCACCATCATCGGCAATGGGCCCGATGCGCTGACGCGGGTCACCATGATCGGCCGTGATCTTGAGCTGGACTCAGGCGTTGGTACCTGTGGCAAAGAAGGCCAGAGCGTTCCTGTGGGCGTCGGCCAGCCAACGCTGCGGATTGAGTCTCTGACGGTTGGGGGTACCGCCGGCTAAAATGGCGGCATGACCTCATTCACGACTGAACCCGCCACGCCGCGCACCGACGATCTCCGCATTCGCGAGATCAAGGAAGTCGCCCCGCCATCGCATCTGCTGCGTGAGTTTCCGGTATCCACATCGGCAGCACAGCTGGTCAGCACGACGCGTCAGGCGATTCATCGGATCCTTCACGAAATGGAGGATCGGCTCTTGGTCATCATCGGCCCTTGTTCGATTCATGATCCCAAGGCCGCCTTGGAATATGCCGGCCGACTGCTCGAACAGCGCAAGCGTTATGCGGCTGATCTTGAGATTGTCATGCGGGTCTACTTCGAAAAGCCGCGGACAACGGTCGGCTGGAAGGGCCTGATCAATGACCCGAGGCTGGATGGCAGCTACGACATCAACCTCGGCCTGCGCACCGCACGCGAGGTCTTGCTGCGCATCAATGAATTGGGCGTGCCCGCGGGCACCGAATTTCTTGACATGATTTCGCCGCAGTACATCGCCGATCTGGTGGCCTGGGGCGCAATTGGCGCCCGCACGACTGAGTCGCAGGTCCATCGTGAACTCGCCTCTGGCCTGTCATGCCCTGTGGGATTTAAAAATGGCACGGATGGCAATCTGCGAATCGCACTGGATGCAATCAAGGCGGCGGCCCATCCGCATCATTTTCTTTCTGTGACCAAGGCGGGCCACTCCGCCATCGTATCCACGGGCGGCAATGAAGACTGCCATGTCATTTTGCGTGGCGGCAAGGCGCCGAACTATGATGCCGCCAGCGTGGAGTCTGCCTGCAAAGACTCGGCGGCAGTCAACATGGCCTGCCGACTGATGATCGACATGAGCCATGCCAACAGCAGCAAGAAACCTGAGAATCAACTGCATGTGGCCCGAGACATCGCCGCTCAGTTGTCATCAGGTGAGCGCCGCATCTTTGGTGTGATGGTGGAAAGCCATCTCGTTGGCGGACGGCAGGATCTCGAGCCAGGTAAGCCGCTGACTTACGGGCAGAGCATCACCGATGGGTGTATTGATTGGGAGGGCAGCCTCTCGATTCTCGAGCACCTCAGTCAGGCCGTGCGGGCCCGACGGCTTCGACTCGCTGCCGCTTAGGCAGCGCTGTCGCTGCTGGCGTCGCGATCGCGACGCCAGAGCACATCGTTTCCTGGTCCTTGGCTTTGTGGGCTGCGATTAAGCCGCCGCGCCGTGACAAACAGCAGATCCGATAGTCGATTGAGATACTGAATAATTTCATTGCGCACCGGAGAGGCGGTTCTGAGATGGACCGCACTGCGCTCTGCGCGTCGGGCGACTGTGCGGCAGACATGGGCCAGTGCAGAGGCTCGGCATCCTCCCGGCAAAATAAATTCGGCCAGCCGCGGCAGTTCGGCATTCCAGGATTGAATGGTTTCATCGAGGCTTGCGATGCGGGCCTCACGCAGCAGCTCAAAACCCGGAATCGAGAGCTCACCGCCGACATCAAAGAGATCGTGCTGGATGTCAATCAGTATCTCGCGGACCTCGGCGGGCAGGTCCTCGGTCAGCAGCACGCCGATGGTGCTATTGAGCTCATCAACATCGCCGATTGCGTTGATGCGTGCGTGGTCTTTGGAAATACGGCTTCCATCACCTAGGCCCGTGGTGCCATCATCGCCAGTGCGAGTGGTGATTGCGGAGAGACGATTGGCCATATGGGGGTAACGGGCTTGCGCTTGTTCTAAAATGACTGGATTCTATCGAACAACCACTGCGTTCAAATGCAGTGGCCCCATTAAAAAATGAATGCCCCCAGAGAACTCCACCTTGGCGAGTTGCGTTTCGCAGACTTCACCCAGCCAATGGCGCCTGCCAAGCGCGATGCCCTGATTCGTGCGCTCGGGCAGCTGGTCCCCGCAAAGGATCTGCTCTGTACTGATGAGGCCCTCAAGCCTTATGAATGCGATGGTCTGGCGGGCTATCGGCAGATGCCATCGGTGGTGGTGCTGCCCACCCAGGAATCACAGGTGGTCGAAATCCTTCGGGTCTGCCATCAGATGGATGTGCCAGTGGTCGCGCGGGGTGCGGGCACTGGGCTATCTGGGGGTGCGACACCGCATCGGGGTGGCGTCGTACTGTCGCTCGCCCGTTTAAACGCGCTCATCAGTATTGATCCCATGGCCCGAACGGCCCGGGTGCAGCCGGGAGTGCGCAACGCTGCAATTTCTGAAGCAGCAGCCCCCTTTGGCTTGTATTACGCACCGGATCCGTCGTCGCAGATCGCCTGCTCAATTGGTGGCAACGTCGCGGAGAATTCTGGTGGCGTGCACTGCTTGAAATATGGCCTGACGGTTCACAACGTGCTGCGTGTCCGGGCAGTCACGATGGAAGGCGAGATGATCGAACTGGGAAGCGAAGCCTTGGATGCGCCGGGCCTTGATCTCTTATCGGTAGTGATTGGCTCTGAGGGCATGCTGGCCGTGGCCACTGAAATCACCGTGCGCCTGATTCCGCGGCCGCAGCTGGCACGGGTCATCATGGCCTCGTTTGATG
>Ga0255220_1000486_pt1 | contig 16123 bp, 13 predicted proteins | sample Miss_Colum_RepB__FD_188423 | JGI IMG/M metagenome (GOLD analysis project Ga0255220, IMG submission 188423) | Freshwater microbial communities from Mississippi River, Louisiana, United States - Miss_Colum_RepB_8d | ecosystem: Environmental > Aquatic > Freshwater > River | place: USA: Louisiana...
ATCCTTTGCGCTTGCCGTGACGTGCAAGGACGGCGCATCCGGGCTGCCGCGAAGCGTTCCATCGAGTTCGGCGGCACCAGCCAGCCTCGCATCTCCGATCAGCCTGGCAAGCTGTGACAGGTCTGCGGCGCGCAGCTTCAACGACAGCGCATCCTCGGCACGACCGAAGGCGCCCTTTGCCGACACGGATGTGCGTCCCAGCGACAGCTCGAGCAGGCTGTCGTCGATTCGCGTGCCGATCAGACTCGCCCGGCCCGTTGCCTGCACCGGCAGTCCGACAATCGTTCCGGACAAGGCTTGCAGGCTGACGCGCAGCGGCCGGTCGGCGGGTCCGGTGAGTTCGGCGACCACGCTCAGCTGCCCAGCGAGGCTACCAGGCAGGCGTGCCAGCGTATCGACCCAGGCAGGCGGCTCATCTTTCCCGGTCCGGGCAGCCGGACGCGCAGCTGACAGCAGGCCAAAGCGCCCCAGGGTTAGCGGAATCCGGGCAGGATCGAGCTGCGTGAAGCTGCCCTGCACCCGCGCCGGATAGGGCGCACGCAGACCGAGACCGCCGGAAAGTTCGATTGCGGCTGCTTCCATACCCGGTACGCCCTGCAGTCGCAGGCGTTCCAGCGCGAGCGACTGCTCACCGACCCGCGCACGGGCCGACACCATCACGCCACCGAGCAGCGAATCGGCAAGCTCGAGATCGGCGTTGCGCTCATCGAACCGGACGCTGCCAGCGATTCGGCTGGCGGCAACATCACTGACGAACTGACTCAGATCGAGGCCGGCGATCTGCACAGACAGGCTCGGCTGCGGAATCGACACACCGGCAAGCGTGAGCTGGCGGCCAAAATCCAGCGAACCGGACGCGTCAACCTGTCCGCCTGCGGAAAGCGTCAGTGCCAGTGCATCGATCTCGAGCCTGGATGCCTGCCAGCGCAACTGCGCACGCAGACCTTCCAGCGGCAGCCGCTGTTCGCTCAGAGGGCCAGGCAGCGCGTTCACGATCTGCAGATCCCCCTTGACGCGCAACTCGGCACCGTCGTTCGGCAGCCTCAGCTCGATGCCGCCCGAGCCCTCGAGCCGCATCTCGGCGCCCAGATCGATGCCAAGCTGCTTCGGATCGATCTGCCTGAATTGCAGGCTGACCGGCCCGAGCGGCTGCGCCTCAAACGGACGCAACTCGAACGAGGCGGACAAAAAACCAGGCTCCGCAGGCCCAGTGGTGCGCTGGCCAGCCGCCCCGGGCAGCCCTGCGGGTGGCGCGGGCACAGCTGCCGCGATCCTGGCCTGCAAATGCTCCAACTCGCCATAGACAAGACCCGAGAGCACCACCTGACGCCATTGCGGCGCCGCGTGAACTGCGAGCTGCAGCCGATACGGTGCCGCATCGCTGATCGTTCCGCGAAGCCGCAGTGCGCCGAGCTCGTGACGCAAGCGCAAGTGTTCGAGCTGCAGGGCGCCAGACCGATACCGCAGGGCTGCCGCGATCTCCTCGAGCGTGACTGGTGCCTCGCCCGACGCTTGCAGCTCGAGCCGGCCGATGCGCACCTCGCGCAGCCGCAGCCCGAACGCAAGCGCCATCGATGCGGGCAGCGCCACTGGCTTGTCGCCCTTGCCACCGGGAGGAAGCGCAACCCGGATCGTTGCTGCGGCGAGCTCGGTGACATCCAACTCGCCGCGAAGCAGCGACATCGGCTGCCAGCCAACCCGCACGCCGCGCAGATCGAGTTGCAAGGCCTCGCCCGGCCTGGCCGGATCGCCGGCCTCGCGCCAAGTCAAGCGACCGATCTGGACCCCGTCGAACAGGCCGCCGTCGACCTGCTCGACGCCGAGTCTGCCGTCGCTGGCGAGTACTGCCCGCTCAAGCGCGAAACGCAGAAACTCGGCTCGACCGACCCACCATCCGAGAAGCACCACCGCCACCGCAAGCGCGGCGACCGTGGCCAGAGCAAGGCGTGTCTTCATCGTCAAAAGCTGTAGCCCACCGACAGGTGAAAGCGCCAGCGATCGGCCTGGTCACCATGTGCGACATCCACGTTGATCGGACCAACCGGCGAACGCCAGCGCACGCCGACTCCAAGGCCGCGTGCCACACGAAAACCGCGCCAACTATCTGCCGCGTTACCGATGTCGGCAAATACCGCACCGGCCCACGGTCCGCTGATCGGATGCTGATACTCGAGGCTGGCAACTCCCAACACCCGACCGCCGACGATCGCATTGCCTTCCGGCACGCCAAGGCCCAGGTAGGGATAGCCGCGCACCGAATTCGTGCCGCCGGCTCGAAACAGGTTCTCGCCCGGAATGTCCTGACGCGATTGCGCACTGACCCAACCGGCCTCCACACGCGAGATCAGCAACCCGCCCGCCAGACGCGACTGCTGCGGCATCGGAAGGAAATGCGTGACACGCGCATACAAGCGCGCGAAGGTACGGCTGGTCGACAGGCTGCCCGAAAAACCGCCCGACACCTGGCTGTTGATCGCCAGCCCGGCGCGCGGATCAATGTCTGAGTCGAGATCGCGCATGGTCCAGGCGTAGGCCAGGCTGGTCGCCGAGGCACTGTCGGTGATCGGGCCACTGTTACTGGCGACTTCGCGTTGCTCGAACTGCTGTTGAAGCGACACAAAGTGTTCGATCCGGTCACCCCGCTTGCCGCGACCGAAATAGACCGAACCCGAGTCGGTCAGCTCGTTTTGCACATCAAGCCGCGTGGTGCGCGCGCCGGCGCGATAGTAATGCCCGGCGGGGTTGGTCGGCGTGCGCACATTCGCGAACAGCAGGTACTGCACAGTCTCGGCCTGCACGCCGGTTTGCGCAATCCAACCCCGGTTCAGCACGTTGTAATGGTCGTACCCGGCCAGGCCACGCGCGCCCTTGTCGGTCGAAAAGCCCAAGCCGGTCGTGATCCGCTGCGTGCGCCGTTCGCGTACCCGGATGTCGATGGGCACATCTTCGCGCGCGGGGTCGGCGGCGACCGCTTCCAGGTCAGGCAGGATCGTTGCACTGGTGTAATGGCCATCGATGCGCAGTCGATCTTGCAAGGTTTGCAAGGCGTCGAAGGTGTAGGGATCACCCCGTCCCCAGGGCATCAGATCGGAGACGATGCTCTGCGGATAGCGCTGGTTTCCCGAGATCCGCGGCTCACCAAACTTCAGGCGCGGGCCGCTGTCGATCGTCAAGCGCAGCGATGCTGCGGTCAGTTCCGGATCAACCGCCGCACGACTTTGCGCAACCCGGGCGCGCAGATAGCCCTGCTGTTGCAGTTGCTCGATCAGCAGGCGCTTGCCAGTCTCCCAGGCCGAGGTCTGGAAGAAACTGCCTTCGGCCAATGGCCAGGCATCGCGAAGGCGTTTTTCAAGCGCAGCATCCGCGCTTGCCGCGCCGTCCAGTCGCAACTCGACGAGATTGACGGTGGTCCGCGCACCAGCATCGAGCACCACCCGCACGACCGGCAGGGCAGGATCGCCGGCATCGGGCTTGCGCTCGATGCTGACCTTGGCAGAAAAATATCCCGCCGCCTGCGCGATTGCGATCGCCTCCTCGCGCATGCGCTCGATGAACAACGGAAGTTGCGTACGCTCGAAGTCCGGATCGGTCCGCCAGCGCCCGAGCAGCGTCTTGTTGCGCAGATCGGCAAGCATTTCGGCGGGTGCCTCGAGCTCGAGCCGATAGTGTGGCTGCGGCGCAGCCATCAGGACCGCCGACGCCTGGATGGCCACCAGCCCAAGGACGATCCGGAACAGAGCCGGCCGGAAGGTGAACCGCAACCGGAAGATGAATCGCAACCACGTGGCCGCTACACCCAGCCAGGTCCAGATGCGGGTGTGAAGTAGGCCACCGGGCACCCCCTGCAGCCTCAGGGAAAATTCAGAGCACGACGGTGTGCGCAGCATCCTGCCCACGTTCGACGATCTCGCCGATGCGCCAGACCCGCTCACCAGCTGCCTGCAGGAAGTCCAGCGCTGCTTGCACGTCCGTCGCCGCCACAACCAGCACCATGCCGATGCCGCAGTTGAACACCCGGTGCATTTCGTCATCGGCGATCGCGCCCTGCTGCTGCAACCAGCCAAACAAGGGCGGCCACTGCCAGGCGTCACGATGCAGCCGCGCCTGCACCCCCTGGGGCAATACCCGCGGCACATTCTCGACAAGACCGCCACCCGTGATGTGCGCCAGCCCCTTGACCTGCAGCCGGCCCATTAGCGAGAGCAGCGGCTTGACGTAAATCCGGGTGGGCGCCATCACCGCATCGGCGAAACTGCCCTCGCCGAAGGCATCGTTCATCTGCGGTGCGTCAATCCGGCCCCAGGCGCGTTCGATGACGCGACGAACCAGCGAATAGCCGTTGGAGTGCGCGCCATTGGACGCCAGCCCGAGCACCACGTCGCCAGGCGCAATGCCACGCCCGTCGATGATCGCGGACTTCTCAACCGCACCGACCGCAAATCCGGCCAGGTCGTATTCACCGTCCGGGTACATGCCCGGCATCTCGGCCGTCTCGCCACCGATCAGCGCGCAGCCAGCCTGCTCGCAGCCGCTGGCAATGCCGGCGACGACCGCCGCCGCGGTGTCGACATGCAGCCGGCCACAGGCAAAGTAGTCCAGAAAGAACAGCGGCTCTGCGCCCTGCACCAGGATGTCGTTGACGCTCATGCCGACCAGGTCGACACCCACGGTGTCGTGCCGGTTCAAGGCAAACGCAAGCTTGAGCTTGGTGCCCACGCCATCGGTTCCGGACACCAGCACCGGTTCGCGATAGCGCTTGGGCACCTCGAACAGCGCGCCAAAACCGCCGATGCCGGCCAGCACGCCCTCGCGCATCGTGCGTCGCGCCAGCGGCTTGATACGCTCAACGAGCGCGTCTCCGGCGTCGATATCGACACCGGCATCCTTGTAGGAAAGCGATGGATTCATGGGATACTCGCGCCGGCCCGGTGAGCGCGGACCATCCCCGGTCCGGGCCGATACAATCAGTGCTCTATTGTAGTCGTTGCCGGTGCGGCCCCGAATCCGTCCAGCCTGTTCAGGCCGGCACTCGCATGGCGAACCAGCCCCCTTCTCAGATGAACCCGCCCTCTGCGCAACGCCAGCTCGCACTCGACCTGCAGCTTCAGGCTCCAGCGTCGCTGGCCAATTTCATTCCCGGACGCAACCTGGAGTGCCTGAGCATGCTCACGAGCCTGGCGGCCGGCAAGAGCGAGCATCGATTTGTCTATCTCTGGGGCAGTCAGGGCAGCGGCCGCAGCCATCTGCTGCGCGCGCTGACTGGCGATGGCCGGATGATCGAACCGGACAGCGCACTGCACCAGTTTCAGTTCGACCCGCAACACAGGCTTTATCTCGCCGACGACGTCGACGAATTCGATGAAACCGCCCAGCAGGCCTTGTTCCACTTGTACAACCAGGTACTCGCAACGCCCTCGGTGGCTCTCGTGTGCACCGGTGGACAGCCACCGCGATCGCTGAAGCTGCGCGAAGATCTGCGCACCCGCCTGGGCTGGGGCCTGGTGTTCGAGCTGCATCTGCTCGACGATCACGACAAGAGCCTGGCGCTGCAGGCGATGGCCGACGAGCGCGGCGTCGCGCTGGCGCCCGATGTGCTGCCCTGGATGCTGGCGCACAGATCGCGTGATATCCGCTCGCTGGTGGCCGAATTCGACGCGCTCGATCGATTCGCGCTGGCGCGCCAGCGTCCGATCACGCTGGCCCTGGTCCGCGAATGGCTGGCCGGCGAGCCGCAGAACGACGGGTCACGACAGGCATTTGGGCCGCCTTCGGGTGGATGCTAAAATCCTTTTTAAATCATGCATTTATTCCCCCCCGACTCAGACTCGCCCAAACGCCCGAATCTGGCGCTCTTTGACCTGGATAACACGCTTCTGCCGCTGGACAGCGACTATGAGTGGGGTCGCTTCCTGGGCCGCATCGGCGCGGTTGATCCACAGTCCTACCAGCAGGAAAACGACCGCTTCTACCGCGAGTACGTCGCCGGCACGATGGACATCGGCGAATTCCTGGCCTTTTGCCTCGCGCCGCTGGCTGCGCATTCGCAGGAACAACTCGACGAATGGCATCGGCGCTTTATGCAGGACGTGATCCTGCCGGCCTTGCATCCACAGGCGCTCGCGCTGGTGGCCCGGCATCGCCACCAGGGGCATCTGTGCGCAATCGTCACGGCCACCAACGAGTTCGTCACCGCGCCGATCGCACAGGCGTTCGGCGTCGAGCACCTGATCGCCACCAGAATCGAGCGTCGTGACGGTCGGATCACCGGTCGGCCCGAAGGCATCCCAACGTTTCGCGAGGGGAAGATCACCCGCACCGAGCACTGGCTGCAGCAGCTTGGTCACGACTTGTCCAGCTTCGAGCGCAGCTGGTTCTACAGTGACTCGGCCAACGACCTGCCGCTGCTGTCGCGAGTCACCGACCCGGTTCCGACCAATCCCGACGCGCGACTCTCGGCAATCGCCGATGAACGCGGCTGGCCCGTGCTGAAGCTGTTCCAATGATCCAGAAACTGCTCACGCGCCTGTTCCGGCGCAAAACCGCGGCGCCAGCTGGCGCCACCAAGCGCCCGGCGTGGCTGGCCCGGGCGCGCGCCAGCACCGAACCGGTGCAGTACTCCGGCTCCAAGCAAGGGGTGCACCTGCAGGATGTGTCGCACGCAGCCGTTCGCACCTGCGAAACCCTGCAAAAGGCCGGCTTCAAGGCATTCATTGTCGGCGGCGGCGTGCGCGACCTGCTACTGGGCCTGAAACCCAAGGATTTCGACGTCGCAACCGACGCCACACCCGATCAGGTCACCAAGCTGTTCCGGCGCTCGCGGGTCATCGGCCGACGCTTCCAGATCGTGCATGTGATGTTCGGGCGCGAAACCATCGAAGTCTCGACCTTCCGTGCCTTGCGTGCCGACGCCGAGACCGACGAGCATGGCCGTGTGTTGCGCGACAACGTCTGGGGCACGCAGGCCGAAGACGCTACCCGCCGTGACTTCACGATCAACGCGCTGTACTTCGATCCGGTTGCCGATCTGATTCTCGACTATCACGATGGCGTGAAGGATCTGCAGCGCCGCACCCTGCGCATGATCGGCGATCCGGCCACCCGCTATCGGGAGGATCCGGTGCGCATGCTGCGCACAGCAAGGTTCGCCGGCAAGACCGGTTTCAACATCGAAGCGGCCACTCGCGCCCCCATTCGCGAGCTCGCCTCGTTGCTCCACAACGTGCCGGCGGCGCGGCTGTTCGACGAGATGCTCAAGCTGCTGCAGTCGGGTCATTCACTCGAGAGCCTGCATTCGCTGCGTAATGAGGGACTGCATCACGGCTTGCTACCGATGCTCGATGTGATCCTCGAACAACCCGACGGGGAACGCTTCATCAGCATCGCGCTGACCCGAACCGACGAGCGGGTGCAGGCCGGCAAGCCGATCTCGCCCGGGTTCTTGTTTGCCACGCTGCTCTGGCAGCAGGTGCGCAGCCGCTGGCAGCAGCGGGTGGCGGCCGGAGAGACCACGATTCCGGCGCTGCACGAAGCCATCGATTCAGTGCTCGATGAACAGGGCACGAAGCTGGCGATCCAGAAACGCATCATCGGCGACATGCGCGAAATCTGGGCGCTGCAACCACGCTTCGAGCGCCGCTCGCCAGGCTCCGCACAGCGGCTTTTTGAGCACATCCGGTTTCGCGCTGCCTACGACTTCATGGTGCTGCGCTGCGATGCCGGCGAAGCGCCCGCCGAGCTGGCCGCCTGGTGGACCCGGTTTGCCGACCCCGACGCCGATACCCAGGACCGTCAGGAGCTGTTCGCCCAGGTGCCGGCCTCCAGCGCCGGCTCGACGTCCGCACGCAAGCGACGCCGGCGTCGCTCGCCCCGCGTCAAGGGGGCCACGGCCGAGTCGGCCGGCGCCGCCGACTCTTGAGCGTCGCCAGCGATGACCCACAATCCTTCCGGCGCCATCACGGTGCGCGCCTTTGTCGGACTGGGCGCCAACCTTGGCGATTCGCGTGCGACCCTGGCCAGCGCAATCCGGGAGCTCGCGAGCTTGCCGGGCGTCAGGCTGACCGGGCTGTCGTCGCTCTATCGGAGTGCGCCGGTCGATGCGCAAGGACCTGACTTTCTGAATGCGGTCGTCGAATTGCACACCTCGATCCCGCCGCTGCAACTGCTCGATGATCTGCAGCAGATCGAATCGCATCACGGCCGGCTGCGTCCTTACCAGAACGCACCGAGGTCCCTGGACCTGGATCTGTTGCTGTACGGGGACCTGTTGCTCAAGGATGCACGGCTGAAGCTTCCGCACCCGAGAATGCATCAACGCGCGTTCGTGATGATGCCGCTTGCCGAGCTCGCACCGGAGCTATATCTGCCCGGCTTGGGCGAGCTGCGCGTGCTGCTCGCGCAATGCCCCCTCCAACCCATCGAGCGGCTCGCCGGCCCGGAGGCCTTGCTGCAACGGGCAAGCGCTCAAGAACCCGCACATCAGGCATGACCCCGGTTTCCCAGATCCACCCGCCTGGCACCATGTCGCCGTTCGAACGCTATCGCCATATCGTCGTCGAAGGCCCGATCGGCGTGGGCAAGACCTCACTGGCGCGCAAGCTGGCCCAGCGCTTCGGGGCTTCGCTGGTCCTGGAGCAACCCGGCGAAAACCCGTTCCTGGAGCGGTTCTACCGGGAGGGCCGGCGGCATGCGCTGTCGACCCAGCTCTTTTTCCTGTTCCAGCGGGTCAACCAGCTGCGCGATCTCGGCCAGCGCGACCTGTTTTCGCAATCGGTGGCAGGAGACTTTCTGCTCGACAAGGATCCGCTGTTCGCGCGCCTGACACTCGATGACGACGAACTCGCGCTGTACCAGCAGATCTTCGACAGCCTGCGCCCACAGGCTCCGATGCCCGACCTGGTGATCTACCTGCAGGCTCAGCCCGACACGCTGGTCGAGCGCGTGCGGCGCCGCGGTATCGCGATGGAGACCGATATCTCCGAGAGCTATCTGCGTGCGCTTGCCGAGGCCTACTCGCGCTTTTTCTACCACTATGAAGACTCGCCGCTGATGATCGTCAACACCGAGTTCCTGAACCCGATCGACGACGACGATGACTTCGATCTGCTGCTGCGCCAGCTACTCGAGATGCGCGGCCGGCGCGGTTTCTTCAGTCGCGGTCAATAGCCGCGCAGTCGCGGTATCCGTTCGGTGCTTCGGATTGGCACTCTGCCAGCGCGAGCTGTCGGCACCCATGCGCTCGAGCCCTGATCGGCCCGCAAGTTCGCCAGCCTCGAGCATTGCCTTTACACTGACCTGTCTGTCACGTTAAGGCGTCCCATGATCATTCCGGTCATTCTCTCCGGCGGCTCGGGAACCAGGCTCTGGCCGGTCTCGCGTGAAGCGCTGCCCAAGCCGTTCATGCGCCTGGGCGGCGAGCTCAGTCTGTTGCAGCGGGTGCTGTCGCGGTCGGCGGCGCTTGCCGGCGACGACGGCCATGCGGCCATCGTCTCCAATGCCGAATACTACTTCCGCACGCGCGACGAAGTGATGGCTCTGGAGCAGCACACCGCGGGCGTGGCGATGCCCCGGGTCAGCCAGCTGCTCGAGCCGTCTGGTCGCAACACTGCGCCGGCGATTGCGATCGCAGCGCTCTGGGCGCATGAACTCGCCGAGGATGCAATTCTGCTGGTGCTGCCCGCCGATCACCTGATTCCGGACGAGGCCGCCTTCCAGGCAAGCGCCCGCCAGGCTGCCGAGCTCGCGGCACGCGGCTCGATCGTGCTGTTCGGAATCCAGCCGACTGCGCCGGAGACCGGTTTTGGCTACATCGAGATGGAACCGAAACAGCCCGGTTCCGATGCGCGCAAGGTTCGGCGCTTCGTCGAAAAGCCCGACCAGACCCGCGCGATGCAGTTCCTGCAGGCCGGCAACTTCGTCTGGAACAGCGGCATGTTCTGCTTTTCCGCGAGCACCATCCTGGCCGCCATGCAGACCCACTGCCCCGACGTGCTCGCGACTGCCCGCGAAGCCTGGCAGGCAAGCAACCCGCAACCCGGCCAGGACAAGGTGCAGATCGCCGCCCAGCAGTTCGCGCAATGCCCGAACATCTCGATCGATTACGCAGTGATGGAGAAAGCCGACAACGTCGTTGTGCTTCCGGTCTCCTTTGCCTGGAGTGATATCGGCTCGTGGAAGGCCGTGGCGGAACAGTTGCCCGCCGATGGGCAAGGCAACACCACGCTAGGCGAGACCATCCTCATCGATACCGAAAACTCGCACCTGCAAAGCGAGGACCGGCTGATCGCGGCGGTCGGCGTGCGCAATCTGCTGGTCGTCGACACCCCAGATGCCTTGCTGGTCGCCGACAGGGATGCGAGTCAGCAGGTCAAGGAAGTGGTCGCGCGGCTCAAGGCGAGTGGTCATGAAACGGCGCGAACGCATCGCACCGTCAACCGGCCCTGGGGTACCTACACGGTACTGCTCGAAGGGTCCCGCTACAAAATCAAACGGATTGTCGTCGCGCCGGGGCAAACCCTGTCGCTGCAGATGCATCATCACCGCAGCGAGCACTGGATCGTCGTCTCGGGCACCGCGCGCGTGAGCTGCGACGAGCGCAGCTTCCTGGTCACCGCCAACGAGTCCACCTACATTCCGATCGGCGGACGTCACCGGCTGGAAAACCCCGGTGTTCTCGACCTCGTCATGATCGAGGTGCAATGCGGCGACTATCTTGGCGAGGACGACATCGTGCGCTTCTCTGACGTCTATGGCCGCACCGGCTCGGACGGCTCCGACAGCAAGCCCGCCAGCTGAGGGCCGCTACTTCTTAGCTTTGCGCCCGTCGGCACGCTGCGACTGTCCCGATCGGCTCACTGTGCTCGACGACGCGACCTTGATGTCCGGTATCGTCATCAAACCGTAAAACAGCCGTCATATTCTGCAGCCTGTGAGTGCAACGATTCTTGTCGTCGAAGACGAAGCCCCGATCCGTGAGCTGATCACCGTCAACCTGCGCCATGCCGGCTACACGGTTGAGCCGTGTGCAGACGGTGCGCAAGCCTTGCGCGCCATTGGCCAGCAGTTACCGGACGCAGTGCTGATTGACTGGATGCTTCCCGACATTCCCGGGGTCGAACTTGTCCGCAGGCTTCGGGCCGCCCCACGCACCCGGGAGCTGCCGATCGTGCTGCTGACCGCCCGTGCCCAGGAAACGGACAAGCTCGCCGGCTTCGACGCCGGAGCGGATGATTACGTGACCAAGCCGTTCTCACCGCGCGAATTGATCGTGCGCCTGCGCGCGCTGCTCAGGCGCTCGTCGCCGAGCGCAGGCGATGAGCCGCTCGAGATCGCGGGCCTGCGACTCGATCCTCGCACCCATCGGGTCACCGGCAACGGCGAACCGCTCGAACTCAGTCCGACGGAATACAAGTTACTGCAGTTCATGATGACCCAGCCCGACCGGGTGCTGACCCGCTCACGCCTGCTTGACGGGGTCTGGGGCGATCATGTGTTCATTGAGGAACGCACGGTCGATGTGCACATCCGCCGATTGCGTCTGGCACTGCGTCACACGGGTCATGACCGGCTGGTTGAGACCGTCCGTGGCGGTGGCTACAGGTTTTTGCCCACATGATCGGCTTGCGCGCGATGGTAATTCCGCTCGCGGCGTTGGCGATCGGCCTTGCGCTGCATACGCTGTTCGGTCCGGTCGCGGCCGCCGGATGGCTCGCGCTGGCATTGCTGGCAATTGCCGGACTCCAAGCCTTCCGCCTCAGCCGCCTGCACTGGTGGGCGGCACTGGCGCGCCAGCGCGACTTGCCACACGCCTTCGGCGCCTGGGGACGGATGCTCGACCGGATCGGCCGTTTCGCTCGACAGGAACAACAAAGCCGGGACGAACTCAACGAGGAACTCGGTCAGCTGCATGCAGCGGTCGATCAGTTACCGGACGGTCTGACACTGATCGACCGTTTCGACCAGATCGAGTGGTGCAACAACGCGGCCGCCGAATTGCACGGAATCTTCGCCACCGGAAGACCGGTGCATCATTTCGTGCGCCAGCCGGAATTCGTCGACTATCTCGACAGCGGAAACTTCGCCAGACCGCCGGTCATCGCGCTCGCGTCGCGGCCGGGACGGCTCTATGAGCTGCGCCTTCATGCGGTCGGGGACGGCGGCAAGCTGCTGATCACCCGGGATGTCACCGAGCATTCGAAGCTCGACTCGATGCGCAAGGATTTCGTGGCCAATGTCTCGCACGAAATCCGCACTCCGGTCACCGTGATCGGTGGCTTTGCCGAAACGCTGCTCGAACTCGAGCTGGACGAAGCCGCGCGGCGCGAGTACCTGGCAATGATCCTGAAGCAAAGCCAGACAATGCAGCGTCTGGTCGATGATCTGCTGACGCTGTCCTCGCTGGAGAACGCCAGTGCGCCAGCGCAGGACAACGATGTTGATCTGCACGCGATGACACAGGGTCTTGCCGAGGAAGCACGCATCCTCTCGCAGGGCAGGCATACGATCGAACTGCGCATCGACAACTATCCGGCCCTGCGGGCAAATGCCGCGCAGATCGAATCCGCGATCCGTAATCTGTTGACCAATGCGGTTCGCTACACGCCCCAAGGTGGCCGGATCACGATCGATTGGCGCATTCGCGACGGCTTCGGAGAGTTACGGGTATCGGACACAGGCATCGGCATCGCAGCCGAGCACTTGCCACGGCTGGCGGAGCGCTTCTATCGCGTGGACCGCGGACGCTCGCGCGAAACCGGTGGAACCGGACTCGGCCTGGCAATCGTCAAGCACATCATGTCGCAGCATGGCGGTCAGTTGCAGATCAATAGCACCCCCGCGCAAGGCAGTACGTTCACGCTACGCTTTCCGGGCAGGCGCGTGCTTGAAGCACCGCCTGGCAGCGAACACGCCCGCTCCTAGCCTTAAGCCTTGCCGCCGGCGGCACTGGCCGCATGGCGCATGTCGACTCCCTCAACAACGTTGACCACGTACTCGGCGATATTTTTTGCGTGATCTCCGATCCGCTCCAGCGACTGGACGACGAACACCAGATCCATGGCCGGCTGGATGACGAGCTGACCTTCAGCCATCCGGGCGAGCAGCTTCGCATTCAGGGAATCGCGCTGTCCATCGACCTGCTGATCACGAGCCACCAGGCGAGCTGCCACCAGCGTGTCGTGGCGCACGAATGCATCGAGCGCCTGCTGCAGCATCAGCCGCACCGAGTCTGCCATGCCACGAACCTCATCGAACGGCAGCTGCTCGCGCCCCTCGGCACGATCCAGGCTGCGGGCCTTGAGCGCAATCTTCTTGGCCTCGTCGCCGACCCGCTCCAGGTCGTTGACGGTGTGGATCGACCCGATCACCTCACGCAGGTCGACAGCCAGCGGCTGGCGCTTGGCCAGAATGCGATTGCACAACAGGTCAGCCTGCAAGTGGTACTGATTGACGATATCCTCGTCGACGAGCACCTGCGAGACCAGCCCCAGGTCGCGATGCTCGATCGCGTCGATCGCGCGGCCGACCTGTTTTTCGACCAGGCCACCCATCGTCATCACGGTGCTGCGCATCCCGTCGATGTCGGCATCGAATGCCTTCAGCGTGTGTTGCATCGCTCACTCCCGGAAAACCTTGCTTGAATCGTCTATGGTCGGCAAGACCGCCAAAGTCCTTGCCAGGAACCTGACTCACTGTTGTGAATTATGGAATGATCCCGACCTTGCATGACGAGCGTATGACAGACTTCGTCTTGTTGCATCTGCTCAGCCGCATCCGACACGACACGTTAACTCCTGCCTGGCGATGAACGACCCTGAATCCGCGGCCCGTGAGCCGTCGCTACGCACCCCGGACTCCCCGCGAGCCTTGTTCAGCGCCTTCAACCGCCTCGCACTACGCGGCTTTGGCGGTGTGTTGCCACTCGCACAGCGCACCCTGGTCGAAGAGGAGCGTTGGCTCACGAACGGGGAATTCGTCGAACTGCTGTCGCTTGCCCAGGTGCTGCCCGGACCAAACATTGGCAACCTGGCTCTGATGATCGGAGATCGCTTCTTCGGGCTGCGCGGCGCGCTGGCCGCGTACGCCGGCATGTTCACTGCACCGCTGGCGATCGTACTTGCCCTGGCACTGCTGTACGCCGGTTTTGCTGATCAGCCACAGGTTGCCGCCGCGCTGCGCGGCATGGGCGCGGTCAGCGCCGGTCTGATCGCCGCGGTCGCATTGAAAGCTCTGCAATCCCGCATGCCGGACCAGATCGGCTGGCTGATGCTGTGCACCACCTTCGTGCTGGTAGGACTGATGCGCTGGCCGCTGGTCTGGGTGATGCTCGGACTGGGCGCGCTATCGGTTGCGCTGGTCTGGCGCAAGGAGCATCGCCGATGAGCACCACCGACCTTCTTGAGTTGTTCCTGCGATTTCTGACCCTGTCCTTGATGGCGGTCGGCGGTGCGATCACGCTGGTGCCGGAAATGCACCGTTTCGTCGTCGACGAGCGCAGCTGGCTGACCGACTACGAATTCACGTCATCGATCGCACTGGCCCAAGCTGCGCCCGGACCCAACATCCTGTTCGTCACCCTGATTGGCTGGAACGCGGCCGGCCCGCTCGGTGCGCTGGCCACCACAATTGGCATCATGCTGCCGGCGTCGATCCTCGCCTTGCATGCCCATCGCTGGGCGAATCACCGCGCCGACATGCCGCTGGTGCGCGCGTTTCGCGCCGGCATGATCCCGATCACGATCGGCCTGCTGCTCGCAACGGCCTGGGTGCTGGCCGAGCCGAACCTGAGCAATCCGGTCCTGATGCTCACCTCACTGGCGGTGGCCATCATCACGGTGCGCACCAAGCTCAATCCGTTGTGGCTGATCGCAGCCGGCGGTCTTGCAGGCATCGTCTTTGGCGGCTGACCGGCCTCGGGCAATGCCTGTTGATTCAGCGCACGTCAGCAACCACCAGCGCTACCGCCTGCGTCAGGCGTTTCGCGTACCCAATGTGTAGAAACTCGTTCGGGCCATGCGCATTCGACTTCGGGCCCAGCACGCCGGTGATCAGGAACTGCGCTTGCGGAAAGCGCTCGCCGAGCATGTTCATGAACGGAATCGTGCCGCCCTCGCCCATCCAGGCGGCCGGACGGCCGTAGCATTGTTGCGAGGCGGAATTCAGCGCCCGAGCCAGCCAGGGCGCGGTCTGCGGCGCATTCCAGCCGGTGGCGCCATGATCAGGCGCAAAGCTCACCCTGGCCTGGTAGGGAGGATCATCCTCAAGTGCACGTTTCATCGCCCGCGTGGCCTCGTCCGCATCGACCGTGGGCGGAATCCGCATGCTCAGCTTGAAGATCGAGCGTGGCCGCAGCACGTTGCCAGCCGAATCGACGCCCGGAAATCCGGCCGCTCCGGTCACCGACAGCGCGGGACGCCAGGTGCGGTTCAGGATGCCCTCGAGCGGATCGGTCGTGGTCGGCATCGAATGCATCGGTCCGGCGGCCTCGTTCGGACCGTGCGAGCAGCCCACCCAGGGAAATTGCCGCCAGACTTGTTCGCCCAGAATGTCGGCCGCGGCCCGTGCCTGCTCGATCCGCTCATCGGGCAGGCGGGCATGCAATTCAGGAAGCAGCACTTCACCGGTGCGGGCGTCGTCGATGCGACTGAGCAACTGGCGCGCGATCCGGAACGAAGACGGCACGATGCCGCTGGCGTTGCCCGAGTGCACACCCTCGTCGAGGATTTCCACGGTCAACACACCGCCGACCAGCCCGCGCAACGAGGTGGTCACCCATAACTGGTCGTAATTGCCGCAACCCGAATCCAGACCGACCACCAGTTGCACCTGCCCGAGGCGGGGCGCGAGCAGTTCCAGGTAGGCAGTCAGGTCCGGACTGCCGCTCTCCTCGCAAGTCTCAATCAGACCGACACAGCGCGGCCGGGCAACCGACTGCGCATCAAGCGCCTGCACGACTGTCAGCGCAGCATAGACCGCGTAGCCATCGTCGGCGCTGCCGCGGCCATACAGCAGACCGTCTTCGATGACCGGCTTCCAGGGCCCCAGGTCATCACGCCAGCCGCTCATCTCAGGCTGCTTGTCCAGATGCCCGTAGAACATCACGGTGCGATCGTCGCCGAGCCCGCCGGTG
>Ga0255220_1000487_pt1 | contig 16055 bp, 14 predicted proteins | sample Miss_Colum_RepB__FD_188423 | JGI IMG/M metagenome (GOLD analysis project Ga0255220, IMG submission 188423) | Freshwater microbial communities from Mississippi River, Louisiana, United States - Miss_Colum_RepB_8d | ecosystem: Environmental > Aquatic > Freshwater > River | place: USA: Louisiana...
CAGCCCTGCATGGCGGTGTTATTGCCGGGTTCAGCGAGACCGCAGCAATCCTGCATCTGGCACAAGTACTGCGCGGCAAAAAACTACCCAAGGGAATCGACTTCTCCATCGACTACCTGCGCTCCGGGCGGCCCGAGGAAACCTTCGCCAGTTGCGAACTGGTCCGTGTCGGTTCGCGGATCGCAACTGTGCAGATCCGCTGCTGGCAGAGCGATCCAGATCGCCCGATCGCAATCTCGCGGGCGCATTTTCTGCTGGCCGAACCGGACGGTGGGGCCTGAGCGAGTGGGTTGATGCAGTCGGAAAATACGGGCCGCGCGCCCTCGCGTTGCAGCAGGTGGCAAGCAGGCTGCTGACGGGCGCTCAGTGCTTGCCTACAATCAGTCGATTCGTCGCAAGGAGAGCGCCATGAGCGCAAGACCGATCAACATCGTTCCATTCCATGACGACTTCGCCGCCGAAGTCGGAGATATCGACCTGCGCGAGCCGCTGAGCGAAGACTCGCTACAAATCGTTCGCGACGCGTTCGCACGGTATGCAGTCCTCGTGTTTCCGGCGCAGGAGCTCACGGTCGAGCAGCATCTGGCGTTTGCGCGAAATTTCGGTCCGCTTGAGACCACGGTCGCCAGGCAGATGAGCGGGCGCAAGCTGCGCACGCGCGAAGAAATCGCCGATATCGCGAATCTGGACGCTGAAGGCCAGATCTGGAAAGGGGAAAGCAGGACACGTCTGTTCCAGATGGGAAACCGGCTCTGGCACACCGACAGTTCATTCAAGCATCCGTCTGGCTATGCCTCGATGCTCTATGGCCGCTCGGTCGCGCCGATCGGTGGACACACGCAATTTGCGGATTTGCGGGCCGCCTGGGACGCGTTACCCCCGGCCGTGAAACAGCGCGTCGATGGACTGATCGGAGAGCACTCGCTGGTCTACTCGCGCCGACGCCTGGGCTTCACCCAGTTCACCGACGACGAAAAGATCGCGTTTGCACCGTTTGCACGCCCGCTGGTGCGCACGATCCCCGAGAGCGGGCGACGAAATCTTTACCTCGCCTCGCATATCGGGCGGATTCAAGGCATGGCCGACGAGCAGGCCGAACAGTTGCTGCACGAACTGATCGATCACGCGACGCAACGCCAGTTCCTGTACACACACCGGTGGCGCGTCGGCGATCTTCTGATGTGGGATAACCGCTGCACGATGCATCGCGGCACCGAGTTCGATGACTTGCGCTGGCGGCGAGATCTGCATCGCGCCACAACCTCCGACCGTCCGGATGCGTTTGGCCCATTGCAGGTGCAGGCGCAGTTCGCTGCCTGATGACCGGTGACGGCAGACTCAATAACCAGGAGCCCTGATGGAACTGGAACAATTGCTGGAACAATTCGCCGCTGCGGTCGGTGCGCACGACTCCTCAGGGCTGGCTGCCCTGTTTTGCGAAGACGGCGTCTACGACGACTACTTTTTCGGGGCTCACAAAGGCCGCAGCGAAATCGCCGCGATGCTTGATCGCTTTCACGTCGGAGGCGAAGCCTTCTACTGGCAGTTTCATGACCTCGCGCAACGCGGCGAGTTCGCCTACGCGAGCTACCTGTTCAGCTATCTGTCCCGCGAACCCGAGAGCTCTGGGAAGATGATCGTGTTTGAAGGAATCGCCCGCCTGCGGCTGCGCGACGGGCTGATTGCCCACTATGCCGAGGTGTTCGATCGTGGCGTTGCTTTCACGCAGCTTGGCTATCCGAGCGAGCGGATCGGCAAACTGCTGAGCCGTTACTCAAACGGGTTCAGGTCCAGTGACGCGGTTCAACACCACATTCGGCAACGCGAGGCAGCTCTGGCCTGAGCCGGGTCGTATCGGCGGTTCAGTCGGGCACCGGCAAATTGCTCGCACGCTAGTCTGATCGGCATGCCCAGGCGGCATGCGATTGGGCTCTGTTCGCCAGCTCAGTTGATCGCAGCCACGATTTGCCGCACCGCAAGCTGCGTCAGCTCGCCCCAATCATTCGCACCGCATTGTGGTAACGCTCGGCAAGCGTTTGCGGATCGTCGACATTCAGATGCAGATCGCGCAGCAGTCCGTCGCCGACGCCGTAAATCCAGCCATGCACCGTCAGTGACTGCCCGCGCGCCCAGGCCTCCTGCACGATCGAGGTCTGACAAACGTTACGCACCTGCTCGATGACGTTCAACTCGCACAGTCGGTCAAGCGCCCTGGCGGGTGCGACATGATCACCGAGATAGCTCTCATGCTTTTCGTGGACATCCTGCACATGCCGGATCCAGTTATCGGCCAGCCCGACTTTGCGCCCGGAAAACGCCGCATGCACACCGCCGCAACCGTAGTGGCCGCAGACGATGATGTCCCGGACCTGAAGGATCTCAACCGCGAACTGCATGACCGACAGGCAGTTCAAGTCGGTATGGACGACCACATTGGCAATATTGCGATGCACGAAGACCTCACCGGGAGCGAGCCCGGTGATCTGATTGGCGGGGACACGCGAATCGGAGCATCCGATCCACAAGTACTGCGGCGCCTGCTGCTCCGAGAGGCGCGAAAAAAACTGGGGATCACTGCGCGTGACTGAGTCGACCCAGGCGCGATTGGCGTCGAGAAGATGCTGCAAGTTCCCGGTTGTCATGGCTTGAACTCCCCTGACCAGGGATCGATTGGGGTCATCTCGGGTTGTGCAGCCTCGATCGCCTCGGCAGCATCGAGCACCATGTCCTCACGGAATCTCGCCCCGATCAGTTGCACGCCGACCGGAAGGCCTCGATCGACTCCACAGGGCACCGACGCTGCCGGAAAACCGAGCAGCGGCACCATGAACTGCGGGCCCTGTGCGGCGCGCAAACGATCAACATCATGTTGCGCTCCGACATCCAGCCCCCAGGTAAAGGGCAAATCGGCGCTGACCGGACCCAGCACCAGTGGATAGTCGAGCATGAACAGCGTCCAGTCGCGAATCAGCGAGGAGCGTCTTGCCAGCGCACGCATGTAGGAGCGCGCATCCGGACGAGGCGTGTGACGGGTAATGCGTTCAATGAAGGTGCGAATGCCATCGTCGCCATCGTTGGCGATCGCATCGGTCATCAGCACCAGCGCCTCGCCATGGCCGATTTCGTCCCACAAGGCCGCCGCCTCGGCCATGCGCGGAGGATCCACCTCTTCGACCTGGTAGCCCGCCTGCTCGAGCCAAGCAGCGGCGCGGCGCAGCGCTGCCACCACCGGCGCGCTGGCCTGGACGCCAGCCGCGTCATACGTCAGTGCGACGCGAATCGGACCTTGTGTCTTGGGCCAGTGCAAGGGCGCGGGAACCCACCAGGGATCGCGAGGATCGCCCGCAGACATCGCTTCAAGCGCCAGTCTGAGGTCGGCTACGCGACGGGCCAGCGGCCCTTGAACCGACATCAACTGTGCTGAAAAGGGGCGCTCCTGCGCCGAACTGGGCAGAAATGCCGGAACTCGCCCGAAGGAAGGCCTCAATCCGACAATTCCGGTGCAATACGCCGGATAACGAATCGATCCGGCCAGGTCGTTGCCATGGGCAACCGGTCCCATGCCAGAGGCCACCGCGGCAGAGGCTCCACCGCTGGAGCCGCCGGGCGTGTGATCTCGGGACCAGGGGTTCAGCGTACGCCCATGCAACGCATTGTCGGTTGCCCAGCGCCAGGAGAACGCCGGGGTGTTCGTGCGCCCGAACAGTACCGCGCCGGCCTTGCGAAGGTTTTCCACCACGGGGCTGTCTTGCCAGGCGATGTTGTTTCGCATCGACACAAGTCCGTTGGTGGTGGCCAGCCCGACCTGGTCGACGTTGATTTTTGTGGTGACCGGAACGCCATGAAGCGGGCCCAGGGGCAAGCCCTGGGCGATCGCTGCATCAGCGGCGTCGGCGGCGATCAGTGCCGATTCGGCCAGCACCTCGACAATCGCATTCAGTTCCGGGTTGACCTGCTCGACACGTTCGAGCACCGAATTCAGGGCCTCTCGGCTCGAGATCTCCCGGGAGGCAATGCCGCGCGCCAAACGCGCGGCAGACCAGCGCCAGAGTTCAGTCATGAGGTCCCCCTGCAGAGCCTGCTAAACCTGGTTAAGCGGCATCGCGCCAGCGACCGCTGCCTGCCCCTGGCGGGCGACGCCCTTGCGCGCCGGCCGGCTTGCCCTGCCCTGCGCTGCCCCCGGCGTTACCGGGGCGCTTGTTGAAACCATCCCGCGCCTGACCAAATCCGCGCCCTTTTTCCCCGAAGCCGCCGTCGCGTTGGGCGAACCCACCGGGCTTGCCGCCAAAGGCTTTGGCGCCGAACGCCTTGGCGCCGAAGCTTTTGCCGCGAGACTCAACACCACCTGCCTTGTCGAACTTTTCGCCGCCCGGACGCGAAGCTGCGCCCTGGCCGGAACGATTGTCCGCAAAGGATCCACCGCGCTTGTCGAACGCGGGTCGAGCATCGCCGAAGGACGTGCCCCGCTTGTCGAAGGCGGGACGAAAGTCTCCGGATGGCTGGCCACGTCCGTCGCCAGCCCTGGCACCAGCGCCAAAGGCACGACCACGCGAGTCGCCGGAGGGTTTCCGGTCTTCGAAGGACGCACCGCGTGCACGAGAATCGGTCGGAAAGGATTTTGCCGCGAATCCCTCATCGCGACGAGCGTGACCGGAGGGTTTTCCACCCTTCCAGCCGGAGGCTTGCCTGCCTTCGCCGAAGCCTCCCTTGCGAAACGGTTTCTTGCCGTGAGCGCCAGACTTGCGCTCGGTCGGCCGGAAGCTGGCCTCCAGGCCTTCGATCGCGCTGACCTGCACCTTGCGACCGATGAAATGCTCGATCTTGCGCAGGGCGAACACATCTTCATGGCCGACGAAAGATAGGGCCTGTCCGCTGGCTCCGGCGCGTCCTGTACGCCCGATCCGGTGCACATAGTCTTCGGCGAACTTAGGCAACTGGAAATTGATCACATGCGTAATCGTGGACACGTCAATCCCTCGCGCAGCGACGTCGGTGGCGACCAGAACGCGGCACTCACCGCGGCGCAGACGGTTCAAGGCCCGCGTCCGCTGACGCTGGTTCAGATCGCCGTGCAGCGCTTCGGCAGCATGACCGGACTCGTCCAACTGGCCTGCAAGTTCCTCCGCGTGGATCTTCGTCGACGTGAAGACAATTGCCTGTCCCAAGCCCTCATCCGCCAGGCAAGCCTCGAGCAGGCGATGACGATGATCGAAGCTGTCGACATACAGGACATGCTGGTCGATGGTCGACTCATCGGTCGTGGCACGCTCGACGGTCACCCACTGCGGATCACGCATCAGGTCGCGCGTCAGATCACGGACGTCCCTGGACAGGGTCGCGGTAAAGCACACGGTCTGGCGTTGAGCCGGCAACTTGCCTCCGATCGCGAACACGTCCTCGGAAAAACCCATGTCCAGCATCCGGTCGGCTTCATCGAGTACGAAGACCTCAACCCGTGACAGATCAACCCGGCCGGCGTTCATCTGGTCCATCAGGCGACCAGGAGTGGCAACCAGGACTTCATAGGGAGACGAGAGCAGACGGTTCTGGTGAATATACGACTCGCCACCCGTGATGCAAACCGTGCTGGTGCGCTGCAAGCCGCGCGAAAAGGCTTGCGAGGCCTTGGCAACCTGCTGTGCAAGTTCACGGGTGGGAGTCAGCACCAGGACGCGAGGGCCAGAGCCCTTGCGCGATTCGCCGGCACTGATCCGGGTAAGCGCCGGTAGCAGAAACGCTGCGGTCTTGCCGGTTCCGGTCGGCGCGCAGCCGACCAGATCATGGCCGGCCAGCAACAGAGGAATCGCCTGTGCCTGGACTGGCGTGGGCTCGTTGATTTCCAGGCGCGCCAGCGTGGTGTCAAAAGGGGAACTGATGCCGAGTTCGGCAAACGAAGCAATGCTCATGGAAAGTTTTCCGGTTCGAGCAGGCCAGGCCTTGCGCCGCGTCGCGTCCCGGCATGGGTGCACGACGAAATGGCACAAAGCGACAAAGCCCTGGGGGACCGAAAACGCTTCAGTCGATGGCGGATCGCAACTACATCAACGCCATCCGACAGATGTCGCGCCTAGCAGGACACGACGGAGGGAGGGATTGATGACACCAGCAGGTCTGGCCTGCTTGGTAGCCGGGACAATGAAAGAATTATCGCATGTTGCACCGCAATAGTCGAGCAAAATATTACTTATGAACAACAATCATCCAATCGCAGCCTGGCATGCGCTGGTGCAAGCGAAAAATCCGGCGCTTCTCGACTCTCTGCTTGCGGAAGATGTCGTGTTTCACTCTCCGGTCGTGCACACTCCGCAACAAGGCATCGACCTGACCCGACAGTATCTGACCGCCGCGATGCATGTGCTCGCAAGCGATGGGTTTCGCTACGTGCGCGAAATCATTGGCGAACGAGACGCGGTTCTCGAATTCGAAACCCGGATCGACGGCATTCTGATCAACGGAGTCGATCTGATTCGCTGGAACGACGCCGGAAAAATCGTCGACTTCAAGGTCATGGTCCGGCCGCTCAAGGCGGTCAACAAGCTACACGCGCAGATGGCAGCCATGCTGGAGCAGCAGCGCTGATACCCTGCGGTTTTTGGCTGGACGGCGCGGCGTCCGACAAGGCACCGCTACCGTCGTCATTGCGCGCAGGACGCAAGCTTCGAGCACAGGAGAACCGTTTCGATGTCAGATTCCACAGACCGCATCGCGCCGCTGCGCGAGTTCGTCATCGGCATGACCCGTCTGGTCGAACGCACCAGCGATGAGCCAGAACTGATCGCCCGGGGGCGGGAGTTGCTCTCGAGGCTGATTCGTGACGATGCCTGGCTGCCTGACGAATTCGCGCAAGTCGCATCCGACACATATCGCCAGTATCTGCTGTATTGCGATCCGCTCGAGCGGTTTTCGGTCGTCAGCTTCGTCTGGGGGCCAGGCCACCGCACGCCGGTTCATGATCACACGGTCTGGGGGCTGGTCGGACAACTACGTGGCACCGAGCGCTGCACTGAGTACGAATGCGCCGGCGACGCGGTGACTTCTACCGGTGCGGAACACCTGATGCAGGTTGGCGACATTGATGCGGTATCCCCAAGCATCGGCGACTGGCATGTGGTGTCCAGCGCCCGCCAGGACGGTCCGTCAATCAGCATCCATGTGTATGGTGCAAACATCGGCGCAGTCAGCCGGCACATGCTGGATGCCAATGGTCAGATCAAACCCTTCGTGTCGGGCTACACCTCCGCGGTGACCCCGAACCTGTGGGATCGCTCGGCCAGTGTACGAGCCTCCCTGGCCTGAACGGATCCGCGAGAACCACCCGATGATTGCAATCGACACCATTGATGGCCGGCGCAGCGTCATGCTCGATCGCGCAGATCGCGGGAACGCGCTGTCGGCCGAGATGGTTGACGCGCTGATCGCGGCGATCGATCAGGCGAGCGCGGATCCCACAATCCATACGCTGGTGCTTCGTGCCGCCGGTCGAAACTTTTGCACTGGCTTCGATCTGTCCGACCTGGACATGAGCACTGACGGCGATTTGCTACTGCGCTTCGTGCGGGTAGAACAACTACTCGCGACACTCTGGCACGCCCCGATGCGCACCGTGGCGATCGCGCAGGGACGCGCCTGGGGCGCAGGGGCTGATCTGTTCGCCTGCTGCGACGAGCGGATCGGCTTCGAAGACAGCAGCTTTCGCTTTCCTGGCGCCGGCTTCGGGCTGGTCCTCGGTTCTCGCCGACTCGCCGAGCGCGTCGGACCCGACTGCGCAAGGCGCTGGGTCATTGAAGGACGACATGTGGAGGCAAGCGAAGCACTAAAGGCTGGCATGGCGAGCGTGCTGGTCGCCGACGAAAGCGCTGCCGCTGAATCACTGGCCAGACGGGCCGCCATCGCCCCGGAAACCGCGCGCGCGATACGTCAAGCCACCCGCGCCGATCGGCGCGACGCAGACCTTGCCGCATTGGTGCGCTCGGCCAGTACGCCAGGGCTCAAGGGCCGCATCGTCGCGTACCGCAACGCGATGCGCAGCGCGAGCGGCAAAGCTTGAGCGGCCCCGCGACGCATCAAGGACAGGCGGCACCGGGTTGCCGCCTTGCCCGACCAGCCGTCAGGCGGCAGGCTGAAGCACGTGGATCACGCGGCCGGCGATCAGATCCTTGACCTTCGCCGCATAGGCGGCCATGTGCGGAGCGGCCGCATGCGCCTTCAGCGCTTCGGTGCTCTCCCACTTTTCGACAACCACAAAGGTGTCCGGGCCGAACGGGGTCTGAAACGATCCCATGCCCTCGGCATCGATTGCCGGACCGTATTCAATACAACCCTGCTCAGCATGAACTGCCGGCATGTTGGCTCGGAAGGCCTCGAGGATGGCCGCGCGCTGGCCGGGTTTTGCGGTAATGATGGCGATGACGTGGATCATGGTCGGATTCCGTTCAGGGTCTTGGTTAAAAGCCTGGAAAGCTTTCGATAAATGCGCACCAGCCCTGGGGCTGGCGTTTCGGATTTTCGCGGTGAGGCGCGCATGACAAGCCGCTGTGGGTCAGCTGACACTGACACCAATCAGGTTGCCGATCAGGAAGGTCGCTGCACCCGCCGCCGCGCCGATCGCGAGCATCCGAAGTCCGGAGCTTAGCGCGCCTTTGCCGGTAAAGAACGAAAGCGTCGCGCCAACCGCAAACAGTGCGCTCGCCGCGGTGACGATCGAGACGAGAAACGCACTGTTCCCGGAGCTGAACATAAACGGCAACAACGGCAGCAGCGCGCCGCCGGCGAACGCGAGAAACGACGACAGGGCAGCCCCCCAGGGCGAGCCAAGTTCGTCCGGATTGAGCCCGAGTTCCTCACGCGCAAGCGTGTCGAGCGCACGCTGCGGGTCCGCGATCAGCCGATCGGCCAGGGTTCGCGCTTCGGCCGCCTCGAAGCCCTTTGCCTCGTAGATCAGCGCCAGTTCGTCTGCCTCGGCCTGTGGATACTCATCGAGTTCCTCGCGCTCCAACCCGATCTGATACTCAAAGACCTCGCGCTGCGAGCGCACCGACACATACTCGCCGGCCGCCATCGAAAAGGCGCCCGCCAGCAAGCCAGCGATGCCGGTCAGCAGCAAGGTGCGCGGCTCGGCCTGTGCACCGGCCATGCCCATGATCAGGCTGGCGTTGGACACCAAACCATCATTGACGCCGAACACCGCCGCTCGCAGGTTACCGCCGCCGGTACGATGCCGTTTGCCGATTTCGTCGACATCGGTTGGCGTCGGATGTCCGCCGACACGCGCGCCGCGCGAGCCAGCGATCGATCCGCTGTATGCCGACAGACCTCGCACCTTCATCGCCGCAAAGACTTCGCGCATCGGACGCACGCCGATTCGCCGAGCGATTCGCAACGCGAGCCGGGCGCGCAGATCCAGTGCTGGCCGAGACGGCACCGGGGCTCCGGCCTCGCGCAGCCTGGCCTCCCAGGTTTGAGCCTGCGCGCACGCGGCGCGCGCCAGAGCGCGATATAACGCAGCGATCCGAGAGTCGGACTCGATCTCGGCCAACGACTCGTACAGCAGCGACGAGCGATGCTCTTCCAAAAAGCCTTCACGCGCCGCTCGCTTCGGATCTTTCATGATTCTTATCTTAGTCGATGGGCATGTGCCGCCGGCCAGGCCCCCTGCCCGCTTCATGCTCGTCTAATATGACGCCTCCCCAGGAGAACGACATGAGCAACGAGGATCGCAAGGACCCGCCCAGCGGTATGCGCAAGGGTTTGACCAGCTACGGAGATAGCGGCTTTTCGCTGTTTCTGCGCAAGGCTTTCATCAAGGGGGCAGGTTATACCGATGACGCCCTGGGTCGCCCGGTGATCGGCATCGCAGCTACCGGCAGCGGCTTCAATCCTTGCCACGGCAACATGCCCCAACTGATCGAAGCCGTGAAGCGCGGGGTGATGCTGTCCGGCGGTCTTCCGGTCGAATTCCCGACGATTTCGCTGCACGAGAGTTTCGCGTCGCCGACCAGCATGTATCTGCGCAACCTGATGTCGATCGACACCGAGGAAATGATCCGCGCGCAACCGATGGACGCGGTCGTTTTGATCGGAGGCTGCGACAAGACTGTACCGGCGCAGCTGATGGGCGCCGCATCGGCCGGCGTGCCGGCGATCCAACTGGTCACTGGCTCCATGTTGACCGGCTCGCACCGCGATCAGCGGGTCGGCGCCTGCACCGATTGCCGCCGATTCTGGGCACGCTTTCGCGCCGAAGAGATTGATCAGCAGGAGATCGATGACGTCAACAATCAGCTGGTTGCCAGCGTCGGAACCTGCTCGGTCATGGGCACTGCGAGCACGATGGCGTGCGTGTCCGAAGCACTGGGTATCGCGCTTCCCGGTAGCGCATCGCCGCCGGCGGTGACCGCAGACCGCATCCGGGTCGCCGAGCGCACCGGCGTGACCGCGGTTCAGATCGCGGCGAGCAAGCTGACCCCGGACAAGATCCTGACTGTCGGAGCCTTCGAAAACGCCTTGCGCGTGCTGCTGGCGATCGGCGGATCGACCAATGCGATCGTGCACATGACGGCCATCGCGGGCCGGCTGGGCATTGAAATCGATCTGGATCGACTCGATGCAATCGGCCGTGAAACTCCGGTCCTGGTCGATCTGAAGCCCTCGGGTCAGCACTACATGGAAGACTTTCATCATGCCGGCGGAGTGCCGGAGCTGCTGCGCCAGCTCAAGCCGCTACTGAACCTGGATGCGCTGACGATCACTGGCCAGACCCTGGGCGAGGAGATCGAGAAGTCTGGCTCAGGTTTTGCGCAATCGGCGATCCGGACGCTGCGCGAGCCGATCTATCCGCAGGGCGGTCTGGCGGTCTTGCGTGGCAATCTCGCGCCCCGTGGCGCGATCGTCAAACAGTCGGCCGCCAGTGCGAACTTGATGGAGCATGAAGGGCGGGCCGTGGTGTTCGAAAATATCGAGGACATGGCTGCGCGCATTGACTCCGACGATCTGGACGTCAAGGCCGACGACATCCTGGTGCTCAAGAACATCGGGCCGACCGGGGCTCCGGGCATGCCGGAGGCCGGCATGCTGCCGATTCCGCGCAAGCTTGCTCGGGCCGGCGTCAAGGACATGGTTCGGATCTCGGATGGACGCATGAGCGGCACCGCATCAGGCACTATCGTGCTGCATGTCTGCCCCGAGGCTGCGGCCGGTGGCCCGCTCGCCTGGGTGCGCAGCGGCGACCGAATCCGGCTGAGCGTCAACAAGCGTGAGCTGACGCTGCTGGTCTCGGACGAGGAACTGGCGATGCGTGCCAAGCAGAATCCGGTTGAGCCTCCGAGCGCTTCGCGCGGCTATCGAAAGCTGTTCCTCGAGCGCGTCACGCAGGCCGACCAGGGGGCGGACTTCGATTTCCTGCGCGCCAAAGCTGACGGCAGACGAGCTCCGCGCTGAGCCCCAGCTCAGTCCGGCGCGAAATACCGTTCGACGCCGAATCGCGGGTCGGCCTCCCCGGTCGGCTTCAGGATCCCGCTGACCCGCGCAGCAATTTCGCCGTCGACGCTGAGGATCGCCTGGCTGAAGACCAGATTGCGCGTCACCCGCAGCACTTGTGTGCGCCCCTCCAGCCAGCCGCCCTCAGGGACCGCGCGGATGAAATCGGTGGCCAGATTCACGGTGGTCATGTAGCGATGCAGACCTGACTGCACATTCGAGCCCATGATCAGCGTCATGTCGGCAAAGGTCAGCAGCATTCCGCCATGGCAGTATCCCGCCGGGTTGCAGTGTCTGCGTTCAATGCGCAGGCCAAGCACGAACTGCTGCTCTTCGAGCCGGCCATGCAAAGGACCGTTGACCTGCAGGAACGGATTGGTACCCAGCCGGAGCAGCCGGAAGCCCTCTGGTGGCGGCAGACAAGTCTGCGATGCAGGCTCAGCGGACAAATTCATTGTCGGCGCGTCATCGACTGGAGCCGCGCCAGATGGAAGTTCAGGAGTTGTCATTCGGACGACTATAGCCGAGGCGATCCTGCCCGCTTTTCAATCCTCGAACGCAAGACCCACATAGTTTTCGGCGAGTGATGCGGAGGCGATCTGCGAACCGGCGAGATAGTCGAGTTCGGTTTGCTGGATGCGCCGCTCGAAGGGTCCGGATTGCGGAAAACGATGCAGCAAGGTCGTCATCCACCAGGAGAATCTGACCGCCTTCCAGACTCGGCTCAGGCACTTGTCTGAATAGGCGTCGACGCCCGCCATCGAGCCGCTCATGTAGTACTCAATCAGCGCGCGCGCCAGATAGCGCACGTCGCTGGCCGCCAGATTCAGTCCCTTGGCACCGGTCGGCGGAACGATGTGCGCTGCATCGCCGGCGAGCATGAGACGGCCAAAGCGCATCGGCTCTGCGACGAAGCTGCGCAGCGGTGCGATGCTCTTTTCAATTGACGGCCCGGTGATCAGCGACTCAGCGGCCTCAGCATCTAGCCTGCGACGAAGTTCATCCCAGAAGCGCTGATCGGACCACTCCTCGAGCTTCTCGTCGACCGCGCATTGAATGTAGTAACGACTACGGGTGTGCGATCGCATGCTGCACAAGGCAAATCCGCGCTCGTGGCTGGCGTAGATCAGTTCGCTCGATACCGGCGGGGTGTCGGAGAGCACGCCGAGCCAGCCAAACGGATAGACCCGTTCGAAGGTCTGGATCGCGGAGACGGGAACACTGGCGCGGCTGACGCCGTGGTACCCGTCGCAACCCGCAATAAAGTCGCAGTCCACCTGATGCTCGATCCCGTCTTTGCGGTAGCGAACCCTGGGCGAACTGCTATCAAAGTCATGAATGCTGACGTCCAGCGCTTCGTACACCGTCTTCAGACCCGCCTGCTCCCGGGCATCCATCAAGTCGCGGGTGACCTCGGTCTGACCGTAGACCGTGACGGCCTTGCCGCGAGTCAGGGTGCGCAGGTCGATTCGCTGGCGCTTGCCGTCCCAGCTCAACTCAATTCCGTCGTGCACCAAGCCCTCACGTTGTAGCCGCCCAGCCACGCCGGCCTCAGTGAGAAGATCAACCGTCCCTTGTTCGAGCACCCCGGCACGAATCCGGCCCAGCACGTAGTCCTTGCTGCGCTGCTCGAGAATGATCGTGTCAATGCCGGAGCGAGCCAGCAACTGACCAAGCAACAAGCCTGCCGGCCCCGAACCAATGATTGCAACCTGCACCCGCATTGACAAAACTCCTCAAGCCAAAGATTCGATCGCGAATCGTATCGCGAGCGGGTGCTGCGTGGTGGTCAGAAGATGAATCCCGCTTGGTTTAGCGAGTCTGCCCTGCGCTCGACTCTGATTGTGGCGCAGACTGCTCGCCAGCCGGCGCCGGCGGATCCAGCTCAAGGTTCTCCTGGCCCGGATCGGGATTTTGGGGGACTCCGCCAAGCGGCTTGCGAGCGCCGCGATGACGTGAGAGCGCCAGCTGAACCCGCAGCGCGTTGGCCTCGCCAACGACCCGGGCAACATCGCGACGCGAACGGTCGAGTTCCTCACGCAGATGATGCAACTCATCGCTTTGATCACGCAGCATCTCGGTCATCGACGCAAGTCGTCCCTGGATCGTGGCCAACTGGATGCCGAGTTCGGTCTGGGTCGTGCGCGAGGCTGTGATTTCCTGATCGCGCGCTTGAATTGCCAGCTCCAGCGCATGTACCTTGTTGTGCGCGTCGATCGCCCTGCGTTGGGACTCGCGTACCTGGTCGTCGGCCATCGTCGCACGCGCCTGGAAGGAACTCGCGGCCTCGCCCTGGGCTCTCTCCCAAAGAAGCATCACCAACTCACCACTGGCCTGGCGTAGTTCCTCGGGCAAATCCGGATGATCAATCCGCACCCGGCAGCGCTCGCGCAGATCTCGCCAGAACTCGGCGAGCACCTGGGCCGGTGTCCCCATGCTGCCTTTGCGCACCAATTGATAAAGCCGATTCGCCGTTGGCGTGATGCCATATCGAAAAAACAGCAGTGCACAGACCTCACGATATAGATCCCGCGTCTTCGGGAATTTCAGCCTCAGTGCGTCGATTTCGGCGTCGATCTCGGCTTCCGGATTCATGGGTGGGTTCTCCCGGGTGAGCATCGGTTCGCGAGACCATGCCCAGGCTCATAGGATGGCATGGTCATTCCGTAGTAAATCAATCGTAATACGTTGTATTATTAATTGTAATTGATGATCATGACCAGCATCATGAGGACCACCTCTGCCGCCATGCTGAGCTTCGACGCTGACCAGCACCCCCGAAACGACCTTTACCAAGACGTCTACAAAAGCCGAGCCGGCGCCATGGACGAGGCCAAGCAGGTCTTCGTGAACGGAGCCCGACTGCCGGAACTGTTTGCGAGCGGGCGGCACTGCACGGTACTGGAGCTTGGATTCGGATTGGGCGTCAATTTTCTGGCGACCCTTGCGGCCTGGCGCGAATTTGCCAAGTCCGGTGCCCGCTTGAATTTCGTGTCAATCGAGCGACATCCGCTCGACCAGGAACAGGTCGTCCGCGCACACGAAGCACTCGGTCTGAACGATTTCGACTCCCGGGCGCTGCGTGAATCCTGGCCCCTGACAAGCCCAGGCCTTCAACGCTTGTCGTTTGCCGACGGTCAGGTCAAGTTGATCGTCGCCCATGGGGATCTGCTCGTGATGCTTCCTAGACTGCGCCTGCGGGCGGACGCGATTTTCCTGGACGGCTTTACCCCGGAGCGAAACCCGCAGATGTGGAGCCTTCCGGCGATGAAAGCGGTGGCACGCCTTGCCGGCCAAGACGCCCAGCTCGCCACCTATAGCAGCGCGAAAATCGTCCGAGACAATCTGTCTGCTGCTGGTTTTCGCGTTTCAGTCAGGCCCGGGTTCGCCGGCAAGCGCCGCCGAATCGAGGCGCAATACGCTCCTCGATGGACACAAAAGGCGCAGTCCCGGGCTCCCCAGCCGGAGCAAGAACGTCGAGCAATCATCATCGGTGCGGGCATAGCTGGATGCGCGATCGGCGAGCGGCTGGCCCGGGGGGGCTGGCATGTCACCTTGCTGGAGCAATCCAGCGTGATCGGCGGCCAGGCCGCCAACCAGCCGGCAATTGCCGATCATCTGCATGTCTCACCAGATGACAACCCGACTGCTCGTCTGACTCGCGCCGCCCTGCTGCTGGAACGCCAGCTTAGTGGGGCTTCGATACGTCGCTGCGGGCGGCTGCAAATGGCGACCGACACGGATCAGGCGAACACCGATCAGGCTTGTGTCGACAAGCTCGCTTTTCCGTCGGAATTGCTGGAGTTTGTCGACCAAACCGGTGCCGTGGCACGAACCGGTACGCAGCTGGCGCACGCAGGCATCTGGATGCCCGCTTGCCGTCAGGCCGATGCTAGAAAACTGTGTGCGCAATGGCTGGCGGACGCCGCTGACAGGCTCGAACTGCGCACAGAAGTTCGAGTCGAACGTGTACAGCAGGTCGCGGGTAGCTGGCAGGCCGTCGATGTCAACGGGCAACTGCTTGCGAGTGCCCCGGTGCTGGTTTTAGCCAGCGCCATGGATGCGCTCAGACTGGCCGGGCTGCCGCCCGGGATGCTGCGCAAGGTGCGCGGTCAGACTACAAGACTTGCCGGTGAAGCCTTCGGCCCATTGCGCAGTATTCTGGGCGGAGTCGCCTACGCCTGCCCGTTGGACGACGGAGATATCCTGATCGGATCGACATTCGATGAAGACGAGGATCCCAGGCCTCGCCCTCAGTCGGACTTGAGCAATCTGCGCAGGCTGGCGCGAATGATCACGCCACTGCACGGCACCCTTGCTGTTCCCGGGAAACCGCTGTCGCAGCCATTTGAATCGCCCGTGTCAGCCGATGCGGTCGATACGACCATCGCCGAAGAATCGACTCTGCAGGCCCGGGCCGATGCGCTTGCCGAGCAGTTCCAGCGCCATGCGCGCCCAGGCGCGGTTGGGTTTCGATACACCAGTCGAGACCGCCTGCCGCTGATCGGACCACTTCCGGATCTCGATCGGCTAAGCATCGACGCAGGACAACTCAGTCGCAATGCCAAGCTGCCGATTCC
>Ga0255220_1000501_pt1 | contig 15618 bp, 22 predicted proteins | sample Miss_Colum_RepB__FD_188423 | JGI IMG/M metagenome (GOLD analysis project Ga0255220, IMG submission 188423) | Freshwater microbial communities from Mississippi River, Louisiana, United States - Miss_Colum_RepB_8d | ecosystem: Environmental > Aquatic > Freshwater > River | place: USA: Louisiana...
TTGCTTTTGGCAGTTTATCCAAATACCAAAGCACAACTGCTGCCAACTTGCTTGGATTCCTAAAACCAGTTTCAATGTTGCTAACCGCAGTTTTACCCGAAAGACAAAGAACATCCGCCAACTCATCTTGAGTCAGATCAAGTTGCTCTCTGATTTTTTTAAATTCCGCGCCTTTCATATAGCATCCTTTTGTTTTTTAAGTTCATCATTGATGTACTCTTTAGTCAATATTTTCTTGACCTTTTTAGGCGCTTCATCGGTAACTTGAAACTGTTTCCGCAAAGCATCGCGAAGGAATTCAGGTACTTCGCCTGTGTCTTTCATTTTACGGTACATAGCTTCCAGCATAGCTGCGTCATCATAATGCATTTGCCTTAACTGCACTAAATCTTTGTCCGAAAAATTGGCTTTAAATTTCTCGACAATGAAGCTCGCCAGATTTTGCCGATTAATTCGACCACCTTCAAAACCTTCATTCGCTTTTACAACCAGCTCAGCTAAGATTTCACCAGCTTCTTTTGTCACAGTTATTTTTATATTATTTTCTTGATCTATTTTTTCCTTATTCTCCTCCATACTACTACCTCCTCTTATATTAATTATTATTACTTATTTAAACTTTAATTTCCTATCCCACCCAACCTACCCCCTGTTTCGTTACCACTATCTCTCAACTCGTTGGGAGGGAGTGGTAACGAACCGCAGGAAGGGGGTAGGTTGGGTGGGCCTCTTCCGTTTTCTGATTGAAATTCAATGACTAAGCTCATGCCGCCTCACCTGAAATTCCAGAATTTTTTCCAGAATGAATTTCTGGCGTTTTTTCTGGTTGTTTTGCTACTATTGATTTTAGATTTTCAATGTACATCTTAAAACCAATCTGTTGCGAATTGATTGTCATTTCAAAATCACTTGGGTGATTTATAATTTCAGAAAGCTTGCAAAAACCAATGGGCTGCTTACCTTGCTGATAGCCAAGTCTTTTCATGGACTCAAGAATTGATCGTTTAATATATTCATCTTTATAAGCGACAAGTACCAATCCAATATTTTGGTGACGACCGTAAGACAAAACAAAATTATCATATCGTTTTTTTGATTTTCGCGTTCTTTCGACCTCAAGAACAAAAAGCACTTTTAATTTTTCAACAGCTGGCTGAAAAATTAAATCAGGAATCTTTTCTAAAACTGACCCTGTCAATTTGACCTGTTCAATCGCACTGAGCTGTCTTGCAACTCTCTCGGTCAGCCATGAGCTTTTTATCAATCCCTCTTTTTCACAGCCTAGCGCAAAATTTAAAATTATTTCGTCATGTTCAAAGTGCAGTGGATGCGCTCGGCCAACTGGCCGAAAACCTAAGTCGCCCATTTTGCGAACACCTTTAAACGAAAGCGAATAATAATCCTTTGATATTCCGACACGGTTATATTCAGCAAGATAACCCGACGACATGAGCTGATTCCAAAGATCATATTTATAACTTATATTTGGGGTCGTTAAATAGTTCCAAAAAGTTTCTTTTCGTAAAAATCCAAACTTAGCGGCGACTAACAACGCTTTTTGAATTGCTTTGGGTTCATTTTTAAAACTCATAACTGCTCACCAAGAACAGTCTTAACTTCAAAGTGCGCAGGAATAATTGCTGGTCCCTTTTGCACCGTTGGTACCCAAATAAATTCAACTTGTTGGCCTTGTTTCATTTTTTCTTTGATCTCGGGCGACAACTGATCAGCAAAAAAGGTGTTTCTGATGCGCACACGACAGCTTGGTTTTTCTACGACTGGGTTAAATCCTTCAGCATTTGGACACTTGGTTGAACTTGCACAGGACATTAAATTAAAAACAGTTAGCGCTAGAATTATTTCTTTCATAAGTTTGCCTCCTTTTGTTCGTTGCTATTTGTAAAATTTTTGTTTGCAGCTAGAGTTGTAATATTTTTCTCAAAGTCCGTTTCGTTCTGACTGTGATGTTTTGAGTTAGCAGCTAGCTCCTTAATATTTAAAAGTTCCGGAGCTGCTTTAAAAAATTTTGGAATTGCGACTTCATCCAGGTTTGGGCGAATTCCAAATTTAATTTGTACTGATTTTGCACCTCTTTGATGCGGCAAAATAACGACTGCTTCCCCTTGGCCCATTTCGCATTTAAAAACATTTGGATGAATTAAAAATTCTTCGGCATCGCGGACCGAACCATCGCCAGTTATCTCAGTTCCCATGATTCCTTGTTTTTGACGACTGGTGATCTTCTGCGTTTGACGTGTACCAATTGTCTTTGAAAAATACTCGGCAGATTCTGGCTCATTTGTTCGCATGAAAACTTTTAAGTTAGCATTTGTCTGGATTTGATTTTTCACTTCTGAGCCTAAGCTTTCTAAGTCACCAATGGCCTGATGGGCAAAAGTGACTCCAACATTTGCGCTTCGAGACTTATTAAGAACGCTGACAAACGATTTTGTTAAATACTCGGTAAAATCATCTAAATAAACTGCAACAAATGGATGATCCTCTTTCCCACTTGCATGACGGACTGAAACGTTACTTTGAATGTCTTGTAAAACCATTTTTGCAACGGCTTTCCCGAGCATCGGTGATTTCAGAACCGGAAGTTGAAAAAATGCGATGAGCTTTTCATCCATGATCTGTTGAATATTGATTGAGGGATACTCGGTGTTAAATAATGACCCTACTTCGCCGGAAGTAAAATAACCAAGATTTCCTAATAGTCCACTGACTTGTTCTTTGCGCATTTCTTTTCCGGTATTTAAAAATTCGACGGCCCACTCTTGAAGAAGTGGGTTATTTCCTCGATCGGCCAAAGCCTGAAGTTTAGCGGGATCTGTAATCGCCTGACGTATCTTTAAAAATGTTGGGTATTCTTTTGCTTCTTTAAAAATTGAAAGCACATTTCTAAAAACATCAAATTGAACCGTGCGATAGAATTCATTTTCAATGGCAAAACTATTAATAATCTTTTCCGTCGTTTGATCCACAGACTCATTAATCAGTGGATTGAACGTCTGGCTTAAGTCGTAATCGGCCAGCGTAAAAATCCTGAAATCTTTTGCTCGATTATTTTTAACCGCATAAGCATACAATTTATTAAGTAGATTTTTGTCGGCTTTACCGTCGATGATGATCAGGCCACGGTCATTTTCAATATCGTTGATGGCCCAGGGTACGATAACTGATTCTGTTTTGCCTGCGTTTGTTGTTCCAACAACCTGTGCATGCATACGGCGAAATGAAAGATTGATAAAGACATCTTCCCCTTCTTTTGTTCGACCAGCATAAACTGAATCTTCATTTTTGCTATTGGTGATTTCCCTTTCATATTTTTTATTTTGTCGCGCCTGAGTTACTCTTCTTTTTAAAATTGTGAAGAGCCAAAATAAACCCGCTGATAAAACAAAAAGAATTATAGCTCGGTTAGTAAAATACCAATTTAGCAAAATAGGTTCAATTTTTTGCCAAATTTTAAGTGCAACGAGTCCCACAGCAAAAATGCCGATGAGAAATACGCCAGAGTTATCACTTGATGGTTTATCCATTAGCGACCTCCTGAAAAATCATCAGGCGTTTCGACCATCTTAAAAGACTGCTGAATCACAGCATCACAAGTCGTCCCAGCCTGAACTTCGATCCATTCACGTGCATCTTTCATGCTTTCGCCGTATTTTTGTGCTCGATCACGAGCTGTATCTGAAACCGCTTGAAGCAGTCCATTGCCAACTCCACCTTTTGAGTTTCCCAGAAAGTCACGCTCAACCGAACCAGCAGCAAGACCACCAACAAAAGTTGTAATCACTTGGCCGACAGAGTTTTTCGCAACATCTGACTTTACGTCGCCATCTAGGCCTGCCATTCCATCACCGCCAATGGCAGAAGCAGCAATATCTCGAATGGAACCATTCGGGTAACTCACTTTCTTAAACTGAATAGAGGCACGGCCAGAAGATTTTTGATAAGTGGCTTCGCCGTAAAATAAAGACCCTTGTGGAATTGAGTTTCCAGATTCTGAAGTCACATCTTCAATAGATTTTGCAATAACGGGTGTGCCTTCAGCTGATGCAACAAATTTATCAATGACCTGCAAGCGAACTTTTGTTCCTGCATGAAGCTCAGTTCTAGCATTTCCATTTTTTGAGCCAATGACCATTGCCGTGTTGTAGTTGATCTGCGAAGCTCCGCGCTGCGAACTTGCAAGACCAGAAGATCCATTTCCCCAAACCTTCGATGCCGTATTATCAGATTTTTGAACAGCTTCGTTCTTCGGGGTCGAATCTGATTTATGTGCAGACTCTTTTGCGGTTTGTCTAAATACTCGATTATCATCAGAAGGCATAAGCATTCCCAAAATTAAAAAAATGCCGACTACTCCAAAAAATACAACAGATACATTTTTAAAATCTAAATCTTGCTTGGTTGTTAAGTTAGTTTTCTTTTTAATAAAAAAATCTTTTACCTTCTTTAAAAATTGGCCTGCATAGTATTTTATTGATTCATTTATTTTCGCCATAAAAACTCCCGTGGAATTTCTAAGCGAAGACCTTCACGGTATTTGATTTCAATATTTGCAGCGAGTTCAGAGCTAAGATCTCGGCGATCTAAAGTTAAGGCAGCTGTAACTGGTTTATCTGAATCAATTTCCCGGGTTGAAAAAATTAGACTATGAATTGATTTTGATTCTTTTCCTTGTTTCAACCAAAACCATTCAGGCTCAATGAAGTTTTTCATCTTTGAAGTCAGCGCAAACTCCAAGACCACAAAACCGTCTTTGGTTTTACCGATTCGTTTCGTTTCAACTGTGAATGTTTCTGATTTCACCTTACGCTTAAAATCGCGCCAGACTATTTGGTTGAGACTTCTAATTTCCCTTGGAACTAAGTAGACGATGTAATCCGCCGCATCTTGATTCACAATCAAAAGTTTCACCGAATAAGATCTTGAGTCTGTGCTAATGAATAAATTTGTCTTAGCACCTGGACGAAGTGGCTTAATTGCGTAGCCCTTATCAATCGACTCAACCCGAAAAGCACCCATATCACCAATGATCGGCGGCAAGTTTGGATTTTCAGGTAAAATGACTTTCGTTGCGATTCCAAGAGCGGTTCTGACTTCTGATACTTCGTCATTTGTTGTTTCAATTTTTCTTGATTTATTTAATGCAAACACTGAAGTCGAAGCAAAAAGCAGTGTGATAAAGATCCACCTCATTGTGCATCTCCACCTTCTACTTCTTTGACAAAGAAAATTCCCCAAGGATTTGACGGCGTTGGGCTATCAAGCTCAAAGGTAAGTTTTGTTTTAAGAATCGTAGCGGCCTTAAGTGCATCAAACTCAGTGATTCGGTCAGCGACAACGGTCACAGTTTTGTCTTTGAGCGAGACCACAATAGACTGCGGATAAACTCTCTGTGAAACTTTTCGATCCTTCACGTATTTTTGAATTTCAAGCATACTTTTTTGAAATGAATTCGTAAGTGCCGGAAAGATAAAAGCTTCTGATTTTTTAAGTTCAGTTTGAACAGTTTCAATATTCCAGTTGTATCTATGAAGTAAATACTCTCGAACGGCAGCTTGTACATGCTGAACGTGAAGTTCTTGGCTGACACTTGCAACTGTACCTGTCGGATCTAATGCAATAACAGTTGGCCCCTGTTTAAAAGCATAGGCTACAATTACAATCATCAATGTTGTGACTCCTATCAGCGAGTACGACAAAATTTTTAAATAGTGATTTTGAGTTGCAAGATCTGTTACAAGTTTTGGGTATCTTAAATTTTCTAATCTGATTTTTTCCATAAATGACCTCCTTGAAAGGGTTAATATCTATACATTTTTCTGTGTTCTTCTTTTCTTGTTTGATAAGCTTGGTATCTTTGAACAATTGGCGATGAAACTCTTTGTCCAACGGCCCTTGTTTTTGCGGCAACTGCTGCCGCTCGAGCCGGAATCGCAGCCATTGATGCAATCGATGCCGCACCCAATGTACCAGCCATCGCCTGTGCGCCTTCACCCACGATTGATTTTACAATCATCGGTGTCATCAGCATGGCTAGCGCAATGACAAAATTCAAAACGATCAAAGTCGCGTAATGACCTTCAGTCTGATAGATGTTTCCGAATGAAAGTGACGTCAGCATTGCAGATAAAATCGCCCAAATGATTTTCCATGATGCAACTTCGATGAGGCCTTTAAATAGATTTCCCGTCATGTAAGACGTCTTTGGAAAAATATAAAAAAGAATCATGATTGGCGATACCACCGACAAGAGCACCCAGAAAAAATAATACATCGCAATTGTCAGATATCTTGAAATATACAAAATCATAAAACTTAGAAAGCTCAGCACAGCGATGACAAGATCATTGAATTTTAGCAGCAAAACATTTTTTGCTGTTGAATAAGATTCGCTTTTTTCTTGAGCCATCCTCATCACTGTTTCAAGACCTGACATATCATCAATTTTATGAGCAATTCCGTCACACACCCCAATGATCGCCTGGCAGATATCAGGAAAAGTGATCAACAAAATTGTTGCAACAAAAACTCTTTTAATTGTATCAACATAATCAGCGCCACCTGATTGCATATACCCCATTACAACAGCCAATAAAATTGCGACTGGCAAAGCCAGATAGTAAAGACCGACAAGCATTTGATGAAGATCTCTGACCAAAGTTCCTAATACTTCAAATTGTGGTAGCATTATTCACCTCCGTTTAAACTGGGTAATGTTGTATCTTTTGGTAATGATTTAAATCCGTTAGACAGGCCTTGGTAATTTTCGATGAATTGATTTGATGTCATTTTTTCTTTGCGATTTTCGAGCGCCATATTCTGGCCCATTATTTTTAGCATCTGTGACTGCGTTCGCAAAAGCTGAGTCATGACTCCAATCAAAACGGCCAGCGACTGATTTTGTAATTTTCCGGCCCCTTGTGGGCTTACCACCTGCGAGTGAATTAAAATGCGCTCACGCTCTTGATCGACTTGGTCCGCGTAATCATAGATATTACGATTCATCGCAATGACCTCTGCGACACTTTGATCATTTGAATCCATCAGTTCTTTGTCAGCCGTCTTTGGCACTTGACCATACAGATCGTGAATAGCACGCAATACATTCTGCGGGTCTTTCAAATCACCATAAAGCCCAGGATTAAACCGAGGATTAATAATGCGAATCAGATCAAGCCCAGAACGAACTCCTGAATTTATATCGCGCATCAGATTCAAAGTATCTTTGCCATTATTGATGATGGTTTGAAGCCTTGTGACTTGCTCAATCGCTTGAGCTAAAATTTGAACTAAGACCGCAACGTCACCACCAAAAAGATCCGCTCGACTCGGCAGTGGAATTACCATTGCAAAATAAAAAATAACGACGATGAATTTATTTTTAAAATTTTTCATGCCGCAGCCTTTGCTGCTGATACACCGAAAGGAAATTCATTGGCGGCTTTCTTAATTGCTTCTGATAAATCAAGGCCACTTGCTTTTAGTTCAGCCAAATACTTATTGTCTTTGGAATCACTTGTTGAAATCCAATACTCTAAAGGGCCTGGATAAATTCTGACAATTTGCCGATGATCTCCTTCGATCAAGAAGGCTTCACTAAATACACCTTTACGCTGCTCTAAACTTTGAATCAAAGACAGTTCACGAAGGTTTAATTTTAAAGCCGTTTCAAGAGGTCTTAGATCACCTTTCTGGCTCATGACAACTTTCATGGCTGTGTTGTTCATGATCGCTGAGCCAATCGGACTCTTGACGATTTCTTCAACGCCCTGGGTGATAAATGTTATTCCTGATCCCGTTTTACGAAATGTTCGAGCGGCATACTCCATAAAACTTGCGGCAGCTTGGCTTTGTAACAACTCCCATGCTTCATCAAGCAATACACGCTTTGAGGTTTTTCTGTCTCCTTCAACTTGATCCAAAATAAAATTAGTCAGGATCAGAATCATCACTGATTGCAGATCTGGATATTGCGACAAACCTTTTAAGTCAAAACTGATAATGGGACTATCAGCCTTAATTTCTTTTCTGCGATCAAGAAGTTTTCCATATGGAGAATTGCCAATCCAGCTGAATAGCAATTTTCCAATTTTTTGCAGTTCGGGTTCATCTGATTTTCTGCAAATCTTTTCAAAATCACTTAAGATGGGTGATTGTCGGCTGACTTTTGCATTTTCATAAGTTTCATTAATGGCTTTTTCAATCAAAACACGTTCAAATTTTGAAAGTTTTAAACTTGCTTCTGAAACCATTTGCTCAATAATCGAAGTCAAAGCCTTAACTTTTTCGCTGGATGGTCCTGCTTGAATATCTTTAATCGCAAATGGATTAATAGCGTATTCGTCGCTTAGCTTGATTTCAAAATATTGACCATGCATAAGTTCAGTTAATTTTTTATAACTGCCTCCGATGTCGATGACGAACACCTTTACTCCTCTGCTCATTTGTTGAAGGAGCAAATAATTATTAAAAAAACTTTTACCTGAGCCACTAGACCCGGTGACTAACGAATTGTAGTTTGAAAGACCAGGATCATAAGGATTGATGCTGACCAACGAACCAAGCCTGCTGTGAACAAGGCAAATCGGGTTTTCATCACCGATGCGCGGACCGTACAGCGGCAGAAAATCGACAAGATTATTTGTTTTCATTCGCTTACCGCGCTCAAGCTTAATCGGTGCTGCTGGCATATTTGATTTAAAAATCTTCCAAGCGCCGACGGTTTCCTGAATTCCTTCGGCACCGCTTAAAGTTTTAAATCGCGTTAAGACTTCACGGGTTTTTTGATTAAGCCGCTTAACACCGGCAGGATCATTTTCTTCACGAAGCACCACTAACAGTTCACCAACATAAATTCTTTGACCGGTGTCGATAAGTTCGCGGATTAGATCCTCAGTATCAGAAAGCCTTGATTCACTTTCGATATCTGAAATCTGGCCGCCCTTAGTTTGCGATAAAGAATGGGCCATCCGACGCTTTTGCTGAATTTTGGACATTTCCTTTGCCTGATCTGAAACCTTTATTGAAAAAATCAGATCATAGTGAAATGGAAATCGCAAAAAGCCATCCATCATTCCGGCCACTGTCATTTCAGGAAGTGTTTTAAGACTTAGCACGCGTGTTTTCAATTGATCCAATATGAAATCGTTTTGGTCTAGCACCAAATCACCAAATACCAATTGCGAACATGGAGATGCTGGTCGTTCTTCAGCAGAAATATTTTCTTTACCGTTTACTTCTTCACTTGGTGTAAAAATATTTGGTTGCTCAACCCTTTGAGCCCGCTTGGGATTAAGGTATTTATAGAGAATGCCTGTAATCTTTTTTTGATCTAATTTTTTAAATTGAAATCCTTGGGACAACAGTGAACTTCCTAATGAATCTAGCGATTCAACAAGCTCTTGTCTTCGCTGTTCAAATTCATCAGTAAACTCAGTTGAAAATTTTGTATTAGACACAAGTGAAAATCTCTTTTTAGATTTTGCCGGTGGTGCATGTAAAAATGCGTAGACTTTTGTTCTGAGAAGCACATTGCCGTTAATTTCATCTTGAATTTCATTGCAGCGGTGTTTGTCTAGTTCACAAAGAAATTTATTTTCTGTAGAAACAAAACTTTGGTGTTTACCAAGAACTTCAGAAAAATCAGAACTTGTTTCAACATGAATTTGCAATGTTAAATTTTCAGAAATCGAATTAACGACAGATCGTAGTCCCAAAGTTAATTGATTGATCCGTTCGCTGTCAAAACACTCAATATCCAAAGGAATCACCTCGATGGCTGTCGATAGTGATCCATCGGATAAAATACAAATATTTTCATCGAACTCCCAAAACGGAAGTTCTTCGCAAAGTGAATCATATTTTTCTGTCATAATGCCTCCTTCTTTTTAAATTTTTTATAAAAGCGGTCATTGAGTCCTGCAAACCTGACCGATGGCGAAGTGATGTATTCGCCTAAATGCTGAAGATATGAATCTGGTTTTCCGCGCTTAATAAAAAACAGAACAAATGCTACAAGCAGCGTTGATCCGTAAACCATCAGCACTTTGAATTTTGTTGATCCAAAGACCAGATTTTGAAGAGAAAGATTCAGAAACAAAATTAAAATATCTGATAATTCAAGACCAAATATTTTACTTTTCGCCTCTAAAGATCGTGGGACTGATGAAGTTAAAAGTGGATTATCGTTCATGCTAATTGACCGTCTGAGACATGAAATCCACTATAGCTTGTGCTCCAAAACCTATAGCACAGCCAATAACGGCGTAGACGATATGTTGCTTCGCTTTTTCTGATCCAGTCATAAATGAAAAACCTGCCATCAATAGCCCGATGACAGATAGAACTGGCAAAACGAATCCAGTCAGCTTTGACTTAATCCCCAACAAAGATGACTCGACACTTGCAAAACATGACTCAGGTGTAAAACACACGACATACACTAGAGCCAGAATTAAAATAAAATCGACAGCATGCAATTTTTTAATATGATTCATAAAAACCCCCTTTGTATTTTTAATTTGTTGATTGAAGCTAAAACCTCCTTTGAATTGATTATTATTTTTGATCACGCGGCATCCATCGCTTGAGCAATCATCGAAGCCTCTTTGTCTTCAAAAAGACTTAAGAACATCGGCTTTTCTAATAGATTGAATTTCAGTCTTAGATAATTTCCGTACAGATCGGCTGCACCTACTTTGTTCCAGAATGATTTCAATTCTTTCGTTTCTGAAATGTACTCTTCAAGTGAATACAAATTGTATTTTGTCTGATCTTCTTTAGTCGGAATCACAAAATACTGTTGATTTAAATACATCCACAGCTTCAACCGAAATGCAGTCGATCCGATTCGCTGAAAAGCATATCCGACCTGATCTTTTTCGATGACATAGCCAGATTGATCAAGCTCGCCTAAATAAACTTTATAGCGATCTGCTTTTGGCTTTTTTGGTAATTGAAAAATATTATCCTCCATCATTTCACCTTCCTTTCTGTTTGCTTACGCAACATTTGAGTTTTCATACATCGTCACTAAATCTTCGATGCTTTCATCACCGCACTGATCGCAAGTGCCATCGTAATTCCGACAGACACGGCCACAGTCCAAACAATGATCCATATGACTGTGATACATGCGGTGAACCGAATTTTTCGCTCTGACATAGGCGCGGGATAATTCTTCTTCGTTGCGTTTGATTTCTTTCAGGTAGCCTGGTTTATCTTTAATAGTACGACTCATAATGACCTCCAATCTTGCTGATCCAGATTTTCATAGAACCTAGATTTTTTAGATTCAATATGCCTCCACTGCTCAAACCCCAGATCATGTTGCGGTTTCGTTAAAGATGTGCAGACTGACATCAATGCCGAAATCATTTTTCGCGGTGTGGATTTTGAATTTTGCGTGTGTTGTGCTAGAGCTTCTGCAACCATCTTTGTTTGAATTTTATTGCTCATAATTTTTACCCCCTTTGGTAAGTTGTTATTCGCGACCGATGAAAACCCAATGTCTTCATCAACCGACGTTTCTTACAGAGGTACTAATTCACAAACTTAGCCAACATGCCGAGACACAGGCTAAGTCCGTGAATGAATTTATGAATTTTAAATTTTTAAGAAAATGCGTGCGATACTAAATTTGCGATTTAAACGTAAGTACGAACAGCTGATTTTTATCTTCTGATTGATTTCAATAAGTTATAAGTGTTCGTAAAATTTTGCGGAGTTCGTGATTACGGACAGTGAGTTTCTGCGTATAATTATGCCAAAATGAATTAAAAGAAATCTCTTGTTTATAAAATATAAAATGGCAACTTCGACATAGAATTCGAAAGGTCTACTTATGATTAAAAAGATTACTCAAAAGCATGGAATGGGTTGTGGAGTTGCATGCGTAGCCGCAGCCTCTGGAATCAACTATGACGACGCAATTAAACTTTTTTCAAAGCCTCAAAACGCTTGGTCGAAAGGATACATGTGCCGTGATCTAGTAAACGCACTGAAGAAATGTAAAAAAAATTATCAATATAAATATTTGAAAAACAAGCGCGATCCAATTTTAAAAATTCCTGGCACAATCGTTTTTACTCGCTTTTCTAAAGCTTATCCGCATGGTCACTATTTAATTAAAACAAGCAAAGGATGGATGAACCCTTGGATCAATTTTCCTGAAATCACACCTGCAAAAAGTGGAATAACAAAGAGGCTGCCGGCTTCACCAAGCTATGCGATATTCGAAGTTGGTTAGGTGGAAATAACGCAAAATTTAAAAGTGATGTGATAAAAGTATAAAAAGCTGGGAAAATCTAAAGCGAAAGAATGGCCAATCTCTCATTTTGATTTGCGATGAAAACATCGGAATTACTTCTGCAAAAGTCCGGTTAATAAAATTCGTTCAGAATATTAAATTTCTGACAACTACGAGAATAGGTTTAAAATACGTTACTTAATGTCATTCGCAGGTAACGACATTTAGATTGTATTCACCATTTACTTGTTCCTGAGTTGGAATTCCAAGACATTCTCCGACGGGAACAGAATCTCCTACAAATAGTGAATTACTATCTGAGCATCCAAATGTTTCTTTGTAAGATGCGTTTTCTCTTAGTCCAACAATCGTTACCTTTCCGCCTACTTTAAGGCGATGAATAGTTTTGGCAGAAGCAAGTAATGAAGGATTGCAATTACCAAATGCTGTCAAAGAACTTAACAATAATGAAGTTACTACCAAGAAATATTTCATAAAATCTCCCTAATTGTATTGTGATTCTCAAAACTTCTCCAGCAAAACAAAGACCAAAATCAAGCTAGATGAAACCGGAATAATTCCAAATTTACAGACCTCGCCCGCCATTTCAATAAGTTCCATTCTTAATTGCGAACTCGAGCTCTGTTAAAGAAAATTATTGACCAAGCTTGCGATTCAAAGGCAGTTATTTATATGCGCAATCTAGATTTGCAGCCTTGGCAGAAGCTAGAAGCTCCATACGCCCAACGTTATTAGGGTTCAATTGAAAATTAATTTTAGCTCCGTCTTGAGTTGTAAGAATATATTGAGTCGACCCGAAAATTTCGTTTTGTGGTTCTGCACTGACTTCCTCGTTATCATAACCTAGGCCTAATGCAGTGAGGGTGTATGTATTAAAATCTAAATCATCTTTGGATTCTGAAAAAACAATGCTGCTAGCTTCTGACAATTCAGAAATTTGTGACTGAGTAACTAAACATTCAATTCGAAAATCAGCAAAAGACGTTGATGCTAAAAGACTTAGTATTATAGCTAAAAATATTTTTTTCATAAGCTCTCCATTAAAGTACAGTATAGAACAAAAACTCGAATTTGACAAAAAACTCAAGCTGACTACGATTTATACAGAGATATTATTCACAGGTAACAGAAATGTTACGCCCCTCTAAATAAAGTTCTGCGCGTTCGCCATCAACATCGTCTTTGGTGTAAAGAAACAAAGCAGCCTTATTATTGTAATCAGCAAACCCATAAACAGTCATATCATCGAAGTAGTCGGCCGCCAACTCTTCGACATCTTCTCGTCCAATGGGGCGGTTCCATTCGATAGCTAGACTGTAGTCCCCGCGATCATCCATTAAAACTTGAACGTAATTGAAGCCTGCTGAAAAGCTGTCTTCTGGCGTGCAATTTTCAACAATGTGGACCTGTGCTGTATTCGCAAGACTTGAAACAACGGAAACATGCCGACCTTTGTTAGAACTTGCAAATGCAAAACTAGAGACTAAGCAAATAATTAAAATAAATATTTTTTTCATTCAAAACTCCTTATGCTTTTTAGTTATTTAATTTTATTTAATGTTTTAACGATGGCTTCACCAAAGATTATTGATGATTCAGGGTTACGGCCAGTTACCAAATTTCCATCAACCGAAATCCCCGGTTCTTTGTGTCCGCCAGAAATATAATTTACCTGACCTAAGTGACGAAGAATTCCTTCAACACGAAAGTAACCAACAACTTTTTTATCTTTTGCTATTGGTTTTTTCCCATCCCAGTTATCTACAAATCCTAACAAGCCAGTTGAAGCACATAAAAGTCCTACGACTTTATTAGATTCTATGGCTTTTTTTACAAGATCATGAACTTTTTGATTCGGAAAGAAGTCATGCCAAGCACCATTGCCTGCAACGAATGTTATCGCATCGAAATCTTCAATTTTAACTTCTTCAAAAACCATATCTGTTTTGATTGCTTTAGATTCTGGATAGTCTGTTTTATTTCGACGGTCAGGACGAACTTCTTCTTTTAATTTAGATGCCGTGACTACTTTAAAGCCAGCTGCTTCATAGAGTTTACGAGGCTCACTATATTCAGGCCACATAAAGTCATCTGGAATCATCATGAGCACTTTTTTGTCTGCGAATGCAGACGTAGCAAGAAAAAATACGGTTAAGGCTGTTAAAAATTTCATCTACTACCCCTTGATTTGTTAGATGCGGTTGTTTATAACGTTACTGTTTGCTATTAACAATTTTAAATACTAAATACCTGCTATTTGGATTTTAAATATATAGGAGTTGCTTTAAATGGATTTAAATTTATTGCGTTGTTTTAAAGTCGTTGCAGAAAATGAAAGTATTACAGAAGCGTCTAAAACCCTTCATTTATCGCAGCCTGCAATTAGTCTTCAGATCAAACGCCTTGAAGAGCAAATTGGTAAGCAACTCTTTGATCGTCATAATCGTGGTCTCAGTTTAACTCCTTTTGGTATTACAGTGTTGGCACATTGTAAACGTCTATTTGATGTCGAGTCTGAGCTTCAATCTTTAATTAATGGTAAATCTGAAGAACCTCAAGGGCGAGTAAGAATTGGAACATACACAACAGCATCTTCATATTTGCTATCTAAGCCTTTGACTGAACTTTTACAAAATAATCGCAAAGTTTCGATTTCATACACATATGCAACATGCGAAGATATTATTGAAAAAATTAAAAATTACAGTTTAGAGTGTGGTGTCTTTAGCGAAGTTCCCCCAGATGACCACTTGGAGATTACACCGATATTTACGGACAAGCTTATCTTTGCCCAATCTGCAAAGACACCTCTAGTTAAAACAGATAAAATTATCCCGGCAGATTTAGCTCATATTGATTTTCTATCATATCCCTTGAGATATGATCTCTGCTATAGAACGGTAGAGCAGCGTTTTGGTCGGCATCTAGCAAAGACACGTGTCGTAGCCGAAAGTGAAAATTTTGAAACTTTGAAACAGATGTTAATTCAAGGAGCTGGAGCCACATTTATTCCAAGGTACATTATAGAATCTGAACTCAAGAAGGGGCAAATTAAAGAAATTGAAATACAAAAAATAAATCTACCAATTACATTTTCTTTTGTTACCAAAAAGAATGCTGAACTATCAGCTGCTACTCAGCTTGTTCGCGATATGTTTTTAAAATGGTTTCATCAGACATCCCATACCAGTACTTCCAAATATCGGTCAGAACATCGAGAGAATCTTTAGGTCGATCTGCATGGTGCATGCGAATATAAACTGCATACCGAATGGCCTCACTTATGTTTGCCGCTGCGGTGTGAGCCAATTGATAATGTGCAAAGATCATGT
>Ga0255220_1000502_pt1 | contig 15599 bp, 21 predicted proteins | sample Miss_Colum_RepB__FD_188423 | JGI IMG/M metagenome (GOLD analysis project Ga0255220, IMG submission 188423) | Freshwater microbial communities from Mississippi River, Louisiana, United States - Miss_Colum_RepB_8d | ecosystem: Environmental > Aquatic > Freshwater > River | place: USA: Louisiana...
CCTCTCGTCCACCAGCTCAGTCCGCAGGATACTCACGTCCCGCGGTGCCGACAGATGCAGCCTCACATAGTCACCCCTCGCGGCGATCACCGTGACCACCACGTCCGACCCGATGCTGATCTGCTGCCCCGGCTTGCGCCCCAGCACCAGACCGCGCCCGAGATCTCTTACCTGTTCCGACTTCATCTGAGTACCTCCTCTACAATGTGCCAGTCCCTCGGTCTCCAGCAGTGCCATCCGCTGTAGTGCTGCTGGATCATGTCGCCGGTAATGGCTTGCCGCCAGCTCATCTGATCCTCACGCAACTGCCCTTTGTCCGTCTTGAGCTCGACCAACAGCAACCGCCCGCGCCGGGCCAGGACCAAATCCGGAAATCCGGCATGGCCTGCAATCGGCGTGCGATACGTCTCCTTGCCTCGCACCCGCACCCGGGCGGGGCGCGTGTGGTGCACTCGCCAGCCGCGGAGGGTTGCGTATTGGATCACTTGGCGTTGCCACTCGGCTTCGGTCATGGTGCCTCGATCTCCGACAGCAAATAGGCCTCGAGCTCGCCGTAGTTGATGCCGTGCTTGTCGGCCACGATGCGAGCGGTGTCCTCCAGTGTTGCCCACTTCACGCCGTCGCGGATCTCGACGGTGTAGCCAATCGAATATGCATATTCCCTATCGACAGCGAGTGCCACAAATGGCGACAGGTCGTCATAAACGCCTGTAATCTCGTATCGTGCCGGTGCCTTTGCTCGTGCTCGTGCCGCCATTGTTCTGCATCCTCTCTCAGATCGTCTCGTCGTCCTGCGTCGCACTGTGCGTCGCGTGTGTGGATAAGTTATCGGCGGAGTTAATCTCACGCAATAGCAGGGTGTGGCGATTTTCAAAGATTTCTCAAACTCGCCTCACGTGGCGGATTTGTCGGGGCGGGTCGCCCTGCGCTCCGTCTGCTGCAGGGACCGCAGATCGCGATCTGTGAGCAGCCGCGTCGAGCCCACCACTTGCCCGAGGCCCAGCTGGCCGCAGAGCTGCCGCACTCGTGAGTGCGACACTCCGAGCTGCTCCGCTGCCTGTCTGGTGGTGATGATGGTGGTTGTCATGCGTGGCATGTTATCGGCTGCGTGAACGGATGCAATGACAAAAATCAGTAGACCGGCACCGCCACTCGACGGCGCAGCACCAGCGACCCCTCCAGCTCCACCTGCCGATCGTACTCCGTCCCGTGCTGCTCACTGCTGACGATCTGCCACGTGTAGTCATCCGCTGCTCTGAGATCGCTGCCGCCGTCGGTGATCTCGATCGAGATGGTGAGGGTCTGGCTCGCCCCTGATCCGGCCTGCGTGAGTGCCGCGATGGTCCCCGTGATAGCACCTGCCGGCTGCACGATGCGAGCCGCACCCCATGCCAGATTCGCGATGCCGATCCCGTCGAGCCGCGTGTAGATCGCGCCGCCGACATCCGTGATCGTCACCTCGATCTCGGTGCCGCTGCGGACCCGGCAGTCGTCGCCGGCCCAGAGGGTAATCTCACCAGCCGCAGACACCCGGCTGCTCACGCTGACGGTCGTGCCCGATAGGCTGGCCGCGATGCCGTTGACCGTGCCCTGCACCTCGAGCAGCGTCGTCTGTGATGCATCGCCGGAGCCACCGCCGCCGCCTGAGTTGTCCCGGATGGCCTCGAGGCTGTCGGTCGTGATCGTGTATGTCGCTCCGGCTGTGGTTGCTCGGATCTCCGTCTGCGTGGATGCGTCTGCGGTTTTGCCTGCCAGTGCTCCGAGCCATCGGCTGAGATACGTGATGCCGCTGAACAGCGTCGCCGTGATTCGCCCGAGTAGCGTCGTCACGTCTGACTGTACAGCTGCGACTGCTGCGCTCGTGGCAAGGCCGCTCTGAATCTCTGTGACCGCATCCGCTGCCAGTGCCGCAGCGCTGATCGCATCCGTAGCGAACTTCGCCGCCGTGATCGCTCCGCCTTGGATGCTCGATGCCGTGATGCTGTTGTTTGCGATGGACTGAACCACCGCTGAAACGTGCCCGTTTGCCGTGATCTCGAGGTTCTGGAAATGCGTCGGAAATGTCACACCGCTGATTGACCCAACACTGCCCGTCACACTGGCCACTGCCCCGCCTGCATAACTGCTGACCGTCGCGGGAAACGTCGCTGCCAGAAACCCCGTCGGCTGCGTGTAGGTGGGCATGGGCATACCCGTCACCGTCACGCCGCCCCACTGATCCGTGTTTGCTGTGACACGTGCCGTCACCGATCCCACTGCCCCCGTCACGCTGCCGACCGCACCCGTTACCGATCCCACTGACCCGCTCACACTCGCAACCGTTTGCGTCGTGCTGATCGTCGTCCCGCTCAGGTTAACGGTTGTCGTTGCTGCTGTGAGCTTTGACCAGTCCACGCCGCTGTAGCCCGCAGTCGCTGATGCTGACGTTGCCACCGTCACCTGTGCCGATGTGCTGGACGCCTTGTAAACGCCAACCACGAACGATTCCGCGTCCGTCTCTGCCTGCGTTGGCGCATACGTCCATATGCCGCTGGTGCTGTCGCATGCCAGCGTGCCCGCACCGCTGCCCCATGCCCCCGTGCCCGTCTTAACTCGCACTGACGCGCCGGTCGTCTGTATCGTGCCGTCAGCCAGCAGATAGATTGCACCTACTGCGACGATTGGCGGTGTTGCTGCATTTCTGGGATAGCTCATAGCGTTCCGCCTCCGATCACCTGACCACGACCTACAAACAGATAAGACTTCACGCCTGCTGCCGGAACCTTAAACGCATAACTCCGCCGCTGTGGTGTCAGCAGTCGCCCGAGACCACCACGGCCTGACTGGTACAACTGCCAGACCTCCGGTGCCGTCAGTGCTCGATTCCACACGCCCTGATCGTCGATCCTGCCGCCGTGGCCTGCGGTGTAGTCTGGCCCGTTCCCGATCGACCAGTTGCGCCCAGTGCCAATACTCCCGGACAGCGTGCCTGTCCCGTCTGCAAGTCCACTCTGGTATAGCGTGATAGCTCCGCCTTTTCGCGTTGCTGTCACAAACGTATACACGCCTGCGGTTAGGGTTGAGGTGGACGCAACGGAAGTCGACGTAACATAGACGTTGAGTTTTCCATTATAGCCGTAAAACTCCACGCCTGTGAGGTTGCCGCTCCCGTAATTGCCCGCGATGTAAAACTCGCTTGTCGTTCCACTCACCGAAATCGGATTGATCCACGCCGAGATGGTGAAGTCCCCAGTGCCGGACAAAACTGGACGACTGCAGAGTGCTCGGTTTGTCGACGATGCAGCAAACGATGCCTCCCAACCGCCCGGTGAGGCTGACCACGGGAGCGCGCTGAAATTCTGCAGGCTTGCGTGCGTGCCCCGTCCACTGCGGTCGAGCAGCGTGTAACCGCTTGGACCCAGCGAAGGACACCATGCACCGATCAAGCCTTGTAGGATGTTTCGGCTCATTGAATTTGCGGGTACTCGCCCATATAAGAAAACTCGTGATTGCCCGCCGTGGCGTTAAGTGCCACACCAGTATTGTGCACCACGAACAAAACCACCTTCGACGGCAGGCAGCCTCCAAACGCACCGCGAAGGCTGACGCCTGAAAAATGATATGTGCGGTCGCTTGTGTTGCTCGTGGACATGCTGGCAACGGGTTTACAGATCAGGCTCTTGATGTCTGAACTGGTAATCGTTTCGCCGCTGCTTGTCCCGTCAAACACGTCCGGCCAATTGGCCCCGTCCCACGCAACCGCCCAGACCTCAATTGACCGGGCTGATGTGGGGCTGGTGCCTGCGGTGACTTTGCCGGACAAGATAAAATCCGTGTAGCCGTCCGTCGTGTTGTCAATCACTGACGACTCGATGCCCGCCAGCAGATTCGTGTCACTTGCGAGCGATGCAACGGCGCAGGTTAGCGTCTGCTTGCTGCCGTATTTGATCAGCACATTATTTGCCATTACGCACCCCCTGCAATCGCACGCCGTGCGTTAATCACGTAACCGATTCCGACCTCGCCAATGCCGACGGTGTCGACCCACCTCGCCGCCGTGTCTGCCAGTGCCTGCAGCGCGTCCAGCTGTGGCTGCGTTGCGAGATTGTAAGACAGCAACACAGCCCCGACTCCCTGCACAGTGCCGCCGTCCATGTCGATGGGGCGTCCGGCCTCGATCCAGTCCACAAACGACATTGCCGCACCTCGTGGTGGATTCGGCAATGCGGTGTTCTGTGCCGCGATTTTGACGATTGCCCACAGCCCCGTGGAGATGGCTGACGCCTGAACTCGATCCGCTGGGACCGGCTGCCGGATTGTGACCATCTTTGCGTTCACTGCGTCCGCTGCCTGTTGGTCGCTCATGGTGGCGTATTGCGGCTGCTTCAACTCGTCGATCAATGCCTGTTCGTTCATTCTGTGACTGCCTGTTGCTGTGGTCGTCGCATCGTCATGTAAACCGTTCGCGTGTTGAGTGCCGCCAGCGTCAACTGCCGTCGCACATTACCAACCGCATCAGAGCCGCTGGCCCCGAGCCAGTTGGCCCCGCCCGGTCCATTCCTCCGGCAGAGCTCCAGCTGCTGCAGCAGATCCCCAATCTCCCGAATCAGTCTGTCCAGCTGGTCGGCCTTCTCGTCGATCGCGTCGCTGTAGAGATGGCAAGGATCGCCCGTCTGAGTATCGGACGAAGCCGATGGTGTTGCCGTCTCCTGTTGTAATGGTGTCTGCTCTGGTGACGTAGACTCTGTCATACTCCTGCACCTCCGTTGATTGTTGCGCCTCAACCATGACCCGCAGTTGCTCATTCACTCGCACCGCATGGACGCCCCAGCAGCTCAGCACACCGGGAGCCAGCACCAGCAGCGCTCGACTGAGAGCCACTGTCACGATGCTTTGCGGAGTGATGCGGAACACCGCCACGCCGAGGCCAAAGCAGGCCCAGCCCACACTCATTGCCTGCCAGAATTCGCCCGTCAAATCAGCCATGATAACCCCAGACATACTGCGAGGACGACGATTGATAGCGCGATGGCGAGGACCACCCACACCCACGCGCTGCCAGTGTAATCCAAAAACGTCTGAGCAGTCTCCTCGGAGATGTCAGCCTCGAGGCCGGGCGCGTCGATCTGGATGGCTCGCTGCCTGCGAGTCGTCTGTCGTTTGGCCGGCTGCTTTGGCTGCTGCTCATCATCGCTCATTCTGCTGCCTCTTGGCGTGCCTGACAATATGCACGCCGCAGATAGTACACCGCACCAGGGTAAACCCCAACCACGGAAACAGGATCGCCCAATATCATGGCCCGCCCGTGCCCGGATCTGGTACTGGCTCGCCGGTCGTCAGCATCATCGTCAGCCGCGTGTCAGCAGATCCGAGATCGACAATCGCCCTCGCGTCTGCGTCCGTCAGGGCTGAGCCAGTGTCCTCGACGAAGAACTGAATCGGGCTGGTCGTGCCCCAGCCGCTGACCGCCAGCAGCTCGTCCACAATGGCCAGCACATCGAAGGACAGAAATGGCCCCGTGCCGGTCGTGGCGTCCTTGTACGCTGTTGTCTTGGTCCGGTTGTCGAGCGTGTCCCAATCGGTAATGTTGCCGCTTTGGTCGCTGCTGTACTTGATCCCATAGACTCTGATTGTGCGGTTGGGTATCCACTGCACCAGCCTCAGCACCAGCATCGCATACTGCAGATCGGCAGTGCTGGCAAGGTCCGCTGCCGGCGTCGTCAGGTAGCCCCGGAACTCGTAAGGGTTGGCGCCGGTCCGCGTGGTGAGATCGTCGAAGCCGATTGATGGCAGGGCCGTCTGGAGAAAGTCCTCATCGGCCCCGGCGTCGCCGCTGTAGGCATGGCCGCTCACTGTCTCACTCAGCCGGGGTCCGTCCTTGCTCGCATAGTAGATGTCTGCCGTCCCGCTCGTGACTCGCAGATACAACTGCAGCCCTGCCAGTGGCCTCGCGATCTGGTAGAGGCCTGCGTCGATCGGAGTGCCTGCCGCACCTGCCGCTGGCTCCGCCGCCGCCCAGGTGAACTCGACTGAGCCCGCGCCGTCGATCGTGAACGACTTCACTTCGTCGCTGCTCCAGTCTGTCGCTGTCCACCAGTCGCTATCCAATGCGTGCTCTATCATGGCGTGTAAGGCTCCACTGTCACTGTGCTCGGGAAGTCGTCATAGAGGCCGTCCCATGCCGTCGGACTGCCTGCTCCGTGTATGTCGGTCCATGCGCCTGTGGTTGTTGCCACCTCACCAGCCACCCGGCGGAATACTGTCGCTGTCGTCGCGTCCCACTTGCCGGCCGTCATGCTGGCACCGCTGGGCAGAATCAGTGGCTGATAGTCGCTCGTGTCCTCGGGGAGATAGTAAGCGTAGCTTCTGCCTGGACTTGTCGCCGCGTTGTACTTGAACACCACAACAAATGGCGATTCCTGATTCGGGTAGAGATACACCGCCGACGTGTAGCTCGCGCCCGACGGGGCGATCCGAATATAGCCGCCGCGAAACACATCCCACCCTGACTGGCCGACCGTGTTGAGCGATGTTGCTCCTCCGGGCCCGTTGGCATCGAATGTCAGCTTGTAATGATCCAGCCCGCTCGGGTTGCTGTGCTGACCGATCAAAGCGTACTGAGCCCCCGGTCGCACATTTAGCCACGCGATCTGGTCGATGGGCCCCGGCGTCGATGCGTTCTGCACGTCAATCACAACCTTCGCCCACAAATCGGCCTCGATTGTCTTGGCGTTGTCTGTCACCAGCGATGGCCACTCAACACCCCACCAGATATCGCTGTTCTGGTTGCCGGCAATGTACCCATCACTGATGGCGACGATGCCAGTGACGTCGGTGCCGTCGAGCCACAGTCGGCCGTGAGTGATGACGTGAGAGACTGGCGACGTCCACAGCAGTTGTGGCCAGCCTCGAATGTTGATCGTGTAGGAGCCAGCACCCCAGAGACTCTCCATCCACACATATGGCTCAGTGCCGCCGGCTCCTGACCGGCTCAGGTACAGCCCGGAGGAATCCCAGTATGGCAGATGCGTGCCGCTTGGTGGCGTCTTGTCGGTGAGTGGAAACGCGATCGGGGCGTTTGTGCCGTTCCACGGCTGCGATTTGAAAACCGGCGGATCGATGTCGAGCGATGTCGTCTGCCGCGCTTTGTCGTATGGCGGAGCCCCCAGCCAGCCCGGAGCCATTATGGGGCTTTCCTGCCTGCCCCTCACCCCGTGGTGCATGTCGCCCCAGCCGTCGATCTTGTATCGCATTCCGTTCGGCCGATAGGTGCGGGTCGTCTGCCCCGTGTTGATCGCGTCGTCGAACTGAATGACGTAGCCGTACTGGCCGTCAGCTGTCCTGATGTTGCTGCTGGCCCCTTGTGAGCTGAATGTCGCCCATGCCCACTCGCAATTCTCGGCCGCTCGGATGCCTGGCTCCAGCATCTGCTTGTGCCGTAGGTGTCGCCATAACTGGCCCGACAGCTCGGGCGTCCCCTGTGCTGGTCTGCTGACACAATACCCCAGCTTGCCGCATGGCTCAGCGTAGCACTTCGTGCCGCTGGCGATGGCCCTCGGGCCAACATTCAGCACCGCGATTCTGCAGCCCGTGTCCGTGATCGTCGTGCCGTTGATGGTGAGGATCTTACACTGCACCGGAGTAGTCGCCGCCGCTGGCATCTGGGCCGTCGCCTCGACCAGCAGCCGGCCCAGCCCTCGGGGCTGCGTGGGCATGCTGCCGGCTTGCTGCGCGACTGAGCCGAGCAGCTGCTTGAATGCCGCCGCCTTGTCCCGCGTCATGCTCAGCCGTCGCCGGTCGCTCATGTCTCCACCACACACCACCCGAAGGTGCTGACCCTGCGAGCGATCCGCCGGCCTGTCGTGCTGACTGCGGTGCCTGTGGCTGATCGGACCTGCACCCGTTGCTTCGTGTCCGTCCACGTCGACCCGTCGAGCGTGTAGATTCGCGCCCATACCTGAGCCACCGAGCCGGCTGCGATGGCCGTCTCCAGCTGCACCACCAGCGCGTCACCGCTGCGGATGACCCCCGGCTGCACCGCCCCGAGGGATGCGTCGCCGGTCGAGCGAATGAGATCGCCGATGGCCGCCGCCTGATCGCGTGTTGCTAGTATGGGGTGTTCGTCTGTCATGGTTGGTTGTTCGGCAATGGAACCGCAGTCCAGTCGGCCAGATCCTCGAGGACAAACTGGTTGACGATGACGCCGCTGAGCCAGACCGGTTTTGCCGTGCTGATGGTTGTGCTGGCGTTGATTGCAAGCGTGGCCGAGCTGGTGCTGGCAATCGACTGAATGCGAGCCTCCAGCGTCTTGCCGCGTGGGCCTGCGCCGATGACTCGCACCAGCGCCCCGACGTGTCGCGTCGAATCGAAAGAGCCAGTGCTGAGCGTGAGCGTGGCCGATCCTGCCGTCATGGTGCCTGTCCCGAACTGCGTGCCAGTAAGCACCGGCACCCGCACCGCTTGGCCGTTGGCGTCCAGCCAGATCTCGCCGCCGGTCTGCTGCTGCTCCTCCGTCTGGATGGGGCGCTTGATGATGCGTCGATCTGTCGTGGGTGTCTTGCCGTCATAGGTGGCCTTTGTTACGTCCTGCCATGCCGCTGTGCTGCTGGTTCTCGTCTGGTACACCAGTTCATTCGGGCCCTTGTTCGGCAGCAGAATATAGTAGCCGCCGGGGTTGATCTCGATCGTGTAGCTGATCGGCCAATACAGCGAGCCAGCCACGTCTCGCTCTGGCTCGTCCGGCATCTCCACATCTCGCAGCAGACAGCATCCCGCCGGATACGACACACCGTGGATCGTCACTGCTGAGAGATTGATGGTGTCGGCCAACTCGAAGAGGAACTGCGGGATTGTCGCGAAGTTCGCCGTGACGTTCACGACTCGCGTCCGGACCTTGCGCGTGAGGCCTTCGTAGAGATCGCCTGCCGAGTTGACCAGCGGATACCCTCGGGCGTCGTAGAATGCCGGCACCGCGATCGACCCGGACCTCATGCCGCCCTTGACCCGCTGGCTGGCGTAGGCCTGATCCTCGCGGGTGGTGATCGCTGTGCTGTACGTTACCTGCATCAGATAGCGGGTGAGCACCTCGTCGTCCTGCGACAGCTGACGATTCACCACGATCGCCGTGGTTTTCTCGGGATGGCTGGCCCCCTTCGCCGGGATGCCTGTGGCCGTGACGACAGTCGTGATCGTGTCCGTTTCGGTCGTGGTTGTAATCTCCCACACGTCGACGACTGTCTCTGTTCCATCCTCGTCCTGCTGCCACTGCCCACGTCTGTAGAGTCGTGCCGTCGCTGTCATGTTACACCGCCCATCCGATCATGCCGTCCTGTGTCGCCTTGAGTAACTGCCGCTGTATGCCGCGAATCTCTTTCAGCTGGTCGAGCTGCTGCTGGCTCAGTGTCCCCTGCTGGTTGATGATGCGGTTGAGCACACCAGCACCGCCCGCCGTTCTGAGATCCTGAGCCGGCCCGGCCTGCTGCACAGCCTTGTCCACTCTCGTGGCGATGTCCGCCGATTTCAGCTCCCCGATCAGCTCATCGAACTTCCTGCCGGCAGTCGTCGCCGCGTCTGGCTGGTTGGCCGCCGTGCTGGCCGCCGTCGCTGCTGTGGCCACCGCTGCAGACCATTCCTGCCGGGCTGCTGCCAGCTCTGCGCTGGCCTTGTCTAGTCGTGCTGCGTAGGCATCGGCCCTCGCCTGCTGGTCCGCCGCCGCCTGCTGGTCGATCTGCTGCACCTGCTGCGTGGCCATCAGATCGATCTCGGCCTTGATCGCATCGGCATCGAGTGAGCTGTCGAGATAGGCCATGATGTCGACGATGCCGCTCGACAACCACGCCTGCGTCTCGGCCCACATCCGCCGCACACCGGAGACCGCTTGCCCGAACACGTCGAGGAATCCATTCCGCCATGCGTACCACTGATCAGAGATAGCCGCGATCCCCTGAGCCCATGCCACATCGAGCGATGCCCAAAACACGCCAGCCGCTGCTGCCACGTCGCCAGCCGTGAGTGCTCCCATGATGCTGGAGAGTGTGTCGGAGACTGCCGAGCCGAGCCCGGCGAAGGGCTGCAGCAGGAGCCCGATCGCGTCGTAGGCCTGCCCGAAACTGGCCACCAGCGTCTCGCCCACCAGCTTGGCCAGTGTCTGTATCGCCGGCCATGTCGCCATCACCAGGTCGATCATCTGCGACAGGTAGGGCAACACCGCCACCGCGATGACGTTGCTGGCGTTGCGGAGCGTGGCCACCAGCCCCTGCCACTTGTCGTCGAATGCCGCCGCCGCCTTGGCTTGCTCGCCGCTGATCGTCATGCCGAGCTTGTCGGCCTCGGCCATGAGGGCCCGGATTCCGCCGGCACCGTCGGCCATCATCGGCACCAGATCCGCTCCGGATTTGCCCAGCAGATCCATCGCCACTGAGGCCTGCGCCGCCGGGTCCTGAATCTGACTGATGCCTTGAGCCACCGCCAAAAACCGATCTTCCACCGGCATGGCCAGCAGCTGCTCAGCAGATAGCCCGACCGAGGCGAGAGCAGCCGCCGCCGACTTGCTGCCGCCCGCTGCCTGTGTCGTGACGTCGCCCAGCTTGCGCATGCCCTTCTCGACAGCCTCGAGATTTGCCCCGGATTGCTCGGCAGCATACCGCAGCTGGCTCAGCGACTCAGCGCTCGCACCAGTCCGCTGTGCGATGTCGTCGATCCCTGCAGCAGCCTCTGAGAATCGCCACACCGAAGCCGCCGCCGCGCTCATGCCGGAGACGATTAGCCCGATCCCGCCTGCGACTGCAGCAGTGCCGAGTGATGCCGCGATGCCTGCCACGCCTTTGGCTGCACCTGCGAGCCGAGTCGTCAGCGTGGACAACCCCCGCTTGAGCGGGGTATCGTCGACGAAGATCTTGACGAAGGCTCTGGCCGCCTCGATCGCTCTACTGCTCGCCACTCAGCACCTCCGGTCCGTATCCCGCCAACCACTGAATCTCACCTGGCGCGTGCTGCGCCATTTGAGCCAGCAGCACCTCGCGACCCGATGGTCTGCGCCGTTCGGAGTCGCCGAAAAAGTCCTGCCACGTCCACACCCGATCAGACCGCTTCGTCCGCTGCACATTGTACATCGCCGCCATCAGTGACCCGAGCCGCTGAGCCCCCAGCCGCTGCGACTGATGCACAGCCCACAGAGCCTGCCTCAGTGTCATCGGCCCGAGATCCAGATCTGTCATGCACCGCAGCCGTGTCAGCCATTCATCGGGACCGCTGCAGTCGATGCCATCGATTGAATATCGAGAGCCTCCACCGCTGCCTCGATCTGCTCGCTGATCGCCTGCCTCGCCTGCTCCTGAGCCGCCTCCACCTTTGCCAGCAGATCCTGCAGCCCGGCTTTTATCGGGCTGCCCTTGGGGAAAAAATCGGTGAGAGCCTCCAGCAGTGCAGTCGATGCCTCCTCGTGCGTCGAGCCGTCCGCCGCCTCCATCAGTGTGGCCGACGGAACCTGCTCGATCGCTGCGAGGACTTCATAGATCAGCGTGTCATCCAGCTGGATAGCCGCCAGAAACTCGCTGAGCCGCTGCGGGTTGTGGGCCATCTCCAGCACATCCCACTCCGTCGAGTCGAGGATGCGCTGGCGTGCCGCGATGCTGATCCGGACCGGATGCACCTTGCCCGCCGTGTCACGATACTGAGCCATCTCCTGATCCTCCGGTTGTTGTTGTTGGTTCCGACTGCGACTGGTTGCCCCCAACCACTGCAATCACCTTGAGCTTCACTGTACTGGTGGTGCCGTCTGCGTTCGTCACCTGCACCTCGTCGACCTGTCCGAGTACCACTGCCATGATGTCCTCCTCAGCTCGAGACTGTGCTGTAATTGCTGGAATAGCTGTTGTCTGCCGCCTTGGCGATCTCGATCGCCACCTTTACCGTGTCGTTGTCGGGCCGGGTTTCGTTCCAGCTCTTGATCCTGCCCTCGAGCCGGAACACCACTTGGCCGACGTCTGCGATCGCACCGCTGGCCAGTGCGTAGTGGTGCACCGTGCCGGCGACATAGGCCGCCCGCATCGCCGCGTATGTCGTGCCCGGCGTGCCGCGCTTGAAAAGCATGTTGGCCGAGATGGTGTACTTCGGCTTGCCTGTGTGCTCGCTGATCTCGGAGTCGCCCCGGCAGTTGCTCTCGACCGACCGCCGCTCGCTGCTGATGCTGTCGTCGATGACCACCGGAATCTCTGTGAGTGCTCCGGCACCGCCGAGGGTTGCGGAGTAGTACAGCTTGCAATCGTCGCCGAGGACGGAACCGTCTGCTACGTTTGGCATTACTTAAAGGCCCTTTCAAGGTAATAGGGAATCTTGGGTTCTACAATGTTGTAAGCAGGCCGCATGAATGGCCGGCGCTCCTCCAGCTGCTCGATGCTCGTTAGTCCGCCCGCAGCTGTGCGGACCGTTTTCCTGTACAACTCCGGGCCGACCACGACATACTCGTTGTCATTGGAGATCGCGTAGAATAGCCGCTCTTTTAGCGGGCTTGGCTGCATGTGCAGCAGTGGCACCTTGCCGGGCTGTGAGATCTTGTCGGGCCGCCGTGGCTTGCGTGCCGCGTAGCCCTGCCGCAATGCCAATCGATACCACTCCTGCCGCTGGCGGAATCGCTCGAGCTCCTCTGGCGTGAGCTCGCTGAGCTTCTTCTGGGCCGCCCGCTTGAGGGACCGCCGAGCCACCTTGCGGATACTGCCGCCGACCACGTCGAAGAACTTCGCCTGCCGCTCAGTGATGCCGAGCTCGCTGCGTACCGTGCCGTCTGGTCGCCGCGTGAATCGCATCTTCATGTTAGCGCGGAATCGAATGCTTTGGCTCATGCTCGATTCCCCACGGATACGGTCCAGACACTCTCGATCACGCCGACAAAGACCTCCATCTGGTCGAGGATTTCGCCGTCGCATGTCGTCGCGATCGAGACTGACCGCCGCCGTGCTGCGATGTTGCCGGCCAGTGTCACCTGCCGATATGTCGACGACGTCCGCAGATGATCGCACAGCCCCTCGAGCAAATCCTCGTAGTCGTCAGATGCTGCGACTGCCTCGGCTGTGCAGCGCACCGTCAAGACGATCGCGATCGTGATGTCCTCACTGACGTCGCCCCGGTTGCTGGTGTCCTCGACTCGAGGACAGATGATCGTGAGGAATCCCTGCGTGTCGCTCACCTCGTCGATGATGGCCGTGTAGCTCCGCCGCCTGCTGACTGTGATGCCAGCCGGCAGAGACGGGTAGGCCTGCAGCTGTGTCACCAGTGCCGCCGCCAGTGTCCGGATACGCGCTGCCATCAGTCGCGCTCCTTCGTATGAATGCGGAGATATCGCCGCTCTGGGTCGTGGTATTGCCAGAGCTGTGAGCTCGGGCCGAATGGCATGACCCGGAATGTGATGTCGTCCACTGTAATGGTATCGCCCCGCTGCGGAGTGACCACGGTGCCGCTTATGATCAGGTCCGCAGCGAGGACGATCCAGTCTGTCGAGCGATCTCCGACCCGAACCGCTTGGTACGTTTCGGACCGCTCCCATGTCGACTGCCCCCGCACCGCTGTCAGCTCGCAACTGTTGGCGCCACGTGCGAAGGTAGCCACCTCACCCCGCACTCGGAATGATGCTGCTTGCGCTGCTCGCTGTGCTGCTTGGATTGCTGTGACCACGGGGAGACCTCAGGAGAAGGAGCCCACTGGCCGGCCCCCGGAGGAAAGGCCGACCAGCGAGCAGGGCATGACTACGCCAGCAGCGTCTCGGTGCTGGTGATGGCGTCGGTCACGACGATCGGAATCCCCTCGTACTCGGTCGGGCGAGGCGCTGGCATCCCAGTCGGGCTATAGGTCGTCCGGCTCACCTGCAGCTGCCGCAATGATCGGCGATTCATGCAGATATGCGTGGGCTGATCGCTCGCCGGGAACAGGGCCAGAGCCCGGGCCAGCAGGGTGTCAGTGAGACCCTTGCCGCTGTCCTCGGTCAGGTTGGCGATGCGAGCCACAGCGTACTTGCTGCCGATCTGCACACCGAGATGGCCGCCAGCATCTCGCACCATGGCCACCATGCTCTTCGAGTTGCTGCCGAGCACGACAGACTCGAAGATCTCGCCGACGGTAAAGTTGATGTTTGGCGTGCTCAGCGACTGATCGCCGGACCCCACCAGAGCCACTGATGCGTCGTCCGGAGTCGATCGCAGGAACCAGACCGAACTGCCTGTGGCTGCGGTCGTGCCGGCTGCGTTGATCACCAGCGCGTCGCTGGCTCCGTTGTAGTTGGCCGAGTCGGCCAAACCGAGAAAGCCGTCCGCACTGCCGCCCACGGTGCCGTTGAAGAATTGCTTCTCCAGAGTGAACAGAGCCTCGCGGATCTGTCGGGCCGTCCGCTGATTCATCCAGGATTCGGCGCCGAATCGATATGCTCGACAGGCCGCCGCATCCTCGATCACCTTGGCGTCGATGTACTTGAGATCCACCGACGTCTGCGTGCTGATCGATGCCGTGTAATCGGCACCCGCATTCACCGCTCGGAAACCGATCACGGGCGCGGTCGTTTCAACATTGAACTTGTGCACCGTGCCGTTGCTCGACTGCATCGCGTGCAGTGCTCGCAGGACTGGCGCCTTGTTCAAAATGTCGGTAATCTCTGCCGGGTTGACGTCGAGGCTGTTGAACCTGATCAGCTCATTTAGCGTGGAAAGTGTGTCCGCCATGGTCGTCTACTCCTCAATTCTTCTTGCTTCGGAATGCCTCGGCCAGACTGCGTGGCACCGTGCCACCAATCGCCACCGGCGTCGTCTCACCCTTGACCGCTTCGGCCATGCTGGCCGCTTGCTGCTTGAGCTGGGCCAGCTCGGCTCGCAGATCCTGGATCGTGCCCTGCAGTGTCTGCAGATGCGAAGCCTGGGCCGCGTGGAAATCGAGGCCATCGCGGAACATTCGGGCGCCCTCGGCATCACCGAAGGCTGTCATAAAGGCCGCCAGATCCGGTCGCGTGGGCGCCTCCTGCACTGTCACCGGCACCTCTGCCGCTGCAGCTGCTGGCTGCTCCCCTGCCGCCGCTGGCTGCAGCGTCGCCTTGTTCATGTCATTCTGTCCTTGCTGTGACCGGATGGCTGCGAGCACATCGTCGAGCGATCCGATCTGATCCACCAAACCGAGGCCGACAGCTTCGGCTGCCGACCACCACCGACCGTCGGAGACGGCCTCCACCTGCTCACTCGTCATGCTTCGACCGCTGGCCACATCGGCCAGAAATCGGGCGTTCATCTCGTTTACCTTGTCCTGCAGAAATGCCTGCTGGTCCGGGGTGATTTCTTCGCCTGGAGTCGCGATGCCCTTGTAGGCTCCGCTGGTCAGAAGAACCGACTTGAGGCCCGCGTCTGCGTAGGCCTTCGAGTAGTCGATCACCTGCCAGTATGTTCCGATCGAGCCGAGCTCGGAGTCCTTCGACGCCCAGATGCTGCCGGCCTGCGATGCGATGCGATAGGCCATCGAGCAGCCGCAGCCGTTCACGCTGGCCACCACCAGTGTCCGCTGGGCCAGCTCGTTCACTGCGTCCACGACAGCCGTGCCGCCATCGACCACACCGCCGGGGCTGTCGATCCGCAGGACCACAGCGCGGGGAG
>Ga0255220_1000506_pt1 | contig 15545 bp, 13 predicted proteins | sample Miss_Colum_RepB__FD_188423 | JGI IMG/M metagenome (GOLD analysis project Ga0255220, IMG submission 188423) | Freshwater microbial communities from Mississippi River, Louisiana, United States - Miss_Colum_RepB_8d | ecosystem: Environmental > Aquatic > Freshwater > River | place: USA: Louisiana...
AGCCGCGGCCGTCAGCCGACTGCCCATGGCGCACTATGCGGTGGGCAGCGCCGTCAACCAGGCCACGCGGCAAATCGGCTCGGCGCTGGGCGTGGCGATCACGGTGGCGCTGCTGGGGCATGCCGCCCTCACACGGGCGGACTTCAACACCCTGTACCTGCTCCACGCCACACTGGCGCTGGTCACCGGCCTGCTGTGCTGGCCGGTGGACACCAAGCCCCGGCCCGCCAGCGCATGAACCCCGCCCACCCTACGGACTGCTAGCCCTCTTCATCGATGCACGAGACCGCCATGAGCCTTGATCCCAACGTTGCCGCCACCCTGTCCGCCTGGCAAGCGCAAGTGGACGACCTGCACCAGCGCCGCCGCGCCAACGGCGGGGGCCAGGCGGGCGTGGTCCACCCCCAGCAGATGGTGGGCAAGACCGGCCTGGAGGTGATGACCGGCATGCTGCTGGGCCAGCTGCCGCACCCGCACATGGCCGAGACCCTGGCTTGCGACATGGTGGAGCTGGGCGACGGCCTGGTCGTGTTCCAGGCCACCCCCCAATTGGCCCACCTGAACCCGATGGGCTCGGTGCACGGGGGATGGTTTGCGACCTTGCTGGACTTTGCGCTGGGCTGCGCGGTGCACACCAAGCTGCCGGCGGGGGTGGCCTACACCACCAGCCAGATCAACCTGAACATTGTGCGCGCGGCCCACATCAAGACCGGGCCCCTGCGCTGCATCGGCACCGCCATCCATGTGGGCCGCCAGGTGGGCACCTCGGAGGCGCGCGTGGTGGGCCCCGATGGCAAGCTCTACGCCCACGCCAGCACCACGTGCGCGATTTTCCCGGCCAGACCGGCGGCTTGATCGGCTTGCAACCGTGGCGGCAGCGGCCCGCCACGCCCAAAGCGCGTCAGCGGGTCAGGCGGCGGGCCCACTGACCCAGCCACTCGAGCAGTGGCGATTTGACAGTGCATCAGGCTGTCCGCCACAACATCACCGAAAGGGACTTGTCTAGGCGAATGAACCATCGGCATGCGATGGGTCGTGAGCCATGCGTCCCGGGGCATTGGATGGGCAAGTCACGCCAGAGCAGCTTTGTGTCATACTTTATGAAGATTATTTCATCAATAATCTTTTCATTTTTGGCAAGCTAGAACAGGAATCCACATGATCGACTTCATGGATCGCATCAATTCGGCGATTGACAGGAACATGGTTCGGCTTCGCGCCCTGCTGACGCTGGCGGGATTTCTTGCCATCGAAAACGTGGTCGTTCGCCTGGCCAGTGTTGCGACCTTGGTTGCTGCCGTGGTCGGCTCGTTGGTGGCGCTGGTGATCGCCATCAAGATGGACTCCTTGACCATCTTCCTGAGCTCCTTTGGCTGGATCTTGTTGCTGATCGTCGCGTTCTATGTCGGCAGCAAATCACGATTGATTTGCATGACCACGCTGCGCAACAACTCCTCGGGCGTGGCCAGCCAGGAGTTGCTGGATATTTCGGTCTTCATGATGTTCGTCCTGTGCCTGGTCTCGGTCTTGGGTGGGTTCTACCTGGCCGTCAAGATGAGCTCGCTCGTGTTTCTGGTGGGCGGATTGGGGACTGCCGTGATCGCGCTGTATTTCCTGTGGGTGATCCTCCATCCCCAACTCATCAGCACCCGTGTGGAGGGATCGTCCACCGCGGGCTTTGATGCCATTGCCTATTTCGTTCTGGGCTACAAGGTTTATCTGCGCCTGAGCACCTTGGTCTTTGGTCTGCTGCCCACGGTTGGCGCCGCCTTCCTGATCAATACCCTGGTCAAGTCCTTTGGTTCGACTGCCAATCTTTTGCAAGGCGGGGCCGCGGGCATGGTCGGCTTCATCCTGGTGCTGGCAGGGCTGCTGGCGCCCTGGTTCATCTACCTGTCCTTTATGCTGATTTACCTGCTGTTCGATGTCTTGCGCTCGGTGCTGCTGCTGGGGCGTGCGGCCGAGAGCGGCTTGGCCATGGGGGCCGCATCGACCGCGCCGGCCCCCATGCCCGAACAACCGCCCCTGCAAGACCCGCAAACGGCCTCGCTGCCGTCGTTGTCGGGTAAAGCCTGGCGGAACATCTTGATTGCCGTGCTGGTCCTGGTCTTGGGGGCCACCGTGCTGATCAAGGGCAAGGAGTGGTACCAAGACTTCCAGGCCAAACGTGAAATCGCCCGCATCGAGGAAGAGGCCAAACGGGCAGAGGCCGAGCGCCAGGCCGAGATCAAGCGCCAGGAAGAAGAGCGGGCTGCGCGCGTGGCCCAGCAGGTGGCCGAGCTGATGGCCAAGGTGCGCAAACACATCGGCCAAAGTGGCCTGGATCTCTTGCTCGAGCCGGATGTGAACCGCGCGATTCGCGAGATCCTCAACACCGACGACAACCTTCGCGCCTTCGAGACCTATTTCGAACAGTCCGACAAGGTCGTCGAAGCCGATGGCCTGGTGATCGCAACCGGATGTCGCCGCGACAACTGCGCCGTGCTCAAGGCCATTTTCACGGTTGATGTGAAGACGGGACAAGTGGGCGCGGTGGTGAACACCCGTGACCGACTGGTCTACTTTGGCCACACCGAGACCGACGCCCCGCCGGCGGTCAAAAAGTGGGCCATCGCCCTGGGTCGCTGATCGCCCGAATGATGGATTGGGCCATGCGCAACACTCGGATCCGGACCCTGCTCCTGACCGCCTGCCTGCTGCTGGGCGGAGGGGCGGTGCAGGCCCAGCCCGAAACCCTGGTGGCAGAAGGCAGCCAGGTCACACAATACTTGCCCATCCACTTGAGCACATGGGGCAACAAGCGCCCCCTGCTTGCATTGCCGCTACCGCCTGGCACGTGGACATTGCGCTACATCGAAACAGTGCGCAACAACCTGCAACTGGAGGGCCGCGTCTTCTGGCTCGATCAGGTCGAGCATGGCCAAGTGGTGGGCTTGACCTGGGCTTCGGTTTGGGAAAACGGCGGTCGCAACTGGGTTCCGGGCGCGCGCTGCACGGGCACCTTGCTGGTCAGGGCACGAGAGCCTGGCCTCAATGGGGGTTGTTTCTCGGTCAAGGCCAGCGCCTTCATGACCAACAGCTCGAGCGCATCTCAAAAGCGGATCCGCGACATGTGGGATCGCGCAGGTCTTCAATACGCCAACCGCGCCATCTTTCTCGATGGCTTTTTTGAAAAGCGTGGCGGTGCGGTGGTGTACCTGGATTACGCGGTGCCCACACGCGCTTTGGGCATCCCCGACAGCATGGCCCTGAACACATCGCCCGAGCGAACCTTGGCCCTGACCCAGGCCGTTCAGGCATATCAGGCCGGCGCGATCGAGCAGTGGTTTCGTGCGTATGGCGAAACCTTGAACGATCATGTGCAGACGAGCCCGTCGGATCGACGCCTGGCCGCATCGGAGAAGCCGCCCCTCTTGGCGATGCTGCGATCGGCCATTGCGGCCCATCTGTCTGAAGAAGACCGGCAGGCAATCGCCACCCTGGACGCCCTGGCCCCCCCGAAGACGACACCACCCACGCCTGCTGCTGCGGCACCGACCACGCCTGCTGCCGCAGCACCGCCCACGCCCGCCGCTGCGGCGCCCGCCGTGGTGCCGGCAAGCCCATCGGCGCAGGAATTGGCGCGCATGCGGGCCGAGGTGGAAGCCCTTCGCGAAGAGCTCGAACGCACCCGTCGCGCCCAAGCGGCCGAGGCGGCCAATCGCGCAGAAAAGCCGCCCGAGCCTGCCGCCCCTGTGCCAGCGCCGCAGCCCGTCCAGCCCCCTGCGCCAACCGAGCAGGCTGCGGCCACGCCCAAGCCCCCTTCGACCACGGCCGCGCCAGCACAAAGCCGGCCCAAGCCCGCCACAGCGGCGGTTCGTGACGTCGCCCCCATCAAGCCTGCGGCAGCCGCGCCGGCCAAGGCCCCGGCTCCCGAGTTCAAGGCGCCGCCGCTTGCGCCCAAGCCGCAGGCCGCCACACCGCCCAGGGCGCCGATACCAGAAATCCGTGAGGTACAGCCCCGCCCTGCCCCGCCAGCCCGCAAAAAGTCCGACCAGGACATTCCCGAGATCAAACCAGTGCCCCAGGGCCCGCCCAAGATTCCGATGTAAGCGGAAATGGCCATGAAACGATCAGCCCTCAACGCCCTGTTCTGCTTGCCACTGTTGCTGGGCTTGACCGGCTGTCTTGACTGGGATGACGAAGAAGAGGACACCAGTCCCCAGTCGTCGACGGCCACGGCCTACCGGGCCGAACTCACCTGCGGATTTCGGGGCCAGCACATCCGCTTGCTGGCGTGCTTTTCCTCATCCTTGATCTCGACCGAGTTGGAACTCCGAAACGGCCCCGCGTATGGTTTGTACAAGGCCTACGAGATCGATCGTCTTGGACAGGAAACCAGCCAGGGCTTCGTGATTGATCTGAAACGAAACTTTGAGCTGCAGGTTCAGAACGCCAGCGAGACCCTGATTTTGGGTGTGCGAATTCTGGATGTTCGAACAGGACAGGTGCTGTACGAAAAACAGGTGGGCCAATTCGGGGCCATCATCGTGTCCAATTGAACGAGGCCCCTGACCGGCCCCCGCCCCACTCAGGCTGGCGACGAATGCGCCAACACATGGCCCAAGGCACAGGGGTCAATGCCATGGCCAAGGCGGTGGCCTCTGCGGGCTCACCCCAATCGAGCCAGGACGTCTGCGAGCCCATCGGATTTCTCCTGGACGGGCTGGGGACAATGCGCGCGCCGCACCGCTGCGCTGCGGCCGGCTGCCCTATCCTGATGTTTTTCAACAGGAGACTCGTCATGAAACAACTGATCATGGGCGCCGCGATCTCGGTGTTTGCGGCCACGGCGTTTGCGCATGGCTGCCCGGGTGAGATGCGCGCGATCGACGCCAAGATGCCCACGGCCAAACTGTCGGCCGCCGACATGAGCAAGGCCAAAGCCCTGCGTGAAGAAGGTGAGAAGCTTCACAAAGAAGGCAAGCACACCGAATCCATGAAGGCACTGGCCGAAGCCAAGAAGCTGCTGGGTGTCTGAGCCCGTGCAGGAGGTGGTGCAGGGCCTGCCCCTGCACCCCGAGCAGGACCTGGCCACGCGCTTGTGGCAGGAATTGACGCGGGCCCCGTACGACCGGCACCACGATTGGCGAACGCCCACCTTGGCCACCCAAGGGCTGGACAACAGCGGCCCGCAGGTGCGCACCGTGGTGTTGCGGCATGCCGATGCCGCCTTGTGGACCTTGCGCGTGTACACCGACGCGCGCTCCCCCAAATGCGCCCAACTGCGTGCGCAACCGATGGCGCAATTGCTGTTTTGGAGCAAGCGCCTGAACTGGCAACTGCGGGTATCGGCCACCGCCACAGTGGCGCACGATGGCCCACAAGTTGAAGCGGCCTGGTTAAGCATCCAAGCCACCCACGCCGCCAGCGATTACCTGAGCCTGCAAGCCCCAGGCCAGCTGGCCGTGCCCACGCACGAAGCACCCGAGATGACCAACCCCACCGACGGACGACACCACCTGGCAATCCTGCATTTCCAGGTCACATCGATGGACTGGCTGGCCTTGCGCAAAGACGGCCACCAACGGGCCAGGCTCTACCCCAGCGGCGGGGTGGAGCGGCTGGTGCCGTGAGGGAACGGGGGGGCTGGGGGCCGCGTCGTTCATCACGTTCTAGGCCGCCGATCTGGGCGTGCCTTCTTCTAAGAGCAGCGCGTGAACATGTCACCCTGCCTAGGACTGACCGGACTCCCCAAAAAGTCGCACTGCAACACGAATTTGCATGATCGCATGAGCCCTTTCTCGTGGCTGCGCTACGCTTGGCCCATGGTCACTTGGACTCATCCCCCCCTTGCAGCGCCCTGCTCTGGCCGCAAGATGCCCCGGTCAAGCGGCCCCACCCAGGGGGCTCTGGCCAGCCCATGTATCGCCCTGGCGGCGATCGGCGTTGGGTGCATTTGCCCGTGGGTGAGGCAGTGCTCACCTGGGCGTGGGCTTACCGTTCGCCCGCCACGGAATAGGTGATGGGCAACTTGCGCGTGGCCAAGAACTGCGCCAAGGTCTCGCCACGAAATGCCGCGTAGACGGCCGGGTTGGGCACGCCCAGCACGGCGGCCATTTTTTCCAGCACAAAAAAGATCACCCCTCGGCGGATCATCTCGATCCACTTTCGGCCCCGGATCAGGTCCTTCTCTTCGTCGGTCAGGCCATGCTCGGTGGCCAGGGCTTCAAAGTCGCTCACAAAGCGCGCGCGGTGCTCGGGCCGGACCAGGGCGTGCAAAAAGCGGTTGATGCGCAGGTTGGCGTGGCTGCGCGCATGGGTGAACGGGTAGCTGCCTTGCAAGCTCCAAGCGCCTTCAAGTTCCAAGCCGATGTGCTGGCGGTGCGCTTGCACGGCTGCCGCATCGGGCTCGCCGCCCAAGTCCTCCAACACCAATGTGGCGATGTTGGTGACCGACGGGGCATAGGTTTGTTTGTGAACCAACTGGACCCGATCGGTCAGCGCGCCGCGCATGATCAGCCACATGATGACTTCAGCGCCCTCCATGCCGCCTTTGGCCGCGTAGTCGGCGATTCGCATGTTCACCAATTGGGCGGGCGCTTTCTCCAGCAGATCCAGGAATTCATCGTCCCAGGCTTCGTTAAGGAAACCCGCGCGCTCGCCATGCACTTGGTGCGACAGGCCCCCTGTGGCCATGATGGCAACGTTCAGGTCTTCCGGGTAGCTCTCGATCGCGCGGCGCAAGGCCTGGCCCAACTTCCACATGCGCTTGGCACTGGGCACGGGCAGTTGCAGCACCCCCACCTGCAGTGGCACCACCTGACCCGGCCAGGGGCCGTCGGCATCGCCCAGCATGGATAGCGGCGATAGAAAGCCATGGTCCACCGGCTTGCCCTGGAAGAAGGACATGTCGAACTCGTCGGCCATCAGCGACATGCCGATGTGCTGCGACAGGCCGAGGTGCCCGGTGGCCGGCGCCACCTTGCGCGGGCCACCGCCTTCGTCGGCGGCCACATAGCGATCATCAATGCCCAGCACAAAGGCGGAATAGTGATCCAGGAAGAAGGACGTGATGTGATCGTTGTAGATCATGAAGATCACGTCGATCTTCTTCGCTTGCACCCAGCCACGGATGGCCTCGAAGCCGTCAAAGATCGGCTTCCACGCCGGATCGTTGTGTTTGCCCGTGTCTTTGGCAAACCCAATGGTGGGGGAATGGGAGGCGCCAATGCCGCCAACGATGCGTGCCATGCTGGGTGTCCTTGGCAATCAGTCGAGTGCCGCCTTGGCCTTGACGATGACGCCCGCCAGCTTGGTCGACTCGGCCTGGATGTAGGCGTTGAATTGATCGCGGGTGGGGGTGAACGACTCGTAACCGAACGAGACGAATTTCTCGCGCACATCGGGCTCGGCCAGGGCCTTGGCGATGTCGGCGTTGATCTTGTCGGCCACGGCCTTGGGCAGGCCTTTGGGGGCAGCGATCGCGGTCCAGCCGCTCACTTCAAAGTCCTTGGGGCCGCCCGCTTCTGCAACGGTGGGCACGTCTTTGAAAGCGGGCAGGCGCTTGGGCGCGGCGATGGCCAGGAACTTGAGTTTGCCGGCACGGTAGAGCGGGCCCGCGGTGGCGCTGGTCCCCATGGCAAAGGCCAGCTCACCGGTGGACACGCCGGTGTAGAGCTGCGTCGTTTCCTTGTAGATCACGTGCTGCATCTCTGTGCCCGTCACCGTCTCAAACAATGCCGAGCCCAGGTGCACCGGGTTGCCGACCGACCACGAGCCGTAGTTGAGCTTGCCCGGGTTGGCTTTGGCGTCGGCCACGATGTCGGCCACGTTCTTGTACTTGCTGTCCGTGGCGGCGGTGAAGAAGAAGTAGGTCTTGAACAGCGGCAACAACACATCAAAGTCGGCCGCGGCGTTGTAGGGCAGCTTCTTGAACAGGTGCGGGTAGGCGGTCAGGTGCACGTTGTCGAGCTGGATCAGGTCGTGGCCATCGGTGGCGCCACGCTTGAAGGCATCGATGGCGATGAAACCGTTGCCGCCGGGGCGGTTTTCCACCGTGACCGGCTGCCCCCAGCTCTTGGAGAGCTTGTCGGCCACCAGACGCGCCACGCCTTCGGGGCCACTGCCCACAGGAAAGGGCGTGATGATGCGCACAGGTTTGGTCGGGAAGGTCTGGGCCTGCGCGCTCAGGGCCAGGCCAAGGGTCAAGACGGTCAGGGCACGTTTGAACATAAGGGTCTCCGGATTTGATGGGGGTCAATTCGCAAGGTGCGAATGGGGGGAGATTCTGAAAAGAGCCCCCCAAGCTGCCAAGATGCCGATATCGCGGGCGCGATAACATATCGTGATCACCAAATCTGGGCTTCCCCATGAAACTGACCGCCCTCCAGGCCCTGGTGGCCGCCATCGAAGAAGGCAGCCTGCGCGGTGCCGCGCGCCGCATCGGGGTGTCGCAGCCGGCCCTGACCAAGCTGGTGCGCGAGCTGGAGATTGAGCTGGCCGCGCCGCTGCTGGCGCGGCACTCGCAAGGGGTGCGCCCCACGCCCCAGGGCCTGGTGCTGTTCGAGCACGCCGTCAAGGTGGCGCGCGAGTTGGCCAGTGCCACCGACCAGATCCAGCAGCTGGGGGGGCAGATGCGGGGCGAACTCAATGTGGCCGCTGTGCCCGTGGCCATGATGCTGCTGATTCCCGAAACGCTGCGGACCTTCAGCCGGGCCTACCCGGACATCCGGCTGCGTGTGAGCGAAGAGCTGTTTGTCGAGCAGCTGCAAAAACTGCGAAATGGACAGCTGGACCTGGTCGTGGGGGGCATTCCCGACGGCCTGCCCAGTGGCGAATTCATGACCGAGAAGCTGATGGAAACCACCATGGTGCCGGTGGCGCGGCGCGGCAGCCGATATGCCGGGGCACGGCGCCTGAGCGAAGTGGCCGAAGCCGCATGGGTCTACACGGGCACCTCGGCGCAGACCGGGTATGCCAGCCGTCTGTTTGAGGCGCATGGCCTGGCCGCACCGCCCGTGGGCGCCATGGTGAACTCCACGCTGACGCTGCTGGCGCTGCTGGGCTCGGGCGACCTGCTGGGCCTCATGCCTGAGCAAATCGTGTCGCACCCGCTTGGGCAGGACATTGTGCGCGTGCCCTTGCTGGAGCCCGGCTTGCCATTGTCCGTGGGCGTCATCATCCGCAGTGGATCGGTGGTGTCGCCGGCCATCCGCCAGTTCATCGCCCACCTGCACCGGGCGGCGCATCAGCTGGCCAAACAGCCTGGGCGATCGCCCAAGAAAGGGGCATAAGGCCCGCACCGGCTCGCCCAAAACGGACACGCCCCAAACGCCGACCTCAAGGGCATGATGGACAAGCTGCCCACTTGGCCCACGCCCCATGCGTTGCTGCCGCATCACTGGCAAGCTCAGCATGCCGCCTAAACGCAAACAGCTTAACTTTGGCTGATGGGGTTTGCCGGACGCTCAAAATGAAAGGGGCCACATCCTTTCGAATGTGACCCATTGGGTATTGGTGGAGCTGGCGTCTACTGAATCATTGATGCAAGCCATTGATTTACATTAATTTTATAAATCAGACTTTGCAATTTGTTCCCCCAATTGTTCCCCCGCTTTTGTTTGGGTACACCGATTTTTCGTAAAGCGCGATCAGCGCTTTTGGTCATGTAAACGATGTTCACCATTCGTACGCATAGCAACCACTAGCGCGAGTTTTCGTTAAACCTATGTGACTGCAATCGACCCATAGGAGTCAATGATTGAATTTGGATGGCTGCTTTGAAGAACGAGGTTCTCAGTTCTGATCTGACAATTTCATAGGGACAGCCTTTTACGAGCTTGTTCATATTCACGCGCCAACCGAGCGACAAGCTCTTGTGCGGCAACCACCCTTTCTATAGCGCCGATGCCTTGGCCGCAGCCCCAAATATCTTTCCAGGCTTTCTTCGCACCGTCTCCGAAGTTCATCTTGCTCGGGTCAGACTCGGGCAGATTCTCCGGGTCCAGTCCGGCCGCACGGATCGACGGCGCCAGGTAGTTGCCGTGCACGCCGGTGAACAGGTTGCTGTAGACCACATCGTCCGAGTTGCCATCGACAATCGCTTGTTTGTAGGCTTCGGCGGCGCGCGCCTCTTCGGTCGCGATGAAAGCCGAGCCGATGTACGCAAAGTCCGCACCCATGGCTTGCGCAGCCAGGATGGCGTCACCTGAAGCGATTGAACCCGACAGCGCAAGCGGGCCATCAAACCACTGACGGATTTCCTGAATCAAAGCAAAGGGGCTCTTGGTGCCAGCGTGACCACCGGCGCCTGCAGCTACGGCGATCAAGCCGTCGGCTCCCTTTTCAATAGCCTTGTGTGCAAAGCTGTTGTTGATGATGTCGTGCATCACCACACCACCATAGCTGTGGGCGGCCTCGTTGATCTCCTCGCGTGCCCCTAAGCTGGTGATGATCAACGGGACTTTGTATTTGACACATAGCGTCATGTCATGGTCAAGCCGGTCATTGCTCTTGTGCACGATCTGGTTGATGGCAAATGGTGCCGCAGGCCTATCCGGATGTGCAATGTTGTAGGCCGCCAGGGTTTCCGTGATTTCGGCCAGCCACTCGTCCAGCTGAGAAGCCGGACGAGCGTTGAGCGCAGGCATGGAGCCGATAACACCCGCTTTGCATTGCTCGATCACCAGCTTCGGCGTGCTGATGATGAACATGGGTGAGGCAATAACCGGCAATCGCAGTTGTTGAAAACAAACGGGTAGTCGCATTTTTTTGCTGGCCTTAACCTTGGCGTACCAAGTCTGCACCCTTCTCGCCGATCATGATCGAGCCCGCATTGGTGTTGGACGAAGGCATGGTGGGCATGATCGAGGAGTCGATCACACGCAAACGCTCCACGCCGCGCACGCGCAGCTGAGGGTCCACCACCGAGCGGTCATCGCTGCCCATGCGGCAAGTGCCGATCGGGTGCCACGAGGTCTGCCCGCAGGTCTTGATGTAATCCAGAAGAGCAGCCTCGTCCTGCACGTCGATGCCAGGGCGGGTTTCCTTTTCCACGAAATCCTTGATGGCCGACTGCGTCATGATCATGCGGGACAGGCGCAGGGCTTCGACCGCGCTACGCTGGTCGTCCTCGTGCGTCAGGTACTTCGGATCAATCAGCGGGTCCTGGAAGGGGTCGTTGGACTGGATGTGCAATGCACCCGTTGACTTGGGCCGCAACTGGAAGAACCCGACCTGGAAGCCCGGGAAAGGGTCCATGGTGTAGCGATCCGGTCCGCTGATCAGGTGAATCTGGATCTTGGCTTCCGGACGTGTCTGCTCGGGGCGTGTGCGCGCCTGGGCGTGCACCGTAGCCGAAGGGGTGGACATGAAGCCGTTGCGCGTGATCAGGTAATGCGCGCCCATCATCAGGGTGCGCCACTTGCTGTTGAGCACCTCATTGATGGTGATGGATTGGGTGCAGGCAAAGGTGATGCGTGCCTGCAGGTGGTCGCGCAGGTTCTCGCCCACTTCGGGGGCGTCATGCACCACCGGAATGCCCAATGCCTGCAGGCGGCTGGCCTGACCGATGCCCGAGAGTTCGAGCAGGTGCGGCGACTTGATTGGACCGCTAGAGAGGATCACCTCGCGCCTGGCTTTGGCGATTTTTTTCTGGCCGCCCTGCAGGTATTCCATGCCCATCGCCGTCTTGCCCTCGAACACGATGCGCGTTGCGGGCGCATCGGTCTGCACATGGAGGTTGGCACGCGGACCGATGCCATCTAGGTAGCCAATGGCGGTGCTGCAGCGCTGCCCCTTGCGGGTGGACAGCTGCAGGTAGTTCACGCCCTCGTAGTGCGCGCCGTTGTAGTCCTCGGTCAGTGGAATGCCAGCCTGCTGACATGCGTCCACAAAGGCGTCCGACAGCTGGTCGCGTGTTGTGTGCCTGAGGTGGGTGACCGTAATGGGGCCTTGCTTGCCACGGTAGGCTGCGTCGCCATGCGGGCTGGACTCCATGCGCTTGAAATACGGCAGGCACTCGGCATATGACCAGCCTTGGCAACCGGCAGCAGCCCAGGCATCGTATTCCGCAGGATCGCCACGCACGTAGATCATGCCATTGACCGACGAGGAACCGCCGAGCAGCTTGCCGTGCGGCCAGTAGATTTCCTGGCCTTTGAGGTTGTGCTGTGGCTGGGTCTTGGACGGCCAGACATAGCGCTCGTCCCCAAGAATCTTGGCCACGCCCACAGGTGTGCGCACCCAGAAGTCGCGGTGACGCGGAGCGCCTGCCTCGAGCAGCAGCACAGAGACAGCTGGGTCTTCCGTCAGGCGTGTGGCCAGGGCGGCACCGGCTGAACCGGCGCCCACCACGATGTAATCAAACTCCATGTTGTCCACGATGGTCTCCGTGCTCGTCTTGTTCAGGGTGCGCAGGCCGCTTCGGCGCTGTCGAAACAGGCGATGAATTGCTGCACCTCCTGCGGTTGGTTCACCTTGGCAGCGCCGCTGGCGAGCAGTTCCTGCAGGCTGGTCTCGCCCACATAAAACCGTGCCCAGTCCTGGTGGCTCAGGCTCAGCTGAGGTGTGCTGGTGTCGGCACTCTCAAGGTATTCGCACACCCCATGGCGCAACTCCAGCGTGTGATGGCTGTTCTTGTCGGTGATGTGGATGGTCAAGCGCTGACGTGTGTCGCCAGATTTCTTCGGGTCCAGTCGGATGCGGAAGAAGTTGATGTAGCGCCCGGGTTCCACCACCAGAATCGCCTGGATGCTGGGCAGCACAGAACGCACAGGCTGGATGGCGTTTTCCATTTCGAGTGCCTGGGTCAGGCAGAAATGGCGTGCGATGGTGCCCGGTGAACGGTAAGCGATTTGCCTGAGTGTCTCGGCCTGTGACTTGCGGTAAGTGATGTTCTCAGGCTCAGTGGCCAACAGCCAGCCCGCGAGGCGACTGGCCCAGACCAGATCGCCGTTGGCCATGTTGTCAAGGTACTGTGCAAGCACTTTGTCCGCGCCGCCAAAACCCTCAATGATGCGGGCAGCTTCTTCGGCTGCGGGCAGACGGTGGATGCTTGCGGCATCCCCGTCGAACCAGCCAAAGATGTGGTGGTACATGTGCAGCGGGAAGTAGAAGAACTCGCTGTAGGTCTCGGCATTGTTCGGAAAGTCGCGCAGTACCTGGGGCATTTGCACGAATTCCTTGAGCTGGTCCGGCGAGAGGCCCTTGTTGATGCCACGCAGCGTCTGGTCGATCATGTAGTTGATCGCGTCCATGTACAGCTCCAGCGACTGCTTGACGTTCTCTTTGCCAATGACGGGCAGCGCATGGGTGTTAACCAGGTGCTTGGGTGCCAGGTCGCGCACCACGCGCAGGCCATTGCGCCAAGAGGTGGGGTCGCGGAACACATCGCCACGCAGCGTGTAGAAGTTGATCAGACTGGACCAGAGGAAGTTGTTGTAGACCAGGTCCAGCTCTGGCACATGAATCGTCAGGCTGTCTTCGGAGTCCGAGAAGTAGCGCGTGTAGAACTTCATGCGCAAACCCGCCACTACCATCTCTTCGCCTTCGTGGACCAGGTGGGTCGCCAGGGCCGTGCCCTTGGCCTTGCCCGGCGGGATGATAGCGCCCAGGCCGGTGTCGGGGCCACTTTGCGGCAAGTGCAGCGCGAACTGGCGCTCGTAGCGGGCGGTCAGCGCGGGCATGGCCTCTGGGAATTCCCCCCCCCGATGCAAAGCCCGTGACGATTTCCGTCAGGAATTTGTTCACATCGTGGTGACCGATGATGATCGCATCGGGTGCCTCGCGCAAAAAGGCCTGCGTGCCATGCGCGTAATGGTTGTGGCTGTAGATGATGGCCTTGATAGGCTTGTCGCTGACCTTGCGGAATTCGGCCAGTGCCTTTTCGCCATCCTCGAGATCGTCGCCGGTGTCAAAGATCACCAGTCCCTCGGGGGCTTCGATCATCATGCGGCTGGAAATGCCGATGCCCACCAGGTTCCAGATCTTGGGTGCAACCTCGATCATTTTGGGGGCCACAGCAAAGGTGGCGGTGATGGCTTTCAGGGTGGAGGTGGCGACCTGTGCGCCACGTGGGCCCTGCATCATGTCGATGTTCTGACCACGGTAACGGTCAAGGGTGTGTGTCATGTTCGTTTTTCTTGTAGTGCAATGCAGTCGATTCCGACTCAGTTCAGTTGCAGGTTGGCGTTCTTGACAGCTTCAGTCATCCAGGCCAGCTCCTGCGCCACCAGAGACTCAAAAGATTGCGCAGAAGGACTCGACATGGCCGTGGTGCCGATGCCAATCAATTTGGCTTTCACATCTGGCGAGGCGATGGCGGTGGCCATCTGTACACGCAGCTGTTCGACGATGGCAGCGGGAGTGCCTTTGGGCGCGGCCAGACCGCCCCAGAACACCAGAGGCGGCTCGTCGAAGCCGGCTTCCTTGATGGTGGGCACGTTGGGCAGCGCGGCGTGGCGCTGGGTGTCCACAACAGCCAGAGCGCGCATCATGCCTTTTTGCACAAAGGGAAGCGCTACAGCCAGCACCAGCGGCAAAAACTGGATCTCGCCAGAAGCCAGTGCAGTGGCGGCATCGGGCATGCCCTTGAACGGCACATGCACCGCATCCAGACCATGGCGTTTGCTGAAGTTGGAGCACCACAGGTGCTCCAGGCTACCGATGCCCACGGAACCGTAGTTGAGCGAACCCGCCTTGGCTTTGCCTGCAGCAATCAGCTCCTTGACCGAAGTGATCGGCGAAGACGCCGGGACCACCAGCACGGTGGGCATGGTGCCCATGATGGAAATGGGCGTCAGGTTCTTCAGCAGATCGATCTTCTTGAGCGCCGCCTGTGCAGCATTCATGCCGGGATTGATGTGCATCAGGGTGTAGCCGTCGGCTGGTGCCTGCGCAATGGCCTGCATGCCGATCACGAAGCTGCCGCCAGGTCGGTTATCAACGACGATGGTCTGCTTCATCTGGGTCTGCATCGTAGCCGTCAGGATGCGCACGGAGGCGTCGGCGGCACCGCCGGGTGGCAGAGGCACGATGACCTTGATCGGGCCTTTGGCCGGAAAGGCTTCCTGGGCCAGTATGGCGGTACTTCCCAGGCCGCCAGCGCTCAGCGCGGCGATGGAGGCCAGAAATTGGCGGCGGTTGGTCGAACTTTTCATGCTATGTCTCCTGTGTTGTGAAAAAAATGGACAGTCAGGCGGTGGGAATCAGAATGGATTGCGGCTCCAGGTAAGCCTTGAGCCCTTCGGGCCCAAACTTGCGGCCCAGGCCCGAGCGTTTGAAGCCGCCAAAGGGCATGGCCAGGCTCATCTCGGCACCGTTGATGTGGACCATGCCGGCCTGCAGGCGGCGTGCCGTCTTCTGGGCCAGCGCGGCATCGGTGCCAACCACATAGGCCGACAGACCGAATTCGCTGCGGTTGGCCAGCTCGACGGCCTCGTCCAGGCTGTCGTAAGTCTGGATGATCAGCACCGGGCCAAAGGCTTCTTCCTGCACGATGTGGGCGTCTGCGCTCACACGGCTGAACACGGTCGGGCGGGCATACCAGCCTTGCGTCAGGCCTT
>Ga0255220_1000507_pt1 | contig 15528 bp, 10 predicted proteins | sample Miss_Colum_RepB__FD_188423 | JGI IMG/M metagenome (GOLD analysis project Ga0255220, IMG submission 188423) | Freshwater microbial communities from Mississippi River, Louisiana, United States - Miss_Colum_RepB_8d | ecosystem: Environmental > Aquatic > Freshwater > River | place: USA: Louisiana...
ACCTGGACCCGACCAACGACCGCTGGGGCTGGGGCAGCCCAGGCGAGGACTATGTGCAGCTGGCCAGCGGCCGGGACTTTGCCGATGTGTCGCCGCTGCGCGGGGTGCTGCAGGGCGGCACCTCGCACCACCCGGTGGTGGCGGTGACGGTGACGCCGCAAGACGAGCCGGCCTGACGGGCCTGCGCCCGCCCAAAAAAAACCGCGCGGGCTCACGCACCGCGCGGTTCAGGAAGCAGCGACTGCCTCAGTCGAGCGTGAGGTTGATGATCTTGGCCAGCTGGCCCATCACCTGGTTCTCATGCGCAATAAAGGCCTTGAACTCGGCCGGGCTGCTGGCCACCACCTCGGCGCCTTGCGAGGTCAGCTTCTCGCGCACATCGGGCGACTGCAAGGCCTTGACCACCTCGCGGTGCAGCTTGGCCACAATGTCCGCCGGCGTGCGCGCGGGTGCCAGCACGCCGCTCCACGAGTCCATCTCGACACCGGGGAAGCCAGCCTCGGCCATGGTCGGCACATCGGGCAGCATGGCCAGGCGCTTTTTGGCGGCCACCGCCAAGGGACGCAGCTTGCCGCTGGTGTAGTAGGGCACCGCGCCCAGCGAGGTGATAAAGCCCATGCTCACCTGGCCGCCCATCAGGTCGTTCAAGGCAGGGGCCGAGCCCTTGTAGGGCACATGCAGCAATTGCACCCCGGCCTTCTGGCTGAACAGCTCGCCCGCAAAATGCTGGGTGCCGGCCGGCCCCGAGCTGGCATAGCTCAGCTTGCCAGGGTTCTTGCGCGCGGCATCCACCACCTCGGCCACACTCTTGTAGCTGGTCGGAACGACCGACAAGATGCTGGGCGCGGACATGATTTGCGAGATCGGCTCGAAGCTCTTGATCGGGTCAAAGCGGATCTTCTTGAAGAAATGCGGATTGCTCGCCAGCGGCGCGGCGGCCACCAGCAAGGTGTAGCCATTGGGTTCGGCGGCCGCCACCAACTCAGAGGCGGTGTTGGAGCCCGCGCCGGGCTTGTTTTCCACCACCACATTCACGCCAAACGCGGTTTGCAGCTTGCCCGCGATCAGGCGCGCTGCCAGATCGGTCGGACCGCCCGGGGCATAGCCCACCACGATCTTGATGGTGCTGCCCGGCGCCGGGTAATTGGCCGCGCCTTGCGCCCAAGACGCTGGGGCCAGGGCCAGGCCCATGGCGGTCAGCAAGGCGGCACGCCGCAGGGATTGGAACGTGTTCTTCATGGTCGGTCTCCTTATCAGATTGAACAATCGCGCGCCCAGCGCTGCGCCAGCTCGGCTGGCGTGACGTCCTGGCGCTCCAAAATGGCCTCGACCAGCCAGCGCGCATCGCGCTCGCCCAGGCGCGGGCTGGTCAGTTCCATGAACTTGTCGATCAGCTCGGCGTCGGTGAGCGGATCGTCGGGGTCACCATGGCGGGTGTGCTGGTGGTGCACCAGCTCACTGCCGTCGTGCAACAGCACCGTCACCCGCGCGCTGCGCTGGCGCGGGAAGGCGCGGTCGCAGTCCTCGTCCAGCGTCACGCTCACCAGGCGCTCGAAGGCCTGCAGGTCCGCGCGCCCCAGCTGCTCGGGCGCCACCGCGCGCTCGCGCACGCTGCCCAGCAAGGCCTGGCAGGCCAGGGTGTGGCTGAGCGAGAACTTGGCCTCGAAGGGCGTGCGCGGGTGGCGCTGCGCGCACACCTCGACGGTGGCACGGTAGCCGCCCACACGCACCGCTGCCAGGTCCTGGGCGCGCAAGCCATGCGTGCGCATCAGGTGCGCCAGGCCGTCCAGGGCAGCAAAGTTGTGGCCGCAGCAGCCGTGGTTCTTGAAGGTCATCTGACCGATCAGAAAGGTCTGCCCCAGGCCTTCGAGGGCCTGGTCCCAGCGCGGCGCATCGCACATGGCCGCGCCCAGCCCGGCCGGACCTTCCAGCAGGTCCAGCGCACCGGTCATGCCGGCCTCGGCCATCAAGGCCGCCTGCACCCCCACCTCGGCCGCATGCCCCGCATGCGCGGGCTTGCTCATGGCGTCCGAGCGGAAGGCCTGTTGCAGGCCACTGGCAAAGGTGCCGGCCATGGCCATGGCATGCGCAGCGGCCTCGGCCCCCAGGCCCAACACCGCGGCGGCGCCGGCACTGGCGCCAAACACCCCCACCGTGCCGGTGGTGTGGAACCACTGGTAGTGGCTGGGCTGGATCGCGCGTGCAATGCGGTTGGACACCTCGTAGCCGGCCACCACCGCGCGCAGGGTTTGCCCCAGGCTGGCCTGGCGCTGCTCGGCCAGGGGCCAGATGGCCGAAATGGTGGGACAGGCGGGGTGGTAGACCCCATCCCGAAAAATATCGTCGAACTCGGCCACATGCGAGATGGTGCCGTTCAGAAAGGCCGCCGCCCGCACCGCATGGCGCTGGGGGGTCCCGGCCACGCTGGCCGGGCCGCCCTGCCCCTCGTCGGCATAGGCGCGGCGAAGGCGCTGCGAGGGCTCGGCGCTGGCGCCGGCCACCAGGGCCCCGGTCCAGTCGAGCACCGCGCGCCGCGCGTGGTGGTCCAGCGCTTTCGGCCAGGGCATGTGTGCGCTCTGGTTCACAAACTCGGCATAGGCCGTCAACAAGGTCATATCAGGGTCACGATAGCCGCAAGTGGCACGGGCCGATGGGCCCGGCCTGGAATGCCGGCATTGTGCGCGGGGGCTTGTGCGCTTGTGAAGTGCCAATCGGTTTGACAGGCATAACAAAATCAGATGGCAGACCGGGCGCTTGCCGGCTATGCTCGGGCCCCATCGACGGCATTTTTGCGGGACGCCCATGCTGACCATTGTCATTCCCGACGACTACCAGGACGCGGTGCGGCGCCTGGCGTGTTTTGATCGCATCCGGCATCACCGGGTGATCACCTACCGCGACACGGTGCACACCCTGGCCGAGCAGGTGGCGCGCTTTGCAGCCGCCGATGTGCTGGTGCTCACCCGCGAGCGCACCCGTGTGAGCGCCGAGCTGCTGGCCGCCCTGCCCCGCCTGAAGCTCATTGCCCAGACCGGCAAGTTGCACACCCATGTCGATGTGGCCGCCTGCCAGCGCGAGGGCGTGCGCCTGACCGAAGGCAGCGGCGCTGGCACCGCCACCACTGAGCTGACGCTGCTGCTGATCCTGGCCAGCCTGCGCCAGCTCGTGCCCGAGGTGCAGCGCCTGCAGCAAGGCCTGTGGCAGGGCTCGGTCGGGCGCCAGCTCAACGGCCGGGTGCTGGGCATTTACGGCTATGGCCGCCTGGGCCGGCAGCTGGCGCGGGTTGGGCAAGCCCTGGGGGCGCGGGTGCTGGTGCACGGGCGCCCAAGCACGCTCGAGCGCGCCCAGGCCGATGGCCTGGCGGTCACCGCCGAGCGGGACGAGCTGTTTGTACGCAGCGATGTGCTGTCGCTGCAGCTGCGCCTGAACGAGGCCACGCGCGGCGTGGTCACCGCGCGCGAGCTGGCGCTGATGAAACCCGATGCGCTGCTGGTCAACACCGCCCGCGCCGAGCTCATTGCCCCAGGCGCACTGGCGGCGGCCTTGCGCGCCGGCCGGCCGGGCATGGCCGCCGTCGACGTCTACGACCACGAGCCGGTGCAAGGCGATGAGGCCCTGGTGGGCCTGCCCAATTGCCTGTGCACGCCGCACCTGGGCTTTGTCGAACAGGACAATTACGAGGCTTATTTCGGCCAGGCCTTCGACAGCATCCTGGCCCACGAGGCCGAACTGATGGCCATGGGCGAGCATCGGCCCGGCCGTCGCCAGGCCTGAAGCTGTCTCGCAGGGGACAGTCTCCATCTGTGCAGGGGGCCGGGCATCGGCCCATCATGCGCCGACCAGAAAGGGAGGCCCGTCATGAACCTGAACGTGGACTATGTGATTGTGGGCGCTGGCTCGGCCGGCTCGGTGCTGGCCGCCCGCCTGTCCGAAGACCCCGGGGTGCAGGTGGCCCTGCTCGAAGCCGGCCCGCACGACCAGCGCCTGGTGGTGCAATGCCCGGCGGGCCTGGGGCTGCTGGCCCGCTCGCCCGGGGTGGCGCAGTTTCTGAAGACCGTGCCGCAGCCGGGGCTGCTGGGGCGCCAGGGGCATCAGCCGCGCGGGCGTGTGCTGGGCGGCTCCAGTTCCACCAACGCCATGTGCTACATCCGCGGCCATGCTGACGACTACGCGGCCTGGGCGGCCCTGGGTGCGCCCGAATGGGGCTGGGACGATGTGCGGCCCTGGTTCATCGCATGCGAGCACAACGAACGCCTGGGCGCCCCCCTGCACGGTCAGGACGGGCCCCTGAATGTGGCCGATCTGCGCGACCCCAATCCCCTGTCGCTGCGCTTTGTGCAGGCCGCGCAGCAAGCGGGCTGGCCGCACAACCCCGACTTCAATGGCGCGCAACAAGACGGCGTGGGCCTGTACCAGGTGACGCAAAAGGGCGGCGAGCGCTGCAGCGCGGCGCGCGCCTGGCTGCGACCGGCCATGGACCGGCCCAATCTGCAGGTCTTCACCGATGCGCGGGCCGAACAAGTGCTGCTGCAGGACAAGCGCGCCGTGGGCGTGCGGGCGCGCATCGGCCACGAGCGGGTGACGCTGCAGGCGCGGCGCGAGGTGCTGGTCTGCGGTGGCGCTTTCGAGTCGCCGGCCCTGCTGCTGCGCTCGGGCATCGGCCCCGGCGCCGACCTGCAGGCGCTGGGGATCGCGGTGCAGCACGACCTGCCCGGCGTGGGCGAGAACCTGCACGACCACCCCGATGTGGTGCTGGTCGTGCCCACCCCGGGCCAGCGCGATGCCTTTGGCCTGTCGCTGGGCGGCACCGTCGATCTGCTGCGCGACGCCTGGCAGTGGCGCCAGCGCCGTCGCGGCCGCCTGAGCACCAACTTTGCCGAGGCCGGTGGTTTCTTGCGGACCACGCCCGACCTGGCACAGCCCGATGTGCAATTGCATTTTGTGGTGGCCCAATTGGTCGAGCATGGTCGCAAGCTGGTGCCCGGTCACGGCGTGTCCCTGCACATCTGCGTGCTGCGCCCGCACAGCCGCGGGCGGGTGCAGATCGCCAGCACCGACCCCGAGGACGCGCCGCTCATTGACCCGGCCTTTTTGAGCGACGAGCGCGATCTGCAGACCCTCATGCGCGGCGTGCGCCTGGGGCGCCAGATCCTGGCGCAACCGGCGCTGGCGGCGCTGGGCCAGGAGCACCCGGATTCGGCGCGCGCGCAGGACGACGAGGCGCTTGGGCAGTGGATCCGGCAGAACGCCGACACCATCTACCACCCGGTGGGCAGTTGCCGCATGGGGCAGGACGCGCGCGCGGTGGTCGACAGCCACCTGCGGGTGCACGGGCTGCAGGGCCTGCGGGTGGTCGACGCCTCGGCCATGCCGCGCATCGTCAGCGGCAACACCAACGCGCCCACGCTGATGATGGCCGAGCGCGCCGCCCGCTGGATTGCTGCTGGCACCTAGCCCCGCAGCCCCCGGCCGCCAGCGCACGCGCAAAATCGGTTCCAATTGGGGGATGGACGCATCCCCCCCGATCGAACAGCGCCTGATGGCGCTCGAACTCAAAGTCAGCGACGCCGAGGACACCCTCGAGCAGCTCAACACCGCGCTGTACCGCCAGCAGCAACAGATCGACCGCCTGCAGCAGGCGCTGCGCGAGCTGCTCGCGCGCCAGCCCGAAACGGGCGCGCCGCGCTCGCTGCGCGACGAGTTGCCCCCGCATTACTGAGGCCACCCCATGCGCTCGATCGACGACTGGCACGCACGCCTGCAAGCCCTGGGCGCCGCCCCGGCGCATGCGCAGCGCGTGCTGCGCCTGTGGAGCCAGGGCCTGCCGCAAGACCATGGCAAGCGCCGCCTGGAGGACTTCATGCCGGCGCGCCTGCGCCAAGCCCTGCCCGCGCTCAGCGCCGAGCTCGATGGCCTGGCGCGCCTGCACAGCGCCCACCCGGCCGAGGACGGAGAACGCCTGCTGGTGACCCTGGGCGACGGCCAGATGGTCGAGAGCGTGCTGCTGCCGCGCGGCGGGCTGTGCGTCTCCAGCCAGGTCGGCTGCGCCGTGGGCTGCACCTTTTGCATGACCGGTCGCAGCGGGTTGTTGCGTCAGCTGGGCAGCGCCGAGATCGTCGCCCAGGTGGCGCTGGCACGGCGTCGGCGCGCGGTGCGCAAGGTGGTCTTCATGGGCATGGGCGAGCCCGCGCACAACCTCGAGGCGGTGCTCTCGGCCATCGAGCTGCTGGGCACCGTGGGCCAGGTGGCGCACAAATCGCTGGTGCTCTCGACGGTGGGCGACGCGCGGGTGTTCGAGCGCCTGCCCCAGCAACGTGTGCAGCCGGCCCTGGCGCTGTCCCTGCACAGCACGCACGCCGAGCGCCGGGCCGAGCTGCTGCCGCAGGCACCGCGCATCGCCCCGGCCGATCTGCTGGCCGCGGCCGACGACTATGCCCGTGCCAGCGGCTACCCGCTGCAGGTGCAGTGGACCTTGATGGAAGGCATCAACGACGGCATGGACGAGTGGGAAGGCCTGGTGCAGCTCATGCGCGGCCGCTACGCCATGCTCAACCTCATCCCCTACAACCCGGTCGAGGGCCTGCCCTGGCGCCGACCCGCGCCCGAGCGCATGGCCGAGATGGCGCGCTGGCTGCACCAGCGCGGCGTGCTGACCAAGCTGCGCCGCTCGGCCGCACAAGAGGTCGACGGGGGATGCGGCCAGCTGCGCGCGCGCCATGTGCGCATCCCGGTGGTGGCCGCAGGCGCCTGATCAGGGCGCGGTCCAAACGGACGGCTCAGGCCTTGGACGCGGCCGTGCCGCGCTTGTCCAGAAAGCCCTGCACCCCATCCAGTGCGGCGGGGTCCATCATGTTGCAGGCCATGGTGTGCGCCGCATCGGCATAGGCTTCGTCCTGGCCCGCCTCCAGCTGCCGGTAAAACAGCTGCTTGCCCATGGCCAGGGCCACCCGGGGCTTGGCCAGAATGCTCTGGACCAGTTGCTCGACCTCGGCATCGAGCGCGGCCTCGTCCACCACCCGGTTGACCAGGCCACGCGCGCATGCCTCATCGGCGCTGATGAAGTCGCCGGTGACCAGCATCTCAAAGGCCTGCTTGCGCCCCATGTTGCGCGAGAGGGCCACGCTGGGCGTGCTGCAGAACAGGCCCAGGCGCACGCCGCTCACCGCAAAACTGGCCGAGCGGGCGGCCACCGCCAGGTCGCACTGCGCCACCAGCTGGCAGCCCGCGGCCGTGGCCATGCCCTGCACCCGCGCGATCACCGGCACCGGCAAGGCCGTGAGCGCCTGCATGACGCGGGTGCAATCGGCAAACAGGCGCTCGTAATAGGCCTGGCTGGGCTCGGCGCGCATCTGGCGCAGGTCGTGACCGGCGCAAAAGGCCTTGCCCTGCGCCGCCAGCACCAGCACGCGCAGCTGCGGGTCGTGCGCCAAGGCGTCGAGTTGGGCCTGCAAGGCCGCCAGCAGCGCCTCGTTCAGGGCATTGAAGGCCTGCGGGCGGGCCAGGGTGAGGGTGGTGACCCCACGGCCGTCGTCATGGCGCAGCAGCACATCGCTCATGGGGGGCCTCACTCGATCGCCTGGCTCGAGCGGGCCCGCTCGCGCAGCTGGAACTTCTGGATCTTGCCGGTCGAGGTTTTGGGAATCGGCTCAAAGCGCACCTCGCGCGGGACCTTGTAGCCCGCCAGCATCTTGCGGCAATGCGCCACCAGGTCCTCGGCGCTCACCTGCTGGCCGGGCTGCAGCTCCACATAGGCCAGCGGCGTCTCACCCCAGCGCGGATCGGGCTTGGCCACCACCGCACAGGCGGCCACCGCAGGGTGGCGGTACAGCACGTCTTCCACCTCCAGGGACGAGATGTTCTCGCCGCCCGAAATGATGATGTCCTTGCTGCGGTCGCGAATCTTCACGTAGCGGTCGGCTTCGAGCACCGCCAGATCGCCGGTGTGGAACCAGCCGCCCTCGAAGGACTTGGCGGTGGCCGAGGGGTTCTTCAGATAACCCTTCATCACGATGTTGCCGCGGAACATGATCTCGCCCATGGTCTGCCCGTCGGCGGGCACCTCTTGCATGGTCTCGGGGTTCATCACGGTCATGCCCTCTTGCAGCGCGTAGCGCACCCCCTGGCGGCCATTGAGCCGCGTCTGCTCGGCCAGATCGGCCGCGGCCCACTCGGGGCGCTGGACCGCCACGGCAGCGGGGCCGTAGACCTCGGTCAGGCCATACACATGGGTGATGTGAAAGCCGATGCGCGCCATGCCCTCGATCATGGCCGCCGGCGGCGCCGCGCCCGCCACCAGGCCCCGCACCTGCTGGGTCAGCCCCGCGCGCAGCTCGGGCGGGGCGTTGTAAATCAGGCTGTGCACGATGGGCGCGGCGCAGTAGTGCGTCACGCCATGCGCCTTCATGGCCCCCAGGATGGCGCCCGCCTCCACCCGGCGCAGGCACACCTGCACCCCGCCCAGCATGGCCAGCGTCCAGGGGAAGCACCAGCCGTTGCAGTGAAAGAGCGGCAACGTCCACAAATAGACCGGAAAGTGCGGCATGGTCCAGGTGGCCGCATTGCACACCGCGTTTAGGTACGCGCCCCGGTGGTGCGTGACCACGCCCTTGGGGTCGCCGGTGGTGCCCGAGGTGTAGGACACCGCGATCGCATCCCACTCGTTGGCCGGACCCGCCAGGCGCGCCAGCGGTGCGTGCGCCGCCAGCCAGTCCTCGTAGGTGTGCGCCCCCAGCCGCTCGTGCGGCCCGGCCCACTCGCTGTCGCACACATCGATCACCAGCGGGTCGCGGCCGTGGGTCTGGCGCAGCAAGGCCAGGGCCTCGCGCATCACCGGCGCAAACTCGGTGTCGGTGATCAGCACCTGGGCCTCGCAATGGTTCATCTGCCAGGCCAGCAGCGCCGCATCGAGCCGGGTGTTGAGCGTGTTGAGCACCGCCCCCAGGGCCGGCACGGCGTAATGCGCCTCGATCATCTCGGGGGTGTTGGGCAGCATCGCGCTCACGGTGTGGCCGCGGCCAATGCCGTGTGCGGCCAGGGCGGCGGCCAGGCGGGCGCTGCGCTCGCGCACCTGCGCCCAGGTGTAGCGGCGCTGGCCGTGGATCACCGCTGGCAAATCGCCAAAGACCTCGGCGCTGCGTTCGACAAAGCTGACGGGCGACAGCGGCACGTGGTTGGCCGCCTGGGGATCGAGGTGTTGGTCGTAAATGCTCATGTCACGTTCTCCGGCAACAGCCGCGCCGACAGTGCGCGGCCCATGGGTTCAGGGCTGGTGGGCGCGGGGGGGCTGGTGCTGCGCCACGCAGCGCATCAGGACCGCACTGGCCACCCGCTCGCGCGGGCCGTCGGCGCGGCTGGTCAGGGCAATGGGCACGCGCGCGCCCATCACCACCCCGCAGGCGCTGGCCCCGGCCAGGTATTCCAGCTGCTTGCTCAGCATATTGCCACTTTCCAGATCGGGCACCACCAAGATGTCGCTCTGCCCGGCCACGGGCGAGACAATGTGCTTGCGCGCGGCCGCCTGCAGCGAGATGGCGTTGTCAAAGGCCAGCGGCCCATCGAGCACGCCGCCCTGGATCTGGCCACGATCGGCCATCTTGCACAGCGCCGCCGCGTCCAGCGTGGACGGCAGGTCTGGCCGCACCTGCTCGACCGCGGCCAAAATGGCCACCTTGGGCGCGGGGCAGCCCAGCATGTGCGCCAGGTCGATGGCGTTTTGCACGATGTCGCGCTTGGTCATCAAATCGGGCCGGATGTTCAGCGCCGCGTCGGTGATCAAGAGCGGCTTGTCGTAGCGCGGCACGTCAAAATGAAACACATGGCTCAGGCGCCGCTCGGTGCGCAAGGCCGGCTCGGCCAGCACCGCATGCATCAGCTCGTCGGTGTGCAGGCTGCCCTTCATCAGGCCTTGCACCTGCCCCAGGGCGGCCAGGCGCGCGCCCTGCTCGGCCGAGGCATGGCTGTGCGCGGTGGCCACCAGCGTGCAGCCCGCAAGCGACGCGCCAGCTGCCTCGGCCACGGCGCGGATGCGCGCTTCGGGGCCCACCAGCACCGGCTCGATCAGGCCCAGGCGGGCGGCCTCCAGGGCCCCCAGCAGCGAGGCCTCGTCACAGGGGTGCACCACCGCACAGCGCATGGGCGGCAAGCCCGCCACCCGGGCCCGCAAGGCCTCAAAGCGGGCCTGCGACCAGGCCGAATCCGCGGCATGTGGCGCGGTCAACTCAGACACATCGTTCAAACCATCCTCCCAAGCGCCCTGCGCCATCACCGCGCCAGAACCCGCGCACGGACGGTTGGCCAGGGCAAAACCATCATAATCATCAACATGAGCGAAACGACAAAAATCACCGTGGCGACAGCACTGGCGCTGCACCGCGGGGGGCAGTTGGAACAGGCCGAGGCGCAATACCTGCAACTCTGGGCCCAATCGCCCGAAGACCCCGAGATTTTGCACCTACTGGGCCTGCTACACCACCAACGCGGGCGCAATCCGAAGGCCCACGAGATGCTGTCGCGGGCGGTTGCCCTGCGCCCTGAGTCCCCGCTCTATCTCTCCAACCTGGCCAGCGTGGAATCCAGCATGGGCCAGCATGGCAAGGCGGCTGAGCATGCCCTTCGGGTATTGCAACTCCAGAGTGACCATGTACAGGGCCACCACACCCTGATCGCCAGCTTGCTGCGTCTGCAACGCCCCCACCAGGCCTTGCCGTTGGCACGGCGCCTGCTCAAGCTCCAACCCGATGCCTCGCGCACCTACTTTGTTGCAGGCCAGGTGCTGACGGCGCTGGGCCACGAACAACAGGCCGTTCAAGCGTATGAGAAATGCATCGCCCTGTCCCCCAAGGACCCGCAGGGCTACAACAACCTCGGCATTCTGTACCTGACCCATCACCGCAGCGTCAAAGCCATCCAATGCTTTGACCAGGCCATAGCGCTGGACCCGAACCACAGCATGGCCATCAACAACCGGGGAGTGGCCTACCAAAAGCACAACCTGCTCGACCGAGCCTTGACCGATTTCTTGCGCGTGCAAGCCCTCAACCCCGATTACGAATTGATCCAGGGCAAGATCGCCGACATCCGCGTCAAGCAGTGCGACTGGACACACCTGGACCAGGAGATCGCCGACATCAACGCACGGCTCCAGAGGGGCCAGGCCTGCATCTCCCCGTTCCGAATGCTGTCGCTGTCCGACGACCCTGCCCTCAACTTGCGCTGCTCCCAGCTCTACGCCCGCCTCAAGTGGCCTCAGCACCGCGAGCGCAGCGTCCTGCCCCTGCCGCCGCCGGCAGCGCGCATTCGCATCGGTTATTTTTCGGCCGATATGCACAACCATGCCACGGCCTATCTGGCGGCCCAGATGTTTGAGTCGCACAATCGGCAGGATTTCGAGGTCTTCATTTTTTCATTTGGACCCAACAAGCAGGACGAGATGCGGGCACGGCTGAAATCGGCGGTGGAGCATTTCATCGACATCAGCGCCCTGGGCGATCTGGAGATTGCCAAGCTGGCGCGCCAGCACCAGCTGGATATCGCCGTCGACCTCAAGGGCTTCACGCAAGACTCAAGGCCTGGGATTTTTGTGGAACGATGTGCGCCGGTCCAGGTGAGCTACCTGGGCTACCCAGGCAGCATGGGCCTGCCCAATATGGACTATCTGGTGGCCGACGCGGTCGTGATCCCCCCCGAACTGCGCAGCGGCTATAGCGAGTGCATTGCCGAACTGCCGCACAGCTATCAGATCAACGATCCCCAGCGCCCCACGCCCTCGCGCACGCCTTCGCGCGCCAGCCAAGGCCTGCCAGACGATGCACTGGTGCTCGCGTGCTTCAACAACAACTACAAGATCATGCCCGAGGTGTTTGCGGTCTGGATGCGCCTCTTGCAGCAATTGCCGGGCAGTGTGCTGTGGCTGCTGCAGGACAACCCGCAGGCCAGCGTCAACCTTCGTCAGCAAGCGCAAGCTTCGGGCGTGGCCCCCGATCGCATCGTGTTCGCACCGCGGGCCCAATTGCCGGAACATCTGTCGCGCCAGCCCTTGGCCGACTTGTTCCTCGACACCTGGCCTTGCAACGCCCACACCACCGCCAGCGATGCCCTGTGGATGGGGCTGCCGGTGATCACCCGTGCGGGCCGTCAGTTTGCCAGCCGTGTCGCGGCCAGCCTGCTGGCGGCCAGTGGCCTGCCGCAGCTGATCGCGGCCGACCTGGCCGAGTACGAGCGCAAGGTATTGGCCCTGGCGCGCGACCCGGCCGAGCGCACACGCCTGCGTCAGCAGCTTTTGGACAACCGTGCGCACAACCCTTTGTTCGACGCCGCCCGCACCACCCGAGAGCTGGAGGCCTTGTATCGGCGCATGCACGAGCGGGCCCGTCAGGGCTTGCCACCCGATCATCTGGCGGCGCAAGCGCAGGCTTGATGGCTGCTGGCGCAGGCGCGCTCAGGCCACCCCCAGCTGCGCCAGCAGCCCCGCATCGTTCATCACCCCGGTCAGGCTCACCTGCGCGTCGTAAGGCCGCTCGTCAAACACATGCGCCAGCGCATCCAGCGCCGCCTCGCGCGTGCTCGCCTCCAGCGTCACCGTGGCCAGCAAGGCGTTGATCGCCTCGTTCTCAAAGTCCAGCGCCGTCTGCCCCGACAGGCGGCTCACATAGTCCAGCGCCACTTCGTGCTTGTTCGTCAGCAGCCCACGGTCCTCCGGTCCGCTTGTGTCCGCGTACGCCCCCAGGATCAGCTCGCCCACAAAGTCCCCGCGGATATTGCGGTCCGCCCCGCTGTCGGCAGGGTCCGCCGCCGCCAGGCGCTGCGCCAGCACCCCCGCCCAGTAGCGCAGCCCCCCGCTGTCGGGCGCCCGGTTGAAGCAGTTCTGGTAGATCGCCGTGATGAAGGCCTCGTTGCTCACCCCTTGCGGGAACAGCCGCTCGGTCTCCTTGGCCCACGCAAAGTCCTTGCTGATCGTGCGGAAGTCCCGCCCCAGCTCCAGGTTCTGCTCCTGCCAGTACTGCAGGCCCCCAATGTCCGGCGCACGCCCGTAGAAGGCCAGGTACAGATCCGTCAGTTTCTCGAGCTTGTCCTGCGCGTCCCCGCTCACAAAGCGCGCCACCGGGATGCTGCTGACAAACTCGCTGCCCAGCTCGATCGTCTCGATGCCCTTGAGCGTGAGCGTGTGCCCGTTGTTCACGCTGATCTGGTAACCCCCGCTGATGGCCTGCCAGTTCTTGTACGCATTGGCGTACAGCGGCAGCACCACCGTGTCCTGCCCCAGGCCCCCGTCCACCGTGTCGCTGCCCAGCCCCGGCTGCAGGCGGTCGGCCCCCGCCGTGCCCACCAGGCTGTCGTTGCCCGCGCTGCCGTGGATGCCGCCGCTCACCCCCGCCGTGGTGAACAGGCTGCGCGCCGCTGCGCCGGCATTGCCCGCCAGGTCCTTGACCCCGCCGGCCGGCAAGCGCAGCGCATAGGTGGTGCCCGCAGCCAGGTCGCTGCTCAGGTCCAGCGTCAGCGTGCTGCCGCTCACCTGCACCTGCGTGGGGTCGCCCACCGACACGCTGCGCAGCACGCTGGCCGTGCGCACATCGATCACCTCGATGGCGCCGCTGCCCGGCTCGATCGCCTCGTTGTAGGTCAGCACCCAGTGGGCGCTGGGCGCCACCTGGCGCGTGCCCATGCTGGGGCTGCTGCTTTGCAGCACCGGCGCCGTCTGGTCGCTTTGCAAGGTCGTGAAGCGCAGCAAGGTGCCGCCCACCACCCCGTTGCCCGCCGCATCGGCCAGCTCCCCCGGGGCCACCACCAGCTCGTACACCGTCAGGTCCGCCAAATCCCCGCGCGGGGCCACCACCAGCGTGCGGTCCTCCACGCTCACCGTGGCCGCCACCGGCTGACCGCCTGCCGTGCGCAAGACAATCCCCGCGCCGCCCACCACCTGCAGCGCCTCGTCAAACACCAGGCGCAGCGTCGCATCCAGCGCCACCCCCGTGCTCGAACCCGCCGGCGTCGCGCTTTGCAGCTCCGGCGCGCTCAGGTCCTGGCCGCTTTGCTGCGCCAGCTGCTGAACCGCCGCCTGCTGCGCCTGCGCCACCTGCGCGCTGCTCTGGCTTTGCGCCACCTGCGCCAGCGCCCCCTGCAGCTGGGCCACCGCACCCTCAACTTGGGCCGGCGCCAGCGCCTGTGTCAGCACCTGCTGCAAGACCGCCGGGTCGCCCAGCTGCACCTGGGCATCGGCATCCGATATCACCACCTGCGCCAAGGTCTGCGGCACCGCTTGCACATCTCCGTTCAAACTGCTGACCGCGCTGGCCGCCAGCGCCACCTGCACATTGAGCTTGTGCACCGCCAGCGCATCGGCCGCCGGGGCCTCTGCGGCGAGTGGATCAAACGTCCGCAGGTCCACGCTGGCGCTCAGACCCAACACCTGCGCCAGGCGCTGCTGTGCCGCTGCCAGCTCCTGGCCCTGCTCCACCATCGCCTGCAACAGCGTCGTCACCGGGCTGATCACACCCGAGCCCTCTGGCGCGCGCAGCGGCATCAGGTTGCGCTGGCCGGTATCGATGTTGGTGCCGCCCAGGGCGATCAAGGCACCCGAACTGCTGATCTGACCCGCAAAACGGCCCAGGCTGTCGGTCTGTAGTCCCGTGTCCTCGCTGTCTTGCGCGATGCCGTCGCCGTTGCGGTCCACATAAATCCGTGCGCCGGCCACATAACCGTCCTGCACCAGGCCACTGACGGCAAAGGCACTGGCGGTCACGGTCAGTTCAAATGGGTCGCTTGCGCTCAGGCTGCCGTCGGTGGCCACCAGCATGAGCGCATACTGGCCCGCCACGCCTTGGCCAGCCATGCGCAAGGTGCTGCTGGCCTCGTCCCACACCAACCAGGCGGGCAAGGCCGAACCATTGGCTTGCAGCACCTGCAGCTGCAATGGATCGCCGTCGGGATCGCCAAAGCGCGTGACGGGCATGGTCAGGGCCAGCTCCGCGCTGACCTGGATCTGCACGTCGGGCTGGGATTTGAGCAGCTGTGGTGCATCGTTGACGTTGGCCACGGGCACCGTGGCGCCACTGCTGACCGCCTCGGCTTGGCCAAAACCGTCGGTGTAGCGGGCCGTCACCGAGATGGCTTGACCCACATGCGCTTGCGTGAGCAACAGGCTCGTGCCCGAACCCAACGGCTCGCTGCCGGCGGCCCAGGTGTACGTGACCACCCCTTTGCCGTCGTCATCGGTCAAGGTGTCCAGAACGCGCAAGGTCTGCCCCTGCTCGGCCAAGCCATCCAACACCAACGTGCCCGCGGGGGCATCGTTGACGTTCTGCACCGCGGCGCTGGCGCTGCTGCGCACCGTCTCCAGCGTGCCCTGCCCATCGGTGTAGCTCGCCTCCAAGGTGATCGACTGGCCCACCTGCGCCTGCGTCAGCAGCAACTGCTCGCCCGTGCCCCACACCGTCTCGCCCGTGCGCCAGCGGTAACTCACCGCCCCCAGCCCGTCCACATCGGCCAAGCTGTTGCCCGCCGTCAGCGTCTGACCCTGCTGCAACACCCCGC
>Ga0255220_1000510_pt1 | contig 15492 bp, 13 predicted proteins | sample Miss_Colum_RepB__FD_188423 | JGI IMG/M metagenome (GOLD analysis project Ga0255220, IMG submission 188423) | Freshwater microbial communities from Mississippi River, Louisiana, United States - Miss_Colum_RepB_8d | ecosystem: Environmental > Aquatic > Freshwater > River | place: USA: Louisiana...
CAAAAAAAACCTCTTATAAAATGGTTTGTAATTTTGCAAATTGCGCAACCCGATTTTCGCATTTTCTAAAGTTTCAAACAGTTTAGAATTTTTGCATTTGCAATATGTGAGTTCAAATGACATGAATGTTAAATGTTGAATGATTGATTATTGATTATTGATTATTGATTACATTAATAATGTTGATTTTAAACTCATTTGTGGGCATAATGACAAAAATTGATTTTGGTTTCAGTGCGAATCGTGATGGGTTGGATGAAACACATGGAATACATGGAACACAAAATTGAATGCGGCGTTTGCGGAATTGTTCTGCCGTCGGATGCCAATCGTGCAATCACCACGTGCAAACATGCGTTCTGCATTTCGTGCTTGCTGAAATGGTATCGTGTGAATCCCACATGCCCGATGTGCCGAAGATTATTACATGATGAAGACGACGAAGAAGACGAAGAAGACAAAGAAGACGCAGACCCGGCCCAGGCCCGGGCAGAAGAAGAACACATTCGCCAACTAATAATACAAACCGACCGCATATTTGAAGAGTTGGAATTCAATATGGAAGATATAGCCTTGATAAAAAACCATTTGCTACTTCCGGTGATATTACTATTTCTTCTACCGCATGATTATTAAACTTTAATCGTAAGACATCTGAATATGAATGTGATTTTTTTTTGAGAATCAAAGTCATGGTTATAATAGGGACACTAGTTCGGCTGATAGATATTCTGCTGTCTCTTTTTCCCTTAGTGTTATGTTGGAGTATTTTTACTACTTTAACCACCAAACCGTTTTCATTAACATACTTTACAAAACGAAGACCATAAGTATCGTTAAGCTTATAATAATTAAACTCTTCATTATCAAAAATATCAAGTGGAATATTTATTTCTTTTTCCCCTTCCCCCCCCCTCTTATTCCGCGAATGATGCCGACGTATCCTGCCCCTCCGCATCGTCTTCTTCTTACCGTTTCTTATTTTTCTGGTTATTCTTTTCCTGGCTGAGGATCTTGCAATACTATCTATATGTGACATCTATTCTATATTTTTAGTATATATATATATATATACAAATAAAAAATTTTTTATTCCATTTTATTTTTATTCCATTCCCATTTTCTAATTATTGCCCTAAATATAATATCGCAATAAATACCCAAAGTTCTCATTATAAAATATCCGCCCATCCTCAAATTTCAAAACAATGTCCGGATCATAAGATCGTCCAACAAGATCATACCCCACAACCACACCCTCCATAACACACTCTCATGAATGTTTATTCAGAATCTCTACAAGATGTTTCTTAAAAATTACTTCGTCCACCGTCGCTGTATTGATCAATAATTCAATAGGACGCAAATTAACATAAATATCATCGCATATATTCCCGTCTAACAGAATGGTCAACTGAACTTTATTACATTCAAATTAACAATGTGAGAATGCTCGTGCATTACCAACCCGACATACGGGTGAATATCTAATCACGTTCTAAATCAATATAAAACAAAATTAAAACATAAAGAATCCACCATAAATTGTTGCAACAATGCCGTCATTTTTTAAACACTTCAATTATTCAAATCATTTAAGTTCAAATTATTCAAATGCTTTGAGGGGTGGGGTGCAAAAACTGCACGCCTCAAACAAATATTTTTTAAAAAAGACAAACACGTATTTGGGAAAGCTGTTGCCACACATTCCCGTCATTTTCTCTCCACCACCCTTGCATTGTTCCAGTGTTTTTGATACAAATGATTGCATCTGGTATCATGGAACATTGTATGTGAGAGAAAATGTGGCGGTTGCCAAGCTTCAGTCTGCGACACTTGAGCCCGTAAACCTTGTGCCCGTAAACCTTGAGCCCGTAAACCTTGAGCCCGTGTCTGCGACACTTGAGCCCGTGTCTGCGACACTTGAGCCCGTAAACCTTGTGCCCGTAAACCTTGAGCCCGTGTCTGCGACACTTGATGACGACGACAATGAGAGTGTTTCCAGCGGCAGCAGCGGCATCAATCATCCGCGCAACATAGGCAAAGTTAATCAACTCAAATACTTGAAGGACGGGATGCAGTTGCGGCATTTGACAACGGTAAATGAGGGCACTCACTGCTGGAATGCCACATTTGATGCTGAAACCAATCGCATTATTCGTAGGCCGGATGGCGTTGCATTTGAAACCTTGCGACAATTTGCTCGGCTGCATTGCAACGAAGTTTTAGGAACCATGGTTGCATCATCCAACAATGTGTGGTGCGACCCTCATTTTCAATACCAACACGACGATGGCAGTTGGCACGCATTGTCCAAACTGAAATGTTAGCAAAGGAAAAAAAGCATTCAAATCAGCAAACAAATAATATAATGATAATATACCACGTGAATCATTATAAATCATTATAAATCATTATAAATCATTCATTCCAATGCATCCATACTTCATCAAAAGACACATCACGTCCGTTTCCATCGTCGTGTTTTTATTGGCATTTGGTGCATTGCATGCATTCAAACCTCGGTTCATGTATAATGAAAACGGCAGTTTGCGCCAGTTTGGCATTGGATTCAAACGTAAAACCGTGATTCCTGCATGGCTTGCGGCAATTTGTGTCGCAATTCTCTCCTACTTGCTGGTGTTGTATGCATCCACGCCCAAATTGTACATGTAATTGCAATTATGCATTATGCATTATGCAAGCATTATTCCCTGGTGCTGTAAACTGTTTGTGGCACATTGTTATCCGGATCTGCATTGGCCGAATTCTTTGCTTTCTGGTCCTGAACCTCCTGCTCTTGCTCGCTGAGTTCGCACGGGGATTTCTCCATGATGAAGATGGCAGTGATGTCGGTCATTAGGTTCAGCGTGAGTAAATAAAAAATGAACTTGGCAACGAGTTCCTTGATTCGCACAAAGTTTATGAATTCGGTTTTATTCGCCTGTGTGTTTTCGCCCGGCTTCAACTTGTCGCTCAATTCATCAAACGCTTTGTCGGCGCGCAATACGCTGGGCGTTGCGTCTTCATTCGTGGTTAGCATGCTAAAAAACCCCCATGGATCGCTGCGAATGTAGTTGATGTACTTGTTAATGCGGTTGTTGTCTTCCGGCACTTTGTCTTTCAGTATTTTGTCCATGAACGAGGTGACCCCCATTAGTTTCATCACCAAGTAGCCAAACGTGTTGCCAAAGGGCTGCAACCACACGTACATGTTTTCAAGCAACCAAAACACGGGGACAAACAAGAAAATCCAGGTCAAAACCGGTCCTCCGAACACCCATACCGTATTGGGGTTCACGCATTGCTGCGACATCAGCCACCACATCAATAAAATGTTAATGCCCAGCACGAGCAATAAAAACATAACTTTTATCAACAAGTTATTGTCGGGATTCACGTAAATCATGTACAAGTACACGAGCGACGCAAACCCGTAAAATGATAAATTCACACTCAGATCAGGCATCACTGCCGGTGGATCCGACGACGAAGATGACGATGTCGACGACGATGACATTTCCAAATTCCATATAATCAATGTGTATAAATTAATTTGAATTTTTAATGGCATAATGTATCCCCACCACCACCACAATGTCTGCACCCCCGTCGCTCATTGAACCCGGTGTCAAGTACTTTTTCGGAGGGGTGTTGAAGCAGTGCAACCGTATTCGGGAAGAGTACCACAACACCGTGTTCAACCTCTGCATGTTCGGGTTTTTCGTACTGATTTTAGGGACGCTCCTGTATTACAAACGCTCCAGCAAACCCACGCCCGAACAACAAGCCGCGATTCGTCGCAAGCAGCAAGAATACATTCTCTCCAAACTGCGGATGGTGAATGCTGCAAACCACGCCGCATCGCGCGGCAACTTCATAACAGGCCTTCCTAAATGGGAAGTGCCCGAGGTTGAGCTCATTAAACAGCGCAAGCTATTTTTATGATTTATGATTTATGATTTATGATGTGTATCAACGAAGTAGCAACAAAATGCCAATGAATGTGCAACCAGGACCAGGAAATAATGTGCGCAACATATAAGTTGTTTTAACACATTATCAATCAATGGATCCGGTGACAAACGTGAGCAAGGCCGACTACGTGGATGCGCTGAACGAGTACTACGGGTACAAGCACCGATACGACAGCAAGTTTGAGGAAGACAAAAATGCCGTCAAACATTCGGATTTGCTGACCCTTCCACAAAAGCGGGCCAAAATCATGCGCATTAAGCGCAACCGCAAGTGCGTGGCGTGCGGCCAAACCGGGGGAACCCATTTCACCAATGAAGACGGCGTGCTGCGCGCGCAGTGCGGCAACCGATCGCAGCCGTGTTCGCTGCACATTGAAATTGTGAAGGGCAAATTCATGAGCTTGGAAACCCTGGCAAATGAATCGCTGCGCACGGCCGACGTGTTGAAAGATCAGATCATTAAGACCAAGCTGGATTTGTTGTTCAATTACACCACCGAAGAAGAGGCGCTGCGCCAGTTTGAAAAGGACCGGGCGGCGCTCAACCAAGCGCTGGAGCTGTACGGCGGGTTTCGGCAAAAGTACTTGGATGTGGTGCGAAATGCCGACCGGCGCGAAGAGGCGGACGCGCTGACGGCGGAGTTTCATGCAGCAGTGCAAGAATTTAAGGACATCCTGCGGATGGGCTCGGGATCGGCGTCGTTTGTTAGGGATGCCGTGGCGCATTACGTGGGAAAGATTCAACCGCTGAGCGATGCTATCATGGAAAAACGGTACGTGTACACCGCCGTGGAACGGGATGCCAGTTTAGGGGATGGTTTCCGACTGGTGCAGAAACCGTACACTTTAGAGCAGCTGGAGTTTGAGATTGATGTGCCGAGCATCACGGTGGAGGCGCGGAACCGACAGCTGCGCGAACGGCTGGCGCGCAAGCGCAAGGACCAGCTGGCCGCATACATTTGGAACTGGACCAAGGACCAAGAGAGAATTACGGGCGACGTGTATGAAGTGGCGAACCTGGACGACCCTGACACGGGCAAGGACGAGCTCATTGACTTCATCGTGGAGAACGGCGTGCCGGCCACCAAATACACCGCCAAAACCAGAACCAAGGCCAAAGCCAAGTGACAATAGAAATCCGGGTCAAAATTATAATGTGCATTCATTGTATCTATCCATGTCCGTATTCAGTTACATTTCATGGCCTGCGTTCATCATTAGTTTCGCAATTGGCGTGTTTTACATCTACATTTCTCTCCCCAAGCAGCGAATTGTTACCGTTTATCCCACGCAAGACAACGCGGACTACTTCAATTTTAGGGATAAGGCGCACAACTGCTTCCGGTTTGAACAAGAAATGAAGGCGTGCCCCGCAAATGACGACGCGCTCAAAACCATTCCTATGCAAACATGAACCATGCACCCGTTTTCCAAAAAAAATAAAATATAGTTATAAAACAACTTAAACATTTAGCATTTTAATAATGCAGCTACATGACTTCATTCATTCTTCCACAAGTCGGGTGATTTTTGGAATAATAATGGGTCTGGGTCTTTCCAGTTTATTTAGGAAGACGTGCCATGGGCGGGATTGCATGGTGTTTAAGGCGCCAGATATGGAGGAAACCAAGAAGTTCACGTTCAAATACGACGGCAAGTGTTTTGATTATAAAATTGGTAGCACGAAATGCGACGATTCGCGCGTAAACGTGGTGCTTTGAAAAAAAATATATTTATTTATTAAAATCAAGGTCAAAACGTTATCGCGCGAAATCAAGGAGATGTCGTAGAGGTGGAGCGCCTTCCAAGGAAGAAGTTGAGAATGCAATAACAGCATTAAACCAACTTACAAATTTTTGCAACCCACAAACAATTGAACCATTAGTTAAAACAATCAAAAAGGGGGTGTACATGGATGCTCTGAATCCATAATATCAGGATTGGTTGAGGAGTAAAATAGGATATTAATGAATCCAATAAGGACCAAATGCTACTGCGTAGTTCCCTGATAAGGAGGGGTTCGGGGAACGTAGTTCCCTGATAAGGAGGGGTTCGGGGAACGTAGTTCCCTGAGGGAAAGGTTCGGAAAACCGTAGGTTTTCTGATGTCAAGCTGGACGTTAAACGCAGCAACTTTAAAACCGGCATGGCGCAGAGGCAGCGCGCGGGGCTCATAACTCCGAGGACACAGGATCGAAACCTGTTGCCGGTATCCATTCCAATTCGCCAGCTTTACAGAAGCTGGTCGTCTAGATGATGTTAAACCTTCCCTGATAAGGAAGGGTTCGGGGAACGTAGTTCCCTGAGGTCAAGCTGGACGTTAAACGCAGCAACCTTTAACCGGCATGGCGCAGGCGCGCCGTTTCACTTTGTGGGCTCATAACTCCGAGGTCAAAATGGGTTGCCGGTATCCAATACAATTCGTCAGCTTTACAGAAGCTGGCATGGGCGCAATACCTAGTTTTTTCATACATGTGTCTGGCTCAATGACGTTAAAGAGAGTGGGTATGGACCCAGTGATCCATCCATTATCCGCCCGTTCATTCAGTTGAATGGATGAAAAATCATTTCATTATGGTTTATGATTTGCGATGTGTAATCATGTATGGGACGTCTACAAGCGAGAGCAGGGCTTGTAGAACACATATATTGCAATAACGCAATACGAACACCGTTTCGTAGATTTGACATAACCTATGTGCGCACATATTGTCATGAATTGTTTTAAATCAAAGATGTTTTGTTTTTGATTTAGGAATCGTTTTTAGTATTGGTATTGGTATTAGTTTGCGTTATTCACGTAAAACATGAATCTGTGCAATACATAAACGCACGCAAATAACTAGATGAGCGACACTACCAGCATTGACGATTTGCCCACCGCGTCTGGTCAAAATGCTAATACCCAGAATCATAATGTCGTCATTCAGAAAGCCGAACCCGGCACCATGACGTATTCGCCCAATGTTCCTGATTTAGCACCTTTACAACAACAACTACCGCAGCAACTACAACCACAGCAACCGCAGCAACTACAACCTCAGCAACAGCAACCCAACCAAAAGCTGATGAACGAATTGATCAGCGGGGTGCAGCGAGCCAGCATGACGGGCATGACCGCGCTGCCGTCACGCGACATCCCCCGCGACACGAGCGGCATGATGCAGGATGCGCAAGTGCAGCCCACGTACGTCCCGCAACCGCAGAGGCACGTGGATTATATCAATGACCATGAAACCAGTTCCACGCTGGAGCGCGTCATGCACCAAAACACGCGCGGGGCCAATCGTTCAGACACCCTGGAAACCTTTTACGAGGAGATTCAGTCGCCGCTCATGCTGGCCATTCTGTATTTTGCGTTTCAATTACCGGCAGTCAAGCGGTACATGTTCCGATACCTGCCGTCGGCCCTCTTTAGCGCAGACGGAAACGCTAATCTGACCGGGCTGATTGCCACGAGCGCCATGTTCGGCCTCGCATTTTACATCTTGCAAAAAAGCATGGCCCGATTGACTGAATTCTAAATTAATTTTGTTTCGGTATTATATGCATTAACAATGGCAAAACTAACGTTACGACGCAAAAAACATAAAAAAAGTCGCAGTCTACAACGTAAAAGTCTTGGTAAGAGTCGCAGACTACAACGTAAAAGTCGCATTCAAAGAGGAGGAACAAAAGAAAAACGTTTTGATGATTATTATGCTGAGATAAAAAAATGTGTTGTGTCGGGCAACGAGACCCAAGGGTTATGTCCATCAATAATGAAATTTTTTGATAAAAACAAATTAAACAATATATTGACCGAACGGGAAAAAGATTCACCATCACTTAAACAATTAATTTGCAAAAATATAGATGTACAGGTTGTGTTAAACCATGAAAAACCATACTTTTTGAAAACACATAATCCACTTTTCCCTAACGAAAATGGTTGGCATAAAATTATCACAGATTTACATCATTATGTGCACAACGATCCAAGTGATAAACCGAACCCTCAAAAATTAGCAGGTCATGTTTATAATTTGCTTTTTCCATCAGCAGGTACAAAAACAATAGAAGCAGCAGGAGCAGCATCATCAAGAGCAGCAAGACCAATACCAGATGCTACAACAGGATCAACAACAGGAGCAACGGCGGCAATAGGAGCAACAGGAGAAGCAGCAGCAACAGGAGCAACAGACACACGACCATATGCTCCAGAAGGTTGGACATTGCGTGGTAATGTTTGGCAAAAACAAAATGGATATGGATATGTACCTGCAGAAACTTATAAACCTAGACCAAATAGTGAAAAAGTAGCAGCAGTAGACCAACTGCCGGAAGGATGGATTGCGTTAACTGATCCCGCCTCAGGCAAAACATACTACGCAAATACCACTACAAGCAATACTCAATGGGATAAACCAAACCCAACACCAAATATTGATACGGAATCACTCCCGGATGGATGGGTGGCAGGAATTGATAGAGATGGAATATATTACTACGTTAAAGCAGATCCAACAATTACATCACGTACATTTCCAACAACTACGGGTCTAGACGCGAGGTTAGCAGCAGCATTGAATGATGATTAACATATTTCGTTTTTCATTTTCGTAGAATTCAATGCATTATCTTCTATCATTTGTTATAGGTTTATACAAATGATTTTAGCAAAGTTTCAGGTAAAAAAAGATACAAATGAAACAAATGAAACAAAGGAAGCTTATCCCGGAAAAGCAGTCCATTTGGACACGCCGTTCAAGTTGCCCATAGAGTATTTGCCCAAAGAGCAGTTGCACTCCATTGACAAGAGCGTGTTGTCCGACTTGGAGCTCATTGAATGCACCAAACAAGTGAACAACAACAGCAACAGCAACAGCAACAACAACAACAACGCGAATAACGCGAATAACGCAACCGAGTCCAAGTCCATGTACACCCATGTGTTTCAGCCGCAGTCCGCATTTGCCAAGCGCTACCTCGGTATGTGGGCCAAGCAATTCACAACCAGCGTGCCGCACTTGCAGGACACGCAGCGCTTCATTGCTGCCATTTCCAAGGACAAGGACAAAGACAAACCCGACGAAAACTCGTTGATTGATTATGATAAAATAGAAGCCATTTGGACCCGCATCAAGACCGACGCCTCGTTCCGCGACAAGTTCAACTACATTGACTACGCGCCGCTGGACATGTTGAACCGTTCGTCCGCGTTCCTGCAATTCTACAGCATTTACAACCTCTTCTCTCCATTGTTATCATTCCTCATGCCGGTCATTATGCTTATTGTGCCGTTTTTCCTCTTGAAGCTGCAGGGCGTGCCCATCAGCATGCCCACCTATTTCGGCATCATAAAGCTGATGCTGTCGCAGCACGCCATCGGCAAGCTCATATTTGACATGAGCTCCGTCGGCTGGGACAAACGCATTTACATCCTCGTGTCGGTCGTCTTCTACGTGGTGCAAATGTATCAGAACGTGGTGTCGTGCCACCGCTTTTACCGCAACACGTTCCTGGTGCACGACGACCTGGCCGCCATTCGGGCGTATGCCGATGCCACCATTAAGAAGATGCGCGCATTTGCGGCCCACGCGCTCACCAGCGGCGACACGTTTGCCCCCTTTGCCGCCGACCTACAAAAGAACCGGGAGCAGCTGGAGCGTATGGTGGCAGCGCTGGACTGCATTGACCCGCCCGGGCTGTCGGTAAAGAAGTGCATGCAAATCGGCTACGTTATGCAGCAGTACTACGCCGTGTTTTCCGATGCGGGGATTGCGGCGTGCATGCAGTACAGCTTCGGGTTCAACGCGTTTGCGGAGCACGTGACGCATTTCGGCGAGCTGCTTCAAGCCAAGCGCGTTTCAGCGTGCGAGTTCACGGACATCGCCAAGGCCAATAACAGCAATAACAGCAATAACAGCAGCAAAAAGGACAAAAAGGACAAAAAGAAGAAGGACAAGAAGAAAGAAGAAGAAGAAGAAGAAGAAGACGCACTCGGTCATACTAAAATTGTGAACGGGTATTACGTTGCGACGGTGGTGTCTGACGGGCTTCAACCCGTAAAGAACACGGTGTCCCTGAACAAGCGGCTGGTCATCACGGGTCCGAACGCGTCAGGAAAAACCACCATTCTGAAAATGACCATGCTGAACATCCTGTTTTCGCAGCAGCTGGGGTACGGGTTTTACGAAGCAGGCACGCGCATCCATCCCTACCATCACTTGCACAGCTACTTGAACATTCCCGACACGTCGGGGCGCGACAGCTTGTTCCAGGCGGAATCCCGTCGGTGCAAGGAGATTCTGGACAAACTGAGCGGGGGGAAAAGGCACTTCTGCATTTTTGACGAGCTGTATTCGGGCACGAATCCGTACGAAGCCATTGCCAGCGCGTACGGCTACATCACGCACCTCAACAAGAACGTCAACGTGGACTTCATGCTCACCACGCACTACATCCAGCTGTGCAAACTGTTTGAGCAACAAAAAACAGATTCGGAATCGGATAAACGAGAGAAAATCGTTAATAAAATCAATACAATTAATACAATCAATACAATCAAGAATTTACACATGGAAGTAACCGATCGTGGCGATTATGATTTCAAATACCTGTATACACTGCGTCCTGGAATTTCCACCATTAAAGGCGGCGTCAAAGTGCTGTACGACCTGCAGTACCCCGCAGCCATCATTGATGTCACGCGTGAAATTTTGAAAACGATATAAGTCCGATTCTAATTCCGCGTTCGTTCCGCCGCATTTTATTTATTATTTGATTGTAAGACATATTAAACAATAATTCAAATACTTATCCATTATGACCGGTTCTTCGTTTTCGGTTGCAACCACCGTGTTTGTGAGTTTAGCAATATGTGCGGTGATTTCTTATGGCATTTTTTATTATTTCAAGCAGCGTCTCTCGCTCATTGAGAAATCACAAATGGAGCAGGCTCGCATCATGCAAGCCCTCATTTCACACGGGTTGTTGCAACCTCAAGGGAACCAGAACCAACAACAAGGGCAACAACAAGGGCAACAACAGCAGCAACAGCAGCAGCAACAAGGACAGCAGCAGCAGCAACAACTAGCACAGTGCAAGGAAATTACAATCACGCAAAATGGTCTAATTGAAGTGAGTTCGGATTCGGATGATGACAGCAGCGATGATTCGGATTCCAAATCGTCTGATTCCGATTCATCGGATTCATCGGATTCATCGTCTAAGGCGGCCAATGATAATGACGACAAATGGTCCATTGGCGATGAAATTCATCAACCCGATTCATATCACAAGGAATTTGAAGAAAAATGGAAAAACGTTTTAATTGATGCCATTTCAGTTGACAGTTCTTACGTGGTTGACAATGTAATTGTTGAAAATTCCAATAAAAAGATCATTTCTCTCAAAGAATCCTTGAACCATGATGCAGAGTTGTCAGATGCAGAATCCGAATCGTCGTCATCTTCATCGTCATCCTCACCATCTGAAAAGCACGAAGAGCACGAAGATCATGAAAATGAAGAGCCCGCTGATTCCGAATTGAATTTGAAAATTGGATACAAACCCAAGAAGGAATCACTGCATTTGAATTACGGGAACATGTCGGTTCCGGCCTTGCGCCAACTTGCCAAAGAACGCGGTCTGGGAGGCGAGGATGCGGACCTGCAAAAACTGAAAAAGAAGGATCTCGTGCAGCTTCTTCAGCCGCATTGAACCTTGAACCTTGAACATTGAAACCATTTAAAGAATGAACCATACTGAATTGCATAGTTCATTTTTTTTTTTGTCATGAGGTGCATTCTGGAATACGTGTGGATTGATGCGACTGGCGGCATGCGCAGCAAAATCCGGGTTGCAAACATGGATGGATTCAACCACGGATCAATTGTGTCCGATCCCGAGCAGTGGGCGTGGACGTTTGACGGCTCATCCACTGGGCAAGCCACAGGAACCGACAGCGATGTCATCATTCGCCCCGTCGCCATGTATCCCAACCCATTTTTTCGGGTTACGGATACGGCTTATTTGGTGCTGTGTGATACGTATGACAAGGACGGCACAACGCCGCATGTCACGAATGCCCGCGCCCGATGCGCGCAAACCGAGGCTGCGTGTGTAACCGACGAGCCCTTGTTCGGCATTGAGCAGGAGTACATTCTCTTTCATCGCGACAAGGAGGTTCCGTATCAATGGGCCAGTACGGGGGATCCCGGGTGCGGTGGTCAAGGTCCGTATTACTGCAGTGTGGGCGGCGACCGCTGTTTCGGTCGTAAAATAGCGGACCAGCACCTGCAGGCGTGCTTGTACGCAGGCATTGCAATTTGTGGCACAAATGCGGAGGTCACGGCATCGCAGTGGGAGTTCCAGATCGGCCCGCTGCCGGCGCTTCAAGTCGCGGACCAGCTGTGGATGGCGCGCTACATTCTTTTGCGTATCACGGAAGAGCACGCATGCTGCGCGACGTTTCATCCCAAGCCGATGCGGTGCTGGAACGGGTCGGGCGGCCACACCAATTTTAGCACGGCTGCGATGAGGGGGTCCACCGATGCGATGAGGGGGTCCGGGTCCAAAACGGATGCCATAGATGCAATCATGGACGCGTGCGCCAAACTGCAGGCCAACCATGCCGCTCACATGGCGGTGTACGGGGAATGCAACGATGCGCGCATGACGGGGTTACACGAAACCAGCTCCATGCACGAGTGCACGTGGGGAGTCAGCGACCGCGGACGCAGCATCCGCATTCCGCGCCACGTTGCAAACCAAGGGAAAGGGTATTTAGAAGACCGCCGTCCAGCAGCGAATTTAGACCCGTACCTCGTCACGGAACGCATCATGCGCACTTGTTGCTGTTTGGATGAAAGACAAAACCAAACATAAAACGAATAATGAAAACAATGAGGGGTTGAGGAGTGAGGACCTGAGGACCTGTTTTACATTCAAATCAAATAATGAGAAAAAAAAGTGCAAAAGTGCAAAAAATATGTTGCTTTTGCACTTTTTTTTTGTAAAAAATCAATTCAACTAAAAACAGGTCCTCAGTCCTCAGGTCCTCAGGTCCTCAATATTCAATTAATTATTTATAATGATAAAATAATTAATACATGAACCAATTATATACCAATAAGACATCCAATTTTAAATGTTTTTTTTAACTCAGCAATGTTGAATATTTTAGTTTCACCTTTATACGTATGTTTACCCCTATAAATTCCATGTATTTTCATGTTTGTTAATCTGATACCTAATTTACGACTATCAATTTCATATTTGATACCATTTTCACTGCACCAACTCTTGAATAGTTCATATATTTCTATTCCAAATAACTCAACTATTTCAACATCATTATGTTCTCTAGTAAAACTTTCTAACCATTGCTCTATTGGTGACTTAGATAGCTCTTTTAAATTTGTTTGATACTCAGTCTGGGGTATAGGTATGTCTTTGAATTTATCCATACTTTCAATCCCCTTAAAATAATCATAACACGTTCTAATAACATCAACATTTTCCAAACATTTGTGCATTTTTTCAAAGTAATCATGATCACCTTTTTTTTCATCACTAGACCGAATGATTAAATTTCGCCTGTCGCCATTCGTAGAATTTAAAGGTTCTTCTTTATTGGTAGTGGTAATAAAACGATGATATGATTTTATTTTGTATTGCGGAATGCCTTTTTGGTTTATGGCGAGGGAATTATCCGTAATCAACCCTTTTATTTTTCCCTCTGCATCTATTGTATCTTTTTTGGATAATTCATTTAAATTTACAAGAAAACAATTACACATCATGCCGTTAAAATCTCCCCATACATCACGACTTGGATTTGTTGTTTCAAATACTTTTTCATTACCTAACATTTTTTCAAATAATTTGAATAATGTTCCTTTACCAGAACCCTCTTGACTAATAAATGTCGGCATAATTGTTTTTACATGAGGATATTGAATCATCTGTGCAATCCATTTTATAAAATAATCATATACCGCAGTATCGTGATTACATAGAATCTTGATATGATGTAGTATAAAATCCAATTCTATTTGTTTGCGTTCATAGGGCTGAGTTAATAATTCCATTGCAAAAGGACGCCACAAATTGAAAATGTTTTCAGGACAATCTGTCGCATTTGGATAAATATCAACATCATCTTTACGTCTAATATTGTGAGTAAATCCAATCCATTTGTTTATAAAGGGTAATGCATTATATCCTGTAAAAATGCCTTTTTCATTATATGTTGGCACATCATATGATAAATGCGAGTAAGACATTTTCAATTGTGCTTGAGTCAAAAATATAACATTGTTATTGTCGTGTTTTACAAATAATGATTTATTTATAATTTTCAGATGGTTTTTTTCAAATTCATTTGCGATGCATTCAAAACCATTTTTTTCATTAGCATCATCTACAATTTTCACTACATAATCATTTGGAATAATCAATTCATTATTATGTTCTTTGTACGCCCATTTCATATCTAACCCATTAAGCTGTTTGTTAACATAATACGTTATGTCTTCCAATAATCCTTTATCATTATAATAATCCCCATAAATCATCAAACCATCAAACATCAAAATGGCAATTTCTATGCCTTTGTCGGTTATAACATGAATCGCATGTTGCAATATAATATTTTCATAATAGCACAAAATCCGATTAACTGCTGATCCTAATTTATTATACGTTTTATTTTCTGGAACTGAATTAACCAAGTCTGTATATTCTTTTATCATTGATAGTTGTTTTTGAATGCATTTGATTTCAATGTCATATTTTTTAAATTCCAATGGTAAATTTTTTGTACGATTCAATGTATCTTTATTTAATGCAGTTAGGTAACAAATTTTACCGATTTCTCTTGATTCAAACTTCATTAGACATTCTTCGCGATGACTGATATAATATTCCAAATATGGACATGGTATCTTGTGTAACTTACAAATATAACGAAGAATGACTGGATGTGCATTGCACATGTCAATATCTGTTCCCATTCCATCACGCATAAATAATCCTCTGATAGTAGAAGGCATTCCTTGTAATGATCCGCCTGAGAATAAACGTCCTGACATTTCTGTTGCATAAGAATAAATCCGTTTGGTAATACCATTTGTTTTCAAATTAGTTTTACAAAATTGTTGTAAAATTGAATATTTGGTTTTACATTCTTCTTTCGTGTATTTTTTGTCCTTGTTTAAACATTGTTCTACAAACTCTGAGTACGACAATTGCAAAAGCCAATGAATCGGTTTAAGTGGTAAACGTTCAGTGATTTCCATATTGTAATTTATAATATTCCTAAATATTATAATTTGATAATTTATGCGAATTATTTAATTATTCCTAAATATAATGTATTTTGTTGTTCTTTTTATAACATCGTTTATTTTTATGTCAAGGTCGGTAGATATAAAATTATATCCTTGTTGACGCAAAATGCTACGTACTATATTTAAATAAGGTCGTTTACAATCAAAATTGGGTTTAAAAGAAGATATAGTAGAACATGCA
>Ga0255220_1000512_pt1 | contig 15461 bp, 15 predicted proteins | sample Miss_Colum_RepB__FD_188423 | JGI IMG/M metagenome (GOLD analysis project Ga0255220, IMG submission 188423) | Freshwater microbial communities from Mississippi River, Louisiana, United States - Miss_Colum_RepB_8d | ecosystem: Environmental > Aquatic > Freshwater > River | place: USA: Louisiana...
ATCATATCCGGAGAAGGCGGCGCGCGGACTGGTTAACCATCAGCGCGCCGCCTTCTCCGGATATGATGTTTTTTGTTTCGTGAAAGCTGAAGCAACCAAGATGGCCAATCGTTCCTAGCGGGCGCCCCTTGTAGCTCGACAGGCAGCCCTGGGCCGCGTCCTCGATCACGTAGAGCCTATACGCCTCGGCGATCTCCATGATGCGTTCCATCTCGCAGGCGACCCCCGCGTAGTGGACCGGTACGATGGCTCGGGTCCGCGAAGTGATCGCAGCCTCGATCTTGCGCTCGTCCATGTTAAGGGTGTCTGGGCGGATGTCGATGAAGACCGGCTTTGCGCCGCGGATCACGAATGCATTAGCTGTCGAGACGAACGTGTAGGATGGAAGGATCACCTCGTCGCCAGGGCCGATACCGCAGAGTAGCGCTGCCATCTCGAGCGCTGCCGTACAAGAATGGGTGAGCAATGCTGTGCTGTTTGGCGACAGTTTCTCCAGCCATCCCTGACAACGACGCGTGAACGGACCGTCACCAGCCAGCTTCGCGCTCAGTTGCGCTTCGGCGATGTTGCTCAACTCATGCCCGGTCAGGTACGGCTTGTTGAATGGAATGTGCTGCAGCGAACCCTTGGTATCAGGGGCAATTAGCACTTCGTCGGTCAGACTGGGGGCCGGAAGAGGCATGCTATCAATTCTCATTTTTGTCCCAAGGGGGTGCAGCTGGATTTGCGGATACGGCGCGGCTCGTCTGAGCATCTCTTTCCGGCCGGACTGTCATCAAGCGGATTTCCTTTTCGCGGACGCAGCTTAGTCGGTCGTCTCAGGTTGCTTCGCTTGTCCCAGTCCCCGCGAAGCAGCGCGACCGAGTGGCCGAAAAATCGCCTTCGCGCGGTTGTTCAGGGCGTTCGCGTGGCCGGGGGCGATGGCCAGGGGCTGGTCGTAGCTCGCTATCGCGTCGACGAAATCGTTGTGCTCCTGCAGCGCGTTGGCGCGGTTGTACCAGGCATCGGCATGGCCCGGCTGGATGGTGATCGCGCGCCGATACGACTCGGCGGCCTCGGCGTGCCGCCGGAGCGTCCGCAGGAGGACCCCGCGATTGTTGTGGGCCTCGGCCAGGCCCGGGTCGAGGACCATGGCACGATCGTAGCTTTCGAGCGCCTCCTCGTTGCGGGCCGGCCGGGCGAGCACGTTGTCGCGGTTGCAGAATGCGCGCGCATGCACGGGATTTTCGGCGATGGCGGCGTCGTAGACGGCGACCTTCTCCGCGGCCCGCCCGAGCTCGTGGAGCGCGAGGCCCCTGCCGTGATGGGCGGCGGCGGCGAGCGGGTCGAGGTCGATGGCCGCCTCGAAGCAGGCCAGCGCGTCCAGAGCCCGGCCAAGTTCGTGGAGGACCAGCCCGGCGTTGCATCGGTACCTCGCGGAGCGAGGTTCGGCGGCGATGGCGGCGAGCAGGCTCCCTGCGGCCTCCTCCTTCCGGCCAAGGCGCGCGAGCATGGTGCCGCGCCGATGAAGCGTCTCGGCATGGCCCGGCTCGACCACGAGCGCCGCGTCGCAGGCCCCGAGGCATTCCTCGTGCCTGCCCGCCTCCTCGAGGAGGATCGAGAGGTTGCGGCTCTTGGCCCCATCGCCCGGACGCAGCGTCGTGGCCCGCGTGGCCGCCAGGATCGCGTCCTCCAGTCGCCCGAGCGCGCGCATCGCCGTGGCGCGGCTGGCCTCGCAATCGGCAAGGCGGGCATCGTCGCCGCCCAGCATGATCGCGTGGTCGAGGCTCGACAGCGCCTCGTCGGCGCGGCCGGCACCGAGCAGCGCAAGGCCGAGATTGTACCAGGCGTCGCGATGCCCGGGTTCCGCGCGGATCGCGGCCACCTGCGCGTCTATCGCCTCGGCGTCGCGGCCCAGCGCGGCAAGGGCGTTGCCGCGCGCGTGCTGGTTGCCCGCATGCATGGGGTCGAGCGAGCAGGCGTGCTCGGCGGAGGCGAGCGCCTCCTCGGGCCGTCCGACGCGCAGCAGTGCGTTGGCGAGGTTGCGTCGCGAGGCGGCGTGGTCGGCCCGGACCGCGACCGCGCTTCGCAGCAGCGCGATGCCTTCCTCGCAACGGCCATCCCCGATGGCGAGCGCGCCAAGGAGCTGCAGCGCGTCGAAATGGCGAGGGTCCGCGGCGAGGATCGCGCGATAGCCATGCTCGGCGTCGCCGTGGCGCCCGGCGCGATGGTCGGCGACGGCGGTGGAGAGAAGTCCCGCGGGATCGATTGGCTTGGTCATGCAGGCTCCGGGTGCTGGAGGCGTGTCGATGGAGCTCCCTGCCCGAGGGCGGGAAACGCGCTGCACAGCGCCGCGTCGAGCGTCGCGAAGACGCCGTCCCAGTCCCCGGGCCGCGCCTGGCGGATGATCCGGACCGACCGGTACCAGTGCGAGGTCGCGGCGCAGGTGCCCCAGCGCCAGTCGGCGGGATTGCCGAGAAGGAGAAATGTCGGTTTACCGAGCGCCCCAGCGAGGTGCGCAGTGACGTTGCTTATTGTCACGACAAGGTCACAGGCTTCCAAGAGCGCGGCGAGGCCGTCGATATCGTTTGTTTTGTCTATTTCCGAGGCGTCGATGATGTCGGCACCGGTGCGTGCCAGACGCTCGAGGTCCTCGATGCAGTTCCCGTACTGGAGGTTGACGAGGCGCGCGTCGCGCAGGGCTGGCGTGTTGCCGATCCTGGCGATATCGATGCATTTCGAGGCTGCCGCCTTGCGGCTGCTTCCCCAGCTGATCCCGACCACCGGCTTCCCGTCGGCTGCCAGCCTGCTTCGCAGCCGCGCCGCGAGATCCGGGTCGGCGACGAGGAATGGGGTGCGCGGGAAGCTCTCGGGGGTCGGCCTGAAATGCATGCCGAGGTCGCCGAGCGGGACATGGGCGTCGAACGGCAGTTCCCGGAGCGCGCCACGCCGCCAGACCGGGATCCCTGGAAACGAGCGGCTGAACAGGGGCACGAGCCGTTCGTCGACGCCTAGCTGAGTTCCCGGCTCGGCCCGGACAAGGTCCGGAAGGATCGATCCGAACATGATCTCGTCGCCGATGCCCTGCTCGCCCCAGGCGAGAAGGGTCCCGGAGGGGTGGCCGGGGCGCCAGGAAGGCTTGTCGGTCTCGAGAGTGAAGGTCGCGGCGGCCGCGATGCGCCAGCGGTTGTCGTAGCCGCGCCAGCCGGCATCGAAGCTGCCGCGCCGGAGATGCGACAGCGCGCTGTTGAACCTTTCCTCTGCCGAGGCGTGCGGGCTGCTGACCAGGAGCGCGAAATCCGCGTCCGCCTGCTCGAACCGCCCGAAATCGGAAAGCAGCGAGGCGCGCCCCAGGCGGGCCGTCCGGACATCCGGGGCCAGCTCGAGCGCCCGCGAGTAATCGTCCAGCGCACCCTCGAATTGCCCAAACTTCCTCAGCAGGTTCGCGCGATGGTAGTGGCCGAGCGCATCCCTCGGTGCCAGGGCTATGGCCTTCGAGAGGGCGAGCATCGCCTGTGCTGGCCGATCGAGCTCCTGGAGCACTGTGCCCAGGAGGTTGAGCGCCGCGGCCGAGGCCGGCGCGAGCTTCGTGGCGCGCTCGGCATCGGCCAGGGCTTCCTCGAATCGCTCTAGCCGCCGGAGCGCGATCCCCCGGTTGACCAGTCGCGTGGCGGTCTCGCCTCCAGCGCGCAGCGCCTCCTCATGGCTGGAGAGCGCATCTGCGTGACGGCCGTCATCCGACAGTGCCTTCCCGCGTCCCGAGTGGAACTCGGGCTTGCCGGGGGACAGTTCCAGCGCGCGGTCATAGGCCGCCACCGCCTCGGCATGCCGCCCCGACTGCCGCAGGATGTCGCCACGCGTGGCTTGCAGGGCCGCGTCGCTTGGCGCCGTCGCGATCGCCCGGCCGATTGCGATGAGCGCGTCCGCGGCGCGTCCCGCTCGCAACTCGACGAGGGCGAGCAGTCGAAGCGCTTCGGTGTCGCGCGGCTGCCTGCGGAGCACCGCGTTGCATGCGGCCCGTGCTTCCCGGAAAGCGCCGCGCGCATATGCGGCGGCGGCAATCTCGGTCCGCATCCCGGGCTTTCGGTCTCTGGCGATCGCGTGGGAGGCCATGTCCGCCCTCCGCTCAGCCGGCGCGGGAGAGGGCGAGCTTGGGGCTGGCGCAGGCGAGCATCCTGTTGCGCTCGGCGAACCAGAGATCGGCATGGCCGCAGGAGGCATAGTCCTCGAAATACGGGCCGCCATTCGTGTAGTGGAGGTTTGCGATCTCCTCGACGGGCCGCGGCGGAGCGTAGTCGACGAGGTGGTTCCATGCGGCCGGTATGCCGCCGATCTCGTGCGGGCCCTCAAGCCAGCGGAACTGGTGCAGGTCGAGGCCGCTGGCGTCGTTGACGTAGCCGGGCGACAGGCGCGTGCAGCGGCTGTTGTTGAACATCATCAGGCTCGACCAGTTCTTCATGGGGTAGCGGGTCTGCTCCGCGCCAAGGAACTTCCTCGCCTCGCGTGGGGCATGGCAGTGCTTGACGACCTGGACCGCCATCTCCGCATCGCGCATCTCCCAGAGTTCGGCGATGTCGCGCAGCACGAGCATGTCGCAGTCCATGAAGAGCGCCCATCCCTCGAAGCCGCAGAGATGCGGCACGAGGAAGCGGGAGAACGAGAAGTCCGTCGACTGCAGGGGATGGCGCGGCCGCCAGAGATGCTCGCGCAGGCCCCCGAGCGCAAGCGGCGCGAAGGCCACGGGTATCGATGCGCGCACGAGGATCGAGTGGCAGAGCACATGGTAGGCCGCGGGCTCTCGAGGATCGTAGCCGATGAAGATCCTGATCATCGCGTTATCCTTGTATTTGGCTATTTCCGTTGGTGCGTCTTTGCCCCTGAGGCGTGCCAATGTCGCGCTCCCCCGGGGCCGTCGATCGTTTCGTGCCGCATGCCGCCATGGTGCGCCCTCAATCCGCGGCGGCGCTCTCCATCCAGTCGGCCACCGCCGCTGCATCCTTGCGCACGCCGCGGCGCGCGAGTTCGGCGCGCAGCTTCTCCTCCGCCGCCATGCACTGCCAGGCGCGGCGCACCGGCTCCACGAGCATCATCGCCTCGTCGATCGCCTTCGCGTCGTTGCGAAGGTTCGCCGCGAGGAACAGGCGCTGCAGGTAGCGGTAGAGCGCGCCCGTCCGGCGCGTCCAGTCGTCCTGCGCCGGTTCCTCGAGGCCGGCGGCGAGGTCGCCGACGATCTCCGTCGACACCGCGACGGCGCGGAACCTGTCCTCGATGCGCCCCTCGGCGATCGAGAGGCGCGCCTCCTCGAGCGCGGCGACGAGGTCGTCGAAGAGCTTCGCGACGATGACGCTCGGGGGCATCGCGTCGTCCATGGTGTCCTGCTGCGTGTTCATCCTTCCCTCCTCGGGTCTCCGGTTGATGGTTGGGTCGTTCACTGGAACAGCCGCAGCAGCTGCTGCGGCATCTGGTTCGCCTGGGCGAGGACGCTGACGCCGGCCTGCACGAGGATCTGCTGCGACGTCAGGCGCGTCATCTCGGAGGCCACGTCGAGGTCCATCAGCAGGCTGCGGCCGTTGTCCGTGTTCTCGGCCATCGTCGCGAGGTTCTGCTTCGTGAACTCGAAGCGGTTCTGGATCGCGCCGATCTCGCCGCGCACGGTCGACGTCCTGTTGATCGCCGCGTCGGCGATGCCGACGGCCGCGCGGGCGGCGCCCGCCGTGCGCACATGGCTGTCGGACAGCCCGAGGGCGCGCGACGACAGCGGCGGCAGCTTGAAGGAGAGCGTGTCCGACGAGAGCGTCGTCGCGCCGACCTGGAAGTCGAAGGGATTGCCATCGGTCTCCTGGCCGGAGACCCCGAGCATGCGATGCGAGTTGAGCAGCAGCGTCGCCACGGGGATCTTCTCGTCGCCGGCGAAGACGAGGTCCGACAGGCCGCCCACGCTCCCGACGCGGAAGGCGAGCTCCATGTATTCCCTGGCCGTGCTGTCGGTCTCGCCGTTGTGGATGGTGACGACGACGGTGTCGTCCGGCTGGAGCGAGAGGTTCGCGCCGCTCGCCTCCGACATCGAGCGCAGCTCGCCCTCGGACGAGCGGACCTGCACCCGGGTGAACAGCTTCGCGACCCCCGTCCCGCCGGCCAGCGACGTGTCGCGGCCCTCGGTCCCGTTCTCGCCACGCAGGTCGCCCGGGCCGACCTCTGCATCCGCGGCGGGCGCCGCGCCGGTCTGGACGACGGTCTCGGTCCCGGTCGCCGTGCCCGCGCGCGTCAGGCTGAGCGTGGTCGCCGAGACGTCCGCCGCCTCCTTCCATGCGATGCGGATCCCCGCGGTGCCGTTGGCCTCGACGGTGAAGTCCGCGTCGGCGTAGTCGGCATCGGCCTGCAGGCCGGCGACGAGGCTGGCGATCGTCGTCGGCGCCGCGAGGGTGTGCGACAGGGTCGTGGTCCCGTCCGTGAGGACATAGGCGCCATTGGCGGCCGTGAAGTCGATGTCGCGGATCTCCACGCGGTGCGCGACATGGTCGTAGAGCGACGCGACGAGCGGTACCGTGTCGGAGGTCGAGAAGCGGATCTCCTGGAAGGGCACGGGCATGGCGCCGAAGTCGGGCAGGGCGCGCATGCGCAGGTCCGACACCCGCATGCGCCCAAGCCACGTCTCGCCGGCGAGGGCCGCGTCGTCCGTGGGCAGGAGCTGGCGCAGCGGGTTCGCGGCGCCTTCGGCCACCGTGGCGCTGGCGTTCAGGCCGAGCCAGGATTCCCCGGCCTGCAGCGATCCGTTCGAGGCCGCGATCGTCGCCTGCTTCGGGAAGTTGCGGTCGATCTGCATCGTCACGCCGAGCGAGCGGAAGGCGACGGCCTCGCGCTCCTGCTCGCCGAGCGTCCGGAAGCTGAGGGTCCGCGTCTCGCTTTCCCCGTTGGTGAGGTTGGTCAGCGTCAGCCGGTTGCCCGCGGCGTCGAAGCTGGCGGCGAAGAGCGATCCCGCCATCGCGCCCGAGGTGTCGAGGGAGACCACGCCGTTGACGTTGCCGAAGGCGTTCATGCCGTCCTGCACGAGGGCGGTCGGTCGCACTGGCGTGCCGGTGTAGTTGAGCACGCGCTTGCCGTTGAAGGAGGCCGACGATGCGACGCGGTCGATTTCCCGCAGCAGTTGCTGGTACTCGCTGTCGATCATCGCGCGCTCGGTGCCCGAGAGCTGGTCGGAGGCGGACTGGATCGCCAGCGTCTTGAGGCGGGTGGTCATGTCGCCGATGATCGACGCGGCACCATCGGCGATCTGGAGGACGGCGGCGGCGTGGCTCGCGTTCACCGCGGCCATCTGCATGGCGCCGACATCGGCGCGCAGGCGCGTCCCCACGGCGAGCGACGCCGCGTCGTCGGACGCGTAGATCACCCGGGAGCCGGATGAAAGCCTGGCCACCATCTTCGTGGCCATCGCGTCGTTCCGCTCGACCTGGCGGTGGACGATGCGCGCGGCGTAGTTGTTGACGATCGAGAGCGACATGTCTTGGGGCCACGTCAAGAATTTGGCGGGATGGACCCGCGATGCCCCCTCCTCGCATGAAGCGTGCCAGTCCGTTCCCGATCCTTCTTGCGCGCGCGGCCGTGCGTGGCCGGTCCATGCTGGCGCGAACCTTGCCCCTGGAGGTGCCAAGTGCCGGTCGACCGCAACGCATTCGGGGGACTCGCGCGCCAGCTCGAGGCGCGCCTCACCGACTACCAGTTCCTCTGCCGCCGGATGGGCGAGGAGCATCCGACCGTCGTCGACTGCATGGTGGACATCCGCGCGCTGTGCGAACGGATCGGCCGGCTCTGGGACGAGGAGGAGGACGCCGGCGACGCGGGGGCCTGATGCCGCCCGTCAGTAGGCGTAGCTGTCGACGAGCGCGGACACGAGCATCCGCCATCCATCCGCGAACACGAAGTAGACGAGCTTGAAGGGCAGGGCGACGAGGACGGGCGGCACCATCATCATGCCCATCGCCATCAGGATCGCCGAGACCGCGAGGTCGATGACGAGGAACGGCAGGTAGATCAGGAAGCCGATCTCGAAGGCGACGCGCAGCTCGCTGAGCATGAAGGCCGGCAGGACCACGCGGATCGGGATGTCCGCGGGGGACTCCACCTTGAGGTCGGGGGCGTTCCGCTGCGCGATGGCGAGGAAGACGTCGAGGTCCTCCCGGCGCGTGTTCTTCAGCATGAACTCCCGGAACGGCGCCACGATCTCGCCGATCGCGGCCTCTTCCCCTATCGCGCCGCGCAGGTATGGCTCGACGCCGCGGGAGATCGCGAGGTCCGTGGGCTGCGCCATGATGAAGAGCGTCATGAACACGGCGAGGGTCGTTATGACGATGTTCGGCGGCGTCTGCTGCAGCCCGAGCGCGGAGCGCAGGAGGGACAGGACCACGACGATGCGGGTGAAGCTGGTGGCGACGATCACGAGCGTCGGCGCCACGGCCAGCAGCGTCGAGAGCAGGAAGAGGTTGATCGCGCTGCGCGCGACCGACCCGCCGCCCGCGAGGTCGAGCGTGATCGTCTGCGCCTCGGCGAGCCCGGGCGCGAGCGCCAGGGCCAGGGCGGCTGCGATCAGGCGCATTCAGCGCGCCGCGTTCTTCGCGTAGGCGAGTTGCGCGGCCGCGGACACGGCGTGCCCGGCTTCCTCCTGGCGCATGGAGCGCAGCTCGCGCTCAACCTTGAGGATCATGCGATCGAGGTCCGCTATCAGGCGCGACAGGATGCGCGCGGAGTCCGGGTCGAGCCGACCCGCCGCAGGCCCTCGGCCGATGTCGCCCAGCTCGCGAACCAGGGACATCAGCGGCTCCGCGTCCGTCGCGGTCCCGCCCAGCACGCCGACCTCGAGGCGGGCGATCTCGACCGCCAGGCTCGAGATGACGCCCAGGGGCGCCTGCGCCGCGTCAGAGGGATCGGTCATAGAGGGCTCCGGGCTGGCCCTCGTCGCGGTGCTCGAGGAGTCCCTGCGGGACCACGGACGCGCGGTTCTCCGCGGCGACGGCCTCGCGCAGGGCGGCGGCGCGTCGGGGCGTGATCGCCTCGGCCTTGCCGGCTGCCGCGCGTGCCGCGTCGGTTCCACCTGCTACCCTGTCGACCATCGTCCTCTCCATCTTCAGCCGGGATCTTGTCCGCGCGCCGCAGCCCGGCGGGCCGAACATGGTCCGTAACGGATCGTCAGGGCCGCGCGTCGATCGCGCGCAGGCGCTCGAGCAGCCGCAACTCCGGCATGTCCCCCGCGGCCCGGGAAGGATCGGCGGCAAGGGCGTCGCCGACGAGGCCGGCCAGCACGGCCGAGCGCTTCTCGGCGAGGGCGGCACGGAGGGCGACGTCGCGCGCCTCCAGCTGCCACAGCGGATCCGAGGCGAGCGACGCCTCGTCGATGGCGCGGCGGACCGCGAGGTACCGGTCCAGCGCCTGCTCGAAGCGCGGGATGCGCGCGGCGTCGTCCTGGCTCCCGGCGGCGAGGAATTCGCCGATCGTCGCCCGCGCCGCGTCGGCAAGCCCGGCAGAGGCGGCGAACCCCGCGCCGGCGAGGCGCATCTCCTGCGCCATGTCGCGCAGGTGGGGGGCGGCGGCGAAGAGCGACGCGACCTGGAATGCAAGGGTCGGTGAACCCGCGACGTCGACGCCGTCGGCTGCAAGCAGGCGCCGCGCCATCGCGCGGTCGACGCGCGCGGCGAGCGCCGGTTCCGGGACCGTGCCGCGCCAGGCGGCCAGGCGGTCGATGCGCAGGGCCAGCTCCGCCGAGGGCAGGCTCGCGATCGCCGAGGACATGGCGGCGACGTCGATCCGCCGATCGCCGAAGCTGCCGCCGCGCTCGGCCAGGTAGGCGAGGGCGAAGATGTCGCCGAGCAGCTCGACCGGGCTGGCGAAGCGTTCCATCGGGCGCAGGTCGATGCGCTCCCCGTTCTCGGCGAGGAGCTCGCGCAGGCGCCGCTTGCGGAAGGCGGAGAGTTCCTCCTGCCCTGCCCTGGCCAGCAGGAACGCGTCGAGGACGAGCCATTGCGGATTGTCCTCGATGCCGGCGGGTCGATCGGGCGCGCGCAGGCGGGTCAGCGCGGCGCGCGTGTCGCCCGCGAGCGCAAGGCGCCGGGCGTCGCAGAGCAGGATCGCGGTGGCGATGTCCGTCGGCAGGACGCGCAGGTCCGGCAGGACCTCGGCGAAGTCCACCCGGCGATCGGCGATGGCGTCCAGCGCGTGGCCGCGGCAGGCCGACAGGAGCTTGCGGGCGAGCGCGATCCGCGCGCGCGACTCGCGCACGGAGGATGGCGTCGGCGGGAACGCGGGCATGTCCACGCGCGCGCCCAGGCCCGCGAGGTCGGCGAGCATCGCGACGGCGGGCGCCGCGGCCGCGGCCTCGATGCCGCCGAGGCGCGCCAGGACCTGCGCCGCCTCCTGCGTGCGGCCCTGCATCAGCACCTCGTGGGCGATGCGACCGGCCGCCGTCCAGTCGACCGAGAGGTCCGCGCCAGCGAAGCGCTCCGCGGCGAGGTAGCGGGCGAAGCGGCCCGGGTCGGTGACCTGCCTCGGGTCGAGGTCGATGTCCTCGGGGCGCATCGCCTCGAGGTCGCAGCATGCCGTCAGGAGCAGGCGCGTGGCGCCTGCCTCGATGCTGCGCTCGCCGCCGAGCTCGCGCACGCGCCCGCCCGAGGCGAGCCGCACGACCGTCGAGTCGCGCGCGGCGAGCAGCGCGGCGCGGTCGTCGATGCATGCGCCCGCGGAGACCCCTGGCGTGCCGGGCAGCACCACGTAGGTCGCGAAGCCGTTCTGCAGCACGAAATGCTCGTCGCTGCGGGAGACCGGCACGACCTTGGCCGCGCCCGCGTCGCGGATGCGTGGCGTCGCCGCCGGGGCGAAGGCCTGCGTGCGGCTGCGCCGCAGCATGACCGTGGTCGTCTGCTCGCCCGCGATCGTGCCGACATAGGCACCCGACAGGGGCGGCGGGACCACGATGGCTGCCAGCTTCTCGAAGACCGCGAAGACGAGGTCGCCGTCGGCGAAGGCCGCGAGCGGGCGCCGGCCGGCGCCGCTCGCGCCGGAGATCTGGTCGAGCCGCGCGACGTCGACGCGGCTCAGCGTCCCGGGTGGCTCGCACGCGGCGGTCGCGGCGCCCTGCCAGAGCAGGGCGGCGACGAGGCCGAGGCCGAGGACGACGTCACGCGCGAAGCGAGAAGCCCCCACGGGTGCCTCCGTCCTGGACCGGCCGCGCCGCCGGCCCGGGCGCGGCTGGGGCGGGCGGGGCGGGGGTGCGCGCGATCTCCGCCCAGGCGCGCTCGAGGTCCGAGAACAGCGAGAGGACGTGGTCGTAGAGCGACGCATCGCCGCGCACGTCGATCTTCATGACGACGACCTGCACATGGCCGTAGATCGCGTCGAGCTGTCGGGCGATGGCGCCGCCGCGCTCGAGGTCGAGATGGCCGCGCAGCACGGTCACGATCTCGGCGATGCGCTGGTTCTCGTTGAACCTCGCCTCGATGCGGCCCTCGGCCGCCGCCGCGGCGCCGGCGCGCGCATGCTGCATCGCCCGGCCGAGCAGCATCTGGACGAGGCGCGCCTTGTTGGCGGCGTCGATGGACGTCTCGCGGTAGCGGGTGGAGATGTCCGCCATGCAGTCGCTCAGGGCACGTGGCGGATGGGGTATTCGCCCTCCGCCATGATGTGCTGCGCGGCGGTCCTGCGACGCGTCTCGAGCAGGATCGGGGCGCGGAGGTTGAGGGTCACGCCGCTCTCCGCGCGCGCGTTCGCGATCACGAGGACCGCCGTGGCGGCCGGCTCGAAGCCTTCGTCGGCGCATGCCGCGAGGACATGCGCGTGAACGTAGAGGGAGGCACCCGGCGCATCGGGGAACACGAGGAACGCGACGCGCGGGTCCTCCAGGCTCTGCAGCAGGTTGAGCGGCCCGAAGCGCGCGCGCTCGAGCTGGATGCCGGCGAAGGAGCGCAGCGCCGGGAAGCCTGCCAGTCCCCCGGGCATGTCGATGACGAGCGCGGGATCGATCCAGCGCGGGCCGACGCGCGTCTGGAAGACGTTGTCCCGGGGATCGGCGAGCGCGGGCTCGCGCGCGAAGCCGAGGTTCGGCGGTGGCGGCGCGGAGGGGAGGCGGCGGGAGATCTCGGCGAGCATCGCTGGCGCCTCAGCGCATGTGGTTGACGAGGGAGAGTTCGCCGAACTTCGACAGCATCATGTAGGCGGCCTCGAGCTGGACCTGCTGGGCGGCGATCTTGGACATCAGTTCCGCGATATCGACGTCTCTTATCTCCGAACTGGTCGATTCGGCGCCGATGAGCGCGGTCTCGAAGCTTGACTGCAGTTGCTCGACCTCTCCCGCCCGCAGCCCGACCGCGGCGCGGAGCCCGCTGAAGTCCTCGATCGACTCGATCAGCAGCGCGTTCGCCTGCTTCGCGAGGCGGGTGCCGTCCGGCCCCTGCATGTCGGCGTTCTCGAGCTGCCGGAGCGCGCGCACCAGCTTCTCGATGGCGGGCTCGTCGACGCGCGCCGTCGGCGCGATCGAGATGCCTGCGGTGACGCGCCGCGCCAGCGCGTCGCGCGTGCCGTCCACCGTCGCGTAGTCGACCGTTCGCACGTCTATGTCGGCGCGCTCGCGGGTGTTGCGCACGCGCGCCTCCACCGCGCCCGCGACGTCGGTCGCGATGGAGGCGACGCCACCTGGCGTGGCATCCCCGACATTGCCAAGGATGTAGAGCGCGCCCGTGTCCGCCCTGATCTCGACGACCGCGCCGAGCCTTCCCGCCGCGGCGAGCGCCGCGCGCAGGTTGTCGGCCGTGGCGCCGGCGTCGATCAGGCCGCCTTGCGTCGCGATCGCGGCCTCGACGGCGAGTCCGTCGGCGAAGGTTGCGGTGATGCGGGTCGCGGGCGCCGATCGGTCGAACGCCACGGTCCATTCGTCGCGGAAGGCGGCCGGCGGCGTGTCCGGCGCGATGTCGTTGAAGAGGAAGCGCCCCTCGGACTGCCTGTTCAGGACGTTGAGCGCGTCGTCGAGCATCGCCCGTGCCTGCGCCGCGACCTGGTACAGGTCGACCTTGGGGTTCGTGACGCCCATCGCCTGCACCAGCATCGCCCGGCCGCGCTGGGCGATGTCCTGGAGGTTGCCGAGCGCCTCGTCGGTCGCGTCGAGCGTCCGCCCGAGCCCATTGAGCGTGTCCATCGCGGCGAGGATGGCGTTCTTCTCGCTGCCGACGTCCAGCAGCCGGCCGGCGCTTGCACCGACGTCGGACAGGCGCGTGTCGCGTCGCCCGCTGGTCGCCTGCGTCTGGAGGGTCGACATCTGGCGCTGCTGCTCGAGGACCGAGCTCACGCGCGAGGAAAGGGACTGGAAGGTGCCTATGCGCATGGGTCAGACCTGGAGCAGGCGCTGGAAGAGGTCGCCGACGGTCGACAGGACGCGGGCCGAGGCCGCGTAGGCGTTCTGCAGCAGGATCAGCTGCGCCATCTCCTCGTCCACGTTCACGCCGCTGAGCGACGCGAATTGCTGCGCGAGCGCATCCTGCACCGCCGCGCTCTCGGCGCGGCGCGCCTGCGCGTCGGCGTTCGCGCCGGCCGCCTCGGCGAGCCTGTCGCGCACCATCGAGCCAAGGTTCGCGCGGCGACCCTCGGGATCGGCGACGATGCCGCGCGTTGCCTCCAGCGCGGCCGCCATGGCCTCGAGCCCGCGGCCGTCGCCTGTCCCGCCCGCAAGGGCGCCGACAAGGTCGGCACCGGGATCGGCAATGCCCGTCGCGAGCCGCGAGGGGTCTGCCACCAGGTCCGTGCGCACCGCGATGGTTCTCGCGGAGGGCAGGAAGGCCCGGAACACGGTCCCTGCCTCCGGGACCGCCGAGCCCCAGGGGCGATCGAGCGTCGCGGTCTGCGTCGCGGCGTCCCAGGCGACCACCCTGCGCAATTCCACGTCCCCGGCCACCGGGCCGGGAAGGGCGATCTCGCGGCCGACCATGCCTTCGAGGCGCCTTGCGTCCCCGGCGACGCGAAGCGTCGCGGAAGCCGGCGCGCCGACGTCCGCAGCGACGCGGACCTCGAAGGCGAGGGTATCGGCCGAGGCTGCGCCGACGAACACGTCGTCGAGGTGCAGCGCCTGCTTGAGCCCCGGTCCGGTGCCTCCGGACGCGATCTCGATCGAGAGCCCGCGCGCACGGCTCGCCTGGTTGACCGAGATGGAGATGCGGCCCGCGTCGCGCACGACATCAAGGTAGGGTTCGCCGCCGGGATCGAGATTCGCCTCAAGGGCGGAGCGCAGGCTCGCCGTGTCGTGCGCCGTCGTCCCCGCGGCGAAGCCGAGCTGCGCAACCACGCGGCCCATCTCGTCGCGCAGCAGGATGGTCGTCTGCGAAAGGTCGACCTGCTGGAACGAGTCGAACGCATAGGCGGCCGTCCAGCCGGAGCGCCGCGCGGGCGAGATCGCGGCGGCGTGGGCGCCGTTCACCGCCGCCGCCAGCTCGGCCGCGATCTCGTCGAGGCCGGCGAGGATGCCGGGGATGGCATCGTCGCGCAGCTGCCGGATCGCGCCGAGCTCGCCGCCCGCGAGCTCCCCGTCGATCGCTGTCCCGTCGAGGAGCAGGCTCGCGCCCTCGGGGGCATGGCGCACCTCGATCCGCGCCGCGGCGAGGTCGAAGAGCGGGCGGCCCTGGCCCGCGTAGAGCGCGACGTCCCGCGATCCGCGATCGAAGCGGTTGACGGGAAGGAGCTCGCTTATCTGGGCGATGATCGCGTCGCGCCTGTCCTCGAGCGTGCGCAGGGCGCCCGTGTCGTAGGCTGTCGTGACGATCGTGCGGTTCGACGTCCCGAGCTCGCCGAGCCGGGTCGCAAGGTCCGACGCGAGTTCCGCGTAGCGCGCGTCGAGGGCCCCGCGCAGCTCGGAGAGGAGCCCCGACATCTGGTTGAGCCTTCGCGCCAGCCGGTCCGCGCTCACCGTTATGGCGCGACGCAGGACGGGGTCCGAGGGCGATGCCGCGGCGCGCGCGACATCCGCGCGGAAGCCGGCGAGCATCGTGTCGAGCCGCGCGGCCTCGTCGCCGCCGGCCACGATGTCCTCTATGCGCTGGCGCGTGTCGGCCGCGCTCGCGGCCGCCGCGAGGTCGCTGCGCGCATCGCCGAGCTTCGCGGCGAGGAAGCGGTCGATGAACCTCTCGATCGAGGCGATCTCGACGCCGCCGCCGAGCCTTGCCGTCACGACGGCGTTCTCGCGCACGTAGTCGGGATTGCTTGCGTTCGCGACGTTGCTCGACAGCACCTCGATGGAGCGCTGGGCGACGCCGAGCCCCGAGAGGGAGCTGTTTATGGATCCGAGCAGGGACATCTCGACGAGCCATCCCGCAAGACCCGTGCCAGTCGCCGCCGCCAAGAATCTTGACGGTCAGCCGCCGAGCGAGCGCAGGAATTCGGCGGCGACGCCCCGCAGCGCCGGGCTCGAGAGCATTCCCCCGATCAGCGCGAAGCCGGCGAGGATCTGGAGCGGCATGGCC
>Ga0255220_1000514_pt1 | contig 15449 bp, 13 predicted proteins | sample Miss_Colum_RepB__FD_188423 | JGI IMG/M metagenome (GOLD analysis project Ga0255220, IMG submission 188423) | Freshwater microbial communities from Mississippi River, Louisiana, United States - Miss_Colum_RepB_8d | ecosystem: Environmental > Aquatic > Freshwater > River | place: USA: Louisiana...
CCTCTCAACAATCCACCCTCATCCATTAACCCAATGGGTGTTGCACTTCAGATTTTAATCCGCCGCCCATAAAAAGGGCGATTAATTCTGCTGGAGTGGAATTGCCAAAGCGTGATGGCCAATTGATCTGGGTGATTGATGCCATGGTCATGTGGGGCGCGCCACAAGTTAGGTCGAAGCTTTGTCTCTATGTATCGCATTTAGCAAAGACATCGGCGACCAGCTAAGCACGCAACCGATGTATCCGGCCAAACAGACGAGATGTGCACAATTTTCATGTACATCAAGCTGATCGTCTAGCTGTGATGTTCAAGCTCGGCAGCTGACCAGTGCTCTGATCAATTCAGATTGACGCACAAGGTCGCCTCGCCCAGAAGAAGGCCTATGTGTTGGGATATTGGCCTTGGTGAGACGCGCAGAGATGCCCCTGGAGGTCGAGCCACCTTGAGAAGCCAAAGTAGCCAGCGGCGTGTAGGTCATCAGGAAGGACACCAGGTCGGTGATGTGAATCTGCCAAGGACTTCCGTGTTCAACCATTGCCTTGGTGGCAGGCAGCAGCCCATCCTTGATCCAACCCTTGACAGCATCGACATGGGATCCAGTCAGGCTGCTCACTTGCTCAACGTTCAAGACCGGCACGTCAGTAGACCGGTTGATGTGCTTGTCAATGTCACTTTGCGACAGAAACAGGCCGCCGACACCATGACTGCCATCATGGCCAAGCGGCTTGACAGTCCCGTCCAAGATCGAACGGTAAAGCGAAAGCAGTCTCTGTCGCTCAACGGTTCTGCGCAAGGTCATATCACGCAGTGGCATGCAGGGGGTAGCCTCAGGATCAAATGGCCCCGGTCTGCATGACTGCTGCAGGCTTGTTATCAACGATTCCAAGGCCACCTTCTGAATGGTCCCCGAAAACACAGGCGGTAGCTGATCGGGTTCAGAACGAACCAGCCAACCCCCTTCGCTCATGAGTCGGAAAACCGACTTCGGCACATTGAGCAGCTGCTGGGCGGTGGTGTCGTCAATGTGCAAGTCGCGGATCTGCTGGAGGCGATCAACCTCATCGCGTGAGAGGAAGCGCTGGCGGTATGTTGAATTTGCTCCCTGCTCTTGCACCGAAATCAGTCCTTGGTCGATACCTGCATGCAGGCGCTCGGCGCTGACCTTGATCATCCTGGCGACTTCGGCAACGCTGAACCACCTACGGTTTGCAGAAGCCGCAGCTTGAAGACTGCGCGTGCGCGCATTGAGCAGCACATCGGCGTTGGCGGCGATCAATTTGGCAGCGCAGGCGCGCCAGGGTTCATAAGGAGGTGCCTTGAAATTGCGAAAGAGCAGCCTGTACCAGCGGCCAAACCTTTTGGACGGCCCGGATGACGAACCATCCGCAGGATCGGATAACAGCGCGCGCATGTATGCCTCGATCGCGGGCTGACCTTGACTGAACATGCTCAGAATCGGGTTGAGCAGATCACCAGTCTCGCTGACCCGGTTGGGGAGTGCCAATAGACCCGTCCGACCGCGCGCTTCTTTGTTGTGAGCGGCGTGCTTCGCAAGACCAAGAACAAACAGGTCGATGTCGGCGGGTACGCCATGATCCATTTCCAAAGGGAGGTCGATCCCCGGCGGCTGGCCTGCCAACAATGCGCTGAAAATCCGCTCCCCTTCGCTGGCTCTGGTAGAGACCTGCAGTCGTAGATCAGCACCACAATTGCAGTATTGGGCATGCCAGCGATCATGGCTGATAGGGCTCTGGCAGATGTCGCAGCGATCGAGCAGCCGAAGACCGTGATCCGGGCAGCAGGTGGCCATGCGATGCGACCAGAGTTGGCGTGAGAAGGGCGCATCTTTAAGGCACTCTGGGCAGACGGCTTCTCCTTTGGCCCTGATCATGCTGCGGCGTTGTGCAGCTTTTCTGGGCTGATCCGACCATGCGAGAGTCATCAAGGCATCATGATCAAGCGCAAGAAATTGTGCGAGCTTTTGCACATCGCTGGTGCGCACATGCAACGCTGCGGGCAGATCCAGCGACGTGAGCAATTGACGGCGAGACGCCATGCCGTTCTCACGAGCAAACCGATTGAGAAAGCCAGGCAGGGACTCGTCTGGCAAGGGGAAGACCCTCTGGGGCCAATTCAATGCTGTATTCATCGGCTTACTCCTTGGTGAAACGATTTCCTCGTGTCCGCGTGATGATCGAGTTCCTGATCAGGACGTCTTGGTAGGCTTTGTGCAGCTGGATGTCGTGGATATCAGTCAGCTCGAAAGGGTTGACCTGGTCGGGCATACCGAAGTGGATCTTGAATGCAGTGGCGCACAGTTCCATGGTCAGCCGCCGCTGCTTGCCACACAGCAGTTCGGCCGCTTTCATCAACTTGTGCAGGCCCCCGATGGTGCCGCTGGTGCTCAGGTAGGAAGCTCGTGTGAAGCGGTCATGGTCCGCATCGATGGTCCAGCCCTCGCTTTGCATGTGCATGACGAAAGCGTTCACGGCGCTGATGAAGGCTTGCCTGTCTTTCTCCACGTTCCACGCATAGGGCAGGATCTCCACGGGCCGCATCGCACGGCGCTTGAACTGCTCGTTGTCGCTGAAGAACCGCGCTGTATGCGGTAGCCCAGACAGGACAATCGAGATCCCGTGCTGATCGAGCAGCTCTTTGAACCAATCGGCCGTTCGACGGTTTTCTGTGGTCTGCGCTCGTTCCCCTCTGCGCATTTCGATCAAATGATTGAGCTCATCCAGAATCAGCACCTTGACCCCAGCTTGGACGAGCATCCGGGCAGCCATGGCTCGGATGTCTGAGCCCGAGCCGCGGATGATCAGCTTGCCGACCAGGGTCTCGATGATCCGTTTGGCCAGCGCTTCGCCAGCCGGGGAGACCGGCATGGCGACAAGATGCAAGGGGGATCGCGCTGCCGGAGCTTGGGTCGGGTAGCGGGCCAGCACATCTTTGAGCACCTCAGTTTTACCGACACCCGTGCCCCCCAGCAGCGTGAACATGAATGGCGTTCCCGTATCAAAAAGCTGGTCGATCGCGGCGCACAGTTGGGTGTGTGCATTGCGGTAGTGAGGATGGTCGTAGACCCAGTCAGCAAAGATGGTCATGCGCCGCGCTTTCTGCCGGATGTTCCCGAAGTGCTGTCTCCCCACCCCGATGCATTGGTGGTGGTGGCACTAGTAGCGAGCTTGCCCGACTGGCCCTCAGAGCCAGAAGACCTGGGCTTGCTGGCTTGGGCAACTTTCATGGCCTGCTCCATCATGTCGTCGCGGCGGGCGCTTCTGTTGCGGGCGCGGCTGGACTTGGCAGATTTCTTGTGCTCCTGAAGTTCGGCCAGTCGATGGACGATGGCGCGCTTGGTGAGTTCCTGGCCTTGCTCCCGGATGGACTTGCCGAGTTCTTTCAGGGTTTTGCGGTCAATGACCAGCCCCTCAATTTGCTTGGCATGCGCTTTGATGGTGCCACTCTGATCGGGTGCGATCACCAGGATGGTCGATGCGTCGAGCTCCGAGTACAAAAACTCGCACTCATGCGGTCCAAACTCAGCATAGAGTTGAGCCAGCTCTTCGCTGTGGTAGTCGAGCGTTTCAAAATGGATGCCGCTGTGACTGAGCTTGCGGCTGGCGCGCGAGTAGTACATGGCCATCTCGAACTGAACCCGATCAACTGGCACTGTTCCGATCATCCATTCCGACATCGACCGCCAGATGTCGAGTGGGGCCACGGCTTTGCGTTGGCGCCATGAACGGCTTTCGTTCGGACGCAGGCAGTAGTCGTCGTAGATGAATCGATACAGGCGTGCGGTCAGTTCTTCGACCGTAAGCAATTGCTCCTTCTGCGGCGTCTCGCGGGCATCTTTGTGCAGCACAGACAGCGTCGAGCCCGGCAGCGTCCTGACATAGTCACGGATCACCCCAAAAAATCGCTCAACAATCGGCTTCTCTTCGGGCTTGTATGGACGGCATCGGGCAATATTGCCTCCCAGATGTTCAACGAAGGCTGTTGCCTGCTCTCCAATAAATTCGGATCCGTTGTCGACCTTGAGGACTTCCGGCTTGCCAAACGCCTCGATCCGGTTTTGGATGTTGTAGCGCTGGTCAAACCCTTCCGGCTTGGGGAACAGCATGTACTCCAGGCAGGCTACAAATGGCTGAGTCGACGCCTTCTGGATCGTGACATGCAGTCCAAGTGGGTAGCCAGAGCAGACATCGATGGCTGCGTACAGCACAGGGCGACCGATCTCGTTGCCGTCTGCATCACATACAAAGACATCCAGAGTGGATGCATCCATTTCGACCTGATCCCAAAGCTTGTCGGCTTGGTGCAATTTGACTGCTGTGCGGGTGATGGCACTGGCGGTGCGTCCATCCAGGCGGGCGTGCATCAGCTGGCTCCAGCCCATGCTTTTGACAAACCGGCTCAGCTTGCGAGACGAGTGGCGCATCGGCTTGATTTGACGATCCTCACACAACTGCTGGTAGCGTGCATCCACGAGGCGCCATGCTTGAGTGATGCTGAACCGGTCGTTGATCTGGATCGTGGATTCCACCACCTCACGCATCGCGTCCAACAACACTTCGTCAGGGCCTTGGCGGCGATTGCCGCAGCGCGCCCAACGCGGAGCCAGCGAGGCAGTGTGGCCGGTCTTGAGCTTTCGCCAGTTTCGCAAGGTGCGCTCACTGGGAACAGACCAGCCCTTTCCCATGCAGTGAAGAGCCAGCTTCTCGCGAGCGGACTGGTAGCTGTGACCAGCTTGGATGAGTTGCTGCTCCAGGCTCAGGATCGCTTCGCGTTTCAGACGCTCGGCTTTCGCCCCGTCACGTTCCGTGGCTTGCCAGCTGCTGGGAACAATTTCCAGCTTGCCAGCCGCACTGCTGCGCAGCAGCGAGATCTCGCTGTCGACGATCTTTTTCAAGAACTCATCGCGTTTGAAAAAGGCCATCGCACCCGCGTCCGACTCGCAAATGATCTGATCGTGCTGGGGGCGCAGAGAGGTGACCTTGAAGTTGACCCCGCCGATGGCGACGGGCATACCTACTGTGATGTTTTGCATTTCAGTGCTCCAGATCCAGAATTTGCAGATGGGAGAGGTCGCCGTATGAGCGCGTGGCCGGGGTCCATTTGCTCAGCGGACCTGCACGCAAATCCACGGCGATGACCCCGGTTGCAATGGCGGCGAGCATCGTCTCGTGATCGCTGACCGCCAAGACTTCGCCAAGCGAGATCTGCACTGCGCTCTCAGTGAGCGTCTCAATCCAGCTGAAGTCAAAGCAGCCTGCTCTCATCCTGAAGCGGTTCTGGGCATCGCGGATGCGGATGAGGTTGCCCTCAAGGCTCGGATAGCCAACGTGTTCTTCCGTGATGACCAGGAACCGCAGCCCCATCCCTTCCAGTACCGATCGGATTCGCTCGAGGTCTGCGCTCAGCTCCTGCGTCTTGTCTTTGGGCTTGCATTCCACGATCACGTGCGCACCGCCAACAAGCTCCAGCCAAAAGTCTGGCGTGTAGACCAACCCTTTGCGCATCTCGATGGGTAAATCCGAGACACTGGCGCGTGCCAGTTCCTGTGTTTCGTAGATCTTTGCGGTGTCCAGTCGGATCGTGAACGGCTGTGCAGCGATGCTGGTGACTCTCGGGTCGACATCGAGAGCCAGCGCAATCAAACGTTCCAAGCGACTCTCGACTCGCAACAGCTGTCCAGTGGTGCTGCATGGCATCAGCAGGCTTGGCCGTTGATGGCCTCGGCGGCCCAGTTCGCGTGCCAGTTTTGGGTTGAGTGTTTTCATTTATTTGCTTCCTTGCAGATGGATCTGGAAGCAACTCCCGCACGTTCAAGGGGCTATTTCATATTTATTAATTTGACAGGCTTCCGAACCCTTTGTATGAAAGATCGCCTTCCTAGCCGCCCGATTTGCCCCAGTACTCGGCCGGTGTTTTTGCCCCACTGGGGACATGTTGGGGGCACGCCGTGCTCCACCATCCCGCATGAATCCACAAGCTGCCTCGTTCACCACAGACCTCGCACATCGTTGTGGATCGATTGCGGGCGGCATCAATCAGGGCGTTGACCAGCTTCTGGCGCTTTAAATCGGGGTCGGTGCTGTACACATAAAAAGCGAGCGAGGCAAATTTTTCCTTCACTTGTAGGATTCGGTAGAGGTCTGAGTTGAACCCGATGGCGGTCAATTCCTGCATCAAGAACTTGATCAGGGGCAGCCAACCGGGCCGCAATTGCAGTGCTGGAAGGCTAGGAAATCCCGCATAGAGAGCTTTGCGATCCAGGTTTTCCAAAGGAACCTGTTCAAAGCGCGTGTACAGGTCCAGAGCATCGGGCGGGATGTGCTGGTCGCAAAACACACCCCACTGGTCATTTTCAAAAAGGGTTTTGCCCGTTTGACTACAGCTCATGCATGCATGGCTGGCTTTTTGGCATTGGCTGTTGATGATCTCGTAGACCCGGTTTCGCAGGTCACTCTCCGTATCGCTTAGGCATTCAGAGTTGCTATAGACGTACATGTGCTCATCAATGCGGAAGACCTTTTCGATTCGATAGCTCGTTGGCAAAGATAGCTTGGTCAGCTCCTGCGCGATTTCAATTACCAGCGAACGCCAACCTTCTGGGATCGCCACATCGGCGCCCAAGAGAAATGGGTACTGTTGTTGTTCTGATTCGTTCTGCATGCTGCCTCCAAGTCATCAATCGGAAGGCCAGCGTATTGGGCACAAACGAGTCGGTCGAGCAATTTCTGCCGTTAATCGTGTCTTGAAAATTCAGGACACGATTCCCGCGTCTGATCCTCGCAACAGCAGAGGGACTGACTACATGCGCAGCGAAGAAGAAGGCTTGGATGCTGAAGGTGACAGTCCACCGGTCTGGATGTAGCCCGCACCGGCAAAAATCGCAATGGCATGCATGACAATCCGCGTCCGTGTCGCGTCAAACCGCTCAACTGTTCCCGCAAGCTCGACTAACTTTTCGACCGGGACTCTGTCACGGATTGCATCCAACTGCCGCTGCAATTCGAACTCATCGAGGGCTGGCCTGTTCTTCAGGCAGTTGCGCAGCATCTCGTCAGCCGATTTATCTGTGTAAGCCGACATGATGGCCTCGATGGCCCGCGCCACATCGAACAAATACAAGTCGGGCGTGTCCAGCAGCTCAGCTGCATCCACGTAGTCGATCAGTCTGATCCTGGAGCTGTTCGCTATGGCCACAATTTTGTCGGCCAAGGCGCTGATCGGGTACGAGGTTTGCATCAAGAACTGCAAGGTTTGCTCCGTGTACTGATCATGGACTCGGATCATCTGCGGCGGGTACTGCAGCAGCACCTCGTCATGGACCTGGTAGAACTGAAACTCCACATGCTGCTTTGCAGCCGCATGGTCATCAGGCCACCAACTGATGCGTAACCGCCTGCTTCGGTCACGGCCACCCCAGTGCAGATAAAGCTCTGGATCGCGTTTCAGGCATTGAGTCCATCGCCAGGGGTTCTGGTCAAACAGTTGCTGCACCAGCGCAGGCATCTCATGGCCAAGCTGTACCAGGGCATCGGCGCTCACGCACATGTCGATGTCACCCGTTTGCCGAGAAGCATCAATTCCCAGTGCAATGCCCATTCCCCCTTGCAAAGCCAGTTTTCCAACATAGTGCTCTAGCCCTTGCATCACATGCAATGCCAAAGAGTAGCCCGACGATTTCTTATCAAGAATTTTGCTCATATTGAGACCTCCTTGATCACGTAATCGCCTGTGTTGCTGAGCTTTATAGGGTGAACTTCAAAATATTTTTAGATGCCAACGGAGATGGCTTCTAAGTGGCTTGTAGGAGCCACTAGGAATGGGTTGCATTCTTCCATCAGCCATTCAGGCGGCATGCTTCACCTTGAATTCTTATAAATGGCCTACCGAGTCCCGAGCTTTTCAGACAGCAGGTATTTCATCCCAAGACGTCGTGTAATTGGGTGACTTCCTCTCTTGCAGCATTTGCCACTCCGTGAACGATCCTTGTGTTGATACCTTCACGGTCCCGCGCCCGAAGCGCTGGTTCAGGGTGTCGAGCGCCTGCATGAGTTTGGCGTTGCTCGTGGTCTCGAGCTCGAGCAGGTCGCCTTGGCGCTGCGTGACGGGACTGATCTCGCTGAGCATCACGCCGGCCTTCTTGTACTGGTAACCCTTTTTGAACATGCGCTCGCACAGGTAGTCGGCCCAGCGGTTGACTTCGAGGCTGTCGTTCGTGGGGTACGGCAGCGGCACAGCCAGGCTGGGAATGTACTGCGGCAGGTCCTTGCGAAAGCTGTTGGTGCGAAGAAAGACCTGGATCACGGCGGCGTGGCTGTGCTGCGCTCGCAACTTCGCACAGGCATTGGCGACGAACGTCGAGAGTGCATCCTTGAGCACGGGCAGCTCGGTGACCATGTGCCCGAACGATCGACTCGAGATGATCTGCTGGCGATCCGGCTGAATTTCCTGCAGTTCGATGCAGGGCGTCTCCTGCAGCTCGCGCTGCGTTTTCTCCATGACTACGCCGAACTCGGCGCGCAGTGTCGGGACATGCGCCTGGCGCAAGTCCTCGACGCTTGCGATGCCATGCCTGGCCAGCCGCTGCGTGAGCTTGCAGCCCACGCCCCAGATCTCTTCGACGGCAATGTGCTGGAGCAGTCGTGCCTTTTGCTCGGCGGTGAGCGCGTTGTAGTTGAAGACGCCCTGCGAGCGCGGGTGCTTCTTGGCGACGTGGTTCGCCAGCTTGGCCAGTGTCTTGGTAGGACCGATGCCCACGCACACGGGAATGCCGGTCCAATGCATCACGCGCTCGCGCATCGCGTAGCTCACTTCGCGCAACCGCGGAATGCCCGTCAGATCGACAAAGCATTCGTCGATCGAATAGACCTCATGCCGAGGCGAGAACTCGCTCAGGATGCGCATGACCCGGTTGGACATGTCGGCATAGAGCGCGTAGTTGCTGCTCAGCGCGAGGATTCCGTGCTCCTCGGCAAGTGCCTTGCACTCGAACCAGGGCTGGCCCATTTTGATGCCGATCGCCTTGGCCTCGTTCGAGCGAGAGACCACGCAGCCATCGTTGTTTCTGAATGACCCTAACTGTTAGTAGGTATTTAGTCGTTGATTCTTCAACAAGAATCAAGACTAACAGTTTTGTACGTAATAAGGCTCAATTCGAGCACGCTCTGAGTCGTTGAAGTAGGAGGCCCAGCGCCACCCTGATCGACGGAGGACGACCCAAAGCGGGCCTTGACGATTTAGTGAGCGCCTGACTTAGAAAAGATGTTGATGACCAGCACACCGCTAACGATCAAACTCATGCCGAGAAGTGCAGGGAGGTCTAGGGTCTGCTTGTGAATGATCCACCCCACGAGTGTGATGAGCACAATCCCCGCGCCTGCCCAAATTGCGTAGGCGATGCCGGTCGGCAATGTCCTGAGGGTCATCGAGAGGAAATAGAACGCAACCATGTATCCGGCCACGACGATCAGGCTTGGCCAAAGCCGGGTAAATCCGTCTGACGACTTCATGGCAGTGGTGGCAACGACTTCTGCAACGATGGCAACAGAGAGTGGGTTATGAGGGTAAGAATTTGGCTGCGTATATACAGCGATCTGCCCTGGCCTCTGCTGTCGTCAATCGGGGGCATCTCCGCCAACTCCCTAAAAATCAACGACTTGCCGCTTACCTCTGGTCATTATCACATGACACCGTATGACACCTTCCGAGATGCCGTGATCTCGAGTGATGTCGCCTTGTCACACGTGAGCTCTGAAAGCCCCCGCAACGTGCCATGTTTGAAGTGACCGTTGGGCTTGTCTTGACACTGCCGTTATGGCCCATCGGGATCAGGCATGGCCAAGCGGCGCAGGGTGGTGGCGCAGCGGTCATCGATCAGCTTGCCGATCTGCGTGATGACGGCGTGCTGGTGGCCCTGCCCGGCCAGTTGGGCCTGGGTCTGCTGGACCAGCTCGGGCAAGCGCTCGGCAGCGCGCTTGAGGGCCTTTTTCACTTGCGCGGGCGATAACCCGGCTTCGCTGGCGAACTGCGCCCAGTGCCGGGGGTAGAGATCGGCAAAGCGGTACTTGCTGCCGATCTTCATGGCCATACGGTTGGACAGCTCAGGGTAGGCAGCGGTACTGAGCGCGTCGTACAGAGGCGCGAGCACCGCGCCGCGTGGTGTGTACAGCAGCGAGAAGTTCTTGGCGTGGGCGTCGTGGTTGCCGATAAGGGCGTTGAACAGCACGAAGTCCAGCAGCTTGATGAGCTGAGGGGCGCTGGGGCGGGTGGCGCTGCGCACCAGGGCGAAGGCTTGGGCCAGGCCGGGGCCGCCCTCGTTCTGGTATTTCAGTTCGGGCGGCACGCCCAGGGCCTGGCAGAAGTCTTCCTGGTGCAGGCGCTGGGTGACGGCTATCGCGTGAGCGACATTGGGCGGCTGGGCTGGCAGACGGTCGTAGCGCTGCACGAGCAGAAAGGGCTGGCCCTGCACGCGGCGGATCTCGGTGGGTGCGACATCAAGCCCCATGGCCCTCGCGAGCGCCATGCAGAAGCCCTCGTTGTAGACGCTGCCTTCAATGCCCTGGATGGTGGGCTTGAGGATATGGGTACTGGGGGAACCGAACAGGGGCAGGCCGATGCGATCACCCTGCACCACCACAGGCAGCTTGTCTTGCGCGCCAGCCAGGGACAGGCGCAGATCCCCGTCGCCGGCCAGCATGGGGCGGCGGGGCATGTCGGCCAGCAGCTTGAGCAAGTCGGCGTCATCCAACCAGCGCACGGCGTTGGGGGCCGTGGCGTCGGTGGGGGTCTGCCCCGGCTCCAGCAGCGTGACCGCGCCCGCGCACTCACCACCAATGCCGTCGAGCAGGGCAAAGTCGTTCTGGCGGGAGACGCCCAGCGCCTGTGCCACAAGCCGGCGTTTGTCGCCCTCGGGCAGCAGGCCAGCAAAGAAGGGGCGCGTGGCCTTGTCGTCGAATTCGTCCGCCTGCAGCGGCAGCGATTGGGACAGGGGCGTGGCATGGTCGCTGGCCAGCCATTCGGACCGGTAGCGGAACGCGAGACGCCCTTCGGCCTGGGTGAGGGTGCCGATGAGAGTGCCCGGGTGGGCGCCCGTCAACCAGACGTCGAGTTGGCGGAGCATGTCAGGCGCCCTCGCCCGGCTTGGGCAGGCCATCGACCTGCAGCTCGCCACCGAGGGCTTGCAGCACGCGCAACACGTTTTCGAGGCGGACGGTGGGTTTGCCGGCCTCCAGCTCAACAATGAAGCGCACCCCCACACCAGCCGCCAACGCCAGTTGAGGCTGGGTGAGCTTCAGTTGCTTGCGTGCAGTTCGCACGACCTGGCCAAGGGATTCTGGGGTTTGAATAAGGAGTGCCATACAAATTTCCCGATCGGGTTATTGTGATGATCAACCCTAGCCTTGGCAAGAGAAATTTCCTGAAAGGGAAATTTAATCTTCCTTGTGACGGGTGAAGACCCCCAATGTCCCCATCGGGAAATTCATCACAGGTTGCCTGAGGGTGGTGAATCGCCCCGGGTTCTGTTGGCATCTGAAAGTAAACTTTCTATTGAATGGGCTCGCAACTCCACCCAGGCCAGCGCTCGGGTCAGGATTTCGCGGAAATCAACACGTAGCCATTTCCAGGCAAATGATGCCGCCACCGACGATCAGCATGCGGTTAGCACGAGAGCCGTGAGCCCGCCCGGCAGGACTGGCTTCAGATGATGCGCAAGCGGCACAACACAGCGCCCACTTGGTCCACGGATGCACCGCCCCTCGTCCTCAGGGCAGATGGCTCTCGGCAGCGGATGCACCCGCTCGGTAGTCCGTCGGCAGTTGCCCGGACCAGCGCTTGAATGCCCGCCGGAACGCTCGCGCATCCGAATAGCCCACGGCATCAGCCACCTGTGCCATGGTCATGGAGGTGCGGGCCAGCAGGTCCCGGGCCCGCTCAAAACGGGTTTCATCGCGCAGCGCCCGGTAGCTCAAGGACTGGGCCTCCAGCCTGCGGCGCAAGGTGCGCTCACTCATGTTGACCATGTGCGCCAGCTCGCGCTGCGGGGTGCGCTCGTCGACCCCCACCCGCAGGCGGTTGGCCAATGACTCCACCAGGTCGTTGCGGCCAATCGGCTTGTGCAGCAGGGTGTTGAGCTGCTCCCGCACCAGCCCGCAGGTGATGCGGTCATAGCCCGGCAGGCGCGCGCCGAGCCAGTGGGACTCGATGGTCATCCGGTTCATGCCCGCATCAAAGCGCACGGGGCAGCGAAAGAAACGGCGATAGGCCTCCTCATGCGCTGGCCGCGAAAAGGCGAAATCCATGCGAACCGGCGCAAATTCAGTACCCACCAGGTAGCGGCTGACGGCCACCGCCCCGGCAAAGTTGTCTTCCACCAAAAAGCCTTCGATCTCCAGATCGAAAAGACGCGGCATCACGTCCAGATGCGCCTCGCGCCCCCGCACCTCGAACACGTTGTGCAGCATGGCCCCACCGGCCCCCTGTTGCCCCATGCCGTATTCAATGGCCTCGCCGAAGGTCTCGCACGTCAGCATGGCCAGCCCCATCAGCCCCCAGGACACGGGCGTCTGCCGTGCGCCGCAGGCTAGCCCCAAGGCTGGGTCGCGCGTGAGGGCCTGGGCCCGCAGGATGAGGCTGCGCACCTGCTGGTGGGACAGCAGCAGGTGCCGGTCAAGCAGGTCGGTGTGGGTGAATCCAAGCCCCAGGCACAGGCGCTCCAGCGATACCCCACGGTCCTCCAGCAAACCCAGCAAGGCGCGCGCTGTAAAGGGAACGATATCGGCCACAGTGTGTGCATCGGGCGCGGCGGTGGGCGTGGGCACGGGGATGGAAGGGACGGACATGGGCAGTGACAGGGAAACAACGAAGCAGTGTCCATGATGACCCGAAATGTCCTTCCCGTCATGCTGAATGCCACCAGACATCTATCCCCAAAAACCAATAAGTCTTTGATTTCATTTGATTTTCATAGATAGATCGTGACTCTTTCTGCGCCAAGTTGACCGGACAGGACCCTCGACTGACCGGATAAGACCCCCGCCACAGACCCACCCCCACCTACAGTGCGTTCTCCGTTTCCTCCGGTAGCGCACCCCTCAGGGATCGCGATACCGCAACGCACTTCCATCCCTGTCGAGGTCCACCGTGTTGTCTTCACTCGTTGCCCCCTTGCCGCGCCAAACCCTGTACTGGGCGATGGCTGCGGGTGTTCTTGTTCTCTCTGCGGGTTGCAGCCCAGCCACCCCACCTGCCAAGCCCGAATCCGTACGCCCCGCCCTGGTGGTGCCGGTGCGCGATGCGGGTGCGAGCAGCCTCCAGCTGGTGGGCGAGATTCGCGCGGCACAGCGGGCTGAACTGGCGTTTGCCGTGGGCGGCCGGGTGCAAAGCGTGTTGGTCGAGCCCGGTGACACGGTGCAGCGCGGCCAGATGCTGGCCCAGTTGGACGAGCAACCACTGCGCGCCCAGCGGGCCACAGCAGCGGGCGAGGTAGCCCGCGCCAAAGCACAAGCGGGCGAGTTGGCCCTGCGTGCCGAACGGGTTCGTCAGGCCCACCAGGCCGGTGCCACGGGCGCCGGTGAATGGACCGCCGTGCAGGCCGAGCTGGCCGCTGCAGAGGCCGCACTGAAGGCCGCCCAGGCGCAGGAGAGCACCGCGCAGTGGTCTCTGGACCAGGCCCAACTGCGCGCGCCGTTCAGCGGCCTGGTGGGCGTGCGGCACCTGGAGGCCGGGCAAACCGCTGGCCCCGGCGCGCCCGTGTTGAACATCGACGGCACGGGGCGTGAGCTGGTGTTGACGGCGCCCGCCACATTGCCATTGAAAGTGGGGCAAGCGGTAACACTGACCCCAGCCCGGGCCGATCTCCAGTCGCCACAAGTCCTGCCCAGCCGGGTGCTGCGGGTGGCCAGCCGACAAGACGCGGGCGGCACAGTGCGCGTCACACTGGCGGCGCCTGCCAACGCCATGGTCGGCTCGACCTGGGCCATCCACATCCCGACCACCGTGGGCAACACCGCCAGCACCGCTGCACCCACCGGGGTGCTGGTGCCGCTGCGTGCAGTGGTGCCTGGTGCACAAGCAGGCCAGGGCCATGTGCTGCGGCTGGCAAAAGACGGCAAGACCACCGAACGGGTGGACGTGACCCTGGGCAGCCCCCAGGGCGACTGGGTGCATGTGGCGCAAGGCTTGGCAAGCACCGACCGGGTGGTACTGGCGGGCGCGACCCACCTGCCGCCCGGCACGGCCATCCAGCCCGTTGCCCCCCACGGGAGCCAGCCATGAGCCTGTCTACCGCTGCCCTGGCGCGCCCGCGCTTCACACTGCTGACCATGCTGGCTTTGGTGCTGGTCGGGCTGTGGCTGGCGCTGGACTTTCCTTCGACCGAAGAGCCCCCGGTCACCATCCGCACCGCCACCGTGCTCAGCATGGCGCCCGGTGCCAACGTGGAACGGGTGGAGCAACTGGTGGCCCGCCCCACCGAAGAGTCCATCCTCGGGCTGCCCGAGGTGAAGCGCGTCAAGACCACGGTGCGCCCTGGCTTTGCCTTCACCTATGTAGAGCTGGATGCCGCCGTCCCGCCCGCCCACCTGCCCGAGGTGTGGCAGCGCCTGCGCACCCGCATGAACCAGTTGCAGCCGCAGTTGCCTGCCGGCACGCTGGGCCCGCTGGTAGACGACGAGTTTGGCCGCGTGGCCGTGCTCACCCTGGGCTTGACCGGCCCCGCCTACCAGGCCGGTGAACTGCGCCAGTACGCCCGCACAATGCGCGACAACCTGCTCAAGGTGCCCGGCGTGGAGCGCGTGTCGCTGCACGGCGTGCGCGACGAGCAGGTGCAGATCGTGCTGGACGTGGCCGCCATGGCCGCCAAAGGACTGAGCCCCAGCGCGGTGGAACGCGCCGTGGCATCGCGCAACGTGGTGGCAGCTGCAGGTTTCATGGACATTGCTGGCACCGAAATCTCGCTGACCGTGAGCGGCGACGCCCGCACCCCCGCTGACCTGGGCACCACCCCGATTGCGCTACCCCAGGGCGGCACGGTGCTGCTCAAGAACATTGCGCGCATCGAGCGCACACCGCAAGACCCGCCGCTGTCTGGCGCGTTTGTGGATGGCACGCCTGCGGCCGTGATTGCCGTGTCGATGGACCCGGGCCTGAACGTGGTGAGCTTTGCCAAGAACCTGCGAGCGCAGGTGCAACACCTCGAAAGCCAATTGCCCGTGGGCATGAGCCTGGTGCCCATCACCGACCAGGCCCAGATCGTGACCAAGCAGCTCACGCAGGTCGGCCAGGTGTTTCTGGAGACCACCCTCATCGTGATGGCGGTGGTGGTGCTCTTCCTGGGCCTGCGCACCGGGCTGATCGTGGGGGCCATCGTACCCACCACGGTGCTGGGCACCCTGGCCATCATGAAGCTGCTGAACATCGACCTGCACATCATCT
>Ga0255220_1000521_pt1 | contig 15341 bp, 13 predicted proteins | sample Miss_Colum_RepB__FD_188423 | JGI IMG/M metagenome (GOLD analysis project Ga0255220, IMG submission 188423) | Freshwater microbial communities from Mississippi River, Louisiana, United States - Miss_Colum_RepB_8d | ecosystem: Environmental > Aquatic > Freshwater > River | place: USA: Louisiana...
CCGGCGAATTGCATGACGCCCAGACGCGCCTGACCCTTGCGGTGCAGGGCTGCGACCTGCGCGGGGCCGGGCGCGCCCTTAAGGACGGCGCCAGCGCCACCGCCAGCCTGGTTTTTGAAGCCCTGATCGCCGACCCGCTGCTGATGACGGATGCCCCCTCCCCCGCCCAAAGCGACAAAGCGCTGGAGCATGAACGCCGCCGGCTGGTGCGCCGCCTGATCCGCGCCGGGGCTGACCTGACCCAGCCGGTCGCCGTCCCGCATCTGCAAAGCACGCGCGCGGAGGATATGCGGTACATGCAGGTCGGCACGCTGGCTTATGACCCCAACCTGCTGCCTTACAAACCGTCAGGCGCGAGTGATGTCACCACCCGCGCGGATATCGTCATGCAGACCCTGCTGCAAAAGCCGGATTGGCAGCCCGATCATGCCAGTCTGTTCAAAAATATCGTTATGCCCACCGCGCGTGAAGAAGCAGCCCCGCGCCGCGCGCAGGCTGACACAATCGATACCATCAACCACAATATCGCCAGCCGCCTGCATAACCGCACCGGCATTGATCCGCTGGCCAAAAAATTGCTGGGTCAGCTGCCACCTGATCGCCTGAAGGTCTGGAATCACCCAAAGAAAATTGATGCCGCCAAAATGCCCAGCCCCACTGAGGCCATGCGCGCCTTAAGCCGTCTGCAATTCGGCCATGATCTGGAGCTATTCCGAAACCTGGAGCGCAGCTTCTTTAAGCCGTCATAAATAGGGCCTAATTAAAGCGCATCCAGCTCAAACAGCGGAATCTCGGCGCTACGGGCCAGAAACAGGCCGCCACCCATATTGATGAAATGCGGCGCCAATTGGCGGCGATACCACGCGCCGGTGCGCAGATAATCATGCTTTTCACTGCGCTTCTTATCGATCACATCACCATCCCAATCACCTTTGGTAGCGACCTGCAAGAACAGCGCACCCCGGCAATAAGACGCCATATAGGCCAGCGCCTGCGCGCATTGCTTGTTATCCAGATGCTGCAGCACCTGCTGACAGATCACCAGATCAAACTTCTGGCGCGGCTTGTAGGTATCGGCGGAGGCATGCACCCAGCCAAAGCGCTGGCAGGCAAACGCGCTCACCTCAACACCGGTATATTTGATAGCCGGATTGATTTTATGTAGCGCCGTGCGCCAATGCCCCAGCCCGCAGCCAATATCGACCACGCTTTTAACCGGCACCGCCAGATGCGCGAGATAGGACAGCACAAAGCTGGCCTCTACATCCTTATCAGCCTGCGTATAGGCCCGCGTCTTGGCGTGGCCATACCAGCGGCGATAATAGGATTCATCAAAAGCAGCAGACATGGGGGCACTCGCACAGACGCAAAAGGGTGGCGTTCCCGAGAGGATTTGAACCTCCGACCAACAGTTTAGGAAACTGCTGCTCTATCCAGCTGAGCTACGGGAACAACCTGACCCCTTATAGCTCTTAGGATATTGCAGCGCTAGCGCGATAGGATAAAATCATAACTATCAGCTGGTTAGCAGTCATGTTTAGGTCGATTCAGTAGGCCGATAAAATGAACCAAGCTAAAATAATAACCAATTCGGCAATGCAGCATGGGAGATTTACTTTCAGGCAAGTTATTAAGTGTTAATCTTGCAGCCATGTCTGATACGTCACCGCCTGCAGCTCCGGTGCTGCTCACCCAGATTGATAACGGCATTGCCACGCTGACGCTCAACCGCCCGGCGGTGCGCAACGCGCTTAATCTGGACTTGCTGGCCGCGCTGGAAGAGGCGGTGGAGAATTGCCGAACCAATCGCAGCATTCGCGCCATCATCCTGACCGGCGCGGGCGATGGCTTTATGGCGGGTGGCGATATTCGTCATTTTGGTGAGCTGATTACCCAAACCAATTACGCCGATACGTTTGGCCGCATGCTGGACCGCGTCAATCGCCTGATCCAGCATATGCGTGAACTGCCGCAACCGATTATCGCTGCCGTTAATGGCGCCTGCGCCGGTTTTGGCGTGAGCCTGATGCTGGCGGCTGATCTGGCCATCAGCACTGAAAGTGCCAACTTCACGATTGCCTATGACCGTCTGGCCCTGACGCCCGATGGCGGCGCCAGCTGGCATCTGGTGCGCATGCTGGGCCAACGCCGCGCCAGTGAATGGCTGCTGACCGGCCAGACCCTGCCGGCCGCCAAGGCCGAGCAATGGGGCTTGCTCAACAAGATCGTGCCGCCTGAACAATTAATGCCAACCGCCCACGCGCTGGCCGCCCAATTATGCAAAGCCTCTGCGCCTACCTTGGCCCGCACCAAAACACTGATCAACACGGCCGCCGATAATTTGCTATCCCACCAGCTGGACGGTGAGGCCGAGAGCTTTGTGGCCCTCACCCAAAAGCCTGACTTTGCCGAAGGCGTCCGCGCCTTTATGGAAAAGCGCCCCCCAAACTTTACAGGTGACCTATGAGCCTTGCCAACAAGACCTTGTTCATTACCGGTGGCAGCCGGGGTATTGGTCTGGCCATTGCCAAACGCGCCGCGCGCGATGGAGCCAATGTAGTGATCGCCGCCAAAACCAGCGAGCCGCACCCCAAACTGCCCGGCACCATTCATAGCGCCGCCGCCGAGATTGATGCCGCAGGTGGCCACGCGCTGCCGCTGCAAGTGGATATCCGCGATGAAGCCCAAATTGCTGCTGCCATGGAGAAAACCGCACAGACCTTTGGTGGGATTGATATTGTCATCAACAATGCCAGCGCCATCTTTCTGGCGGGCACAGCCGACACACCCATGAAGCGCTACGATCTTATGCATCAGGTCAATGCGCGCGGCACCTTTGCCACCACACAAGCAGCCCTGCCCTATCTGAAGAAATCAGCTAATCCGCATGTGCTGATGCTCAGCCCGCCGCTGAACATGAACCCGCGCTGGTTTGCCCCGCATGTGGCCTATACCATGGCCAAATATGGCATGAGCATGTGCGTGCTGGGCATGGCTGAGGAGTTCAAGGAATACGGCATTGCTGTCAATGCCTTATGGCCGCGCACTGTAATTGATACCGCTGCCATGCAGATGCTGGGCGGCGCTGTTAAACCAGCCAATTGCCGCACGCCCGAGATTATGGCGGATGCCGCGCACGCCATTCTGTGCCGCCCGGCGCGTGACCAAACCGGCCAGTTCCTGATTGATGAAGATGTGCTGCAGCAAGCCGGCATCACCGACCTAGGCCGCTATGCGGTTGACCCGGCCGGTGAGCTGCTGCCTGATTTGTTCCTGTAACTAGATTTCTGAAATCAAGAGGGCGCCAGCATGCCGCTGCGGCTGGCCTGCATGACCGAGGTTGACTTGCGGGCCTCTGCCGGAATGGCACCAAGATCCGTAAACCCGGCCGGGCATGTGCTGCGAAAACACAAGGCCTGATTGAAAATCTGCGTTGTGCTGCCTGCGGTATATTTGCAGGAGACCATAGGAATAGCCTTCACCACCACAGTTGGGTTGCTGGCTGACATCATATTGATCGTGCCACCCCCAACAACCGCACCCAGCATAGAACAAGCAGGCGGCTTGGGGCCTACGCAAACGCGTTCGGCCGGTAAGCCATTGGGCACACATTGATCAGCCATATATGTGGTGGTGGTTGGTGCTGTTGGCGAGGTTGTGGTGGGCGAGGTAGGCGAGGTTGCCCCGCTCGTGCTTCCCGTTGTCGAACCAGATGGGCTGGTACCAGAAGATGTCGAGCTGGTGGGGGAGGAAGAGGTGATGGCAGCCTGCGCCACAACCACACCAAAAGTCACACCAAGTGCATAGAGCGGATTAATCTTCATGTTACTGCCTTTGAAAAATTGTCTGGTCGCGATGTATAGATATTCCGCTACGTTAACGCCAATCTAAAATCTGCATACCAGCCAGAAATTTCTCCCCGCATACATGAAAACTAACAATATCAATGCGCATCGGCCCAATTGGCAGCCATTCCGGCCTCTGCCGTTAACGGAACAGAGAGCGTTGCGGCCCCTTCCATCACCTGCTTGACCAAAGCGGCGGCGGCCTGCAGCTGGGCCTCAGGCACTTCAAACAGCAATTCGTCATGCACCTGCAGCACCATGCGCGCAGATAGGCCTGCGGCCTGCAGCGCCGGGTTCATCCGGATCATGGCGCGCTTGATGATATCGGCAGCGGTGCCCTGCAGCGGGGCATTGATCGCCTGGCGCTCGGCAAAGGCGCGGCGTGCCGGGTTCTTCTCGGCAATGGAGGGGATATGGCAACGCCGGCCAAACAAGGTCTCCACATAGCCTTGCGCGCGGCACAGCTCCTTGGTGGATTCCATATAGGCCTTCAGCTCCGGGAAACGGGCAAAGTAGAGCTTGATATATTCAGACGCTTCGCCCTGCGCAATACCCAGCTGACGCGCCAGACCGAATGCCGATATCCCGTAAATGATACCGAAGTTGATAGCTTTGGCCCGGCGGCGCAGCTCGGGCGTCATCTCGGCCAGAGGTACGCCAAACACTTCGCTGGCGGTCTTGGCATGAATGTCGATGCCATCGACAAACGCCTGCTTGAGTGCGGGAATGCCCGCCACATGCGCCACCAGCCGCAGCTCGATCTGCGAATAGTCAACCGACAGCAGCTGATGGCCGACAGGTGCCACAAACGCGCGGCGGATGGAGCGGCCCTCTTCCGTGCGGATGGGGATGTTCTGCAAATTGGGATCAGAGGAGGACAAGCGGCCCGTGGTCGTCCCCACCAGTGAGAAGGCCGTATGCACGCGCCCGGTGCGTGGGTCAATCGCCTGCGGCAGCGCCTCGGTATAGGTGCTGCGCAGCTTGGCGAACATGCGCCACTCCAAAACCTTTTGCGCAATGGCATGGCCTTGCTCGGCCAAGCCTTCCAGCACTTCTGCCCCGGTAGAATAAGCGCCGGTCTTGCCCTTTTCACCGCCGGGCAGGCCCAGCTTGTCAAACAGGACTTCGCCAAGCTGCTTGGGCGAACCGATATTGAACTCGCACCCCGCCAGCGCCATTACCTCGCGCTCAAATGCGTTCATGCGAATGGCAAAGATCTGGCTCAGCTGGCGCAGCACGCCGGGGTCAACCATCACGCCCGTGCTTTCCATCTGCGCGATGACCGGAACAATCGGCCGCTCGATGGTTTCGTACAGCGTTGTCATGCGCTCGGCCACCAAACGCGGTTTGAAGCTGTGCCACAGCCGCAAAGTCACATCAGCATCTTCAGCTGCATAGGCAGTGGCCTGATCGAGCGGCACCTGATCGAACGTGATCTGGCTTTTACCGCTACCGCAGACATCGGCATAGAGAATGGTCTTATGATCGAGGAACTTTTCCGACAGCTCATCCATGCCATGACCATGCAGGCCATTATCCACCACATATGACAGCAGCATGGTGTCATCAAACGGGCTGACGTGAATGCCGTGTTGGGCAAATACCTGCAGGTCAAACTTGAGGTTCTGACCTACCTTCAGCACCGCCGGATCTTCCAGCAGCGGCTTGAGTGCAGACACTATATCGGCCAGCGCAAGTTGCGGGGGACGGTCAGCCGCCAAAGCCAACTCACCGGCTGCAGCACTCACATGTGCGAGCGGAATATAGCAGGCCTGCCCCGGCGCCACCGCCAGCGAAATGCCAACCATGGTGGTGGTGCAGGGGGTGAGGGAATTGGTCTCGGTATCAACCGCGATGACACCAGCTGCCTGTGCGCGCGCGACCCAGCGCTGCAATGTGGGCAAGTCCTGCACACATTCATACGGGCCATAAGCGGCGGCCAGATGTACCTCACTCAGGCGGGACAGCGCGGGCGGCGCCTCAGCCAGCTCAGGCGTGGCCACCGATACAGACGGTACCGGATTATTTGTCAGCACCGGAGCCGTTTGTCCCAGCTCTTTCTCGATCTTGCTGACCAGTGAGCGAAAGCCCTGATACTGCAAAAAGCCAAGCAGGCCGGAATTATCCGGGTGCGGGCTGGGCAGCTCATCCATGGGCAGCGGCAGCGGCGCATGCTCATCCAGCGCCACCAGCTTACGCGACAAGCGGATAATATCGGTATTGTTGATGATGCTTTCACGGCGCTTGGGCTGCTTGATCTCATGCGCGCGGGCCAGCAGCGTTTCAAGATCGCCATAGGTGTTGATAAGTTCAGCCGCTGTCTTGGGGCCAATGCCGGGGGCACCCGGCACGTTATCCGAGCTATCGCCCATCAGCGCCAGTACATCGCCTACCTTGTCGGGCGGCACGCCAAACTTGTCGGCCACTTCAGCCAGGCCAATATCCTTGTTCTTGAGCGGGTCAACCAGCGTGACGCCGGGACGGATGAGCTGCATCAGGTCTTTATCGGAAGAGACAATATGCACCTCCATGCCGCGCTCCACCGCCGCACGTGCATAAGAGGCAATCAGGTCATCAGCTTCGTAATTCTCCAACTCCAAAGCGGGCAGGCCAAAGGCCCGCACGGCTTCGCGGATGATGGGGAATTGCGGCACCAGATCTTCCGGCGCGGGCGGACGATGCGCTTTGTACGCGGGATACAGCTCGGTGCGGAAACTCTTGCGGCTGACATCAAAGATCACCAGCATGGGCGAGCCGACATGCGCGGCGATCAGCCGGTGCAGCATGGCGCAAAAACCATAAACCGCGCCAACGGGCGTACCATCCCCCGGACGGCTGAGCGGCGGCAAAGCGTGATAGGCCCGGAAAATGAAACCGGAACCGTCGACCAGAATGAGGGGTTTGTGCGTAGCCATGCAGCTTCCTAACATGATGCGCCCCGCCCGGCCAGTCTGCTGACCAGATAAAATAGATAGCTAATACAGATGGTTACGCAGTGCTTCAGGAATTGGCAAGAGCTGGCTGGCAAACTGGCAGTTCGGGAGCAGCAGGTTTATCTTGAACAACCAGCCTATGCAGATCGTGCAGCGCCGCTTTGGCCAGCTGCGCTTTGTCAGTTATATCGGTGTGCAGATGGTCAGCATCATCACACCGCTGCTGGTCTACAAACTCACCCACAGTTTGAGCATGGCCGGGCTGGCCCTGCTGGCCGAGTGGCTACCCAAACTGGGCTTTTACTTTGCCAGCGGCGTCTTGGTGCAAACGCTGGGTCTGCGCCGCGCCTTGCTGGGGCTGAACATTGTGCGGCTGGTGGCATTCATCCTGCTCACGCTAGTGGTCACCCATATTGGCTCGCTGGCGCTGGTGGCGCTGGTGGCGCTGGCGGCCGCGCTCTATCAATGTGCCAATGCCGTGTCCAACGTTTTGTTTGAAACGGCGGTCACCAGCTGGTGGCACGCTGATGAGCGCGCCAGCGGCTATACCCGCCTGATGAAGTTTGACCAGCTGGGCTGCGTTGCCGCCCTCACGCTTGGATTGTGGCTGGCCGACCCGCTGCTGCTCTGCCTGATCGGCGGTGCGGTGCAGCTGGCCTGCCTGCTGCTGGTCGGCAGTATCTGGAAACAGTTGAGCATTCACGCCTCCCCCACACAAATGAGCCTGCGCTGCTTTACCCGCCAATTGGGCGCCGACCTAACGGCGGTGCGCCAGCGTGACCTGCTGACCTTTTCGGCCGCGTCGATGCTGATTGCCATGCCGGTCTGCTGCCTGTTCTCCATGCTGGTCTTCTACCTTAATCGCGCTCAGCCGGGCTTGGCTGATGGCGCCCAGATCCTCTCCCTCGTGCTATTGGGCAAGGCACTGATTGGCTCGGGCGTGCTGGCGTTTATGCAAAAGCTACTCAGCCGGGATGAGCATAATCACCGCATCGGCCTGATTGGCATGATCATGGTACCAGTGGGCACATTCATGGCGCTGCTGCCGCTTGGCTTATGGCCGGCTATCGCGTTGCTCTTGGTGATCAGCGCGGGCTGGTTGATCTATCAGCCATGGATGCGCACCTTGCGGCAAGAACTGGTGATGCGCCATGTGCCCGCGCCGTCACGCGCCGGGGTGACCGGAATTCTGATTTCCATGGAAGCGGCCTCTTATCTGGCGGTTGGCGGCCTGCTCTATCTCTCGCACAACCAGCTGGAGATTGCCCTGCTCTGCTCGGCCCTGCTGGCCAGCCTTGGGATTGCCTGGCGCTTCAGCCACAGCGCGCTGGCACCGGTACGTGCCAGTTAACCATCTGAAATCACGTGCATTTATGTTTTCTCAAAAATCTGCGCAGGATAATCAGCCCGGCGCCGTAACAAATACAACCTGCGAGGAGATCAACATCATGCGTCATGGTTTTTCTGTTTTAGCTTTATCGGCGGTTCTGGTTCTCTCATCTTCTTTGGCGGATGCGCGTGAGCGCAGCGGTGCCTTTGAAGGCTCCAATGGCCGCAGCGGCACTTATAGCCGCAATACCGAGCGTGAGCGCGGCAGCGTCAGCCGGGACAGCAGCGTAACAGGCAGCAATGGTGAAAGCGCTAGTCGCTCATCCACCCGCCTACGCGACCGGGAAGCGGGCACCTCTACCAGCAGCAGCGAAACCACCGGGCCGCGCGGACATACCCGTAGCCATGAGAACACAACCACCAAGACTGAAGATGGCAGCTATAGCAATAGCGGCAGCACCACGCGTGCAAATGGCAATGTAGTTGAGCATAACGGTACCACCACTAAAAACGAGGATGGCAGCCTCTCGCATAGCGGGACACAAACCGGCGAGAACGGCACACGCACCAGCACATCAACCACAACCAAGACTGAAGATGGCCGCATTACCACAGGCACTTATGAAAACAGCAATGGTGGGTCAGGCAGCTTTACCAACACCACCACCCGCACGGATGATGGCGTAAGTCATACGCATGACAGCACACACACCAATGCAGATGGTCAGACTGTTACCAAATCGGACAGCCGCACGCGCGAGGGTGACACCGTCAGCTATAGCCATAGCGTTACCACTCCGAATGGCGAAACGCATGAGCGCAGCGGGTCTTACACCGTAACGCCAAACAAGCCGGCAACACCGGAAACACCCACTGAGCCTGTCACCGAACCAACTACGCCGGCGAGTGAATGAGCTGGCGGCACACTAACAAAAAAGCCCGGTTACGCCGGGCTTTTTCTTTTGGGCTTTTTCTTTTTTACTTAAACCCAGCGCTAGGGTCTGTACCCATTTGAAGCAAGCTATATAAACGACATAATGTGTCATCCCCGCGCAGGCGGGGATCCAGACCATCGCGCGGCTGCGCGTTTTTAAATCTTATACTCGCTGAATGCTCGCAAAACCTGGATTCCCGTCCGTCTTTGCCAAAGACAACTTTGGCGCGCGGGAATGACGATTATTAGAATCTAATGAGTCCACACCCTAATTTAAGGCGCCACCGGACGCGCGGCGCGATTGCATGAGCCAACAGCTGCAGAAGATTGCGCTGAACATTCACGCACCTCACCCCCGCGCGATGGGGCCGTAACGGCCCGGGCAGCCGCAGCATCAGCAGGAGGCGTTTGCACGATCTTGACCTGCGCCACCGCTGCCGCAACAGACAGCCCCGCAACACCAACGCAATAGACAATCGCGCCAAGCGTGCCCTGCTCGGCCGAACGAAAGGTTGCAACATCACGAAATGGCAGCCGCATCATGATAATCTCCGCTGTTCTGTTTTACGTATTATTTTCCGGCATCATGGCGGACGTAGCGGCAGCATGGCAAGCGGAATTCAGCCCGCGCCCAAAAAGCAAAAAGGGCGCTGGTACCAGCGCCCTTTTTAAATTCGTTCAGCTTGCAATTAACCTGCAGCGGCTTCAGCCTCAGGCTTGGAGGCTTCGCCACCCTGCGGGTCGCGCAGCACATAACCACGGCCCCACACGGTTTCGATATAATTGGCGCCATCCGTGGCGTTGGCCAGCTTCTTGCGCAGCTTACAGACGAACACGTCGATGATCTTCAGTTCCGGCTCGTCCATGCCACCATAGAGGTGGTTGAGGAACATTTCCTTGGTGAGCGTGGTGCCCTTGCGCAGGCTCAGCAGCTCAAGAATGCCATATTCCTTACCCGTGAGGTGCAACGGCTTTTCATCGACCGTTACGGTGCGGGTATCAAGGTTTACCGTCAGGCGGCCAGTCTTGATTACGCTGTCGCTATGGCCCTTGGAGCGGCGCACAATGGCCTGAATACGAGCAATCAGCTCACGCTTGTCAAACGGCTTGGTCAGATAATCGTCGGCGCCAAAGCCCAGACCCTTGATCTTGTGGTCAAGCTCGGACAGACCCGACAGAATGAGAATGGGGGTATTCACCCGCGCCGAGCGCAGACGACGCAGCACTTCATAGCCGTCGATATCCGGCAGCATCAGGTCGAGCAGGATGATGTCATAATCATACAGCTTACCGATCTCCAGACCGTCTTCACCCAGATCAGTCGTATCGACAATAAAGCCTTCGCTGTGCAGCATCAGCTCGATGCTCTTGGCTGTTGAGCTATCGTCCTCGACGAGCAGAACACGCATGACACCAACCTCCATACGGGAATTAATTATTCTTACCCTTAACTGTTACTAATCTTCCCCTAATTAGTTAATAAAGCATGACTCCTAACGCGAGAATCGTCAAATTAACTTTTTCATAACTAAGATTAAGTCGTTTTATTGAGCAAAATCACTATCTTAACATTTGGATCTGATTTATAATTTTAACACAGTTTAAGCCGGTATGAGCCGGTCAACCCCGGGGAAACCCCTCATGACGGTCGATCTGGACACTTTTATTGCCACGCTGGGCGAGCTGCCGAACCAGTCTTTTTACGGGCGGGTGACGTCAGTTCTGGGTCTGACGCTGGAAGTCGCCGGGATTGAAAAGCAACTCTCCGTTGGCTCACGCTGCGATGTAATTGCCCGCAATGGCCGCAAGGTGCCGTGCGAGGTGGTGGGCTTTCGTAACGGCAAAGCCCAGATGATGGCCTTTGGCACGCTTGATGGCGTAGGTCTGGGCTGCAAGGCAATTGTCAGCAGCAATCAACCTGCTTTACACCCGACCCCGGCCTGGTTGGGCCGCGTGGTCAATGCGCTGGGCGAGCCGATTGACGGCAAAGGCCCGCTGCCGATCGGCCCTGCTGCCTGCCCCATTCGTAACAGCCCGCCGCCCGCCAGTGAACGTCAGCGCGTAGCGGGCAAGGTTGATCTGGGCGTTAAAGCGCTCAATACCTTTGTCACCATGTGCCGCGGGCAGCGCTTGGGTATCTTTGCCGCCTCGGGCGTGGGTAAATCGGTGCTGATGTCGATGCTGGCGCGCTACACCGCCGCTGACGTCAACGTGATTGGTCTGGTTGGTGAACGTGGCCGCGAAGTGCAGGAATTCATCACCGATACATTAGGTGAGGACGGCTTGGCCCGCTCGGTAATTGTGGTGGCCACCTCGGACGAACCCGCGCTGATGCGCCGCCAGGCCGCTTATACCACCATGGCGATTGCCGAATATTTCCGCGATCGCGGCCAGCATGTGCTGTGCATGATGGATTCCATCACCCGCTTTGCCATGGCCCAACGCGAAATTGGCTTGTCCGCCGGTGAGCCGCCCACCACCAAAGGCTACCCGCCCACCGTGTTTGGCGAACTGCCCCGCCTGCTCGAACGCGCTGGCCCCGGCATTAACGGCAGCGGCTTTATTACCGGCCTGTTTACGGTACTGGTGGAAGGCGATGACCATGACGAGCCGGTGGCCGACGCCGTGCGCGGTATTCTGGACGGTCATATTGTATTGGAGCGCAGCATTGGCGAGCGCGGCCGCTATCCAGCCATTAACATTCTACGATCGGTCAGCCGCGTGCTGCCGCATTGTAATAGTGACGCAGAAAACGCCCTGATTACCAAAGCCCGCCGCTATATGGCCGCGTATGACGACATGGCCGAAATGATCCGTCTGGGCGCTTACCGCAAAGGATCGGACAGCGTGGTGGATGAAGCCATTCGCCTCAATGAACCGCTGGAAACCTTCCTGAAACAAAAACCAGCCGAGCGTTTTTCACTGGCCGATGGCTATGCACAGCTGGCCAAGGTGCTGGGCGAAAACTGGCCGCAATAATATTCAGGAATATAACCGGAGTACCCCCAGCCGATGGCTGATGAACTCGACACCCTGATCCGTCTGGCCAAACTCGCGCTTGATGAAAAGCGCAAGCAGCTGGCCGTTCTGCTGAGCAAAGAAGACGAGATGAAGCAGATGAAGGCCGGCGTTTTACAGCGGCTGGCTGATGAGCAGGCCCGCGCACAGGATGTGATGGAAGGCGGGCGCTCCATGGGCCCGTTCATTCAGGCGAGTTTTCGCAAATGTGAGGAAATTGACGCCGCCATTGCCCAGCTCAATACATTTATTGAGCAAGCGCGCGATGAGGTGCAGCAAGCCTTTGAAGAAGTAAAACGCTACGAAATCGCCAAGGAGCAGCGGCTCGCCCGGGCCCGCAAAGAAGCGCAATTGCGCGAAACCAAGCAGATGGACGAAGTGGGCAGCGAGATTACACGTCGTCGCCGAGGTGAGGACGGCGCACACGATTAAGCGCAACCCGCGTGAGCGAGGCCGTATCTTCCGCCCGCAGCGGCGTGATGCGCGAGAGATTGGCCGGATCTGTGCTGGTATCCCGCACGGGGGCCTGCAGCGGCTCCTTGATTGGCTCAAATACCACGGCATACGGCAGATTATTGCGGTAATCCTGATGCATGGCAGCGGCTGCTGGCACAAAATGCACCGTCAGCGTCATATCGCCAATGCCAACAGCCTTGGCGTCCTTATAAAAAGCCTTGCTGGCCGCAGGCAGCAGATCATCAAACGCCTGACGTGAGCCTACCGCAAACGCAAAAGCCGAGAATACCGGCCCCGGTTTACGGGCATCCACCTTCTCGCCCTGCATTTTAGCCATATGCTGCTCGGTCTGGCGCAATTCAGCATCCTGATTGTGAAACATGAAATAAACCACCGGATCATCGGCCGGGAAAGACGAGAGCCCCATGGCCTCGCGCGGGCTGGCTTCGCCACCCGCCAGTTCTTTCATGTTAGGGTAGACGCGGCGCGCCGCATGACGTGCCAATAATGCTGCCAATTGAGATTTCATGCCCGCCTCACCTGCACCAGAAGCTGTAACTTTATGCTGTTACTTGATGGTAAGTGTAACGAGCGCGCTACAGCCCTGCAATTGAAAAACATTGATTAACCTTATAAAAGTTGAATAGAACCGGTTTGCGTCCTATTTACATGGAAACCCTTTTCAAGGACGCCGCCATGCTCTCGCCCCTGTTTCAAACGCTTCATGCAAATCCCCGCAAATCCGCGGCGATTGGCCTTCTGGTCATCGCGGTTGGCTTTGGGGTGCGGGCTTATATCAACCATACGCCGCAAGAGCAACAGGCTGGTTTTGCCACGCTGACCGAAGCTGCCACCGTAACAGAAGCCCCGCTGGTTACCACCGTCACCGCCGTCGGCACGCTGATTGCGCAAGATGGCATCATTGTCCGCCCGGAAATTGCCGGCCGCGTGAGCGAAATTCTGTTCAAGGAAGGGCAAGTGGTGGATAAGGGCGCCCCGCTCATCCGTCTGGACGACACCATATATAAAGCCCAGCTGGCACAGGCGCAGGCCGAAAAGTCGCTGGCCGAAAGCAATTACAGCCGCGCGCAGGCGTTGGTTGGTCGCGGTGCTGGCACCGTGCAGTCGCGCGATGAAAATTCCGCCCGTCTGCGCACCGCCACTGCGGCACAGGAACTGGCGCAGGCCAATCTTGATAAAACCCTGATCAGCGCCCCGTTCAAAGGCACCACCGGCATCCGGCTGGTAAGCCTGGGCGATTATGTCAGCCCCGGTCAGGACGTCGTGAGCCTGCAGGCGCTTGATACCCTGAAAGTTGACTTCAGCGTGCCGGAAACTGCACTGGCCGGTCTGGCTGTCGGCCAGAAGGTGAGCCTGCAGGTCGGCGCCTATCCCAATGAGACATTCAATGGTGAGGTCAGCGCCATTGACCCGCTGATTGACCCCAATACCCGCAGCGTCAAACTGCGCGCGCTGGTGCCCAATCCGGACGGCAAGCTGCGCCCCGGCCAGTTTGGCTCGGTCACGCTCACCATTTCCCAGCAGGACCATGTGCTGTTTGTGCCCAGCGCCGCCATTTGGCCAATGGGCGATAAGGTTTTTGTTTTCCAGATCAAGGACGGCATGGCCGCCTTGGCCCCCATCACCCTGCTCCGCCGCGATGCCGATAAGGTTGCGGTCACAGGCCTGGCGGCGGGCGATGTGGTAGCCACTGCTGCCCAAGCCAAACTGATGATGTTTGGTCAGGGTCAGCCCACCCCGGTTAAACTCGCTACGCTGGACGGCAAGCCGGTTGAAGAAAAACCAGCGGCCCCCGCCCCTGAAACGACAAAGACTGAAACACCTAAGGCTGAAGCAACTGCGGCTGAACCCGCCACCCCCCAAACACCCGCTACAGAAACCACCCCGGGCGAGGAAGACTAAGCCATGCGTCTGAGTGAAATTTCCATCCGTCGCCCTGTGCTGGCGACGGTTATGAACCTGATCATCGTGCTGATGGGCATTGTGGCGTATAACCGCCTGCAGCTGCGCGAATATCCCAATATCGACGTCCCCACCATTTCGGTGCAAACCAGCTGGCGCGGCGCCAGCGCCGAGATCATGGAAACGCAGGTGACCAAGGTGCTGGAAGATTCAGTCTCCGGCATTGAGGGGATCGACTTCATCAAGTCCACCACCCGCAGTGAACAGAGCAACATCAACATCACCTTCAAACTGACCCGTAACCCGGATGACGCCGCCGCCGATGTGCGCGACCGTGTGGGCCGTGTGCGCCAGCTGCTGCCTGATGAGGTAGATGAGCCAGTCATTGCCAAAACCGTAGCTGACGCTACCCCCATCATTTATCTGGCGCTGGCCAGCGATACCGTGCCTGAAATGCAGGTGACCGATATTGCCGACCGCGTAGTGCAGGACCGTCTGCAAACCCTGCCCGGTGTTGCCAGCGTGGAAATTTATGGCTCGCGCAAATATTCCATGCGCATCTGGCTCGATGCCCAGAAGCTGGCCGCCTACGCCCTGACGCCCGAAGACGTATCGGCCGCGCTGCTCAGCCAGAATGTTGAAGTGCCCGGCGGCCGCATTGAAGGCAGCACGCGTGAATTCACCGTTCTGACCGAAACCGACATGAAAACGCCGGAGCAGTTCCGCGCCCTCATCCTCAAGCAGAGCGCCGATTATCTGGTACGTCTGGGCGATGTAGCCCGTGTGGAAGTTGGCCCGGAAGATACCCGCGTGGTGGCCCGCCACAACAACAAGCCCGCCGTTGCGCTGGGCGTGGTCAAGCAGGGTACGGCCAATCCGCTGGAAGTGTCTAACGAAGTAAAG
>Ga0255220_1000523_pt1 | contig 15315 bp, 15 predicted proteins | sample Miss_Colum_RepB__FD_188423 | JGI IMG/M metagenome (GOLD analysis project Ga0255220, IMG submission 188423) | Freshwater microbial communities from Mississippi River, Louisiana, United States - Miss_Colum_RepB_8d | ecosystem: Environmental > Aquatic > Freshwater > River | place: USA: Louisiana...
AGCTGACCGGCTTGAGGTGCTCAGCGTTGCGGCGGCCTGCAAGCTTGTTTCACGTGGAACACGCAGCGTGCTGGTCCGCGCACAGGCCCAAGGCCGGACCGGATCGCCTTTCTTCCGCAATCGGCGCAATGTTCCACGTGAAACCATCAAGCTGAATTCGGGGCCCAAGAGCGTCGATGGATCGATTGTTTCGGTCGAGCGACGCCACGTGAAAGCTTCGTGTCGCGCTGCCGTACTTTGGGAATACCGTTCAACCGCCTATAATCCGCGCTTCGCGCCAGCCGCCTCATGTCGCAAACCCAGATGCTTCATCCAGATGAATTCGACGTCATCGTGATCGGAGGCGGCCATGCCGGTTCCGAGGCCGCGCTGGCCGCCGCCCGGATGGGGGTTCGCACCTTGCTGCTGACCCACAGCATCGAGACTCTCGGTCAGATGTCTTGCAATCCGTCGATCGGGGGGATTGGCAAAGGCCATCTGGTCAAGGAGATCGATGCGCTCGGCGGCGCGATGGCGCAGGCGACCGATGAAGCCGGAATCCAGTTCCGGATCCTGAACTCGAGCAAGGGGCCTGCAGTGCGTGCAACCCGTGCGCAAGCGGACCGGGTGCTCTATCGCAAAGCAGTCCGTACCCGACTCGAGAATCAGCCGAATCTGTGGATCTTTCAACAGGCGGTCGACGACCTGATGCTCGAAGGCGACAGGGTTGTCGGTGCGGTCACCCAATTGGGCCTTCGCTTCCGTGGCCGCGCAGTCGTCTTGACCGCGGGCACCTTCCTGAACGGCCTGGTCCATGTCGGGCTGGCAAATCATCCGGCAGGTCGCGCTGGCGACCCACCGTCGATCTCGCTGGCGGCGCGCCTGCGTGAGCTGCAATTGCCGCAGGGTCGCCTGAAGACCGGAACTCCGCCGCGCATCGACGGCAGGACGATCGACTTTTCCCGATGTATCGAACAACCGGGCGATCTGGATCCGGTGCCGGTCTTCTCCTTTCTCGGATCACCGGAACAGCATCCGCGTCAGTTGCCATGCTGGATCACCCATACGAACCCCCAAACCCATCAGATCATTCGTGGGGGGCTTGACCGAAGCCCAATGTACACGGGGGTTATCGAGGGAGTGGGTCCTCGCTATTGTCCGTCGGTCGAAGACAAGATTCATCGCTTTGCCGACAAGGACTCGCATCAGGTTTTTCTCGAGCCAGAGGGTCTCACCACCCATGAGTTTTACCCGAATGGCATCTCGACCAGCTTGCCGTTCGACGTGCAACTCGCGCTTGTCCATTCCATTCCCGGCCTGGAGAACGCGCACATCCTGCGGCCCGGATATGCGATCGAATACGACTATTTCGACCCGCGTGGCCTGAAACCGTCGCTGGAAACCCGGCAGCTCAAGGGCTTGTTCTTTGCGGGCCAGATCAATGGTACGACTGGCTACGAGGAAGCCGGCGCCCAGGGCCTTCTGGCCGGCATCAACGCCGCCTTGCAGGTTCAGGGCAAGGAGTCCTGGACTCCGCGGCGCGACCAGGCCTACCTCGGCGTGCTGGTCGACGATCTGATCACCCGCGGGGTGTCCGAGCCCTACCGGATGTTCACCAGCCGCGCCGAGTATCGGCTGAGCCTGCGAGAGGACAATGCGGATCTGCGACTCACCGAAACCGGCCGCAAGCTCGGGGTGGTGGATGACGCGCGCTGGGAGGCGTTTTGCCGCAAGCGCGAGGCGATCGATGCCGAGTTGCAGCGTCTGCGCACCATCTCGGTCAACCCGAAGATGCTGTCGGCAGAGCGTGCAATCGAGTTGATCGGCCAGCCGATCGAACGCGACTACACCCTGGCCGAGTTGCTGCGCCGCCCCGACGTTCGCTACGAGCTGCTGGTCCAGCTGGCCGAGCCGGGCATTGCGGCGCGCGCCCAGGAACTCGGACTGGACGCGTTGCGCTGCGAACAGGTCATCGAGCAGCTTGAAATCCAGAGCAAGTATGCGGGCTATATCGCGCGTCAACAGGCTGAAGTCGCCCGACATGAACACAACGAAAACCTGTCGATTCCGGAAGATTTTGACTATGCCCAGGTGCGGGGTCTGTCCAATGAGGTGCGTGCCAAGTTTGTCGCGCAGCGGCCCGCGACAGTCGGCGTCGCAGCACGCATTTCCGGGGTGACGCCGGCCGCGATCTCGTTGTTGCTGGTCTACCTGAAGAAGCGTCGCGCTGGTCGTCAGGCTGCCTGATGCGCAATCCGGGGCGCTCGGGTTTGAAACCGGCCGACCTGCGGCCAGGGCGAGGTGCCGGGCCTGGAACCCCTCCCAGAAAACCAGGCAGATCCCCGGATAACAAGGCCAAAACCCACAGTGTGCGCACACTTTCTGCTGGCGATTCATGGTCCGAGGAGGCGCGTACCTCGCTGGCCGCCGCGCTTGCCGAGCTGCAGCTGCCGCTTGACGAACGCGCATGCGCGTTGCTCCTCGATTACCTGGGCCAATTGCAGAAGTGGAACGCGGTGTACAACCTCACCGCGATCCGGGATCCGCGCGAAATGCTGGTCCAACACCTGTTTGACTGCCTTGCAATCATCCGGCCGCTGCGCGAGCAGGGCCTGCTCGGCAAAAATGCGGTCGTGCTGGACGTCGGCTCAGGCGGGGGTCTGCCCGGCGCCTTGATCGCGATCGTCGAGCCGGGTGCACAGGTGCATTGCGTCGACACCGTCAGCAAGAAGGCCGCCTTCATCACCCAGTTGCGCGCCGAGCTTTCGTTGCCCAATCTGCATGCGCATCACGCCCGCGTTGAACAGCTTGTCTGCCCCGACGACATGCCGGCCGCCTCGCTGATCGTGTCACGCGCATTTTCTTCGCTCGCGCAGTTTGTCAGCTGTAGCGCGCATCTGCTCGCGCCGGGCGGGGCGTGGGCCGCGATGAAGGGCCGGCTGCCCGATGATGAGCTCGCCGAGCTTCCCGCCGACGTTCAGGTGGCGACACCCATTACACTGCGGGTTCCGAAGCTGGACGCTGTCCGGCATTTGCTGATCCTGCGCCGCGGCGGTTCGCCCGCCTGACCCTCGACAACGCCTCCAGAAAGAACCCGGACACCCGATGGCCCGCATCTTCGTCGTCGCGAACCAAAAAGGCGGGGTGGGCAAGACCACCACGACCGTCAACCTCGCCGCCGCACTGGCGCGTCATGGTCAGCGGGTGCTGCTCGTCGATCTTGACCCCCAGGGGAATGCGACGATGGGCAGCGGCATCGACAAGCGTTCGCTTAAACGCTCGGTCTACCATGTGCTGATCGGGCAGGCCGACATCGCACAGACCGCGCAGCAATCGCCATCTGGCGGCTATTCGGTGCTGCCGGCCAACCGCGAGCTTGCTGGTGCCGAGGTCGAACTGGTCGATCTCGACGATCGCGAGACCCGCTTGAAGCAGGCATTGGCGCGGGTCGATGCTGACTATGACTTCGTGCTGGTCGATTGCCCACCGTCGCTGTCGATGCTGACGCTGAACGGCTTTTGCGCCGCCCACGGAGTGATCATTCCGATGCAGTGCGAATACTATGCGCTCGAAGGGCTGTCGGACCTGGTCAACACGATCAAGAAGGTGCATGCCAACTTCAACACCGATCTGAAAATCATTGGCCTGTTGCGCGTGATGTTCGATCCGCGCATGACGCTGTCGCAACAGGTCTCAGCACAATTGGAGCAGCACTTTGGAGACAAGGTGTTCAGGACGCTGATTCCGCGCAACGTGAGGCTTGCCGAGGCACCGAGTTACGGACAACCCGGCGTGGTATTCGACCCAGCGTCCAAGGGGGCGAAGGCCTACATGGATTTCGGCGCCGAGCTGATTGATTGGCTCGGCAAGCCGGGCTGAAGTGCCGCCGCCCGGCAATACGGAGGTCGACATGAGCAGGAACAAGCCGAAGGGACTGGGTCGCGGGCTGGACGCCTTGCTGGGCGGTGACGCGCCGAGCCTGGCACAGGCGCAACACGCTGGCGACGGTCCGGTCACCGAGCTGCCGGTCTCGCAGCTTCAGCCCGGTCGCTACCAGCCGCGTACCCGGATGGATGAAACCGCGCTTGCGGATCTGGCGGCTTCGATTCGCCAGCATGGGTTGATGCAGCCGATCGTCGTGCGTCCGGTGGACCTGGTGCCGGCAGGCACCGATCCGCGTAGCCGGCGCTACGAGATCATCGCCGGCGAGCGACGGTTTCGGGCCTCGCAGGCCGCTGGCATGACCGAGGTGCCGGTAGTCGTGCGCGATGTGCCTGACGAGCAGGCGCTGGCGCTTGCGCTGATTGAAAATATTCAGCGCGAAGACCTGAATCCACTCGAGCAGGCGCAGGCGGTCAAGCGACTGATCGATGAATTTCACTACTCGCATGAACAGGCGGCCGAGGCGATCGGCCGCTCGCGCAGCGCCACCAGCAACCTGCTGCGCCTGCTCAATCTGGCTGAACCGGTGCAGACGATGCTGCTTGCCGGGGATCTCGACATGGGCCATGCGCGCGCGCTGCTCGCGCTCGATCGGGCCGGTCAGATCATGCTCGCCAACCAGGTCGTGCAGCGCAGGCTGTCGGTGCGCGAGACCGAGAAGCTGGTCACGCGCCAGCTCGCCGACGGTGACGCGGGCGCCGGCACGGGTCGCCGGAGCACCGCAGGCGGCAAGATCGATCGCGACATTGCCCGTCTGCAGGAGCGGCTGTCCGATGCCCTGGGCACCGCCGTCACGCTCAAGCAAGCCGCCCGTGGCCGCGGGCAGATCGTCATCGACTTTTCCGGGCCGGATCAGTTCGATGGTCTGTTGCAGCGCTTGGGGCTTTCCCTGCTGCAAGATTAATTCCGCGGTCACCGTGTGGTGACCCGCGTGTGCGTCGCCGCGGTGCTCGCAAGGCCGTGGCGCCCGCTGGCGTCACACGCGCCCTATTGACCAAAGTCAACGCGCGCCCCTGCCGATGTGCGTAGCCTAGTTCTAAGGCTGCACACACCGGGAGGCCAGATGGTCGCGCATGAATCGTCAGTTTTTGCTCTGACAACGAGTCGCAACGTGACGATTCGATCGCGTGTTTCGCGAGCGCTTGCCGTGCGTCAAATGGGGCGCGCTGCCCGGTCCGCTGCGGCGGATCGGCGATGAAGCTCGCAAGCCTGCTGCTGTCGCTTCACGAGGCCAGCCGCGCTGGCGTGCGCGAGCAATTACAGGGCATTCCCGGTGTCATCGTGCACGCCGAACTGCCCGGCCCCAAGCTGGTCGTCACCGTCGAGGACGGTCCGGACCATGAGCTCGTGCAATCGCTGATGCAGGCTCAGGGCCTGCCCGGCGTGGTCTGCGCGACGCTCACTTACGAATACTGCGATGAAGCCCCCCCTTCGATGGAGAGAGCGCCATGACGATCAATCGACGCGACTTCATTCGCGCCAACGCGGTCGCCGCCGCGGTCGCCGCCGCCAATGCCCAGCCAGTGGTTGCCAGCGCGGCACTCTCGAGCACCGCCGCCGGCAAGGCGGGTGACGACAAGATTCATTGGGACAAGGGCGTGTGCCGATTCTGCGGCACCGGATGCGCGGTGCTGGTCGGTGTTCAGCAGGGGCGGGTGGTCGCCACGCAGGGCGATCCGGAATCGGAGGTCAATCGCGGGCTGAACTGCGTCAAGGGCTACTTCCTGTCCAAGATCATGTACGGCGCGGACCGGCTGCGCCAGCCGATGCTGCGCAAGAAGGACGGCCGCTACGACAAGAACGGGGAGTTCACGCCGGTGTCCTGGGACGAAGCCTTCGACCTGATGGCAGCCAAGTGGAAGGAAGCGCTCGCCAAGCATGGTCCCAGGTCGATCGGCATGTTCGGCTCGGGGCAGTGGACTGTCTGGGAGGGTTACGCCGCCGCCAAGCTCTACAAGGCCGGCTTCCTGTCGAACAACATCGATCCGAATGCACGCCATTGCATGGCCTCGGCGGTGGCCGGGTTCATGCGCACCTTCGGTATCGACGAGCCGATGGGCTGCTACGACGACATCGAGAACACCGACACCTTTGTGCTGTGGGGCTCGAACATGGCCGAGATGCATCCGATCCTGTGGTCGCGGATCACCGATCGCAGGCTCACGCATCAGCGCTGCCAGGTGGTTGTGCTCTCAACTTTCGAGCATCGCTCGTTCGAGCTGGCCGACAGCGGGCTGATCTTCACGCCCCAAACCGACCTGGCGATCCTGAACTACATCTGCCATCACATCATCAGCAGCGGCAAGGTCAACCAGGACTTCGTCAAGCGCAATGTGAATTTCGCGCGAGGGGTGACCGACATCGGCTACGGGCTGCGACCGACGCATGCGCTCGAGCATCAGGCGATGAACAACGGCTACCCGGGCGCCGACGGCAAGCCGCGCGGCGATACCGGTGGCGCGCAGCCGATCACCTTCGACGAGTTCCGCAACTATGTGTCCGAGTACACGCTGGAGAAGGTCGCGCAGCTCTCGGGTGTGCCGCAGGCCAAGTTGCTCGCGCTTGCCGAACTGTATGCCGACCCCAAGCGCAAGGTTGTGTCGTACTGGACGATGGGCTTTAACCAGCACACGCGCGGCACCTGGGTCAACAACATGATCTACAACGTGCACCTGCTGACCGGCAAGATCTCCGAGCCGGGCAACGGGCCCTTCTCGTTGACGGGTCAGCCATCGGCCTGCGGCACTGCGCGCGAGGTCGGCACGTTCGCGCACCGCCTGCCGGCCGACATGGTGGTCACCAATCCGGAGCACCGCGCCAAGTCTGAAAAGATCTGGCAACTGCCCGAGGGCACGCTACCCGGATGGGTCGGGCTGCATGCGGTCGCGCAAAGTCGTGCGCTCAAGGACGGCACGCTGAAGTGTTACTGGACCCAGACCACCAACAACATGCAGGCTGGGCCGAACGTCAACGACGAAATCTACCCGGGCTGGCGCAATCCCGAGACCTTCATCGTCGTGTCCGACGCGTATCCGACCGTCTCGGCGCTGTCGGCGGACCTGATCCTGCCGACCGCGATGTGGGTCGAGAAAGAGGGCGCTTACGGCAACGCCGAACGCCGCACCCAGTTCTGGCGCCAGATGGTGAACGCGCCAGGCGAGTCGCGCTCGGACCTTTGGCAGCTGATGGAGTTTTCGCGTCGCTTCAAGGTCGAAGAGGTCTGGCCCGCCGAGCTGATCGCCAAGAAACCTGAAGTCCGCGGCAAGACGCTGTTCGACGTGCTGTTCGCCAATGGGGCGATCGACCGCTATCCGCTCAGCGATCTGGCGGCGGTCAACGATCATGCGCGCAAGGACTACACCAACGACGAGTCGAAGGCTTTCGGTTTCTATGTGCAAAAGGGCCTGTTCGAGGAGTACGCGCAGTTCGGTCGTGGCAAGGCGCATGACCTGGCGCCCTTTGACATGTACCACCGAGCCCGGGGATTGCGCTGGCCGGTCGTTAACGGCAAGGAAACCTTGTGGAGATTCCGCGAGGGCCACGATCCGTATGTGAAGGCCGGCGAGGGTGTGCGCTTTTACGGCAAGAAGGATGGACGGGCGGTGATCTTTGCGCTGCCCTATCAGCCAGCGGCGGAATCCCCTGACAAGGAATTCGATCTGTGGCTGTGCACCGGGCGGGTGCTTGAGCACTGGCATACCGGCACGATGACGCGGCGGGTGCCCGAATTGCATCGGGCGGTGCCCGAAGCGCTGCTCTACATGCATCCCGATGATGCGCAGGCGCGAGGCCTGCAGCGTGGCATGGTCTGCAACGTCAGTTCGCGGCGCGGCACGATCCAGGCCAAGGTCGAGACCCGCGGTCGCAACAAGCCACCGGTGGGGCTGATCTTCATGCCGTTCTTCGACGAGTCCCGGCTGGTCAACAAGCTGACGCTGGACGCGACATGCCCGATCTCCAAGGAGACCGATTTCAAGAAATGCGCGGTCAAGGTGGTCAGGGCTTGAGGGCCCGGGCGCTGGCCCGGCAACGGGCGGTCGACAGGAGCAAAAAGATGAAGATCGTTGCAAACCGCATCACAAAGCCCATCACCAGGCTGGTGGCCCTGGCGATCAGCGCCGGGATGCTGGCGCTGGTTTCGGCAACCGCTGCGCAGGATCCGGCCGCTCCCGCGAGCGGCGCCGCGATCAAGTCGCTGCGCAGCGAAGGCTCGGTCGGGGCTGCTGACGTGTCCGGAACCACGGTCTACAGGTTCGAGGCGGATGGTCCGCCACTACCGCGTGACTTCATCCAGCAGCCACCCCTGATCCCGCACACGATCCGCGGCTACACGGTGACCCGCAACTTCAACAAGTGCATGGACTGCCATGCCTGGTCGCGTGCCCGCGAGACCGGAGCGACCAAGGTATCGCTGACGCACTTTCGCGACCGGCAGGGTAATGAGCTGGCCCAGGTCTCGCCTCGCCGTTACTTCTGCATGCAGTGCCACGTGCCGCAGACCAACGCCAAGCCGCTGGTGGAAAACACCTTCGTGCCGGCGCAACGGCTTCACTGATCCGGCCACCAGCGATCCGGCACAACCAGACCGAGGAAGACATGCAAAGCGAGCAGCCGGCTTCTATCTCCATCGTGCGCCTGTGGCGACGTCTGAAACCCTGGATCTTCGGCGCCACTGGCGCCGCCTTCGTCGCAGGCATCGTGTTCTGGGGCGGGTTTCACTGGTCGCTGGAGTTGACCAACACCGAAAAGTTCTGCATCTCGTGCCACGAAATGCGCGACACCGTGTACCAGGAGTACCGAAGCACCATCCACTATTCCAACCGCACCGGCGTGCGCGCCACCTGTCCCGACTGCCACGTGCCGCGCGAATGGGCGTATAAAATCGTTCGCAAGATCCAGGCATCCAACGAGCTGTGGCACAAGATGCTCGGCAGCATCGACACTCCGGAGAAATTCGAGGCCAAGCGCGCCCAGCTTGCGCAAAACGAATGGGCCAGGATGAAGCGAACCGACTCGCGCGAGTGTCGCAACTGCCACAACTACGACAGCTTCGACTATGCCGAACAGGGCTCGCGATCGGCGCGCATGCATCAGGCGGGCTTCGGCCAGGCAATGACCTGTATTGATTGTCACAAGGGGATCGCGCACAAGCTGCCACCGGTGGCACAGGGCTTTGAGGCTGGGCGCGACGCTATCAGCCAGCAGGTGCTGCATCCGCCGGCGCCCAAGGATGTGCCCGCGGGGCCGCAGCCGGCGCTGGTCACCCAGTGAACCGCGGCGCGAGCCGCCGCCGTGATGCTGCAGCGCAACAGTCGGGGCCGCGAACCTGTTCGTCCGTACCACACAGGAATTGACCTGCCCTTGGTCGAGGCTATAAAATCTCGCGTCTTTGCCAGCCGCAGCCCTGTTGCACGGTTATTCGATGTTCGCAGCAGTAGGATTGCAGTTCGTTTCAGTGGCACTTGCCGGTCTTTTCACTGGCTTGGTGTTTGATTGGACGAGCGCGAGATTCTTCGTGCTCGGCGGTGCGGCGGCGGCGATCCCCAACGCGTTGTTTGCGTTGCGTCTTGCGGTTCACAAAGGAAGAACGCCCGAGTCGTATCCGGTGGTGTTCTTCCTCGGTGAGTTCGTCAAGATCGGGGTCACGCTTGGCCTTCTGGCCTGGGTCGTGCATCTGCATGACCAGGTTAATTGGCTGGCGCTGATTCTCGGGCTAATCGTCGCCCTGAAGGCGCCGCTGTTTGCGCTGCTCATCGCCCGCGATGCGCCGCGACACTGGCCGGGGTCGTCCGACGACGACTAACGGTCTTGCCGCGGCGAGTAGACAGGTTGTGGTTGTACAAATTATTTTCAGCCGACGCCGCCAAGAGCGCGTCATCTCGAAACCAGGTAACGGACGCGACAAGAGAACGACAGCACCATGGCCGCCGGATCCAACGCCCCCACCGCCTCCGAGTACATCGTCCACCACCTGACGCACCTGAATTCTTCGGGTCAGGCGCAGACGAAGATCGTCGATTTCTCGATCTTCAACCTGGACACGCTGTTTTATTCGATCGCGCTGGCGATCCTCGCCGGCTGGATCATGTACTCGGCTGCCCGCAAGGTCACCTCTGGCGTTCCTGGCCGTTTTGTCGGCGCCATCGAGTCGCTGGTCGAATTCGTCCATGAGCAGGCGCGCTCCATTGTGCATGGCGATGTTCGCTACATCGCGCCGCTCGCGTTGACGGTGTTCATCTGGATCGTGTTCATGAACACCATGGACCTGATCCCGGTTGACTTGCTGCCGCGCATCGGCGAGCTGTTCGGCATCCATTACATGCGTGTCGTGCCGTCCGCCGACCTGAACGCCACGATGGCGATGTCGATCGTGGTGCTGTTCGCGTCGCTGTATTACGGCATCAAGATCAAACATCCTGGTGGGTTTTTTCATGAGCTGATCGCCGCGCCATTTGGCTCCAAGCTCTTTCTGGCCCCGTTCAACCTGGCGCTGCAGTTGATCGAGTACGCCGCCAAGACGGTCTCTCTGGCCATGCGACTGTTCGGCAACATGTTTGCTGGCGAGTTGGTCTTCATGCTGATCGCATTGCTCGGCGCATCCGCAACCTGGTGGGGATTTGGCCTGCATTTCCTGACCGGGCTTGGTTGGTCGATCTTCCACATCCTGATCGTTGTGCTCCAGGCGTTCATCTTCATGATGCTCACCCTGGTCTACATCGGACAGGCGCATGAAGCCCACTGACGCGGATCCCGTTTTCAGTTAATCAAGCAGTTCGTTTTAATTCCTCACAAAAGCTCACTTACTAGGAGTCATCATGACCAACGTTGCTCTCGTTGCGATCGCCTGCGGTTTGATCATCGGCCTGGGTGCCCTGGGTGCCTGTATCGGCATCGGCATGATGGGCGGCAAGTACATCGAAGGCGCTGCTCGCCAGCCCGAACTGATGGACAAGCTCCAGACCAAGATGTTCCTGCTCGCCGGCCTGATCGACGCGGCGTTCCTGATCGGCGTTGGTATCGCGATGATGTTCGCGTTCGCCAATCCCTTCCAGGGCTGATGCTCCCCGACCAACTCATTTTTGAAGGGGGCACGTCGTGAATCTGAACGCGACTCTCATCGCACAGATCATCGTCTTCCTCGCGTTGTGGTGGTTCACCGCCAAGTTCGTCTGGCCGCCGATCACCAAGGCGCTGGATGAGCGCAGCAAGCGCATCGCCGACGGTCTTGCGGCCGCCGACAAGGCGCGCGCTGACCTGGCAGCTGCCGAGCGACGCGTTGCTGACGAGCTCAAGGCCGCCCGCGATGGCGCTGCCGAAATGCGTGTTGGCGCGGAGCGTCAGGGCGCTCAGCTGATCGAGGAAGCGCGAGCCGAAGCGGCCCGCATCGTCTCCGATGCGAAGAAGGCTGCCGAGGAAGAGGCCGGTTTGGCCGCCCAGCGTGCCAAGGACCAGCTGCGTGATCAGGTTGCCCAGCTGGCCGTGGTCGGTGCCGAGCGCATCCTGCGTCGCGAAATCGACGCGGCGCGCCATGCCGAGTTGCTGGCCAATCTGAAGAACGAACTGCGCTAAAGGGACCGAAGGCCATGGCCGAGTTGCTCACCATCGCCCGTCCGTACGCGGAGGCAGCATTCAAGATCGCGCGCGATCTTGGTGCCTTGCCCTCGTGGTCGGACGCGCTCGCCCGGCTGTCGGCGGTTGCGTCCACGCAAGTTGCGCGCGATTTGGTCGGCAATCCGAAGATCTCCACAGCGAAGATCGCCGAGTTGATCGCCGACAGTGCCGGCAGTCTGACTGCGGAGCAGCGCAATTTCGTGACGGTGCTTGCCGATAACGAGCGGCTTGTCGTTGTGTCCGAAATCGCGGCGCAGTTTGAAGCCTTGCGCAATGCACACGAAGGCATCGTCGATGCCCGCATCAGTTCGGCGTTTCCGTTGTCCGAAGCGCAGCTCGCCGACATTGTCGACACGCTGCGCGCCAAGTACGGCAGTCAGGTCAAGGCCAGCGTCAACGTCGATCCCGAACTGATCGGCGGTGTGTCGATTCGTATCGGTGACGAAGTGATGGACGCTTCGGTGCGCGGCAAACTCGCGCAACTGGCCGGCGTGTTCAAGGCCTGACGGCCGAACGCCGCCCGGGAAATATCAAGGGAATCCAGGAGAGTCTCATGCAGCTCAATCCGGCTGAGATCAGCGAACTTCTCAAGAGCAAGATCCAGAATCTCGAGGTGTCCGCGGACACCCGCAACCAGGGCACGGTCGTGTCCGTTACTGACGGCATCTGCCGCATTCACGGTCTGTCCGACGTGATGCAGGGCGAGATGATCGAGTTTCCGGGCGACACCTTTGGCCTGGCGCTGAACCTCGAGCGTGACTCGGTGGGCGCGGTTGTGCTCGGCGACTACGAGCACATCTCCGAGGGGATGACCGTGAAGTCGACCGGTCGAATCCTCGAAGTGCCGGTCGGCCCCGAGCTGATCGGTCGCGTTGTCAACTCGCTTGGTCAGCCGATCGATGGCAAAGGCCCGATCAACGCCAAGCTCACCGACGTGATTGAAAAGGTCGCCCCGGGCGTGATCGCGCGCCAGTCGGTGTCGCAGCCGGTGCAGACCGGTCTGAAGTCGATCGACTCGATGGTCCCGGTCGGACGCGGCCAGCGCGAGCTGATCATCGGTGACCGTCAGACCGGCAAGACCGCGGTCGCGATCGACACGATCATCAGCCAGAAGGGCAAGGATCTGATCTGCGTGTATGTCGCGATCGGTCAAAAAGCCTCCACCATCGCCAACGTCGTGCGCAAGCTCGAAGAATACGGCGCGATGGACTACACGATCATCGTGGCTGCCACCGCGTCTGACTCGGCCGCGATGCAGTACATCGCTCCGTATTCGGGTTGCACGATGGGCGAGTACTTCCGCGACCGCGGCCAGGACGCACTGATCATTTATGACGATCTGACCAAACAGGCCTGGGCCTACCGTCAGGTGTCGCTGCTGCTGCGTCGGCCACCGGGTCGTGAAGCCTACCCGGGCGACGTGTTTTACCTGCACTCGCGCCTGCTCGAGCGTGCCGCGCGCGTCAACCCGGAATACGTCGAGAAGTTCACCAACGGCGAGATCAAGGGCAAGACCGGTTCGTTGACCGCATTGCCGATCATCGAAACCCAGGCGGGCGACGTGTCGGCCTTCGTTCCGACCAATGTGATCTCGATTACCGACGGGCAGATCTTCCTGGAAACCGACCTGTTCAACGCCGGTATCCGTCCCGCGATCAATGCGGGTGTGTCGGTGTCGCGAGTCGGGGGTGCAGCCCAGACCGACATCATCAAGAAGCTCGGCGGTGGTGTGCGTCTGGCTCTCGCGCAGTATCGCGAGCTTGCCGCGTTCGCCCAGTTCGCATCCGATCTTGACGACGCTACGCGCAAGCAGCTCGAACGCGGCCGGATGGTCACCGAGCTGATGAAGCAGCAGCAATATCAGCCACTGCAGGTCTGGGAAATGGCCATGACGCTTTTCGCGGTCAACAACGGCTATTTCGATGACATCGACGTCACCAAGGCACTTGCCGCTGAGCGTGCTCTGCGCGAGTTTGCCAAGAGCAAGTACGCCAGCCTGGTCGAGGGCATCGAGCGCGACAAGAAGTTCAGCAAGGAAGTCGAGGCGCAGCTGCACGACTGCGTGAAGGACTTCAAGAAATCGGGCGCTTATTGATCTGGCGTCGCCGAGCGCAGGTCTGCGAGTGGCCGCACCGTCAAAGGGTGTGGCCGATCCAGCAAGCAGCAAAGTCTTGAGGAACCGACATGCCGGGCAGTAAAGAGATCCGGACCAAGATCAAGAGCGTCCAAAACACGCGCAAGATCACGAAGGCGATGGAAATGGTCGCCGCATCCAAGATGCGCAAGGCGCAGGACCGGATGCGTCGTGCCCGTCCATACGCGGACAAGGTGCGCAATATCGCGGCTCACCTGTCGCAGGCGAACCCGGAGTATCGCCATCCATTCCTGGTCCAGCGAACCGAGATCAAGGCCGCAGGCCTGGTCGTTGTCACCACCGACAAGGGCTTGTGCGGTGGCCTGAACACCAATGTGCTCCGCGCGGTGACGAACAAGCTGCGTGATCTGCGCGGCGCCAACGTCGACGTTCGCGCAACAGCCATTGGGAACAAGGGCTTCGGTTTCCTGAACCGCATCGGCGCGAAAGTCGTTTCGCATGTCGTCCAGCTCGGCGATACGCCGCACCTGGAGCGACTGATCGGCCCGATCAAGCTTCAGCTCGATGCATTCGCCGCAGGTGAGATCGACGCGGTCTACATCGCCTACACCCGGTTCATCAACACGATGAAGCAGGAGCCGGTGATCGAGCAGTTGCTGCCACTGACCGCCGACAAGCTCGAAGAGAACGTTCGCGAGTATTCGTGGGACTACATCTACGAGCCGGATGCACAGTCAGTGCTCGACGAATTGCTGGTTCGTTATGTCGAGGCGCTGGTGTTCCAGGCGGTGGCCGAAAACATGGCGTCGGAGCAAAGCGCCCGGATGGTCGCGATGAAGGCGGCGTCGGACAACGCCAAGAAGGTTATCGAAGAGTTGCAGCTGTCCTATAACAAGGCACGGCAGGCAGCGATTACGAAAGAATTGGCAGAAATCGTCAGCGGAGCGGCAGCCGTCTAATCAGACGGGTCGAATCGGCAGGCAAGGTAACAAAGAACTGAGGACACGAACATGGCACAGGGTCAAATCGTTCAGTGCATCGGCGCGGTCGTTGACATCCAGTTTCCGCGCGAGGACATGCCCAAAGTCTACGACGCACTGGTGCTTGAAGACGCCGGCAACTCGTTGGCCGAGCAGGGCCTGACCTTCGAGGTTCAGCAGCAGCTCGGCGACGGCGTCGTGCGCACCATCGCAATGGGTTCCTCCGACGGCCTGCGCCGCGGCATGGCGGTGCGAGCCACCGGCGCGAACATCCAGGTGCCAGTCGGCCCGGGCGTGCTGGGGCGCGTGATGGACGTTCTGGGTCGCCCGATCGACGAGCGCGGTCCGATCCAGTCCGAAGAGCGCCGGGGCATCCATCAGCCCGCACCGAAGTTCGACGAACTGTCGCCCTCGGTTGAGCTGCTCGAAACCGGCATCAAGGTGATCGACCTTATCTGCCCGTTCGCCAAGGGCGGCAAGGTGGGTCTGTTCGGTGGTGCCGGCGTGGGCAAGACCGTCAACATGCTCGAGCTGATCAACAACATCGCAAAAGAGCACTCGGGTCTGTCGGTGTTCGCCGGGGTCGGTGAGCGTACCCGCGAGGGCAACGACTTCTACCACGAGATGTCCGATGCGAACGTCATCGTGCAGGACGACCTGTCGCAGTCCAAGGTTGCGATGGTGTTCGGCCAGATGAACGAGCCTCCG
>Ga0255220_1000525_pt1 | contig 15310 bp, 10 predicted proteins | sample Miss_Colum_RepB__FD_188423 | JGI IMG/M metagenome (GOLD analysis project Ga0255220, IMG submission 188423) | Freshwater microbial communities from Mississippi River, Louisiana, United States - Miss_Colum_RepB_8d | ecosystem: Environmental > Aquatic > Freshwater > River | place: USA: Louisiana...
ACCGTGCTGCGGGTGTGGCTGGCGCAGGCCCCCAGCAGCAAGACCATGCCCAGCAGCAAACCCATGCGGGCCAAGGACAAGCGGCAGCGGCGGGTGGACGTGCCCATGGCCTTTAGCCCACCCAGCGGCGCGCGTTGCGCCAGATGCGCATCCAGGGGCTGAAGGCGGACAGGTCGCCGCGGGTCCAACTCATCTGGACATTGCGAAACACGCGCTCGGGATGCGGCATCATGGCCGTGAAGCGCCCATCGGCCGTGGTCACCGCGGTCAGGCCACCCGGGCTGCCGTTGGGGTTGAGCGGGTATTGCTCGGTGGGCTGGCCGTGGTGATCCACATAGCGCATGGCCGCGAGCACGGCCTGCGGGTCACCCCGGCGTGCAAAGTTGGCAAAGCCCTCACCGTGGGCCACCGCGATCGGCAGTCGGCTGCCCGCCATGCCTTGCAGGAACAGGCTGGGAGAATCGAGCACCTCGACCTGCGAGAGACGGGCCTCAAAACGCGCGCTTTGGTTGTGCGTGAAGCGCGGCCAGGCCTGGGCCCCAGGAATCAGGTCGGCCAGTTCGGCAAACATCTGGCAGCCATTGCACACACCCAGACCGAAGGTGTTGGCGCGCGCGAAGAAGGCCTGGAACTGCTCGGCCAGGCGCGGGTTGAAGGTGATGCTGCGCGCCCAGCCAATGCCCGCGCCCAGGGTGTCGCCGTAGCTGAACCCACCACACGCCACCACGCCCTGCATGTCGGCCAGGCGGATACGACCGTTTTGCAAATCGGTCATGTGCACATCGTGCGCCTCAAACCCCGCCTCGGTGAAGGCGTAGGCCATTTCCATGTGCGAGTTCACGCCCTGCTCGCGCAGGATCGCCACCCGCGGGCGGGCCAGGTTGAGGAACGGCGCTGCGGGGTTTTCGGCCGGGTCAAAGGTCAGGGACAGGTGCAGGCCCGGGTCGTCAGCTCGGCCCGCCAGTGCGTGTTCGCTGTCGGCGCAAACCGGGTTGTCGCGCTGCTGGGCGATGCGCCAGCTCACGCTGTCCCACACCTGGTGCAGGTCGTCCAGACGGGCGCTGAACCACTCCTTGCCGTCGCGCCAGACCGACAGCGCGCCCTGCCCTTTGGCAATGGCCGATTGGGGCGGACGGGTTTTGCCAATCACATGGCTGTGCCGGTACAGGCCGTGGGTGCGCAAGACCTGCATCACCGCATCGCGCTGGTCGGTGCGCACCTGCAGCACCACGCCCAGCTCTTCGTTGAACAGGGCGCGCAGGGTCAGTTCCTCGCGCCGGGCGCTGACCTGCTGCGCCCAGTTTTTGGCGTCGCCATGGTCGGCTCGGCTGTCGCTGATGCCATCGCCCTCGGTGACCAAGAGGTCCACATTCAGGGCCACGCCCACATGGCCTGCAAAGGCCATCTCGGCCACACAGGCGAGCAGACCGCCGTCGCTGCGGTCGTGGTAGGCCAGGATCAGGCCTTGGGCACGCAGCGCATTGACCGCGGCCACCAGCGCCTTGAGGTCTTGCGGTTCGTGCAGATCGGGCACCTCATCATGGCTGGGCCGACCGGCCGCATCCAGCACCTGCTCGAGGATCGAGCCGCCCATGCGCTTGGCGCCCCGGCCCAGATCGATCAGCACCAGGGTGCTGTCGTCCACCTGGGCGTCGAGCTGCGGCGTGAGGGTGCCGCGCACATCGTCGAGGCTGGCAAATGCACTGATGATCAGGCTCACCGGCGAGGTGACCTGCTGGCGCTGGCCCTCGTGGGTCCATTGGGTGCGCATCGACAGGCTGTCCTTGCCCACGGGGATCGAAATGCCCAAAGCTGGGCAAAGTTCCATGCCCACCGCGTGCACGGTGTCGTACAGGGCCGCGTCCTCACCGGCCTCGCCACAGGCGGCCATCCAGTTGGCGCTCAGCTTGACGCGCGAGAGCTCGATGGGCGCTGCCAGCAAATTGGTGATGGCCTCGGCCACGGCCATGCGGCCTGACGCGGGGGCGTCGATGGCGGCCAGCGGGGTGCGCTCGCCCATGGCCATGGCCTCGCCGGCAAAACCGGCGTAATCGGCCAGGGTGACCGCCACATCGGCAACGGGCACCTGCCAGGGGCCGACCATCTGGTCGCGGTGCGTGAGCCCGCCCACCGCGCGGTCGCCGATGGTGATCAAAAAGCGCTTGGACGCCACGGTGGGGTGGCTCAGCACGCCAATGACGGCGTCTTGCGCGCTCACCCCATCGAGGTTCAAGGCCAGGGTCTGGCGCTGGACGCGCTCGGCCTGACGGTGCATTTTGGGCGGCTTGCCCAGCAACACGTCCATGGGCATGTCAACGGGCGGCAGCGGCGACTGGGCATCGGCGAGCACCAGCTGACGCGCCTCGGTGGCCACGCCGATCACCGCAAAGGGGCAACGCTCGCGGGCACAAAAGGCCTCGAACTGCGCCAGCGATGCGGGCGCAATGGCCATCACATAGCGCTCCTGGCTCTCGTTGGACCAGATGTCCTTGGGCGCCAGGCCGCTTTCCTCAAGCGGCACACTGCGCAGGTCAAAGCGCGCCCCGCGGCCGGCATCGTTGACCAATTCGGGGAAGGCGTTGGACAGGCCGCCCGCGCCCACATCGTGAATGGCCAGGATGGGGTTGTCCGCGCCGGCGGCCCAGCAGTGGTTGATCACCTCCTGGGCGCGGCGTTCAATTTCGGGGTTGCCCCGCTGCACCGAGTCAAAGTCCAGCTCGGCCGCGTTGGTGCCACTGGCCATGGAGCTGGCGGCGCCACCGCCCACCCCGATGCGCATGCCCGGACCGCCCAGCTGGATCAGCAAGGTGCCGGCAGGAAACAAGATTTTTTGCGTTTGCGTGGCGTCGATCTGACCCAGGCCGCCGGCGATCATGATGGGCTTGTGGTAGCCGCGCTGCACGCCGTCCACGCGTTGCTCGTATTCACGGAAGTAGCCGGCCAGGTTGGGGCGGCCAAACTCGTTGTTGAAGGCGGCGCCACCGAGCGGTCCCTCGGTCATGATCTGCAGCGGCGTGGCCATGTGCGAGGGCAAACCGCCCGGCTGGTCGGCCAGGCCGCCCCAAAGACGGGACACCGAAAACCCGGTCAGGCCCGCTTTGGGCTTGGAGCCGCGCCCTGTCGCGCCCTCATCGCGGATTTCGCCGCCCGCCCCGGTGGCCGCGCCGGCAAAGGGCGAGATGGCGGTGGGGTGGTTGTGCGTCTCGACCTTCATGAGCACATGGTGCTCGGCCGCCTCCTTCACATAAGGGGCGCCTGCTGCGGTGGGTCGCGCCACAAAGCGTTCGATCCGGTGGCCGCTCATGATGGACGCGTTGTCGGAATACGCGACCACGGTGTGCTCGGGCGCTTGCGCATGCGTGTGGCGAATCATGCCAAACAGGCTGTGCGGCATGTCCTGCCCGTCGATGGTGAATCGCGCATTGAAGATCTTGTGTCGGCAGTGCTCGCTGTTGGCTTGCGCGAACATCATCAGCTCGACATCGGTGGGGTTGCGCCCCAGTCGCACAAAGGCCTCGACCAGGTAGTCGATTTCGTCGTCGGCCAAGGCCAGGCCCCAGTCGCGGTTGGCGGTTTCAAGCGCCGCGCGTCCCCCGCCCTGCACGTCCACCTGGGCCATCGGCTCGGCCTGCAAGGCGGTGAACAATGCCAACGCATCCTCGCGCTGGGCCAGGACCGACTCGGTCATGCGGTCATGCAGGCGGGCCGCCACCAAGGCCAGCTGCGCCGGGCTGAGCGCGCCGCGCGAGAACAAACCGTTCTTGAGCAGCAGGCGGTATTCGGTCACGCGCTCGATGCGGCGCACCGGCAGGCCGCAGTTGTGCGCGATGTCGGTGGCTTTGGAGGCCCAGGGCGAGACCGTGCCCAAACGGGGACTGACGATCAGGACTTGGGCGTCCTGCGCAGCGGCCGAATCGGCCGTGCCATCGTCCAGCAGGGCCGCCACACGCGGCAGCAGCGCTGATGCGTCGGGGGTGGCCTCGTCGATGGCGACCAGGTGCAGATGGCGGGCCTGCAAGCCGATGATGGCGGGCGAAATGGCGGCCAGAGAGGGCAGCAGTTGCTGGATGCGGAACTCGCTGAGGGCAACACCGCCCTCAAGGATGTGAATGGACAGGGACACGAATCGGGCCTTGCGGGAAGAACCCGGCGACCGCTGACTGGGGGCGCCGGCAAAAACCGCATTTTACCGGCTTGGCCGACCGGTTCTGGGCCCACAGGCCGCTTCTGATGGGGAACCATCGGTTCCCTGTGCACTGCCTGCGCCTTAGCCCAGCTCCAGGCTGGCGATGCCGTAGAGGCTGTCGGGGGGCCCTTCAATGGCGCCGCCTCGGTACATGCGGGCGGTGTCAAACACCTGGGTCCAGCCCATGGACCGCACCAGGGCCACGGCATGGGGCTGCGACAAGGGGACGTCGATTTGCACCCGCTGCCCGGCTGGCACCAGGGACAGCAAGCCTTGCAACAAGGCCTCGGCCTGAGCGGGCCCCTCGGCCAACACAGGGCCGATGCGCCAGCCTTGGCGCGCTGGACGCAGCACCCCCAGGCCTTGCAGCTGCATTGGGCTGCCCACCCCCAGCGCGCGGCTGGCCGACTGGTTCAGGCAGGCCCGCCAATAGGGCTGTCGGTGTTCGGGTGCGGCCGGATGCTGCCAGCCATCGAGGGCCATGGCCTGCGCCCAAGGCCAGGCCGACAGCGGGCGCACCGTTGCGGGCATGTGCGCGCCCACCGGGGCCAGGCCCTCGAAGCGGGCGTTGTGCCAGGCCAGCGCAAAGCCGCTGCGGCGGTAGTCGTCTTGGCGCGCCACCACGCCATCGAGCCCCAGGCGGCGCGCGCCCATCTGCGCCATGCCGTGTTGCCACAGTTGCCACCCCAAGCCCTTTGCGCGCCAGGCCGGTGCCACGATGTACAGACCGACAAAGCCATGGCCCGGCCCGCTGCGCACCGTGCTGAGGGTCGCGACCGGCTGGCCGTCCACCTCGCCGAGCCAGTATCCGCCCGGGTCGGCGGCCCAAAAGCTCTCCAGATCATTCAGACCCGGGTTCCAGCCCTCCTGGGCCGCCCAGTCCAAGGTGCGGCCCAAGTCCTCCCGGCGCATGGGCCGGATCGTCATGCTTGTTTTCATATGCGGCTCCCTGTGCGGACCATCGGGGCGATGACCGCCAAACCATTGTAGGCAGTGCCACCCCGTCGCGACAAGCCTGCGGCGGCGATGGGATAATGCGGCCCCATGACCATCTCCATCAAAGACGAGCAAGGCATCGAGGGCATGCGGCTGGCCGGCCGCCTGGCCTCCGAGGTGCTTGACATGCTGGCGCCGCACATCCGCCCGGGTGTGACCACCAACGACATCGACCGCCTGGCCCATGACCACATGGTCAAGGTGCAAGGCTGCGTGCCGGCACCGCTGAATTACCAGCCGCCAGGCTACAAGCCCTACCCCAAGTCGATCTGCACCAGCATCAACCACCAGGTCTGCCACGGCATTCCCAACGACAAACCCCTCAAGAAGGGCGACATCGTCAACGTCGACATCACCGTCATCAAGGATGGTTGGCATGGCGACACCAGCCGCATGTTTGTGGTGGGCGAGGGTTCGATTGCCGCCAAGCGCCTCTGTCAGATCACCTACGAGGCCATGTGGCACGGCATCCTGATGGTGAAGCCTGGGGCCCGTCTGGGCGATATCGGCCACGCCATCCAGAAATTTGCCGAAGGGCATGGCTTTTCGATCGTGCGCGAGTTTTGCGGGCACGGCATCGGCCGCGTCTTTCACGAAGAGCCGCAGGTGCTGCATTACGGCCAGCCCGGCACGCTTGACGAGTTGCGCGCCGGGATGACCTTCACCATCGAGCCCATGATCAACGCTGGTCGGCGCGATATCAAGGAGCTGGGCGACGGCTGGACCATCGTGACCAAAGACCACTCGTTGTCGGCGCAGTGGGAGCACACAGTGTTGGTCACCCCCACCGGCTATGAGGTGCTCACCCTGTCGGACGGCAGCCCGCCCCCGCCCGATTTTGTGCGCGCCACGCGCACCTGACCCCAGCAAACCCCGCACATGGCCGACGCCGCCCCCCTGATCTTGGCGCCGCCGACGTACGCCCAGGCCCGTCAGGCCCTGGCCCAGCGCCTGCTGGCCCCCGACGCCCTGCCCCGCTTGCGCCGCACCTTGCAAGGCCTGGCGCGCCTGACCGATGGCCACCTGCGCTCGCTTTGGGCGCAGGCGGGTTTGCCCGAGCACCTGGCCCTGGTGGCGGTGGGGGGATATGGCCGGGGCGAGCTGTACCCGGCCTCCGATGTCGATGTGCTGATCCTGCTGCCCGAAGGCTGCGACGCCAGCCTTCCCCCGCTGCAGGGCGCCCTGGAGGCCTTTATCGGCGCCTGCTGGGACACCGGCCTCGAGATTGGCTCGAGCGTGCGCACCCTGGGCCAGTGCCTGGAGGAGTCGGCGCGAGATATCACGGTGCAGACCTCGCTTCTGGAGGCCCGCCTGGTCGTGGGCAATGCCCCTCTGTTTGAGGCCTTTGCGCACGCCTTTGCGCGGGCCATTGACCCGCAGGCCTTTTTTGTGGCCAAAACCCTCGAGATGCAGCAGCGTCACACCAAGTTCGAGGACACGCCCTATGCGCTGGAACCCAACTGCAAGGAGTCGCCTGGCGGGCTGCGCGATCTGCAGGTCATTTTGTGGGTGGCGCGTGCGGCGCAGCTGGGGCACAGCTGGCAGGCCCTGGTGCGCAACGGCGTGGCCACCGCCCGCGAGGGTCGTCAGTTGCAGCGCAACGAGGCCTTGATCGGTCTGATCCGCGCCCGCCTGCACCTGCTGGCACGCCGACGTGAAGACCGCCTGGTGTTTGACCTGCAGACCGCGGTGGCCGAGTGCTTTGGTCACCAGGCCGAGGTGGGGCCCGATGGCCGCCTGCGTCAGCGCGCCAGCGAGCAGCTGATGCGCAACTATTACTGGGCCGCCAAAGCGGTGACGCAGCTCAACCAGATCCTGCTGCAGGGCATCGAGGAACGCCTGCGCGGCACCGCCGGCCAGGCCGCCCGCCCCATCAACGAGCGCTTTCTGGACCGAGGCGGCTTGCTGGAGGTGGCCAGCGACGATCTGTACCTGCAGCAGCCGCACGCCATTTTGGAGACTTTTCTGGTCTACCAGCAAACCGCCGGCATCAAGGATTTGTCGGCGCGGACCTTGCGCGCCCTCTACAACGCACGGCCGGTGATGAACGGGGCCTTCCGCCGTGACCCGGTCAATCGGCAGACCTTTTTGACCATTCTGCAGCAGTCGCAAGGCATCACCCACGCCATGCGGCTGATGAACCAGACCTCGGTGCTGGGGCGTTATCTGTGGGTGTTCCGGCGCATTGTGGGGCAGATGCAGCACGACCTGTTCCATGCCTACACCGTCGATCAGCACATCCTGATGGTGCTGCGCAATGTGCGGCGCTTTTTCATTGCCGACCATGCGCACGAATACCCCATGTGCTCGCAACTGGCCGCTGGCTGGGACAAGCCCTGGCTGCTGTATGTGGCCGCGCTCTACCACGACATCGCCAAAGGCCGAGGCGGTGACCACTCGGTGCTGGGTGAGGTTGAGGCGCGGCGCTTTTGCCGTGACCATGGCCTGAGCGAGGACGACACCCAGCTGGTGTGCTTTCTGGTGCGCGAGCACCTGACCATGAGCCATGTGGCGCAGAAAGAAGACCTGGGTGACCCCGATGTGATCGCCCAGTTTGCCGCCCGGGTGGGCAATGAGCGGCGCCTGACGGCGCTGTACCTGCTGACGGTGGCCGACATCCGGGGCACCAGCCCCAAGGTCTGGAATGCCTGGAAAGGCAAGCTGCTGGAAGACCTGTACCGCACCACCTTGCGGGTGTTGGGCGGTCGGGCGCCCGACGCCGAGGCGATTGTGCAGGCGCGCAAGCGCGAGGCGCTGGTCGAACTGGCCTTGCACGCGCAGCCGCACGAGGGCGAGAAGGCCTTGTGGGACACGCTGGACGTGAGCTACTTCATGCGCCACGACGCCAGCGACATCGCCTGGCACACCCGTCACCTCTCACGTCGCATCGCCCATGGCGAGACGGGCACCGTGGTGCGCGCCCGCATGTCGCCCCTGGGCGAGGGCATGGAGGTGCTGGTCTTCACGCCAGATCAACCCGATCTGTTTGCCCGCATCTGCGGCCACTTCGACCAGTCGGGCCTGAGCATTCTGGACGCCAAGGTTCACACCACCCGCACCGGCTGGGCGCTGGACACCTTTCAGGTCGTCTCGCACACCTTGCAAGAGCACTACCGAGAATTGATGCAGATGCTGGAGTCGGGCTTGACGCAAACCATTGAGCGCCAGGGCCCCCTGCCCCCGCCGGTGCGTGGCCGTCTCTCGCGTCGGGTCAAGAGTTTCCCAGTCACCCCCCGCGTCTCGCTCAAGCCTGACGACAAGGCGCAGCGCTGGCTGCTGTCGGTCTCGGCCAGCGACCGCATCGGCTTGCTCTACAGCATTGCCCGGGTGCTGGCGGCCCACCACATCGACCTGCAACTGGCCAAGATCAGCACCCTGGGCGAGCGTGTGGAGGACAGCTTTTTGATCAGCGGCTCGGCCCTGCAACACGCCAAGACCCAGATCGCCATTGAAACCGAGCTCTTGCAAGCCCTTCAGCCCAACGCATAAAAGATATCGTTTCGAATACCTATTTATGATAAAAACGGGTTTTTGAATCGTTACCAATCGGTGGCAAGGCTTGCTACCAATCAAGGGGGGCTCATGTTCAGACTGCGACAAGCCGCATTCATGGGTCGGGACTGTTTGCTAGTAAACCACGGCAAAACGGCACACAAAGTCCACTGGCTGCCAGGCGCGCTCGAGGCCATGCTGATGCTGCAGCGCACAGGGCACGAGCTGATCATGGTCATTGACCAGCCAGGCCTGGCCACAGGAAAGGTGCGCAGCGATGCCCACTGGGCCTGGGCTGCGGCAGTGCGTTTGCAACTTCACGATGTGGGCATTCGACTCGCTGGCATGCTGCTGTGCCCACACGACCCCGAAGGCCATGTGGCCCCTTACAACATCGCCTGCGATTGTCGCAAACCCGAACCAGGGCTCTTGCTTCGTGCGGCCAACACCCTGAGCCTGAACCTGGGCAACAGCGTGGTGTTTGCCGCCGATGAGGCCGATCTGGTGCGTGGCCAACGTGCGGGGGTGTCGCAGCTGGTCTTGATCCAGGCAAGCGCCCCACGGCATTGGGTGGGCAAAACACTGGTCGCGCCCACCCTGTTGGATGCCGTTCAAACCCTCTGGCGGGGCCCATTGGAAGCCGTTTAGGCTGCACGCTCGAACACCGCCATGCTCTCGACGTGGGCGGTGTGGGCAAACATATTGACCACGCCCGCCGCTTGCAGGCGATAGCCCGCCTGGTGCACCAACAAACCCGCGTCGCGGGCCAGGGTGGCCGGATTGCAGCTCACATAGACGATTCGGGCGGGTGGCTCCCAGGCACGCGCCTGCGGCGGCAGGGCCTGCAGATCGGCCAAGGCCTTGACCAGGGCCAGCGCCCCCTCACGCGGCGGATCGATCAGCCACTTCTGGGCAATGCCGTCGGCGGCCAGCATCTCGGGCGTCATCTCGAACAGGTTGCGGGCCACAAACTGCGTGGGTGCCAAGGGTTTCCAGACCTTGGAGCCGTCGCGCAGGCGCTGGTTGTGCGCCAGGTTCTGGCCCGAGCGCTCAACCAGTGCGGGCGAGCCCTCGATGCCCAGCACCTCGCGCGCCTGGGTGGCCAATGGCAGGGTGAAGTTGCCCAAACCGCAGAACCAGTCGATCACCCGTTCGTGTGGCTGTACCCGCAGCAGCGCCAGGGCCTGCTGCACCAGCACGCGGTTGATGAAGGGGTTGACCTGCGTGAAATCGGTGGGCCGATACGGCATGTCGATGCCAAATTCGGGCAGGCCATAGGCCAGGGTGTGCGGTCCCTCGTCCAAACGATGGACGGTGTCGGGCCCCTTGGGCTGGAGCCACCACTGCAGACCGTGCTGGGCGGCAAAGTCGCGCAAGGCCTGCAGATCGTGCGCATCCAGGGGTTCCAGATGGCGCAGCACCAGCGCAGTGGTCTGGTCGCCGCAGGCCAGTTCGATCTGCGGGCAGGTCTCGCGGGCATGCATGGACGCGATCAAGGCCCGCAGGGGCATCAGCATGGCGCTCACATGCGGCGGCAAGATCGGACACCGCTGCATGTCGGCAATGTAGCGGCTCTTGCGTTCGTGAAACCCAATGAGCACCTGGCCCTTGCGCTGCACATGGCGCACCGACAGGCGCGCCCGGTGGCGGTAGCCCCAGGCCGGCCCTTCGATGGGGCGCAGGATTTGCTCGGCGCGCACCTTGCCCAGGTGCCAGAGGTTGTCCTCCAGCACCCGCTGCTTGATCGCCACCTGCGCCGAGGCATGCAGGTGCTGCATCTTGCAGCCGCCGCAGGCCCCCTGGTGAAGGCCGAAATGCTCGCAACCCGGGCGCACGCGCAAGGCGCTGGGGTGCAGCACCTCGGTGGTGGTGGCCTGCGCCCATTTGGCTTTTTGGCGGCCCCAGCTCACGCGCACCAATTCGGTGGGCAAGGCCCCCTCCACAAACACCACCTTGCCATCGGGCCGGCGGGCAATGCCCTGGGCCTCCATGTCCAGCGCCGCGATGCGCAGCACGCCATCGGGCAGGGTTTCGTCGGGAAGCGGCGCCAAGGCCTGCGTCTCGTCCAGGCCGGGGGTCTCCAAATCGTCACTCATTCCAAGCATCCAGGTATTCGCGCCAGTGCGATTGGCCCGCCTGCTGGGACCATTGGTCCACCTGCGCGCGCACCATCGCGATCTCTTGCGTGTATTCGTCTTCGGTCAGGCCGCCGCGCATTTTTTGAAAGCGGCAGTAAACCAGGTAGGTGTTGAGCACATCCGTCTCGCAGTACTGGCGGATGGCATCGGTCTGACCGGCCAGGTATTGCGGCCAGACCTGCGAGCCGTCCATGCCCAGCTTGCCCGGAAAGCCGCAGAGCTTGGCCAGGGCGTCAAGCGGCGCATTGGCCCGCCCGTTGTACTTGGCCAGCAGGTCCATCAGGTCCAGGTGGCGCATGTGGTAGCGCGAGATGTAGTTGTTCCACTTGAACTCGCGGTCGTCGTCGCCCAGGTCCCAGTACTTGTCGGCCACCACCCCGTGGGTCAGGCCACGGTAATGCAGCACCGGCAAGTCAAAGCCGCTGCCGTTCCAGCTGACCAGCTGCGGCGAATGCTTCTCGATGATCTGGAAGAACTGCTGCACGATGCGGCCCTCGCTTTGGCCGTCGCGGTCCACCAGCGAGTGCACGCGCAGGCCCTCGGCATTGCGAAACACGCAGCTGATGGCCAGCACCCGCTGCAGGTGCAGGGGCATGAAGTCGCCCTGCCCGGCCTCGGCACGGCGCGCGCGCCAGTGCTCGACCACCTGGGCATCGTCCAGGCCTGGGGGCACCTCGGTGGTGCGGCGCAGGCCTTCGGCGTCGGGAATGCTCTCGATATCAAACACCAGCACGGGCCAGGCCATGGGGATCTCCTGTGGTCGCGCCAGGGCGCGGGGGGGCTTAGCGCGCGGGCAGGAACTTGGCCGGATCCACCGGCCGCCCTTCGCGGCGGATTTCAAAATGCAGCTTGACGCGGTCGGCGTCGGTGCTGCCCATCTCGGCGATGGTCTGGCCGCGTCGAACCCGCTGGTCTTCTTGCACCAGCAGCTTCTGGTTGTGGGCATAGGCACTCAAAAAGCTGTTGTTGTGCTTGATGATGATGAGCTGCCCATAACCGCGCAGGCCAGCGCCGGCGTACACCACCTGCCCGTCGGCCGCCGCCAGCACCGGATCACCGGCCTGGCCCGCAATGTCCAGGCCTTTGTTGCGAACCTCGTCAAACGGGGTGATGACCGGACCGCGTGCCGGCCACGCGAAGTTGGGGGTGGCGGCCATGGCAGGGCTGGCAGGGGCGCTGCCAGCCGCATGGGGCGGGGCACTGGCGGGCGCAGCAGCCGGCGCTGGGGCCACGGCCGAGGCAGCCGGTGCAGGGGCCACTGGCGCCGGTGACGAGGCCATCGCCGGCGTCGATGGGCCGCCCGGCGGGGTCACGGGTCGGGCGATCACGCCGTTGTCCTGTACCTGGGCATCGGGGGGGACCACCCGCAGGACCTGCCCCACCTCGATGAGGTTGGGGTTCTCGAGCTGGTTCCAGCGCGCCAGATCCCGCCAGGACTGGCCGTGATCGAGCCCGATGCGGATCAGGACATCGCCCCGCTGGACCGTGTAATAGCCAGGCTTGCCGCGGTTTTCATAGCCGGGCAAGGTGCTGGGATCGACCACAGGACGCGGCGTGGAGGTGGACTGGGGGGCCGCGCTGTAGGCGGCGCTCTGGGGCGCCGCAGGGGCTGGCGTGGCAGGCGGGGCACTGACCTGCGCCGAGGCCACCGAGCGGGCCGGCGGCAAGGTGTGCACCAAGCTGCGCTCCTCCACCGGCGGTGGCAGCACCACCGTGCTGCCGCAGGCGGCCAGCCAGGCGGTCAAGGACAAGACAAGCGGCGCACGCAAGCGGACAAGGGCGGGCATTGGGGCAATCGGTTGGTTCATTCAACACCCGATTTTAGAGGCACAAAGTGCACCGCCTCGAGCACTTGCTGCAGCGGGCCTTGTGGCGTTTTTTCAATCAGCACCAGGGCCTGGTGCCCCGCGGGCGTGACCGTGGGCGCAATCAGGCGGCCCCCCATGGCCAGTTGCTCGTACCAGGTGCTCGGCAGGTGGGCGCCCCCGGCGGCCGAGACAATGCCGGCGTACGGTGCGCCGCTGGGATAGCCCAACATGCCGTCGCCAAACATCAGGTGGACGTTGCGCAGGCGCAATGGTCGCAAGTTCTCGCGCGCCTTGTCATGCAGGCCGCGCAGGCGCTCGATGCTGTACACCTCTTGGGCCAGGTGCGACAACAAGGCCGACTGGTAGCCGCAGCCCGTGCCGATTTCCAGCACACGGCCCAGCGGCGCGGCGCGATCGCCCAGCAACAGGGCCAGCATGCGGGCCACCACACTGGGCTTGGAAATGGTCTGGCCCAGGCCGATGGGCAAGGCATTGTCGTCATAGGCCTGTCCCGCCAAGGCCGCGTCCACAAAGCGGTGGCGCTCGACCAGGCCCAGGGCATGCAGCACGGCCGGATGGGCCACGCCTTGCTCGCGCAGGCGCTGGACCATGCGGGCCCGCACCGCCCCCGAATCCAGACCCAGCCCTTGCGGCGCCGGGGCGGCTTTCTGGACCTTGCGGGCCACCGTGCCCGGCAGATCGACGGTGCGGGCCACGGCAGGGGTCGGTCGAGGGCTGGGCGTGGCGGCGGCGCTGCGCAAGGGGCTGGGCGTGGGGGCGCGGGGCGCAGGCGCCCCCTGCCCTCCCGATCCACTGGGGCTGGCGGGTCGACGCGCCGCCGGGGTGGCCGGCTTGACCACCGACTGAAGCGGCAGGGGAAAGCCTGGACGTTTGGTGCTCATGCGGCCTGCGAAAAACGCGCCATGCCCTGCGCCCAGTACGACAGATGCTCGTGCTCGGTCAGATCGACCCGCAAGGGCGTCACGGCCACATGGCCCAGCGAAGTGGCGTGAAAATCGGTGCCCTCGCCCGCGTCCATGGCCGCGCCCGCAGCACCGATCCAGTACATGGTCTGGCCATGCGGGTTGAGCTGGGTGATCACCGGCTCGGCCGCGTGCCGGCGGCCCAGGCGGCAAATGCGGGGCGGCAGGATTTGCGAACGCGGCCGGTTGGGAATGTTCACATTGAGCAGCCAGGGGCGCTGGCCGCGCGGCGGCAAGCCCTGGCGAATCAGGTGGGCCACCATGTCCCGCGCCACAGCCGCCGCATCGTCCAGGTGCGACCAGCCTTTGTCCACCAGGGAAAAGGCCACGGCCGGCACGCCAAACAGATAGCCCTCCATGGCCGCGCCCACCGTGCCCGAATACAAGGTGTCATCCCCCATATTGGCCCCGTTGTTGATGCCCGACACAACCAGATCAGGCACCTGGGGCAGCAGACCGGTCAGGGCCACGTGCACACAGTCGGCCGGGGTCCCGTTGATGTAGCGAAAGCCGTTCTCGGCCTCGCTCACATAGAGCGGCGAATGCAGGGTCAGGGCATTGGACTTGGCGCTGTTGTTCTGCTCGGGCGCGATCACCGTCACGTCGGCAATCTCGCGCAGGGCCGCGTGCAGGGCCACCAGGCCTTCGGCCCGGTAACCGTCGTCATTGGAGAGCAGAATGTTCATGTGATTCCTTTGACTGTTGATTGTAGGCTTGGGGGCGATGCGTCCGTGGCGTCACCGTCGGGACAAGCCCCACGGGCGCATGGCCTAAGATCGCCCGCCAACACCGCACAGCGCAGGGATGGACGCCATGCCGCTGGCCGTTTCAACTGTCCTTTGGAGAACCGCATGCACGCCTGGCTTTGTGAAAACCCCGTGGGTGTTGACGCCCTGGTCTGGAAAGAGCTGCCCACCCCCACCCCCGGCCCCGGCCAAGTCTTGCTGGACATCGAGGCGGCCAGCCTGAATTTTCCCGACCTGCTGATTGTGCAGAACAAGTACCAGTTCAAGCCGCCCCTGCCCTTTGTGCCCGGCTCGGAATACGCTGGCGTGATCCGTGCCCTTGGCGAGGGGGTGACGCACCTGCAGGTGGGCCAGCGCGTGGCCTGCCTCTCGGGCACGGGCGGCTTTGCCACCCAGACCCTGGCCCCTGCGGCCTTGTGCCTGCCCCTGCCAGCGCAGTTCCCGGCGGTGGACGCGGCGGCCTTCATCATGACCTATGCCACCTCGCACCATGCGCTGATCGACCGCGGTCAGCTCAAGTCCGGCGAGACCGTGCTCGTGCTGGGCGCGGCCGGGGGCGTGGGCACGGCCGCGATCCAGATCGCCCGCCATGTGGGCGCGCGCGTGATCGCGGCGGCCTCGACCGAGGAAAAATGTGCGCTATGCCGCGAACAGGGCGCGCACGACACCATCGTCTACACCGATGGCGCAGCCCTGCGCGAGGGCATCAAGCAACTGACCGGCGGGCGCGGCGTGGACGTGGTCTACGACCCGGTCGGCGGTGATCTGGCCGAGCCGGCGTTTCGCAGCATCGCCTGGCGCGGGCGCTACCTGGTGATCGGCTTTGCCGGCGGCCAGATCCCGAACCTGCCGCTGAACCTGCCACTGCTCAAGGGCGCGTCGCTGGTCGGCGTGTTCTGGGGCGACTTTGCCAAGCGCGAACCCAAGGCCAACGCCGCCATGATGGGCGAGCTCGCCCAGT
>Ga0255220_1000527_pt1 | contig 15294 bp, 17 predicted proteins | sample Miss_Colum_RepB__FD_188423 | JGI IMG/M metagenome (GOLD analysis project Ga0255220, IMG submission 188423) | Freshwater microbial communities from Mississippi River, Louisiana, United States - Miss_Colum_RepB_8d | ecosystem: Environmental > Aquatic > Freshwater > River | place: USA: Louisiana...
CGCGATGCCGGGCAAGCTAGCGGCGCGACTCAGCCCGCGGATGCGTCTCGCTCTGCGCGCGTCAGACTGAACACTCCGCTCGCGACCAGACGGGAGAATTCGTTCTCGACCTGTTCGCGCGCGGTGGCCAGCGCCGGATCCTGAACCCTTTCGATCCTGCTGGCGAGAACCAGCATCCGGTTGAGTTGGACGCCGGAGATCTCCGACATCTGGATTCCGCTGTCCCGGCCGGCATCCTTAAAGACCGATACCGGCATGATTGTGGCGTGCCGGCCGCGCAGAACCAGTTCCCGGATTGAGTCCACCGAATCGATCTCCGCCTTCAGCCTGAGCTGTCTGGCGAGAGGCATCAACTGACGATCGACGATTCCGCGATGCAGGCTGGTCATCAGCAATGGGATGGAGTCGAGTTCTTCGACTGAGACGATGCGCGCTACGCCCATGCGCGCATGCGAGACGAGCGCAAACGGTTCGCCGAGCAGCGGATGCAGCGACAGCCTGCGACCTCGCTCCGGATTGGTGACGATCGCCATGTCGACCAGGCCCCTTTCGAGCCAGTCGAGCAGTTGCGGGGTGAATGCCTCGCGACTGCGCAATTCGATACTGTCCTGGGCGTCGACCCAGCGTTCAAACAGGCCTGGCAGCAGGACCCGGGCAAGCGTTGGCGAGGCACCGAGCACGATGGTGCTGCGAGAGCCGCCCCGGTCCTGAGCGAGTCGCTGCCGCAGCCTTGCGATATCGGCAAGGACGCGTTGCGCGGTTTCGTAGAGAACGATGCCGGCGGCGGTCAGCCGCACCCCGCGCGGCAGGCGCTGGAACAGCTGCGTACCGAGTTCTGCCTCGAGTTCACGCAACTGTCGGGTGAGTGCCGGCTGCGCAATCGGGATCGCCGCTGCGGCAGCGGTCAGGCTGCCCGCATCGGCGATTGCGACGAAATTGGCCAGGGTGCGCAGATTCATGGTCGGCTCGTTCGCAAGTATCGATATCCGATTGCTATGGTCGGAACCGGACTTTCCCGAAAGAATTCGGCCATTTTCGCATTAATCCATGCTGAATCGGTATGGATGTGAGGAAAATCAGTATTGGATGCGCATCGCCCGCTCTTTTAGAGTCCGCACCATAGTCACTCGCTTTCGGACAGGCGCCAGCGTGCAAACAGCGGTCAGCAGCAACAGTTCAGTCAGCCCCATGGTGGGTTTCGAAGCCTTGCGCGATTTCATCGCACGTGCGCTGGTCTCGCAGGGACTGCCGTCCGCAGACGCTGCCAAGGTCGGTGAGTTGATGGCGCAGGCCGACCTGCAGGGTTCGGACGGTCACGGCGTGATCCGCCTGCCGCAGTACATCAAGCGCATCCGCGCCGGTGGCATCAATCTGAACCCGGACATTCGGGTTGTCAGCGAACGGGCCGCATGTGCGATCGTCGATGGCGACAACGGCATGGGCCACCTGGTGGTGTCGCGCGCGGTTGATCTGGCGATTGCCAAGGCGCGTGAGGCCGGTGTCGCCTGGGTCAGTACCCGCTACAGCAATCACGCCGGTCCGGCGTCGCTGTACGCGCGCAAGCCGCTTGAACACGACATGATCGGACTGTACTTCGCGGTCGGAAACGCCAACCATCTGCCACCGTGGGGTGGCATGGACATGTTGTTGTCGACCAATCCGATTGCAGCCGGCTTTCCGGCTGGCGAGGAAGCGCCGGTGGTGCTCGACATGGCGACCACGGTCGCTGCCTACGGCAAGGTCAAGGCCAAGGCCAAGAAGGGCGAGATGATGCCCGAGGGTTGGATGATCGACCGACAAGGCAAACCGCTGCTTGATCCGAAGCGTGCCGACGAGGGTTTTTTGCTGCCAATCGGCGGGCACAAGGGCTATGGCCTGGCGCTGATGGTGGGCCTGCTGGCCGGCACGCTCGGTGGCGCGGCCATGGGGCGCGATGTGGTCGACTTCAACGCGGACCACCAGAGCGTGACCAACACCGGGCAGTCGATCCTGGTGATTGATCTGTCGGCATTTGGTGATCCGGCGGTATTCAAGGCCTCGGTCGATGCGCTGATTCGGCAGATCCGTGACAGCGAACGCCTGCCAGGGGTTGAGCGCATCTGGTTGCCTGGCGAGCAGAGCCATGAGCGGCGCGAGCGCTATGCACACGCCGGAATTCCAGTCGCGGCCGGTCTGTTCGCGGAACTGCGCGAGCTTGCCGACAGCCTGGGCATCGCACCGCTGCTTGCCGGATCTGGCGTATAAACACGGCGTGACGACACACGAGACTGACGCAGTCAAGGAGTCCATACGATGAGTACTACCACCCGCGAACCCGCCGTGCTGCGGCCCGATCAGATCGACGCACATGATCGTGGTGGCGGTGCCCGCACGATCCCGCTGGTGCAGCCCGATACCGGCGCCACCTGTTTCATCAACGGCATCACCGAATTCGGTCCCGGCGCAAAGATTCCGTTTCACAGCCACAACTGCGAGGAAAGCGTGATGCTGCTCAGTGGCCATGCGTTTCTCGATTACGAGGGCAAGACGCAGCAGTTGAAGCCGCTGGACACCACCTTCATTCCGCCGAACATCTCGCACCGGTTTCGCAACATGTCCGAGACCGAGCCAATGAAGATCTTCTGGACCTATGCCTCCGTCAACGCAACCCGCACACTGACCGAGACTGGCGAGACCCGTCCGATCGCGGCTGAGCGCAAGGCCTGACGCATTCCGCACGGAGACTGACATGGGACTGCGCTTTCTCGAACACGTGTTGATCCTCACGCATGATCCGGACGCCACGCGCGACTGGTTCTGCGACAACCTGGGGTTTCGCGAGGGCCCGCACCCGGAGTTCGGCTTTCCGGTGCGCTGGCTGTATATCGGCGATCAGGATGTGATTCACATCGGTAAGGCGCGCCATTCGCAGCACCAGGACACCTACCTGCAAACACCAAGTGACCAGGCAGACATCGACTATTCGGCAGCCGGCGCCCCGGGTTCCGGTCGCATCGACCATATCTGCCTGAATTGTGACGGCCTCGTGGAGTTCGTTGAGCGGCTGACCCGCAATGGTGTTGAGTTCAGCGAACGCAAGGCGCACAACTCGGATCTGTATCAACTGTTCATGCGCGAGCCGGTCAACGGCATCAAGGTGGAACTGAACTTTTCCTGGGAAGAGGCCGTGCGGGCCGGACGGGTGCCTGGCTGGACTGACACCGGTCAGAACGTCATGCCGGCCGAGCAGGTCAAGTCCTGAGCGCGGCTCCGCCTGATCCGTCCACGCAAATTCTCGAAAGGCGTTATTTCATGCAGTGCAAGATGGCGAGGGTGTACCAGGCTGGCGGACCGGAAGTGATCCGGATCGAGACGCACGAGTTGGCCGATCCCGGGGCCGGCGAGGTCCGGATCCGGCATACCGCGATCGGCTTCAATTTCCAGGACATCTACACCCGCTCGGGGATGTACACGGCACCGATGCCCACCGGGCTTGGCACCGAGGCGGCCGGGATCGTTGAGGCGATCGGTTCGGGCGTCAGCGACTTCAAGCCTGGTGACCGTGTCTGCTATGCAAGCGGTCCGGTGCTTGGGGCCTGCGCCACGCATCGCAACTATCCGGCTGCCCGGCTGTTGCATGCACCCGCGCACATGAGTGACGAGCAGATCGTTGCATCGCTGCTCAAGGGCATGACCGTCGAGTACCTGATGCAGCGCTGCTATCCGGTGCAGCCTGGGCAGTTCGTGCTGATGCATGCCGCAGCTGGCGGAGTCGGTTTGCTTGCCGGTCAGTGGGGCAAGCAGATCGGTGCACGCATGATCGGTGTGGCCGGCGGTCCCGACAAGGTCAGGATCGCTCTGGAAAACGGCTATGAGTTCTGCCTGGATCGCAATCGCGACGACATCGTCGCGCGGGTCAAGGAAATCACTGGCGGTGCGGGCGTGCCGGTGGTTTACGACTCGGTCGGCAAGAACAGCTTCGAGCAGAGCCTGGAGAGCCTGGCTGCTCGCGGCTACTTCGTGTCGTTCGGCACCACGACCGGTGCGCCGCCGCCGGTGCAGGCCGCGACGCTGCAAAAGATGGGTTCGTTGTATTTCACGCGTCCGACGCTGGTGACTTACACCGCGTCGACCCAGGAATTGCGTGATTCGGCTGCCGCGGTGTTCGCGATGTTTGAAAAAGGCGCATTGCGTGTGTCGATCAATCAGCGTTACGCGCTGGACGACCTGGCGCGTGCGCATGCGGATCTGGAAACCGGCAAGACGACCGGCTCCAGTGTGATCATTCCCTGAGTTTCTGTTCAGTCAGATTTCAACGAGGAGACAACCATGAAGCTGAAATTCAAGCTGGCGCTTGCGGCGAGCGTGCTAGGCCTGGCGTTTTCGGGCACCGCCAGTGCCGAGAACATCAAGCTGCGTATCGCATCGGGCCATCCGGCCGCCAACACCTATGTGAACCTGATGCAGAACTTTTTCGTGCCGGAAGTCACGAAGCGGGTCGCCGAACGCACCAAGCACAAGGTCGAATTTGTCGAGGGCTATGGGGGGGCGATGGTCAAGGTTGCTGACACGCTTGAGGGCGTGCAGTCAGGTTTGATCGATATCGGGGGTTACTGCTTCTGCTTTGAGGCCTCCAACCTGCCGCTGAACGCCTTCCAGGTAATGCTGCCATTCGGCACGATGAGTCCGGAGATGAGCGTCAAATTGGCCCGCTCGGTCTACGACAAGGTTCCGTACCTATCCGAAGTTTTCGAAAAGAAGTTCGGCCAGAAGCTGATGGCATTGATCTCGGACAATGGCTACAACCTGGGCACCACGTTCCCGTGGGATACGGTCGCTCAGTTGAAGGGCCAGAAGCTCGCCGGCGCCGGCCTGAACCTGAAGTGGCTCGAATATGCTGGTGCCACGCCGGTGCAGTCGTCGCTTCCGGAGGCCTACACCTCGATGCAGACTGGGGTTTACAACGGCTGGATCATGTTTCCCTCGGGCTGGGTCAACTTCAAGCTGCATGAGGTTGCCAAGCACTACACCGAGATCGGCTTTGGTGCGATCACCTGGCATGGCCTGACGATCAATGCGAAGCGTTTCGAAAAACTGCCCAAGGATGTCCAGGCGATCATGCTGGAAGTGGCCAAGGAGTACGAGGCCAAGACCGGCACGGTCAACGAGGCCAATTATCCGAAGCAGCTCAAGCAGCTTGCCGATCTGGGTGTGACCGTCAAGACGGTACCTGATGCGGTGCGTGCCGAATGGGCGCAGTCGCTCAAGGACTGGCCGCAGTCGATCGCCGCGGAACTCGACAAGAAAGGGCTGCCCGCCTCACAGGTCCTGCAGCTGACACTCGAAGAGGCCGAAAAGCTCGGTCATAAGTGGCCGGTCCGTTACCAGATCAAGTAACGAAAATCGTCTGTGCCGGTTCGCCCGTCTGCTGATGTAGGCGGGCGAACTGTTTTCTCCGGAGGTGGTACGGATGCTCGCCCGGCTGACCGACTGGTTGTCCAGATCCCTGATGGTGCTGGCTGCCGTCCTGGCTTTCCTGCTGTGCTTTCTGGTTGTTGCCGACGTCATTGGGCGCACGGTATTCAACAGTCCGGTGCAAGGTACTCCGGAAATCATCTCGTTGTCGATCGTGATCGTCTGTTATCTGCAGGCGGCCTACGCGATTCGTTCCGGTGGCATGCTGAATGTCGAGGTGGTCACTGCCTTGTTCGGTGACCGCACGCGCTCCTGGCTCGCCGCGTTCGCGTCACTGTGTGGTGTGGTGTTCTTCCTGGCCATCTGCTACGGCAGTCTTGAGGGCGCGGCCTATGCGTGGGAGTCGGGCGAATACGAAGGCGAGGGAGCGTTGCGGGTTCCGGTCTGGCCGGCGAAATTCGTCATCGTGCTCGGTACCGGCCTCGCGTCAGTCGGCTATGTGCTGATGATGTTCTCGCAAATCCGGGCGGCGGTCACCGGCAGGCCTGCGGTTTCCCATTCTGCGCAGCACTGAGGCACGCCGATGTTCGATCCTACCCAGATGTTTGTGCTGATCGGCGTGCTGCTGACGCTGGTGTTCGCCGGAGTGCATATCGCGGTATCGCTGGGCCTGACCAGCATGCTGGGCATCTACATGTTCACCGGCGAGATCGACACGGTGCTGAGCTTCGCCTCGAGCACGGCCTATGAGGCGCTGCGCGATTATGTGTTCGCGGTGATCCCGTTATTCATGCTGATGGGTGAATTTTTGGCCAAATGCGGTGCAGCCAGTGATCTGTTCGCACTGATCAACCGGTATTCGCGCTGGATGCCCGCGCGACTTGGCATCGCAACCGTGCTGGCCAATGCAGTGTTCGCCTTTATCACCGGCGTGTCGATCGCGGCAGCGGCGGCCTTTTCCAAGATTGCCTACCCGGAGATGCGCCGCTTTGGCTACGAGCGCAAGCTTGCGCTCGGTTGCATTGCTGGCAGTGCCTGCCTGGGCATGCTGATTCCGCCATCAGTGCTGTTGATCGTCTGGGGCGTTCTGACCGAGATGGCGATCGGAAAACTGTTTATCGCCGGCATCTTGCCGGGCCTGGTCGTCGTGACCTTGTTCGTCGGCTATCTGATCTGGGTGGCCAAGACTCAGCCGCATCGGGTCGGCGAGTCTGCGGACAAGCATCCGGCGCAGCATGCGCCCGACAGTGATCAGCCATTGTCTGACGACATGCGGGTTGTGCTGCTCAGCACGCTAGGGATCATTGCGCTGATCGTCATTGTGTTAGGCGGTATCTGGCTCGGGTTTTTCACGCCTACCGAGGGCGCAGGTGTGGGTGCGGCGCTGGCGCTGGGTCTGGCGATGCTGCGCGGAATGAAACCGGCGGAAATGCTGCAGGCGATCCTGTCGGTGGGGCGTACCTCGGCTCCGCTGCTGCTGATGCTGGTGACCGCGCAACTGTATTCCCGGGTTCTGTCAATGACCGGTGTGACTGCCGCCGCCAACGAATTTTTTGTCAATTCTGGCTGGTCACCGTATGCGGTATTGATGCTGATGGTCGGTGTCTGGTTCGTACTTGGCTGCATCATCGACTCGATTTCGATCATCCTGCTGACGGTGCCGGTATTCGCGCCATTGGCCGTTGCGCTTGGTTTCGATCCGTTTGCATTTGCGATCATGGGTGTGCTCGCGATCGAGGCTGGCCTGCTCACGCCGCCGTTCGGGATTTTGGTCTTCACTGTCAAGGCGGCGATCACCGACGAGCCGGACTTGAAGGCCGGCGAGATCTTCTTGGGATCCATTCCGTACTGGATCGCACTGTTGCTCGCGATCCTGGCGCTTTTGTTGATTCCAGAATTTGCCACCTGGCTGCCGAATCTGGGTAGCAAGGTTGGTGGCTGACCGTTCAAGGAGAGAGCCAATGCCTGCTTACTGGGTCGCACGGGCACGGATCGATGATCCGGTCGAATACAAGAAGTACACCGACCAGGTGCCCGGAATCATCGCCAAATATGGCGGCAAGGTGCTAGCACGCGGAGGCCGCTACCAGATCATGGAAGGCCCTGAGGATTTTCATCGCTTCGTGGTGATCGAATTCCCGAGCTTCGAGGCCGGCGTCAACTGCTTCCAGAGTCCGGAGTATGTCGCGGCCGCAGCCCATCGCCGCGGTGGAGCTGGGGTCGTCGAGAACGTCATCGTGGATGGGGGCGATGCGACCAGGTGAGTCGATGCGCCGCTCGTGCGATTGACTGCCTGTCTGCACACGCCTGGTCGCGGATTCACAGGGTTTTGCGATGGATAGATTCTTGACCCTGGCCGGAGCGCTAAGCGCCTTGATCGCGGTCGCGGCTGGCGCATTCGGCGCCCACGGGCTGAAGGGCCGCCTCTCGTCCGAGATGCTTCAGGTGTTTGAGACTGCGGCGCGCTATCAGATGTACCACGCGCTTGGTCTGCTCGCCTGCGCATGGCTCTGCCTGCGTTGGCCTGGGGCCCTGGCAAATGCGGCCGGCTGGTCGTTCATTGCCGGTACCGTGCTGTTTAGCGGTAGTCTGTATCTGCTGGCGCTCGGCGGGCCGCGCTGGCTGGGCGGGATCACGCCACTGGGCGGACTGGCGTTCATGGCTGGATGGGCATGTATCGCCTGGCTTGCCTGGGGCGCAAAGTCCTGAGTGCGACTCGGTGAATGCGCTGCCGGCGCAGCGCGTAGCGTTAGTGCAAAACCGGAGGCCGTGGCGCGCGTTGACCGGATTTGTCGACCGGAGGCCGTCGCCCCTTGAAGATGGTTTGCAGCACGCGGGTGGTGCCGACGATAACCATGTCCTGACCAATCGTATGGCTGCCGTCTTCGATGATGTCCAGCGTAACCTGTGCACCGCCCGCCTGCAGGCCGCGCAGCGCCTGGCGTGCATGGACCACCGGCACCAGCGAGTCGAGCTCGCCATGGATCAGGTGGACCGTGGCGCGCAGTCGTTCATCGTCGCGAACCGGGCGGGCAAGCCTCCCGGCATACGCTACAACGATCGCGCTCATTTCCGGATGAGCACGGGCAAGTTCGAGCGCGACCGTCGCGCCTTGCGAGAATCCGATCAGCACCGTTTCGTCGGGACTGGCACCGCATTGTTGCTGCGCCGCCTGTACCCGCTGCACAATCGTATCGAGTGCCGCGTCGATCTTCAGCGCGCGCTGTTGGGCGTCACCGCGAGGGTCAAACCAATCACGTCCCGAGCCCGAAGCTGCCGGCTCCAGTCCTTGCAGGATCGCGGCCGTGGCTCCCGGGAACTTCAGCTGCCAGGCAATCGCGACTGGTGCGAACACCTCAGGGCTGGACCCGGCGCCATGCAAAAACACCAGCAGTCGCCTGGGGGCCTGCGCCGAGATTGGGGGCAACTCTAGCCAGAGTTGCTGTTCATGCCTGGAATTGCTCAATTACATGATCTGCCGGCCGACCCACCATGCCAGCGCAGCCATCAGGCCGGAGGCCGGGATGGTCAGAACCCAGGCCCATACGATCGAGCCAGCCACTCCCCAGCGAACCGCAGAGCCGTTTTGCGATGAGCCGACACCGATGATCGAACCCGTGATTGTGTGCGTGGTCGATACCGGGATGCCGAATCCGGAGGCGAGGAACAGAGTCATTGCCCCACCGGTCTCGGCGCAGAATCCGCCGACCGGTTTGAGTTTGGTGATCTTTTGACCCATGGTTTTGACGATGCGCCAGCCGCCGAACAGCGTTCCCATTGCGATGGCGACATAGCAGGAGACGATCACCCAGTCTGGGGGGCGGGCCTCACCTGCACCAGTGACACCGGCAGCGATCAGCAGCAACCAGATGATCCCCATGGTCTTTTGCGCGTCATTGGCACCGTGGCCAAGGCTATACAGCGCCGAGGAAGCGAGCTGCAGACGGCGAAACCATTTGTCCATGCGCCGCGGCGTCGACTTGAAGCACAGTCTGGAGACCGCGACCATCAACAGTCCACCGAGCAAAAAGCCAAGCGTGGGCGAGACGATGATGAAGATCGCGGTCTTCATGATGCCCGGGATCATCAGCGAGCCGGTGCCGACCTTGGCCACCGTCGCGCCGATCAGTCCGCCGATCAGCGCGTGGGACGAGCTCGACGGAATGCCGTAGTACCAGGTAATCACGTTCCAGACGATTGCGCCGACCAGTGCGCCGAAGATCACGTAATGGTCGATGACCGCCGGATCTGCGATGCCTTTGCCCACGGTGGCCGCCACCTTGAGCTGGAAAATGAAGATCGCGATGAAATTGAAGAACGCCGCCCAGGCAACCGCTTGGTAGGGTTTGAGCACGCCGGTGGAGACCACGGTGGCGATCGAGTTCGCCGCGTCGTGGAAACCGTTCATGAAGTCGAAGATCAACGCCAGCGCCACCAGTGCCGCGAGCGTCGTGAAAGTGATCTGGGCAGTCGCCATTGTGCTTTCCTGTTCGGACGGTCGTGCTCAGGCGTTCTCGAGCACGACACCTTCGATCAGGTTGGCGACGTCCTCACATTTGTCGGACACCGCCTCGAGCAGCTCGTAGATCGCTTTCAGCTTAATCAGCTGGCGCACGTCGGCCTCGTCGCGGAACAGTTTCGACATGGCCGAGCGCATGACCCGGTCGGCATCGGATTCGAGCCGGTCGATTTCGGTGCACAGACGCAGGATCGCCTCGGCATTGTTCATGTCGCGAAGCATGCCGATCGTGGTTTTGACTCGATCGCAGCACATCTGGTTCAGCTCGGCGAGCTGGTGCGTCTCCGGGGTAATGCGCTGCAGGTCATACAGCATCGCCGATTCAGCCACATCCTGGATCAGGTCAAGGATGTCATCCATCCGAGTGATCAACCCATGGATGCTTTCGCGATCAAACGGTGTCACGAAGGTCTTGTGCAGCAGTAACACCGTCTCGTGCGTGATCTTGTCTGCGGCGCGCTCATACCGGTCGATCGCCTCGATGCTGCTTTGGCGCAATTCGGTATCGCCGTAGTTTTCCATCAAGGTGGCCAATTCACGTCCACCCTGAGCGATCAGCGCCGCGTGCTGTTCGAACAGTTCAAAGAATTTGCCTTCACGCGGAATCAGGTTTTGGAACATGGCTGAAGGGGTACTGCGGCTTGTTGATGGGAACCCGGCGAAGGGCGGATCGTAAACGGCTGGGACACGAGTGCCTGCGAACCGCGAGCGCTTTCGGGCTGAAGCCGAAGGTTAACAGATGACGGTGTGCCAGGAGTCGAAAAACTCGCTTTCGGCGGCCAGTCAGCGGGCCGTTCGGGCTGATGTTCTGCGTCGAATGCAATCGATGTAAGCGGCCGAGTCGGGCGGTAGTCGGTCGCGTTGCGAGCGCCAGACAATCTCGCCAAGGCACTCCATGATCTCATGGGCAGCGCCATGCGGATCGCCGGTTCTGGCCGCAAGCGCCTCATGCGCGCTGCGGATGCCTGGCGGCTGATCAATCGACAACTGCTCGGCGATCGCCAGGTGCATCGACAGATGCAGGAACGGATTGGTGCGGCCCTGCTCGACCTGATAGTCGGCCTCGAGCGCACGCTGCACATCGGCCAGATCGTGATGATATTCAGGGTGTTCGAGCACCCAGTCTAGAGCGATCGCCTCCAGCGGGGTCAGCGGTTCGGCGGCGTGGTGCTTGCGCCAGCACTCGCAGAAAAATCGGCGCACGTCGGCCTGCGATGGATCAAACACGCTTGGGCTCCGGAGTCTTGGGTTTGAATTCGCACCATTGCGCTATCGGGCAGCGCCAGCATTCCGGTTTGCGGGCCTTGCACACATAACGTCCGTGCAGGATCAGCCAGTGATGCGCATCCTGGCGGAACTCGGCCGGAACCAGCTTGACAAGCCGCTGCTCGACTTGCATCGGCGTCTTGCCCGGGGCGAGCCCGGTGCGGTTCGATACCCGGAAGATGTGGGTATCGACGGCGATCGTCGGCTCACCGAATGCGGTGTTTAGAACCACGTTGGCGGTCTTTCTGCCGACCCCCGGCAGTGCCTCCAGGGCCTCGCGGCTACGCGGCACCTCGCCCTGATGTCGCTCGAGCAGCAGCTGGCAGGTGTCGATCAGGTGTCTCGCCTTGGAGCGATACAGGCCGATGGTCTGTATCTCGCGTGACAGATTTTCCAGCCCGAACTCAAGGATCGCCTGCGGCGTTTTGGCGCGCGCGAACAGGCGTCGTGTCGCGATGTTGACGCTGCGGTCGGTGGCCTGGGCCGACAGCAGCACCGCCACCAGCAACTCAAATGGAGTCGAGTACTCGAGCTCGGTGGTCGGAGCCGGGTTCAGCTCGCGCAGGCAGGAAAAGATCGCGTGGCGTTTTTGCGGGTTCATGTTCGCTTCGCACCGCTGCCCTCGGGCGCGGCGCTGGTGGCCAGACGCTCGCGCGCCTTGCGGATTGCTGCCTCGATCACGGCTTTTTTGCGAGGCGTGCTGTCGTCGGCCGGCTCTTGCTCGAGCGAGGCGAGTTTGGATACCGCTTTGCGTTCCAGTCGCTTTTGTTCGAGCAGACGTTCGCGCTCCAGGCGCAGCCCCCGCCGGCGATGACGATCACGGGCTTTGCCCATATCGTCTTCATTCCAGGCCGGATGAACAGGATCTTCGATCATCCGGATGCAGTCGACCGGGCAGGCCGGTACGCAAAGCTCGCAGCCACTGCAAAGGGCTGCGATCACGGTGTGCATGCGCTTTGGCGCGCCGATGATTGCGTCCAGCGGGCAGGCGACGATGCACTTGGTGCAGCCGATGCACTGCTGCTCGATGACGATTGCCTTGCGATGCGGACCTTCGTCGCCGCATTCCGGGTCGAGCGCGACCGCAGGCAGGCCGGTCAGCAAGGCCAGTCGTTCGATGCCGCGCTGGCCACCGGGAGGGCAACGGTTGATCGGCGCCGACCCGCTGGCGATCGCCTGTGCGTACGGCAGGCAGGCATCGAAACCGCAACGTCGGCACTGCGTCTGCGGCAGGATGGCGTCGATCTGGTCGGTCAGTGAATCGGGCATCGCAGGCGCTTAGCAGCAGTGCTCAGCCCGGGCTGTGCAGCCCGGGGAGCCGGCGACAGTTCCGGACGAATCAGGCCGGAGATTTCTTGCGCGGCGCACCGATTCGCTTCGCGTGGTCGCGGACGAACTGTCGCACCTCGGGATAGATGATCTCGCGCCAGCGCCGTCCACTGAAGATCCCGTAGTGACCAGCTCCCAGCGCGGTCAGGTGCTTGCGGTGGGCAGCCGGGATGTTCACGCACAGATCGTGCGCCGAGCGGGTTTGGCCGGAGCCAGAGATATCGTCTAGCTCACCTTCGACCGTGAACAGCGCCACCCGCCTGATGTCTGCCGGCTTGACCCGCTGCATCTTGCCCGCGTATCGGACATCCCAGCGACCCAGCGGTAGCAGGTGATCCTGGAAGACCACGCGAATCGTGTCCAGGTAGTACTCCGCAGGCATATCGAGCACCGCGTTGTACTCGTCATAGAACTTGCGATGGCTCTCGACGTCACTGAGGTCGCCCCGCACCAGGTCCAGGTAGTAATCCCAGTGCGAGGTCATGTGCCGATCCGGATTCATCGCAACAAAGCCCGCATGTTGCAGAAAACCCGGATAGACCCGTCGTCCGGCACCCGGATAGGTGGTAGGGACCGAATAGATCACATTGCGCTCGAACCAGGAGAACGGATGGTTGGTCGCCAGGTTATTCACCTCAGTGGGGCTGCGCCGCGTGTCGATCGGGCCGCCCATCATCGTCATCGTGAGCGGCAGCCGGTCGTCATCGTTCGAGGACATCAGCGAGATCGCCGCCAACACCGGCACCGTGGGCTGGCAGACCGACATCACATGCACGTCGGGGCCGAGGTGTCGGATGAATTCGACCGCATACGCGATGTAGTCGTCCAGGTGAAAGTTGCCGCTGGACATCGGCACCATGCGGGCATCTATCCAGTCGGTGATGTAGACATTGTGATCAGGCAGCAGGCCCCGGACCGTGTCGCGCAGCAGGGTCGAGTGGTGTCCGGACAGCGGTGCGAACACCAGCATCGTCGGATCGTCGGCGCGGTGTGCAAGCGCCTTGGGCAGCAGCCGCTCGAATTTGAGCAACCGGCAAAAGGGTTTTGACAACTCGATGCGCTCGGCGACCGTGACTTCATGGCCTTCGACCAGCGTGGACTTGATGCCGAACTCCGGCTTTTCGTAGTCCTTGCCCATCCGGTGCAGCAGGTCGAAACCGGCGGCCATCCGGTTTGCAAAGGGCAGTAGCGACACCGGGCTGTACGGGTTGATGTACAGCTTGCTCATCGACTCGGCCCAATCGGACAGCGGAGTGAGCACCGCGCGTTGCGCTTCACGGAGCTGGTAGAGCATGGGGCTGTCCTCTCAAGAGCCTTGCATCAAGGACGGCAGTTTAGCCCGGTTTGCTGCGTCGCACAATCGTTGATTTGAGGTTGGGCGCGCGAGATTGACGCCAACGCCCGGCCTGCGGAAGGCCCCGGTCTGCGCTGCCGGCTCAGCCGGCAGCGGCCTGTCGGGCCACCACCCGGGTGCACTGACCAATCCAGCGCGCCGTCAGCTTTTCCTGCAGCGAGTTCTGGCGCAGACGCTGATCAAGCGCCTGGAAGTCGACCGCATCCAGAGGCTGGTCCTGGTTAAAGCAGGAGAACACGTAGCGCGTCTCGCCGGTGACCGGATCGCGCTGTTCCTGCAGGCACTGGGCGCAGATCTCCTTCATCATGCATTGCATGGGCGAGTTGATCGAGCCGATCGCAAAATGTCCGGCTTTCAGCATGCCGGCCAGTTCGTCGTGACGAGCCCGCCCGACCGCGGCCATCATCTTGTCGGAGCCGATCGCGATGATCCGGTCAGCCTCCAGCATCGGGATCGTGATCTCGCCAAGATCGCCTCGTCCGTAAGCCACCATCGCCTTGACGATGTTGCCCACGAAGCTGCGGTCCTGGGGGCGCGATGGCACGAATCCAGGCGCCTCGTCGCTGCACCAGACCACGACGTCGGCGGCCGCCTCGATCTCCGCGACCTTGTAGCGATCGATCAGTTTCTTGTAGCCCGCAAAATACAGCACCCGAGAGCCGCGGGCCCGGAAGGCGGCGCCGATCGAGAACAGCACCGCATTGCCCAGTCCGCCGCCAGCCAGGATCACGGTCTCGCCAGCCTCGATTTCGGTCGGCGCGCCGGTCGGTCCCATCAGCACCACCGGTTCGCCGGGTTGCAGCGAATCGCACAGGTTCGAGGATCCGCCCATTTCGAGCACGATTGTTGAGACCAGGCCGGCATCTCGATCGACCCAGGCACCGGTCAGCGCCAGGCCCTCCATCGCAAGGCGGGCGCGCTGTCCGCCCACGTCGGCGATGGGCGCGAGCGCCTCGAAATTCTGCAGCCGGTAGAACTGTCCGGGCTCAAAGCGGCGGGCCGCCATCGGGGCACGCACGACGACCTCGACGATGGTCGGCGTCAGCCGCTCGATACGCTCGATGCGGGCCCGTAGCAGGCCGTCGAGTTCGCCGCGCAAGGTGGCGAATGGCTGCGGGTTCGCCGGACTGCGCGCCGACAGCACCCGGCTGACCACCGGGTACCCCTGCTTGGCAGACCCCATCGCCTTGACGACATTGCCAAACCAGCTCGGATGCAGGTCGCCGAAGAACGAGACCAGGCGGCCGTCGGAGATCCGCGACAACAGCACCCGCGCCTCGTCCGGTTTGCTGGACGCATATTCCGGTTTGACCGGGGCACCGTTCTCGTCGATTGCGCGGAAATATTTGCCGTCGAGTTCGAAGTGCGTCGCGTCTTCGCGTGCGAGCACCGTGTTCGGCTGCGTGCCGGCCGCGATGAACACACTGCGCGC
>Ga0255220_1000530_pt1 | contig 15229 bp, 16 predicted proteins | sample Miss_Colum_RepB__FD_188423 | JGI IMG/M metagenome (GOLD analysis project Ga0255220, IMG submission 188423) | Freshwater microbial communities from Mississippi River, Louisiana, United States - Miss_Colum_RepB_8d | ecosystem: Environmental > Aquatic > Freshwater > River | place: USA: Louisiana...
CCCGTGATCTCCGGTGGCAGCCCGGCGCCACACCCGATTCAGGGCATCGGTGCGGGCTTCATTCCCGACAACCTGGATATCACGCTGCTTGACGACGTGATCAAGGTCGACGCCGAAGACGCGCGCGAGATGGCCAGGCGCTGCGCGCGCGAAGAAGGCATGCTGGTCGGCATCTCCTCCGGTGCCACGCTGGCCGCCATTTCGCAGGTGCTGCAGCGGATCGGCCCGGATCGCAAGGTGCTCGGCTTTAACTACGACACCGGCGAGCGCTATTTTTCGGTCGAAGGCTTTTTGCCGCTCGAGTGACCGACTGCCCCACGTCCTTTCACCGCATCGCGCGGGAGCTTTGACCGATGAACCAGAACCAAATGGGCCGCCAGGCCGCGCTGTGGGGCCTGATCGTACCCGCCGCAGGCATCCTGCTGCTGACAATGGGAGTTCGACAGGTCAGCGGCCTGTTCATCTCGCCGATCAACACCGCCACCGGCATCGGCATTGTCGGCATCAGCTTTGCCCTCGCGATCGGACAGTTCGTCTGGGGCGCCTCGCAACCGCTATTCGGCATGGTTGCAGATCGCTACGGCTTCGTCCCGGTATTGATCGCCGGTACGCTGATGATCGCGCTGGGAACCGCCCTGACCCCATTGGTGTCGTCTCAATTCGGTCTGATCCTGTCCATGGGAATTCTGAGCGCTGCCGGCGCTGGCGCGGGTAGTTTTGCGATCCTGATTGGTGCTTCGGCCAGCCGGATACCTGCCGAAAAGCGCTCATTCGCATCGGGCGTCATCAATGCCGGGGGCTCACTCGGTCAGTTTATCTTTGCGCCGCTGGCGGAGCGACTGATCGCACTGACGGGTTGGATCAGTGCGATGTTCACGCTGGCCGCATTGTCGCTGCTCGCCTTGCCGCTGATTGCGAAGTTGCGTCCTCCGCGAGCCGAACAGCCGGCAAGTCAGACTAGCACCGCTGCGCAATCTGCCACCGTAGCGCCAGCAGCTTCCACGCCGGCGCCAGGGATGCGCGCACAGTTGCGCACCGCAATTGGCGACCGCAGCTACCTGCTGATTCACGCCGGCTTTTTTACCTGTGGATTTCACATCGCCTTTCTGATCACCCACCTCCCCGGAGAGATCGCGCTCTGTAATCTGCCGACGTCGGTGTCCGGCATTGCGATCGGCATCATCGGGCTCGCGAACATCGCGGGAAGTCTGGGTGCGGGCGCGCTCGGCGCCCGCTATCGGATGAAGCATCTGCTGTTTTGGGTGTACCTGTCTCGCGCGGTTCTGGTGCTGCTATACCTGGCCGCTCCCAAAACGGCGATGACCGTGTACCTCTTCGCTGCTGGGCTCGGACTGACCTGGCTGTCGACGATTCCGCCGACTGCCGGACTGGTGGGCAAGCTGTTCGGGGTGCGCTATCTCGCCACGCTGTTCGGCCTGACCATCCTGACCCATCAGATTGGCGGTTTCCTTGGCGCATGGCTCGGCGGCATCTCGGTTGCATCAACTGGCGACTTCCACTGGATGTTCGTCGCCGATGCAGCGCTCGCCTTGTTTGCCGCGCTCGTGCACCTGCCGATCCGCGAAGCTCCGGTACTCAGGAGCGCCAGCGCGTAACTTGCCAAGGTGCATCAACGCGGCGGTCGTCGTACACTTTTTCGATGACCCCGCAGACCCCGCTTCGCATTGGCCTTTCGGCCCGTCTTTTGCATCAGTCTCCGAAAGAGCTCGGCTTTCGCGGCAAGACGCTGCAATATCTCGAACAGTCCGCCGCTCACTGGATCATGTCGCACGGTGCCATGGCGTTCATGATCCCGACGCTGCTCTCCGAAACTCCGCATCGCCGCGCCATGGTCACCGCGGCGCATTACGCCGAGCAGCTCGACGGGCTGCTGCTGCAAGGCGGCGCCGATGTCGACCCCAGAACCTATGGCGAGCAGCCGCTGCGCCCGGAGTGGTCCGGCGACGAGGTGCGTGACCACTACGAACTGGCACTGCTGCGCGCATTCATCGATCAGGGCAAACCGGTGTTCGGTATCTGCCGCGGCATGCAGCTGATCAATGTCGCTTACGGAGGCACCCTGTTTCAGGACATCGAAGAGCAGATACCTGGCGCGGCAGCCCATGTCGATCCGTCGCTGTATGACGATCTGATCCACGGCGTGCGTTTCGCACCGGGCTCACTGTTCGAACGGACCTTTGGCACGATCGGTCCGGTCCCGGTCACCAGCATTCATCATCAGTGCGTCAAGCGTATCGGCAACGGACTGGTCGCGCATGCGTTCAGTGATCAGGACGATGTCGTCGAAGCGATCGTTGCTGACAGCCGCAATCTCGTGATTGGTGTGCAGTGGCATCCGGAGTTTCACCCGTCGAGGGTCTCGCAGGTGCTTGACTGCAGCCCGCTGCTCGACGTGTTCATGCAAGCCGCCGACGCCGCACGTCAGGGGTCCCGGATTCAGCTGTCGGGATCACCGATCACCGACTGACGCTCATGCCCCGGATCGGACACGAGGCGCGCTGCGCTAAAGCGCAGCGTCTTCGCCTTGTTGCGCGGCATTGGCAGCCGCCGGAGACACCTGGCTCGTTGCGCGCATCGAACGTCTATCCATCTTGTCGAGAATCATGGCCAGCGCGGCATTGACCGCATCGAGCTGCGCATCGTCCAGACGCGACAACGCGTCCGGCAACAGCCCGGTTGCCGGCCCCGGCAACTGCGCAAGCACCCGCTCGCCAACCGGCGTCACGAACAGGTGAACGACACGCTGATCCGCGTCGATGCGTTCGCGCCGAATCAATCCGCGCTTTTGCATCTTGTCGAGCATGTTGCTGGTGGTCGATGGATGGATCGCCATCAGCTTGCCAAGCTCCGAGACGATCAGCCCGGGGGAACGGGCAATTTCTGCCAGAGCCCAGGCTTGCGACCCGCTGATGCCGGTCGCCTCAGACCGCAGATGGAACTGCTCCTGCGCAGTCTTGATGATCTCGCGCAGGTTGTGTAGCGCGGCGATTTCGCGCACCCGATGACCGGCCTGAGCGCTCGCAGACAGCTTGCCGTCGGATGAGGAATCGTGAAGTGGATCGGGCATCGAGAGGCGGCCGCTGGTATCGAGACGGTCAGGGGATTGGAACGGAAAACTTGGTTGAACGAATTCTATTCGGGCAAACCAATTTGTATAAAACAATCAGGCCCGGTGCAAGCGCTACACGCGATAAATGAAAAGCATCGGGCAGCTCAGTGCATCTGCGAGTGCATTCGCGTGATCCGCGCCTGATGCTCGCGCGACGCTTCAGACCAGTGGCTTGCGATGTAGGCAAGCACCGACCAGATCTGCTGATCATCCAGTTGCCCGCGATACGCGGGCATGTCGCTCTGATATCCGGGCGGTGCATTCGGCGGGCTCAGTCCGTCACGCACGATGGATATCAGCACCGCGTCCGGGTGATGCCAGGTATGGCCACTGTCGTCATGCGGCGGTGCCGGCAGACGGCCATCGGGTTTGCGTCGTCGCCAGTCCGTCTGCCCTTGCAGGCGATCTCCGTGGCAGGCAGCGCAGTGCTGCCGATACAGTTGACCGCCGAGCTCGAGTTGCGACGCATTCGCTGCAGACAGCGCGGGAAGTGCGGCGCCAGGCCCGAACACGTTCCACCATCCAGCCAGCGCAGCCGCGGCCGCTGCAGTCAACGCCAGCCAGAGCCAGACACGGTGCGGTCGCTCAGGAGGCGTCGAACGATCAGCCTCTCCCACGCTCGCGTCAACGCCTGGTCGCCGAACGGTCAAATGACCGACGCGGAGCAGCCATCCATCGGCACGATCGCGCCCGACACATAGCTGGCTCGTTCCGAGGCGAGAAACAGCGCAACCTGAGCGACTTCCTCGGGCGACGCCATCCGGCCCATCGGAATACGTGCGACTTCCTCGGCCAGGATCTCCTCCTTGCTCTTGCCGCTGGTACGCGCGGCGGCCGCAAGGCCTTCATCAACGCGATCGGTTCGCGTCAAGCCCGGGTTGATCGCATTGACGCGAATCCCCTGCCCCGCGTAAGCGCGCGCCAGACCGACGGTCGAGAGCATCAGCGCCGAGTTGGCGGCTCCCCCTGCGATATGGAAATGACTTGCGGCTCGCCCGCCTTGCCCAATGATGTTGACGACACTGCCGGCTCCGCGCGCGGCCATCCGATGTACAACGGGCTGAATCACATGCACGTAGCTGAAGTATTTCGCGTCCATCGCCTGGCGAAACGCCGCCGGATCGAGCTCTTCGGGCGCATAGCGCCGCGCGGCCCCAGCCGAGTTGATCAGAATCGCGATCGGACCAATCTCACGCTCGATGCGCTCCACCACCTGAGCCGCCGATTGTGGATCAATCAGATCCGCAGCAAAGCTTTTCATCGACAAGCCCTGCGCCTGCAGGGCACGTTCGGCGGCATCCAGATTTTGCTGGCTGCGCGAGACGCCAGCCACGATCACCCCCTCGGCTGCCAGCGCCTGCGCGCAGGCCAGTCCGATTCCCTTGCTCGCTCCAGTCACCAGGGCAATCTTGCCCGACAAGCCCAGATCCATGCTGAATGCTCCGAGTGAAGTTCGAGTGCGCAGTGTAAGCCCGCACCGGACCCACGCGCAGTGTCCTGCCATGAAAAACGGGCGACGGCCGGAATGATCAGTCGAGCGCCCGGAAAAACACCAGGAGAAAGGGCCCCTGCTTGCGACCGAAGGGTTGTGTCAATGTCCTTGCGAACGCGCATTTCGCGTTATAGCGCAAACGCACAGTCGCGCCATTAGGGAACAATCAACAGGTCGGTCCTTGCCTGCTGCACGAGATTTTGCACAACGCTGCCAAGCGCCTGCTCTTCCCAGCGCGGCCCAGAATGCTTGCCGATCGCAATCAGATCGGCGCCCAGATCCGCGGCGGCCTGCAAGATGGCTTCAACCGGATGGCCATGCACCAACCGCAGCTTGGCACGCCGCCGGCTGCTCGCCCGGATCTGCTTCCAGTGCTGCTCCAAACGCCTGCTACTGGCAAGTCGCTCCTGCTCCTGATAGAGCCGCAACGCATCAACCGCCTGGCCAAGCAGCGACAAGGCTGCCTCCAGTTCCCCACGAAACGCATGCATCAGCGTGAGTTCGCCGCGAGGAGACAGCGCCCGCGCGGTTTTCTCGATGATCGCGGCCCGCTCACCGAGATCGGTCGCAACCAGTGGCGTTCGATAGCCGCCATCGGCGCGCTCGCGCACAAGCAATACCGGCAGCAGACTGGACCACACCACGCGCAGCGCAGTCGCGCCGACCGAGCCAAGCCTAAGTCCGGCCCCGCCACGCGGTGCGAGCACGACCAGATCCACTTCGCGGGCGCTCGCAAATGCAGCAATTTCATCGGCCGGGTGGCCCGGCACCAGATGCGACTCGACGCGAATCGCATGATCGGCCCGCAACGACTGCGCGAGCTTGTCGAGCTGAGCTCGCACGTCGTTCAGCGACGGCGCATTGCCGTCACCGAACAGCTTGCTGAGCGCGCCCTCGCCTTGTGACCAACGCCCTTGCGCAGGGACATGCAGCAGATGCAGCGTCGCGCCATGGTGTTGCGCCAGTTGCGCCGCGCGTTGCACTGCGCGCATCGCGTGACGCGAGAAGTCGGTCGCAGCAAGTATCGATTTCATCAGGGCTCCTTGATAGAGTCGCCCGGCTAGGGCACAAACCGCTACTTGCCCGCAAGCGCCTCCTTTTCCATCAGGATAAAGGTGTTGTAGGCGTTGACCCGGTTGGCGGCCTTGAACGCCGGCAGCTTCTCAAAGCGCGACCAGTCGACCCTGGCGTAGGCCTCCTCGAATCCGCTCATCTCTTGAACCGCGCGCCCCATCTGCTCGCGCAGGAATACCAGGTAGTCGCGGGTCATCATCAAGTCCCGTGCCGCGTCTTCGGACGCCGGGCCATGTCCACCAACCAGAATCCGTGGCTTGCGTCCGATCAGCCCTTCGATCGCAGCCAGCCAGCCCTTGCTGTCGGCGTCGCCGACGAACGGGATTCGGCCGGCAAACATCAGATCGCCGGCGAACAGCACACCCTCCTCATCGACCAGCATCATCAAGTCTTCCGGCGTATGCGCCGGACCGACGTTGATGATCCGAAACGTCAGGCCACCGAGGCGAAAATCAACATCGCCGTCCAGGTAGCGATCCGGGGCGATCACGCGACTGGTCTCGTTGACCCATGGCGCCAGGGACTGGCGTCGCTCTTCAAGCCGGCGCGCCGGGGCCTCGGTAGCCAGGTAGTCACGCACCGAGCGGTGCGCCCAGATCTCGGCACCCGCCTCCTTGAATGCCTGCAGACCGTAGAAGTGGTCCGAATGATAGTGACTGATGATGACTCGACGCACCGGTTTGTCGGTGAGCTTGCGAATCTGCGCGAGCAGTTCTGCGCCCAGCGAAGGCGTGCCGAGTGCATCGAAGACAACGACCCCCTCGTCGGTGATCACAAATCCGGCATTCGAGTTGTAGCCGTTATTGGATGTTGAGATCGGTCCGGAATCACCCTGCACGAAATAGCTTCGCGGCGCGAGCTTTCGTGGCTGGATCTTGACGGTCAACGGCTCATAAGCGCCGCCCTGGGCGCTGGCTTGCTCGGTAAGCCAGAACAGCGCCAGGATCCACACCAAGCTTGCGGCCAGCCCTTTCATTGCAGCCCTACCGACGCAGCACCTCACAGTTCGATATCGGCCAGAATCGCATCGATGCCAGCCTGCGCGCAGGCCTGATCCGCCTCGCCGCCCGGCGCACCAGACACGCCAATCGCGCCGACGACCATGCCAGAGGCTTCGATCGGCAATCCGCCGCCCGCTGCGATCACACGCGGCAGTTCTCGAATTCCGCTCATCGGCTTGCCAGCCTGCGTCTCGGCAGCCAGCGCGAGTGTTGATTGCCGAAACGATGCGGAGGTCCAGGCCTTGTTGATCGCGGTGCGCACCGTGTGAGCACCGGCGAAGCGATCGCGCAGGAACACCTGGGCGACGCCGCTGCGGTCAACGATTGCGACCCCGACCGAATAGCCTCTGGTGCGGCAATTCTCGAGTGCTGCGCGCGCCGCCTTGTAGGCGATCTCGGGCGACATTTGTTTGACCGTGACCAAGGCCTCGGCAGCGCGTGCTGACGGCTGCGATGCGTATGACAGCGCGAACACCGCGACCGCGATGCACGATCTGAACAGGTTCCGGTTCGATTTCATCGTGAAGCTCCTTGCATTGCGCCGCCGGCTCGCCGGCGACTTGTCAGGCCAGTCCGGGATTACCCTGCACGCCGATCAGGCGCGGCAAGTTCAGCGAACGCGGCGTAACGGTGCGCCGGGTTTTCAGCCAGGTTTCAACCACGTCCCAGATTGGCTCGCCGGTCGCCCCCTCGGCAACGGGCGCCCAGCCGACCACCTTGTAGGTCTTCTTGGCCTCGATCGGAACCCCGTTCAGTCGCATGTCGGTGATTCGCTTGCCCATCGTGGCCGACGGCGTGCAGGCATAAGTCAGGCCCCCGACCCGGACCATGTCGCCGCCCTGCTGATAGTAGGGGTCCGGGTTGAACAGGTTGTCGCAGACATCCTCGAGCACCGTCTTGATGAACTCGCCGGTCATGTCACTGACCGTTGTGTACGGATAAGTGATTGCGGTCTGGTCCATCAGGTGTTCGCGAGTAATGGTCTGCCCCGCCAGCACCGAGGTTCCCCAGCGAAAGCCCGGTGAGAACGCAATCTGTGCGCCCTTGACGTCCATCATCGCATCGAGAATCAATTGGTCGAAGCTGCCATTGAAATTGCCGCGTCGGTACAGCAGGCCGTCAGTCACCGCCAGCGGCTGCTCGAGCCTGGCCTTGTAAGGCGCACGAACCTTGTCGATATAGGCCTGCATCTGCGGATCGGCTGGCAGCAGATTCGCAAACACCGGCAACAGCCTGTATCGGTAGTCTGACACCTTGCCACCCTTGACGTCCAGGTCAAGTACCGCGAGGAACTTGCCGTTCGATCCGGCATTGGTCACCAGCGTCTTGCCTCGGGCGTTGCTGACGATGACCGGCTGGGGCACACCATCATGCGTATGTCCGCCGAGGATCGCGTCGATCCCGGTGACCCGACTGGCCATCTTCAGATCGACATCCATGCCGTTGTGCGACAGCACGACCACCACCTGCGCTCCCTTGGAGCGCGCCTCATCGACCATCTTCTGCATCCGGTCTTCCTGGATGCCGAAGCTCCAGTCGGGCGTCATGTAGCGCGGATTGGCAATCGGCGTATAGGGGAATGCCTGACCGATCACCGCAAGCGCAACGCCATTCATCGATCGAATCTCGTAGGGCTTGAAGACCGGATCTTCGAAGTCGGTGGTCTTCACGTTCTGCGCCAGAAACTCGATCTTGCCTTTGAAGTCCTTGTCGACGATTTCCTTGACCCGCTTGGCGCCGAGGGTGAACTCCCAGTGCGGGCTCATCATGTCAACGCCGAGCAGCTTGCAGGCGTCGACCATGTCCTGCCCGTCGGTCCACAGCGCGGTGGCCGATCCTTGCCAGGTATCGCCACCATCCAGCAGCAATGCCCCCGGCCGCGACGCCCGTAACTGCTTGACCAGCGTGGCCAGGTGGGCAAAGCCTCCGACCTTGCCGTAAGTACGCGCCGCCTTGTCGAAATCCAGATAGGTGAACGCATGCGCCAGCGGGCTGCCCGGCTTGACGCCGAAGTCCTTGAGCAGATGCTCGCCGACCAGGTGCGGGGCTTTGCCCAGTGCCCCCGCGATGCCAATGTTCACGCTCGGTTCGCGAAAATAGATCGGCGTCAATTGCGCATGACAATCGGTGAAGTGCAGCAGGCTCACATTGCCAAAACGTGGAATGTCATACATCGCCTGACTTGCCGCGCCAGCCCCTGCCCCGCCGGTCGCACCGGTGCCAGCGCAACCGGCCAGCGGCAAGCCCGCCGCCGAAGCACTGGCCAGCACCTGGAGAAATTCACGTCGATCCATCTTGGTTCACTACCTGGTTGAGGCCCGCGCATGGGCCAGTTCCTGCCGTTTCCTGCATGCGCAAACGTGCATGCAGGTCTCAAAAAAAACGGTCGTCCGAAAACGACCGCATGCCCAGTCGCGGCCGTCCGGGCAGTGCCGGACTGGGTCCGCGAAACGGCGCTTACTTGTTGACCGGAGAGCCTGGATCCAGCAACAGCGCCATCACGTCCTTGAGTTGCGCCTGTGTCAGGATTCCTGCGTCGCCGTAACGCGGCATCTGAGAACAGGCATTGAACGAATGTGAGTTCCAGATCTTGGCCCAGGTGTACTTCAGAATCGGCTCGCTGTTACCGCGCAGCTTGCCGTAGTTCCAAAGCGACGGTCCGATGTTGCCGTAGGACAATTCCTTCTGATCGATCTGATGACAGGCGTAGCAGTTACCACCGTTGACGGTCTTGGCGTCATCGCTGAACTGCATGCCCCGGCCGCTCTGGGCGACCCTCTCGCCGTTCTTCCAGTCGCCCAGATACTTGCCATCGGCTGGATATTTGACTGAGCCAAGCGCCGTTTTCTCCAGACTTTCGCGCAAGGGTTTGGGCAACTCCTTCGTGGCGTATTCCGAACAGGATTTCTGCAACTCGCTCTGATCCAGGCGATCGAGCTTGGCGATGCTTCGCTCGGAGAACGAAGCCTTCAGGATATCGACGACTTCCTTGTCACTGACACTAACCATACCGGCACATCCGGCCAGCATCGACGCGCAGGAAACTGCGATGAATGTTTTGCGATTGATCATCTGCATCTCCTCGTTCAGCGCTTGATCGCCGGCGAATCCATCTTGCCGCCATTGGCGTTGACACCCAGGAACGTGATCAGATCGATCGACGCCTGGGAACCGTATTTAAGATCCGGGAAGCGCTGCTGGCGGAAACAGTCGTTCAAGCGCCATTGCATCGTGCGCACCGCGCCCTGTGACACCCGGTACGCAGGCCAGGTCGCGAAAGCGCGCCGTGCAGGTTCCTCCTTGGTCAGGTTGGGAAGATCCTGCAGCCGGATGCGCTGGCCGTCGATCGCATGGCAGGTGGCGCAGGAAAAATCGTAAGGCCCGCCGCGAAAGTAGAACATCTTCTCGCCTCGCTTGAACGACGCGATTTCCTTCTGATGGCTCTGCGGCACGGCGATCGTTGAACCGCGAGAGGCATCAACCACATAAGCAGTCAGCGCCTCCAGATCGGTTGCTTTCTGACCACTGCCAGAATATGGCCTCTTGATTACGTCTTCTCGCTTGAAGCCCTGCAGCGTCACCATGCAATGCACGAGCCGGCTCTCGAAGTCCATGACTTCATTGGTATCGGCAAAGTAACGCGGCAGCATCGCGTACGCCCCGTCAACGACACCCGCGCCCAGTCCAATATCGCAAGCCTGGAGGCTTGCGTTCTTCGGGCCGCGTTTTTCCTTCCACAGAGCCTCGCCCCTGGCCACCGTAAGCTCTGCCGGATTGCCATCTTGCAGCATCTCCCGGTACTTCTCGATAGCCTCGATCGTGGGATCTTTGCCTTGTGCAAGTGCATTGCCGATCCCTGTGATGCCTAGTGCAGCGGTCAGTGCGAGCGCGCTGACCCGGCTGATCATGTTTGTTCTCATCACGTTTGTGCCTCTCTCCATGGATTTCTTATTGCCTGCCTGCTTCTCGCGCACGAACCGGGATCGGTCTAGCGCGCGAGATCGGACACACTCAAGGGCGAAGGTAAACGAAGCCTTCTTTGGCCTGCAACCTGGCGATCTCGGCGACACCCGACGGCACGATCTTGGCCTCGGGGATCACGGTGCCCTCGGCAATCTTGCGCGATGACAACGTATTGCGACACACCCGGAACTCAACCTTGCGATCCTTAAGCGCCTGGACCGTGACATCGAAAGGATTTCCGTTCTTGTCCTTGGCTCCGTCGAGCAGAAAATCGATTCCCTTGCTGTGGGTGACCACAACGATCTTTGCGCTCGGGTCGGCGTCCAAATGATTACGGATATTGCGCAACCCGTTTGCCGCCTGCTCGAGTCCTTCGTTGATGTGGTAGACCGTCTTGATCTCGCTGGCCTGAACGGCTCCGACGAACACGGCCAGCAACGAAAACGCTGCCGCGATTAAGCATTTCTTCATCGCCTCCTCCTTCGGATTTCAAATTCCAGGGAGATGCCGCTTGTGCCGCGACATTCGCCCCAATCACCCATTACTTGACCTGCGCCTCGTCCGTGCGCTTGTCACCCTTGTTGTCAACCCATGAAATTGTGATCTTGTCGCCAGCTTTCGCACCTGCGACCTTAAACTGCATGTAGGGGTTTTTCGAGATCGCCGGCCCCCAGTACGCGGTAAGGACCTGCTTGCCGTTCAGCGCGGCGGTGACCTGCGTGATGTGCCAGGCCGGAACCAGCGCGCCGCTGGAATCCTTGCGCTGCCCAGTTTCCATTTCGTGCGCCATCAGCACACGGACGTCGGCGCCGCCATCCTTGGCGACTGCTCGGATTCGCATCGGATCTGCCATTTCTTCGCTCCAGGTATTCGTGACTAATGTGGCTGATTCAAGGTGACGACCGGATCAGCCGCCGCAGCCGCCGAGGGTGACCTTGATCTCTTTCTTGGCCATGTAGAACTTGCCATCGGCGCGCACCAGCGCGTACACGTCGGAGCTCTGCCCCATCTTGACGCGCATGTTCACCTCGGCCTCGGCACCTTCGAGGATGTCGTAAGCCGCGGTCAGTGCAAACGGATTCTTTTCGATCAGCAGCGCGATGAACTGGGTGTTCGGGATCGAACTCTTGACGCCAACCGGAACCACCGCACCGTTCTCGGCGATGTCGGGTGAAATGATCGACACATCCTTGGATTCGGCCGGAGCAGATGCCCCGAGCGCTTTCATCGTGTCAGCGATGGTCTTGGCCTCGAAAGCCTTTGCATTGAACTGCTGGGCGGCTGCCTCGCTGGCGGGCAAGAGTCCGAGTGCGACGAACGCACCGTACAGTCCGAGGCCGCCAGCGGCCTGCAGGGTTTGACGACGGGATTGCTTCATTTGCTTCATCTCCTTCCAGATTGCCGGCCTTTCAATCAGCCATTGAATATTCCAAAGAACGCCTTCACACATCCCGTACGGGATGCGTACGGGAGTTTGCGTATCGACTGCCCAAAATATTTCATAAAAGTCGGTCCGCGTCACGCTTACCCGAAGTGGGTATAGGGGTCCAAGCATAACGCTCTGGCAAGACCTTGCCAGCGACGCCCCACCTGCCGCGGATCGTCCACACTACCGGCCAGCCTCCAGGATCCACTTGACCACAGACTGCAAGTCCTCAGCACCCAGTTGCGGATTGGCCGGCATCGGGATCGCGCCCCAGACCCCCTGCCCGCCATTGCGAACCTTCGCACCAAGCATCTCCGCGGCCTTTGCATCGCCTTTGTACTTCTCGGCAATTTCCTTGAACGAGGGTCCGACGAGCTTACGATCGACCGCGTGGCAGGCCAGACAGTTTGCGTCCTTCGCAATCTGATCGCCCGGCTTTTGCGCAGTCCCCTTGGCGATCTGGACAGTCTCGGATGCAGCCTTCGTGGTTGCCGCCTTGGCGAGCACGGCCGGGTTCGCCGACGGCGCCTGCAGGGTATCGGCTCCCCGGAATGGGCCGACGACCCGGTTCTGCTCCGCGAGATTGCCATGACTGTCCCGCGCATGCTCAGGCAGCATCGAGCGTACGTCCATGTCGGTCGCGCAGTTCTTCATGCAGGTGCTGCCCTGCACATCGGGTTTTCCCGACACCTTCCACATCTCGGTGTAGACCAGCTTGCCGTTGCGATTGGGCATCCGCTGCTGCACCGCGGCGATGTTCTTGTCGGACAGCGTGAAATCCTCCGGCACCACTTCGGCCAGGCTCAGGATGTACGCAAGCACCGCATAGACCTCATCGGTTTGCAGCGACTTCGGCGCGTTCCAGGGCATTGCGCGATTGATGTAGTCCCACAGGGTCGAGACCTGCGAAACCTTCATCATCGTGGTGCGCTGCGGATAGTCGGGGCGAGCCAGGTTCGCAACACGCCCAGTCTTGATGTCCTCTTTTGTCGTCCCACCAACGATCGGTGTGAATACTTCGGTGGATTCGCCAAAGATGCCATGGCAGCTCGCGCATTTGGCCTCCCAGACTTCCTGCCCCTTTTCGACCGAGCCGGAGCCCGCCGGAAGCCCCTTGAAGTCGGCACGCACATCGATATCCCAGGCCTTGATTTCATCCGCGGTGGCGACTCGCCCCAGCTGCGCCCAGGGCTTTGGCGCCGCCGCGACTGCCGGTTTCGCCTGCGCCTGCGCCTGCGCCCGCGCCTGCGAGGCATAGCCCGCGAGACCAGCAGCGGTCAGCAGACCGGCCAGGACGTGCCGCATCCGATCAGTACACCTGAACATTGAACACCTCGCCGGTCTCGGACACTTTCCACGACTGGATCGCGTTGTTGTGATAGATCGAGCGGGTGCCACGCACCGCCCGCAGCTGATTGATCTTGGGCTGCACATGGCCGGTTTCATCGATCGCGCGGCTTTGCAAGATCGCTGGCGAGCCATCCCAGACCCAGTCGATGTTGAAGCGCGTCAAGGCCTTGGACAACACCGCGCCCTCCAACCGAGCAGTGCGCCAGTTGCGACCGCCATCGAAGGACACGTCCACCCGCTTGATGCGGCCGCGGCCGGACCAGGCCAGACCGGTCACGTTGTAATAGCCCTTGTCGAGCAGCACCTGGCCACCGGATGGGGTCGTGATCACCGACTTGACCTCCTGCACCGACGTGAATTGCCGATGGGTGCCGTCGGGCATCAGGTCGACATAGTGAATCACCTCGTCCTTCGTGTGGAAGGGCTTGTCGCCGACTTCGATGCGACGCAGGTACTTGACCCAGGACACCCCCTGCACGCCAGGCACCACGAGGCGCAGCGGATAGCCGTTCTCGGGACGCAGCATCTCGCCGTTCATCGCCCAGGCCACCATCACGTCATCGAGCGCCGCATCGATCGAGATCGTGCGGGTCATCGAGGAACCATCGGCGCCTTCGGCGAGCACATAGCGCGCGTTCTTGGTATCGGCACCCACCATGTCGAGCAGCGTCGACAGACGAACGCCGGTGTACTCACAGCATGACAGCATGCCGTGGCTGTACTGCACCGTCGGAACCGCGACATTGCCCCATTCCATGCCGGTGTTCGCACCGCACTCGATGAAATGAATGCGCGAGACCGCCGGCAGGCGCATCAGATCATCCATCGTGAACACACGCGGCGACTTGACCATGCCCATTACCATCAGCCGATGGCCGCTGGGGTCGATGTCGTACCAGCCCTGGTGGTGGCGCTCAAAGTGCAGGCCATTGGGCGTGATGATTCCGAACAACCCCTGCAAGGGGGTAAAACTGACCGACGCGGCAGACACCCGCGTCAGCCCGGGGCTTTCGCGCCGCTGCAGGTTCTTCTCCCAAACCGACGGCGTCCCATAAGCACGGGCAGCCACAGGCTGGCCGAGAGTCGTGCTGTGCGTCGGCAGATTCAGGATCTTGGGATCCCCGCTCGCCGCTCTCGCGTTGGCCGCTGCGCTGGCACCGGCCCCCATCGCCAGGGCTTTACCCATAAAGCTGCGACGAGCTTTGCGAGCCTGCACCTGCAACTCAGGGGTCAGCGTGTTTTCAGGCGCCTTGCGGATTCTGCCAGGCACCCTTGATTCATGATCCATCAGTCTCCTCCCAGGTACTCTTTGACAACGCACATGCGGCGGTGTCTCTGAATTGCGTTCAAGTCACGGCCAGGCCGCAGCTCAGATCGGTTTAGGCACCGATCTGTCGACAGCTCGTGACAAGGATTCGAGGTGGGCAAGACCATCACCACCGCTTTCTAGATCCCGTGCCAGGGCCTGAAACTGATTGCCACCGGAGTCTTTCCCGTCGAGCTGAGCCACGATGTGGGTGCAAACATTTCGGCACAAATCGGTCAGAACGCGATCCGCAACCCCGTAGTAGACGCAGGTGCCCTCCTTGCGACGGGACAGCACACCAGCTCGGTACATGGCATTGAGGTGACGCGACACATTGGTTTGTGTGGCGCCGGTTTCCGCAACCACTTCGTTGACGGTGCGTTCGTGCTGGCAGATTGCATGCAGGATCCGAATACGCATCGGCTCTGACAGCAGTGAAAAATACTGGGAAACTTTCTCGAAGACGTGCGACAGTTCGTCCATCGGC